>Ga0207703_10002391_pt1 | contig 16315 bp, 12 predicted proteins | sample KBSSwiS12_FD_184304 | JGI IMG/M metagenome (GOLD analysis project Ga0207703, IMG submission 184304) | Switchgrass rhizosphere microbial communities from Kellogg Biological Station, Michigan, USA - KBS Switchgrass S1-2 (SPAdes) (version 2) | ecosystem: Host-associated > Plants > Roots >... | reverse complement strand
ATCCCTTGGGCCATCCGCCGCTCGCAGGCGGCCACGCGCGATCCCTCACATCGCTACGTCGCCATTCCGGACCGGCTGTGCGAGGCCGGCCGGCTGGGGCGCAAGACGGGCGCCGGCTATTATCGCTACGACGGCCCGGGGCGCGGCGCACCCGATCCCGAGGTGCGGGCGCTGATTGAAGCGGAGCGGGCGACCAAGGGCATCGTCCCGCGGGAATTCACGGCGGCCGAGATCGTGGACCGGGTGCTGATCACCATGGTCAACGAGGCGGCGCTGCTGCTGGCCGAGGGCGTGGCGCGGCAGGCGGCGGACGTCGATGTCGTGTTCGTCCACGGCTACGGTTTTCCGCGGCATGAAGGCGGGCCGCTGTTCTGGGCTTCCCGCCAGGACCGGGCGCATCTCGCAGCGCAGCTCGACGCGCTTGAGGCCAGCACCGGCGCGGGGTTCCGGCGCGGCGACATCGATGCAACGCTCGACGCGCTCTGACGTGGAAAACGGGGGCAGGCCCCCCGCCCGTCAGGTGAGCGGCACTGCCTGGGGCACGCCTTTCCAGAACTCCGGATCGTGGCTGTAGAAGATGCGCGTGCCCCTGCCGCGCATCTCCGCCAGCCTGCGCAGCGTGCCGATGTACTGCTCGGCGTCGTGGCAGTGATCGGGCAGGCGCAGCTGGTCGAGCGAGCGCTGGAGGTTGCAGCAATCCGCCGCGAGGACGATGTCGCCCCCGGCCGTGCGCACCCGCGCCGACTGGTGGCCCGGCGTGTGCCCCGGCGTCGGGAACAGCACGACCGTGCCGTCGCCGAACAGGTCGTGCTCACCATGGACCTGCTTGAAGGGCTGGCCGATATCGAACTCGGGAAGGTGATAGGCCCGGTCTGCGCCCGACATCGCATATTCGAGCTCGGCCGCCTGCACGATGATCGTCGCATTGGGCAGATAGCGGTTGCCGCCGGCGTGATCGGTGTGGAGGTGTGAGCAGATCACCCAGCGGATGTCCGCCGGATCGACGCCGATGCGGCGCAGGTGCGCGTCGATCGTTTCGCCGTCGTGCAGATCCACCGCACCCGACGCTGGCGTTTCGGCGGGGCGCAGGAACCGCGCCCCCAAACCGGTGTCGAACAGTACGGAGCCTTGCGGATGGTCGATCAGGTAGGCGGTAGCCGGGAACGTGATCTTGCCCTCCTCGCCATCGAGGAAGAAGGCAAGCGGCAAGGTCATGTGGCCGACGGTGAAGGCGAACAGCCGCACGCCTTCGCCTGCGCGGCGAGGATGTGAGGGGATCTCGACTGCGCTCACTGGTCGCGCCAGCTGTGCTGCGGACGGTAGCCGATCAGGCGCTCGGCATTAGCAGTGGACAGCAGCGAACTGTAGCCCTCGACCGTGCTGCGCAGCGGGACGCCGGGGTAGAATTCGGCCATCAGCGCGGCAGAGGGGACATCGACGACCGTATCGGCCGCGGCGATGATCATCCGGTGATGGCCCGTGAGGTCCGCCTCGATGGCCAGCCGGCAAGCCTCGCCCGCGTCGCGCGCATCGACATAGCCCCACATGTTGACCTTGCGGATGGCTGGCTTCGAAGCAGTGGACGGGCGCTGGATATAATCGGCCGCATCGAACACGTTGGAGAAGCGCAGCGAGACGATGGTCATCTCCTGGTGCCAGCGAACGAACTGGTCGGCCATTTCCTCGCCCAGTTTCTTGGTCAGCGAATAGGACCATTCGGGGCGGTCGGGATGGCTCTCGTCAAGCGGCGCGAAGGCCGGGGGCGTGGGGAAGGGGAGGCCGAGGATCGTCTCGCTCGACGCCCAGGCGATCCGCTTGATCCCGAGCCGGGCGGCGGCGGAGAAGACGTTGTAGGTCGAGACGGTGTTGGTCGCGAAGATCGTGGCGTCGGGCTTGAGGCCGGGCATGGGAATCCCTGCGAGGTGCACGATGGCATCCGGGCGGGCCATGGTGTCGACGCCCGAGAACGCGCCGATTACCTCGCCGAAATCGGCACAGTCGCACGCGAGGGTGCGCACCCCGTCGACCATGCCGCCCCTGAGGTCGAGCCCCGTCACGGAATGGCCGGCGGCGCGCAGCGCCTTGACGGCTTCGCGCCCGATCTTCCCGGCGCTCCCGGTCACCATCACCTGCATGAGTCTGTCCTCAATCTTTCTTCGCAATGGAGACCCGTCCGCTGAAGCGCGGCATGATGTCCATGCCGACCACCGGGTGAGGCACGTAGGGTTCTTCGAGCGCAGCAATCTCCTCGGCGGACAGTTTCACGTCGAGGGCGGCGACCGCATCGGCCAGATGGGCGGGCTTGGTAGCCCCCACGATCGGCGCGGTGATTCCGGGCAGCGCCAGCACCCAGGCGAGCGCGACTTGGGCCCGCGGCAGGCCGCGGTCGGCAGCAACACGGGCGACAGCCTCGACCACCTTGCGGTCCTGGTCCTGGGTGGCGGTGTAGATCATCTTGCCGAACTGGTCGGTTTGCGAGCGGGTCGTGGCTTCGTTCCAGTCGCGCGTGAGCATGCCGCGGGCCAGCGGGCTCCACGGGATGACGCCCACGCCCTGATCGGTGCAGAGCGGGATCATTTCGCGCTCCTCTTCGCGGTAGACGAGGTTTACCTGCGGCTGCATCGACACAAAGCGCGTCCAGCCGTGGCTCTGGGCCACGTACTGCATCTTGGCGAACCGCCACGCCGGCATCGAGGAGGCGCCGATGTAGCGCGCCTTGCCCGCCTTCACGATATCGTGCAGCGCCTCCATCGTCTCCTCGACCGGGACGCCATGATCGAAGCGGTGGATCTGGAACAGGTCGATATAATCTGTGTCCAGCCGCCGCAGGCTGTCGTCGACCGCCTGGAACAGCGCCTTGCGCGAGAGCCCGCCGGTGTTGGGGGCGTTGCGCCACGGGGCATAGGCCTTGGTGGCGATCACGATCTCGTCGCGCCGGGCGAACGACTTGAGCGCGCGGCCGGTGATCTCTTCGGAGCTGCCTGCGGAATAGCCGTTGGCGGTGTCGAAGAAATTGATTCCGGATTCCAATGCCTGCCGGAAAAACGGACGGCTTTCTTCCTCGCCGAGGGTCCAATCATGGGGGCCTTTGCCGCTGACGCCGAAGCTCATGCAGCCAAGGCAAAGACGCGAGACGATGAGGCCACTCTGGCCGAGACGGGTATAATCCATGACCTCTTTCCTAATTCATCGCGGGCTGCGCCGCTACCGACGTGAGCAGTCCCGGGATGGCTGGACATTTTTCATTTCATTAGAGGGCAGATGGCGAGCATGGGGAAGCCCTATTCCGGCGACGGGACAAGGATTGCCCGTGGCGCACCGACAGGTTGGTCGCGGTAGATGCCTTTCCATCCTGAGAGCAATAATCCAGGCTGCATTCTTGCTACAACGTGAGCCGCTGGTCGAGGTATGCGTCGGGAGGGGGTTGAAGTCCTGCGCAGCTGTGTTTTCGCTGACTGGCGGACTCCAATCCCACGACGATTATCCTCGTCTCCGGATCTATCGGATTGGGCGATAGATGGAGGCCATTTTGGTGATTGATCCATCGTAAGGATCGAGCATTATCGTTTGTACAATAAGCCGCGAAACGCGGAAGAGCGGTTGCCAGTGCAATGCCCCTCGGGTGCTTTGCCCTCCTGCCGGTCGTCCGTCGATAAATAAGATGTCTCGCGTGGAGAAGGAGAGCAAACATGGGGTTCATGAGGAAGGCGGCGTATCTGTGCGCCGCGGGCACTTGCCTGATCGGATCGGGAGCGGCATTCGCCCAGGACGGTAAGGCTCCCACGCAGAACAGCGACAGCGGCGTCCTGACGAGTGAAATCGTGGTGACCGCGCAGCGGCGCGAAGAGAACATCCAGGTCGTTCCGATCGCCATCACCGCGCTCGGCGGCAACCAGCTCAAGGCGCTCAACATCCAGGACGCGCAGCGGATCGTGGACTTCGTGCCCGGTTTGAAGGCGGCGGGTCTCGGCGGAGCCGGGGGGCCGCCGTTCTTCAATATCCGCGGTGTCAGCTTCATCGACTTCAGCGGGATCAACGAAGCCTCGGTCGCGCTCTACGTCGACGATGTCTACCAGGTAGCGCAGGGCGCGGGGACCCAGCAGGTCTTCGATCTCGAGCGCGTGGAAGTGCTGCGCGGTCCGCAGGGGACGCTGTTCGGCCGCAACTCGACGGCAGGCGTCATCCAGTACGTTACCCGCAAGCCGACTGACACGTTCTCGGGCGAAATGAGCCTGCAATACGGCCGCGCCAACCAGGTCGTCGCACAGCTGGCCGCCGGCGGTCCCATCGCCGAAGGCTTGCGTGCCCGCTTCGCACTGAAATACAATCGCGACGATGGCTTGCAGAGGAACACGGTCACCGGCAGCCGGTTCATGAAGACCGACGCGATGGCCGCGCGGGTCATCGTCCAGGCGGATCTGGGTCCGTCCGCGATGCTCGAGGTCAAGGCCAGCTATGCCCACAACGAGGGCCAGTCGCCGATCCACCGGCCGTACTTCGTGCTCGATCCCAACAACCCAAGCGGTTACTGCGGCGGCCGTCCGGTGCCCGGCACCGCAGCGGATCTCGCGCACGCGGCGTGCATTCTCGCCGGCAACGGCGTCAGCCGGACGGCAGGCCGCGCGCTGACCAACTATACCCCGGAACTGGGGACGTCCGACGTCAACGACTGGCCGTTCCGCTACACCAGCTGGGGCGGTTATGCGAAGCTGAGCGCGGACCTCGGCTTCGCCAAGCTCGTGTCGATCAGCGGCTACGAGGATTACAGCCAGTATTTCGCGTATGATGCCGACGGGTACGACAACCGTCCCTATGGCTCCGGATCATCCGATCTTGGAGTTTACTTCAATCCGCGCTCGCACACGTTCTCGCAGGAAATTCGCCTGAACGGCACGGCGAGCGGGGTGAAGTGGCAGCTGGGCGGGTATTACTACAATGGCTTCCAGCGCTCGGATAACACGATCAGCGTCGACAACGTGAAGACCGACCTCATCGGGTATACCACCCATACCAAGTCGGTCGCGGCGTTCGGCCAGGTCGATGTGCCCCTGGGCGACCAGGTCACGCTGACCGGCGGCCTGCGTTACACCGACGATACGCGCCGCATCGATCCGCTGGACTGCAGCCAGAGCCTGACCAGCACGACCTGCGGGGCGACGGTCGTCAACCGCATCCACGACGGTCAGCTGACCTATCGCGCCGCGGCCGACTGGCACCCCACCAATGACCTCATGTTCTACACCTCGTATTCCAGGGGCTTCAAAAGCGGTGGCTGGAACACCAACCGGAATCCCGCACTGCGCGGACCGGTCGGGTCGGAGACGATCGACAACTTCGAGGTCGGTCTGAAGAGCCAGTTCCTCGACCACCGCGTGACGTTCAACCTCGCCGGCTTCTACTACAAGTACCACGGCATCCAGGCGCTCATCGGCTCTACCGATCCGGTGACCAACGCGGCGATCGTGCTCTACATCAATGCCGGCGACCCGCGGACTTACGGGCTCGAGGGCGAACTGAGCGCCAGGATCACCGACCAGCTGGAAATCCGGTTGGGCGGCAGCTACCTCGACACGAAGATCATCGCCAATCCGGCGTTCTCCGCTGACGGGAGAACGCTCAATGGGAACAAGCTGGCCCAAGCGCCGCAGTTTAGCGGGAACGCGATCGTTCGCTATACCATCCCGATGGGCAGCAGCGGCGACCTGACGTTCCAGGCCGATGGCCGCTGGCAGAGCTCGGTGTTCTCCGGGGTCGACAACGACCCGGCCGAGCGCGTCGCGGCCTACGGGATCGCCAACGCGCGGATCAGCTGGAAGTCGGCCGACAGCCACTTCGGCCTGGAAGGCTTCGTCGACAACCTGTTCGACAAGCATGTCATCCAGCAGATCTTCCACAACACGCTCGGCTCGTTCCCGGTTACTGTGACCGGCTCCTCGCCGGGGTTCGATTCCGGCTTCGGCGTGTGGGGCCGCCCTCGCACCTGGGGCGTCCGGGCGAGCTACACGTTCTGAACAAGTGAACCCCCGCTGCCGGGCCATTCCACTGCCCGGACGGGGGCTGAGATAAGCCTGCACAGCTCGTGAGCGCAATGCGCGCTCACGAGCTGTTTGCTGCCATCCGGCAAGCACGAGGCCAGCATGCAATAGGCGCACCGCCATCATTCGACGTCGGAGTGGGGAGGGGTGGTGGACGCACTAGGGCTCGAACCTAGGACCCGCTGATTAAGAGTCAGCTGCTCTACCAACTGAGCTATGCGTCCACGCCGGGCTTGCCGGAGTTCCCGGGGAGGCAGCACTGAGGCAGTGCCGCTCGGGAGCGCTCCCTATAGCGGCGGATTTGCGGATGGGAAGGGGCTAAATCGGCTCTGCCGCAAAAAGTTGCAGGGTCGGTTCAGTGCAGGGTGCGGGGGCCTTCGCGGGTCCAGTTGGCGACGGCCATGATGGTGCCGACGCAGATCATGTTGGTCATCATCGACGAGCCGCCGTGGCTCATGAACGGCAGCGGGATGCCGACAACGGGGGCGAGTCCCATGACCATCATCAGGTTGATGCAGACGTAGAAGAACATGGTGAAGGCCATCCCCGCGGCGAGCAGCTGGTCGAACCGGCCGTTGGCGTTGCGGGCGACCTTCAGCGCCCACCTGAGCACCCAGGCGAAGGTGCCGATCACGAACAGCCCGCCCAGCATGCCCCACTCCTCGGCCATCGTCGCGAAGACGAAGTCGGTATGGGCTTCGGGCAGGTAGTCGAGGTGGCTCTGCGAGCCGTTGCCGAAGCCCTTGCCGGTGAGCCCGCCCGAGCCGATCGCGATGGTCGACTGCAGTATGTGGTAGCCGGTGCCGAGCGGGTCCTTCGCGGGATCGAGGAACACGAAGACGCGCTGGCGCTGGTAGTCGTGAAGCAGCGTGAAGAAGGCGATGGGCGCGAAGATCGCCGCTGCCGCGCCGGCCGAGATGAACCACCACAACGGCACGCCCGCGAGGAACACCACCACCGCCGCGCCGAACGTGATGGCAAGGCCGGTGCCGAGATCGGGCTGGATGATGACCAGCCCGGCCGGCACCCCGAGCAGCATCGCGGCCGGGATCAGCGCGCGCCAGCCGGCGGTCATGCTGGCCGGTAGATCGTCGTAGAAGCGGGCGAGGACGAGGATGATGCCCGGTTTCATCAACTCGGAGGGCTGGAGCGTCATGAACCCGAGGTTGAGCCAGCGCTGGCTACCGCCGCCGATGCCGCCAACCAACTCGACCAGCACCAGCAACACCACGATCACGCCGTAGATCGGGTAGGCGAGGGTCTTGAACGTATCCTTGCGAACGCGCGAGATGCCGATGGCGAGGCCGAGGAAAACGAAGAAGCGCAAGAAGTGAGTGAGTGCCCACGGCCGCAGCGACCCGCCGGCGGCCGAGTAGAGCACGGTGGCGCCGAAAGTGGTGAGCGCAGTCAGCGGCAGGATCACCTGCCACGGCTGCCGCGCCACGGGTTCCGGAATGACACCGCGCAGCATCGCTCAGGGGGTTCCCGCAGCAGTTTTGGCCGCAGCAGCGGCAGGCGCGCCGGACGTAGGCGCGCGGATCGGCGTCGCGCCGGGGCTCGGAGGCTCGTCCTGCACCGTGTCGGGGGTTGTCCCGGCGTTCTCGACCGGAGCCTCGGTGTTGTCAGCCTTGATGATGGTTTCCTGCACTTCCTGCTCGTTTCCGACCTTGGGCGCGCTGGTGCCGTACTCGGCCCCATAGGCGCGGTACTTGGCCTCCATCCGTTCCATCGGGGTTCCACCCCAGGCTTTTTCCATCTCGAGCAGGGTATCCCAGGCGCGGCCCGGATCGAACAGGTAGGTGAGTACATCGCGCGCGATCGGAGCCGCGGCGCGGGCGCCGAAGGTGCCGTGTTCGACTACCACCGACATCGCGTAACGCGGGGTGTCGGTTGGCGCGTAGCCGATGAACAGCGAGTGGTCGCGCGACTTCCAGTCGCCAACGTGGCCGCGAGCGGTGAGGGCGCGGACCTGGGCGGTCCCGGTCTTGCCCGCCATCATGATACCCGGGACCTGGAGCTTGCTGCCGACGCCGGTACCGTGGCCGTTGACCACGTTGAACATGCCGTCATGCGGGACCTGGAGCTCTTCGGGCGTGAACGGCAGGGCGGGGCCCAGCGGCTTGGGCTGGCCGTAGAGCAGCGAAGGGAGCAGGTTCTTGCCCGAGGCGATGCGCGAGACCATGACCGCGAGCTGGAGCGGCGAGACCGAGACGTAGCCCTGCCCGATCGATGCGTTGAGCGAATCGGCTGCCGACCATTCCTGCTTGTAGCGCCGCATCTTCCACGCGGCGTCGGGGATGGTGCCGTAGCGCTGGCTGGTGCCGGGCAGATCGAACTGCTGGCCCAGGCCGAGGAGCTTGGCCACCGGGGCGATCGCATCGTAGCCGACCCGGTGCGCCATCGACCAGAAGTAGGTGTTGCACGAGTGCTCGATCGCCTGGCGCATGTCGACCGAGCCATGGACCGCATCGCAGCGGAAGAAGCGGCTGCCGAGGCGATAGCCGCCCGGGCAGTTGACCCGTTCGGCCGGATCGACCCCGTTCTGCTGCAGCGCCAGCGTGGCCATCGGCTTCATCGTCGAGCCCGGCGGATAAAGGCCGCGCATCGCCTTGTTGAGCAAGGGGATGTGATCGTCCTCGTTAAGCATCTTCCACTGCAGCCGGCCAATCCCGCCGACGAAGCTGTTGGGATCGAACGCTGGCATGGAGACCAGCGCAAGGATCCCGCCGGTGTGGCAATCGACTACCACCACTGCGGCGGATTCGAGCCCGCAGCGGCGCGCCGCATAGTCCTGCAGGCCGCCATCGATGGTCAGGCGGATCGGATTGCCGGGGACGTCCTCGCGCATCGAGAGATCGCGCACGACGCGGCCGGTGGCGGTTACCTCGGTCCGCCGCGCGCCGGGAACGCCGCGCAAGGTTGGTTCGAATGCCTTCTCCAGGCCGTCCTTGCCGACCTTGTAGCCGGGCGTAATGAGCAGGGGATTGCGGTCCTTCTCGTAGTCCTCGGCCGAGGCCGGGCCGACATAGCCGATGAGGTGGGCGACCGCCGGGCCGGTGGGGTAGAAACGCAGGAAGCCGCGCTGGGGGATCACGCCGGGCAGCTCGGGCAGGCGCAGGCTGACCGCCGCAAACGTATCCATGTCGATCTTGGTCGCCACCTCGACAGGCTGGAAGCCGCGGCCGCCCTTGATCTTGTCGGTGAGGTCCTGGAGCTGGACCGGAGTGAGCTTCAGCAGTTCGCCCAGCTGGGCCACGGTCTTGTCGGGATCGACCAGCCGCTCGGGGATGAGATCGATCCGGAAGTCGGTCCGGTTGGTCGCCATCGGCTGGTTGTTGCGATCGAGAATCCAGCCACGGCGCGGGGGGATGAGCGAGAGGTTCACCCGATTGCTCTCGGCGAGCATCTGGTAGCGCTCGTTCTCGGCGACCGCGATCCAGCCCATCCGCACCGCGAGCAGCAGGCCGATACCGCCCTGGATGCCGCCGATCACCAGCGAGCGGCGGTCGAAGCTGTTGGCCAGCGTTCCCGAGGAGATGTGGCGGCCGACGGTCTGGCGGGTCCGGTCGCGCCGGAGGAAGCCGAACATGCGCGCTATCCCACGGTCCGGAAGGGGCGCAGCCGCCAGCGGTCGCACAGGGCGATGAACCGTTCGGCCATCGGGAACAGCAGGATCGACAGGACAAGCTGGGGGGCCAGCACGGTCACGTATTCTCCGCTCACGGTCACCTGTGCGAACGTCGAGGCGAGCACGAGATAGGAAGCGATGACGCCCGCCGCCACCAGCCAGTCGATCAGATAGGAGCGCCAGGGGAAGCGCTGCTCGAGAAGCTCGAGCCCGACCATCGCGACTGACCACAGCAGCATGGCGCTGCCTAGCGGCTGGCCAGAGTAGAGGTCGTCGAATAGGCCGAGCGGGAGGCCGGCCCAGACCGGCAGCAGGCCAGGGTGAAGCTGGCGCCAGGCGAGCAGGAACAGGAAGCCCATCGGCGGCATCACCGGCGCGGAGGCGATCAGCGGCAGGGTCTGCAGCACGGACCCGGCCATCACGACCACCCACGGCAGCGCACGGGCGAGCAGCGGGGAGGGGGCCCGATTGAGCCGCCGCGCCGCCGCGATGTCGCCCTCGCGCCCGAGTAGGGGCATCAGCCGGCTCCCTTGGCTGCAGGCTTGGCCGCGGGCTTGGCCTTGGGTTTCGGCTTGGGCTTGGCCGGAAGAGCCGGTTCGGCCACCGGGACGAGTGCTGCGGGCATCTGCGCAGCGACCGCATAGGGCGGATAGACGGCGACGAAGGCGCTTTGGGTGGGATCGCTCAGCACCCGGGCGATCGCCCCGTCGCGGGTCAGCGAGACAACCACGGCCACTGCCATGCCCGGCCCATAGAGCCCGCCCGAGCCGGAGGTGACGAAGACGTCGCCCGGCTTGAGCGGATTGAGACCAAGGTTGATCAGCTTGAGCTGCAGCGTGCCGTCGCCCAGGCCCTGGGCGAAGGCAGGAACCCCGTCGCGCCCGCGCATGACCGGGAGCAGGCTTTCGGGATCGGTGATCAGCAGCACCCGCGAGGTGCTGTCGGCCACTTCGAGCACACGACCGATGACGCCGGTGGGTGAGCGCACGGGCATGCCGACCGTGACGCCCTGATGGCGGCCGGCCGAGAGGGTGGCATAGCGGCGCGGGCTGGAGGCAGTGGAGTTGATCAGCCGGGCGAAGGCGACCGGCCGCAGATCGGCATCGGCGAGGCCGAGCAAGGCCTTGAGGCGGCGGTTCTCGTCGGCAACGGCCTGGTTCTCGGCGCGCTGGACCCGCGCGACCTCAAGCTCGCGCTCCATCGCAGCCACGCGGGTGCCGCGCGTGAAATAGCCCCAGGCGTCGGCGGCAATGCTCTGGGTTCCCGAGCGGCCTGCGGCGGCAAGGCGCCCCGCGGGGGCAGCGGCATCCGCGGCGGCGCCGCGCAGGCCGGCAAACGCTTGCGGATTGAGCAGCGAGACGACGAGCACGAACGCGCCGATCCCCGCCCCGGCGAGCGCGGCGATGTAGCCGAAGAAGGTCCCGTATTGCGCCCGTTTGGAAAAGCCGGTGCGCCGGGCATTCGGCGGCGCCATGCCCTTCTCCTTACCTCGTCCGTTACCTCACCGGAGCACACTGCGCCGGTCACGCCCGCTGTCGCGCGCGTTCCTCAGGCGGTCATCAGCACGCCGCGATAGATCGGATCTTCCATCGCCCGGCCGGTGCCCAGCGCCACGCACGACAGCGGATCTTCCGCGATCGAGACGGGCAGCCCGGTTTCCTCGCGCAGGTAATCGTCGAGCCCGCGGATCAGGGCGCCGCCGCCGGTGAGGACGATGCCCTGATCGACGATGTCGGCCGCGAGTTCGGGGGCGGTGTTTTCCAGCGCGATGCGCACGCCCTCGACGATCGCGCCGATCGGTTCGGACAGAGCCTCGGCGATGTTGGCCTGGGTGATGGTGATTTCCTTGGGCACGCCGTTCACGAGATCGCGGCCCTTGATGTGGATCGTCTCGCCTACGCCGTCCGCCGGGATCACCGCGCAGCCGTAGTCCTTCTTGATCCGCTCGGCAGTGGCTTCGCCGATCAGCAGGTTGTGATGGCGGCGCACGTAGGAGACGATGGCTTCGTCCATCTTGTCACCGCCGACGCGGACGGAGGTGGTGTAGGCCAGGCCCCGCAGCGAGAGCACCGCGACCTCGGTTGTGCCGCCGCCGATATCGACCACCATCGAGCCGACCGGCTCGGTCACCGGCATGTCGGCGCCGATCGCTGCGGCCATCGGCTCGAGGATCAGGAATACCTGGCTGGCCCCGGCATTCGAGGCCGCGTCGCGGATCGCGCGGCGTTCGACGGAAGTGGAGCCCGAGGGGACGCAGATCACGATTTCGGGGTAGCGGAACATCGAGCGCTTGCCGTTCACCTTGCGGATGAAGTGCTTGATCATCTCCTCGGCGATCTCGATGTCGGCGATCACGCCGTCGCGCAGGGGGCGGATGGCCTCGATGTTGTCGGGCGTCTTGCCCATCATCATCTTCGCATCGTCGCCGACGGCCTTGACCTTCTTGATGCCGTTGATCGTCTCGATCGCCACCACCGAGGGCTCGTTCAGAACGACGCCGCGATCCTGCGCGTAGACCAGCGTGTTGGCGGTGCCGAGGTCGATCGCCAGGTTCTGGGAGCCCAGCTTGAAGAATCGAGACATCATGGATGACATTGAAGGTTTTCCGTCACTTGGGCAGCGTCGCCGACCCGTGCCGCGGGTGCGGTTAACAGGCTGGCTGGGTGAAAGACGCGGCTCCTTAGCGCAGCCTCGGGCGCAACGCCAAAAATTTGTCGCGAAAGCCGTGGAGAGCCGGTCCGGTCGGCTCGAAATAGTCGCGGTTCGTCGCTACTCATGCACGGTTCTTCTCCCATGCTTGCACAAACCCCAGATGCCGACCATCCGCCGCCTGCCCGAAACGCTCGTCAACCGTATCGCCGCGGGTGAGGTGGTCGAGCGCCCGGCTTCGGCGCTCAAGGAACTGGTCGAGAACGCAATCGACGCGGGGGCAGGGCAGATCGCGGTGCGGCTCGCCAACGGCGGACTCGACCTGATCGAGGTCACCGACGACGGCTGCGGGATGAGCCCCGACGAGATGGCGTTGGCACTTGAGCGACATGCGACCTCCAAGTTGCCCCATGAAGCGATCGAGCTGGTGGCGACGCTGGGCTTCCGCGGCGAGGCGCTGCCTTCGATCGCCAGCGTCGCGCGTCTTACCATGGAGAGCCGACCGCAGGCTGGCGCGGATGGGTGGCGGCGCACGATCGACCACGGCGAACTGGCCGGGGAAGACCCCGCGGCCCTGCCGCCGGGAACGCGCATCCGGGTCGAGGACCTGTTCGGCCGGGTGCCGGCGCGGCGCAAGTTCCTGCGCAGCGCGCGCAGCGAATATGCGGCGTGCCTCGACGTGGTGCGCCGCCTCGCCATGGCGCGGCCTGACGTCGGGTTCACGCTCGAGCACGATGGCCGGCGGGTCCTGGCGGTGCAGGGCGGCGAGGGGCTGGCGCGCCGGGTCGCGCAATTGATCGCGCGCGAGCTTGCCGACGAGGGCGTCGCTATCGAGGCCGAGCGCGGGTTTGCGCGGCTGACTGGGGTGGCGGGATTGCCGACTTTCAACCGCGGCGTGGCGGATCACCAGTACCTGTTCGTGAACGGCCGTCCGGTGAAGGACCGGCTGCTGATTGGGGCGGTGCGCGGGGCCTACGCCGACATGCTGGCGCGCGACCGGCATGCGGTGCTCGCGCTGTTCCTCGAGGTCCCGCCGGAAGAGGTCGACGTCAACGTCCACCCGGCCAAGACCGAGGTCCGCTTCCGCGATCCGGCGTTCGTTCGCGGTTTCATCGTCTCCGGCCTGCGCCACGCGCTCGACAGCGCAGCGCAGCGCAGCGCGCAGCCGGTGGCGACCGGGGCGATGGCCAATTGGCAAAGCGAGGCGGTATCCCCTCCACCAGCTTTTCAGGCTGCACCGGCGCAGCCGTCCCTCGGCGCACTGTTTGCCCGCGAATATGCGCCGCAGGGCCAGCGGGTCAGCGAAGCCGGGCGGCTGTGGCGCGGCTATGAAGAGCAGGTCATGGCCCCGGCGGCGCGGGCGGAGGCCGCCGAGTCTCTCCCGCAGGGCGCTGAGGACTTTCCGCTCGGCGTCGCGCGCGGGCAGGTGGCGCAGACCTACATCGTGGCTGAGGCCGCGGATGGACTGGTCATCGTCGACCAGCACGCCGCTCACGAGCGGCTGGTCATGGAACGGCTCAAGGCCGCGGGCGCCGGGCGGGCTGCGGCAGCCGCGCAGGCGCTGCTGATCCCCGAGGTGGTGGAGCTCGACGAGGGCGACTGCGACCGGCTCGAGGAGGCGGGGCCGCGCCTCGCCGAGCACGGCCTCGCGCTCGAGCGCTTCGGCCCCGATGCGATGCTCGTCCGCGCCGTGCCCGCGCCGCTGGCCGGGGGCGACATCGGGGCGCTGGTGCGCGACGTGGCGGACGACCTGGCCCAGAATGGCGAGGCATTGCTGCTGGGCGAACGGCTCGACCATGTGCTGGCGACGATGGCCTGCCATGGATCCGTTCGTGCCGGACGTGCGTTGTCGGTCGCGGAGATGAATGCGTTGCTGCGCGAGATGGAGCGCACCCCCCGGTCCGGCCAGTGCAATCACGGCCGGCCCACATGGGTGAAGCTCGCTCACGCCGACATCGAGAAACTGTTCGGGAGAAAATGATGCGGCGAGTGACAGTGGGACCGGTACTGATCGCGGTTTCCCTCCTCGCTGCCTGTGACGAACCCAAGTCTCCCGCCGAGCAGGCCTCCGAGGATGCCCGCGCGGTGGCGATGGTCGAGGCGGCGCAGAACGTGAAGCCGCCCCCGGTCCCGATCGAGCCGCAGCCGATCACCGCCGTCGATATCGAGGAAAACAAGATTTATGGCTCGGGTTGCACGCTGGTGCCGGCGACGATCCCGGGAGGAGATCCGCTGGTCATGGCGAATGGCAATCGGGCGCTGGTCAAGTTTTCGGGCAAGTTCGTCACCTTCGCCGCCGATCCGGGGAGCCCGGAACTGGGGCTTGGCGCGCGCACGCATTACGTCGGCAAAGCCCAGTCGCTGCGCCTCGCCCGCAGCCCTGGCGACGGCACAGCGCTGGGCCAGGACGGGCAGCGCTGGGATGGCCGCGCGGAAATCCGCGATGCGGCGGACCAGCTGATCTGGTCCGCCGCCGGGGTGGTCACCTGCGGCGGCTAGCTGCCGAGGGTTACCTTCGCGAAGACCGTCGCCTGGACCGGATTGCGGCCATAGGCGGCGTCGAGCGCCGCGGGCTTGGCGAAGGTCGCCAAGCTGCCGCCGAGCGCCACTTCCACGGAACCGAGCGGAATGCGGCGGGCATAGCCGGCCTGCAGCTTCGTCACCCGGAACGTGACATCGTGCAGCGGTGAGGCATGATCGGGGAAGAGCTCGTCGTTGCGGACATGCTCGATCCGACCGAACACGACATTGTGCGCGTCGGGCGTCCAGGTCGCTTCGGCGAGCACGGCCGGGAGGGACTCACCCGGCACGAGGCGCTTGGCCGAGTACGCCAGCATCGCGGCGAATCGACCGTCGGCATAATGGGCCGAGGCAGTGAAGCGATGCTCGTCCTCGCCGGGATGGGTGGCCTCTGGCTGCTTGATTTCCCCATAGCTCGCCTGAAGCGCCCATCGCGGGGAGGGATTGAGCGTAGCGCGGACCGACCAGGAATCGAGCTTGCCGCTCTCGATGTTCCAGCGCCGCTCATCGGGCTCGCGCCCGCGGAACACGCTGCCCTCGAGCTGCCAGGTGGGCGCCGCGTAGCCGGCGGTGACCACGCCGTAGGTGATGTGGGTGGAATCGAACCAGTGGTGGCTGATCGGCGGCTCCGGATTGTAGGCCGCGGACCCCCGGTGCATGAACGCGCTGGGCCCGAGCGCGGGCTCGCCAACGGGGCCGCCATAGACGAACAGGCTGCCTGTGCCGGCGTTCACGTTGATCCGGCCGGCGAGTTCCATGAATAGGTCGTGCGGATGCTGCCGATCGACCAGCGGCACGCTGTAGGCGGTCTCGCCCGTGGCGAAGAGGTTGGGGTAGCCATCCCGGCGCATGGCGGGCTCGAGGCTCAGCATGGCGTGCGCGGCGATCCTGCCCCAGCTAGTCTCGCGCTCAAGGCTGCCCATCAGCATCGAGGTGGCATAGAGCTTGTCGTCGCCACGCGGGCCGGCCACGGTCGTGTAGTTCGCGGAAACGGCGCCGTGGGCCATGGCCATCCAGTCACCCGCCATGAGGTGGATCCCGTGCATCGCGCCCTCGGCCCCGGGCAGGCGCGCGGTGCCGGAGCCGGCGGCATAGGGGGCGGGAGCGGTGGGCTCGGCGGGCATGGCCATGTCCATCCGGTCCTGATCAGCCTGGCTCTGGCCGGGTTGACCTTGCTCCATCGGGCCGTGGTTCATCGAGCCATGGTCCATCGGCATCGAGCTCATATCCTGCGCCACTGCAGGTGCGGCCATGAACGCAGCGCCGGACAGCGCCGCGAGTACGGTTTTCTTCATCGTGGAATTCCTGGAATGCTGACAAATCGAGGCTGCCCCGGTGGCAGCCGGCGGTCAGGCCAGGGTTCGCGGAGGCGGAGCCTCCGGACCGGCGAAGTGCCCGTGCAGTTCGGCAAGCGCACGCGGCGCGGGCGCCAGCGGAGTGATCGGCCGGGCTTCTGCAGCCGTCGGAGCGAACGCCGTGCCGG
>Ga0207703_10002383_pt1 | contig 16346 bp, 14 predicted proteins | sample KBSSwiS12_FD_184304 | JGI IMG/M metagenome (GOLD analysis project Ga0207703, IMG submission 184304) | Switchgrass rhizosphere microbial communities from Kellogg Biological Station, Michigan, USA - KBS Switchgrass S1-2 (SPAdes) (version 2) | ecosystem: Host-associated > Plants > Roots >... | reverse complement strand
CACGCCATCGACCGCGACCATCGCATTGTCCTTGGTGATGATCTCCTGGCCGGGGATGTCGAGCACCTGCTCCATCATGTTCACCCGCCGCCCGACCCGGTAGAAAAAGGCGGGGTAGAAATTGAGGCCAGGCTTGGCGACGGTGGTGAAGCGGCCGAAATGCTCGATCGTGTAATGATAGCCCTGGCGGACCACCTTTATGCTCGTCATGAAATAGAAGATCACGGCAAGCAGCCCGAGGCCGGCGATGGTGAGCGTCATGGGTGAAATCCCCCCGATTATCGATGCCGCGTGAACCACGGCAATGCGCGCAGGATAGCAGATCGCGCGGAGCGTTATAGAGAAATGCGCATGCGGCTTCCGGCCCCTAGCGCGGCATGGACCCTTTGTTTACATGGACCGCCACGACTCGCCCCCCGCAGGAAGCTGGCACCCCATGGAAATCCGCCTCGGCCTCACTTTCGACGATGTCCTGCTGTATCCGGCGGAATCGGACATCGTCCCCAGCCAGACCGACACCGCCACCCGGCTGACCCGGGGCATCGCACTCAACATCCCGGTGGTGTCGGCTGCGATGGATACCGTCACCGAGGCCGATATGGCGATTGTGATGGCGCAGCTCGGCGGCATCGGCGTCCTCCACCGCAACATGACGATCGAGGAACAGGTCGCGGCCGTCCGCGCGGTGAAGCGCTACGAATCAGGCATGGTCGTCAACCCGATCACGATCGGCCCCGAAGCGACGCTCGCCGAGGCGCAGGCGCTGATGGCCTATCACCGGATCAGCGGCATCCCGGTTACCGAGAAGAATGGCAGGCTGGTCGGCATCCTCACCAACCGGGATGTCCGCTTCGCCGGCAACCCGCACCAGCCGGTCGCCGAGCTGATGACGCACGAGAATCTCGCCACCGTCTCGCCCGGCGTGAACCAGGAAGAGGCACGCCGCCTGCTTCACCAGCGCCGGATCGAGAAGCTGCTGGTCGTCGACCATGATTATCGCTGCATCGGCCTCATCACGGTGAAGGACATTGAAAAGGCGGTGATGTACCCCAATGCGACCAAGGACGCATCGGGCCGGCTGCGCGTGGCCGCCGCCACGACGGTCGGCGACAAGGGGTTCGAACGCACCGAGGCGCTGGTCGATGCCGAGCTCGACCTGATCGTGATCGATACCGCGCATGGCCATAATATCGAGGTGTCGCGCGCGGTCGAGCGGGCGAAGCGGCTCTCCAATTCAGTCCAGGTGATCGCCGGCAATGTCGCCACTGCGGAAGCCGCGCGTGCGTTGATCGATGCCGGGGCTGACGGCATCAAGGTCGGTATCGGCCCAGGCTCGATCTGCACCACCCGCGTCGTCGCTGGCGTCGGCGTGCCGCAGCTCACCGCGGTGATGGACTGCGCCGAGGAAGCGGCCAAATCCGGCGTGCCGGTGATCGCCGATGGCGGCATCCGCACCTCGGGCGACATGGCCAAGGCGATCGCGGCGGGCGCTTCGAGCGTTATGATCGGCTCGCTGCTCGCCGGCACCGAGGAAGCGCCGGGCGAGACCTTCCTGTACCAGGGGCGCTCGTACAAATCCTATCGCGGCATGGGCTCGGTCGGTGCGATGGCGCGCGGTTCGGCGGATCGCTATTTCCAGCAGGACATCAAGGATCAGCTGAAGCTCGTGCCCGAGGGGATCGAGGGCCAGGTCGCGTACAAGGGCCCGGCGCGCGACGTGATCCACCAGCTGGTCGGCGGCGTGCGCGCCGCGATGGGCTATACCGGCTCGGCGACGATCGACGAGCTCCAGAAGCGCGCGCGCTTCATCCAGATCACCGGCGCGGGCCTGCGCGAAAGCCATGTCCATGACGTGACGATCACGCGGGAAGCACCAAACTACCCGACTCAGTGAGTTTTAGAACGGAACAGATTTTGAACAGCCGTCAGTCGTTATCCCGGACTTGTTCGGCACCTCTTGCTTCCCCAGCGAAGGCTGGGGCCCAGTTGGGAAACAGAAGGAAACGGGTGACTCGCGTCGTCACGAATGCCCCCCAACCGGGCCTCAGCCTTCGCGGGGGAAGAAGAATGGTACATGTCCGGCACTACGGGCTGACATCATGACCCCCTCATCCCGAGTCCAGGCGGCAATCGAGCTGCTCGATGCGATCATCGCCGCCGCCCGCGATCAGGGCGCCGCTGCCGATACGCTCATCGCGCGCTATTTCGCCGAGCGCCGCTACGCCGGCAGCAAGGATCGCCGCGCGGTGCGCGAGCTGGTCTATGCCGCCATCCGCCAGCTCGGCGAGCGCCCCCGCAGCGGCCGGGCCGCGATGCTCACGCTCGCCACGCAGGATCCGGAGATTGCCGCCCTTTTCGACGGGATCGGCCACGGCCCGCCGCCGATCGGTGCGAGCGAAGTCGCTGCAAAGCCAGGCGTTGCTCCCGAATGGATGCTGTCCAGGCTCGAGAAATCCGAGATCCCGGAAGGCGAATGGCCCGCGCTGATCGATCGCGCGCCGCTCGATATCCGGATCAACTGGCTCCAGCCGGCACCGCCGCCGATCGAAGGCGCCACCCCGATCCCCGGCCTCCCGGACGCTCTGCGGCTCCCCTCGGGCACCAATATCGAAACGCTCGACGCCTATAAGGACGGCGCGATCGAGGTGCAGGATGCCGGCAGCCAGATCGTCACGCTCGCCGCGCGCGCCGCGCCCGGCATGCGGATCGTCGATCTCTGCGCCGGCGCCGGAGGCAAGACCCTCGCGCTCGCCGCGCTGATGGGCAATGAGGGCGTGCTTCTCGCTACCGACACGGATCGCGCCCGCCTCTCGCGGCTCACGCCACGTGCGGCGCGCGCAGGGGCGACGATCGTTGAGACCCGGTTGCTCAATCCCGGCCATGAGACCGAGGCGCTCGACGATTGGGCCGGCACCGCGGATTGCGTGCTGATCGACGCGCCCTGTTCCGGCACCGGCACCTGGCGGAGGAATCCCGAAGCGCGCTGGCGCCTGTCGCCCGACCGGATCGAACGGCTGGTCGAAACGCAGCGGCATGTGCTCGAGATCGGCGCCGGTCTCGTCAGGCCCGGTGGTGCGATCGTCTATATCGTCTGCTCGCTGCTCGATGAGGAAGGCGCTGGGCAGGTCGCGCATTTCCTGGCCGACCATCCGGGATGGCGCGCGGTGCCGCTCACGCTTCCGGCCGGCCGTGCCCGTGGCGATGGTATCCGCCTCACGCCGGGACATGACTCGACCGACGGGTTTTTTGTCGCAAGATTCGAGAGCCCATGCTAGCCATGTGCTCGTGCCGAAGCTGGAGTTGATCATGCGTTATTCGACCGTCGCCGCTGCCGCTGCGTTGACGCTGCTTACCGTCACCACATCGCTCCACGGCCAGCGCCCCGACGACCAGATCGATCCGCGCTCGATGGCGCTGCTGGCCAAGGGCCAGGCGGCACGGGCGAGTGGCAATCTCGATGCCGCGACCGACGCGCTCGAGAGTGCGCTGGCGGTCGATCCCCGCAATCGCAGCGCCTTTGTCGTGCTGGGCGAGGTTGCAGCGGCGCGCGGCCTTCCGGGCAAGGCGATCCGTTATTATCGCGAGGCCCTGCTGCTCGAACCAAATGATGTCGCCGCACTGAAGGGGCAGGGCGAAGCGCTCGTCGCCAAGGGCGCTGTGCAGCGTGCGAAGGAAAATCTCGCCAAGATCCGCTCCCTCTGCGTCAAGAGCGGCTGCGCCGAGGCGACTCAGCTCGCCGCGGTCATCGCCAAGGGCCCACCCATCGCGACCGCCGCGGCTGAAGTGCCGGCGGTGAAGACCGGCAAGGAGTGAATCCTTCTCCCCCTGTGGGAGTTTTGCCGAGCGACGGGTCGAAATGCCCCCCGGGCATTTCTAAAACATGCCGGGGGCATGTTTTACCCGACGGTCGTCAAAACTGGATACGAAGACTTATGAGCGTAGCGAATTAGTCGGAGTTGGATGAGGGGGCTGAGGCTCGGGACATCAGCTGAAGTCTCCATCACCCTCCCGCCGCTTCGCTCCTCCTTCCCTCTCCCCCAAGGGGAGAGGGAGAGAAAGAAGGACTCAGGTCAGCGCTCGCGCCAGCGCGACGAACTCGGCTACGCTCACTGTCTCTGCGCGCCGCGTCGCGTCGATGCCGACTGTTTCCAGCGCATCCAGCGCGCCCGGTACAGACTTCAAACTCTGCCGCAGCATCTTGCGCCGCTGGCCGAACGCGGCCGCGGTCAGTCGCTCCAGCACCGCGAACTTCACGCCCGCCGGCTCTTCCTCAGGCACGATGTGAATAACCGCCGACATCACCTTGGGTGCAGGGGTAAAAGCCGACCGGTGCACCGGCATTGCGAGCTTCGCACTGCTCCGCCACTGCGCCAGCACCGCAAGCCGGCCATAGGCTTCGCCATCGGTCGGCGCGACGATGCGTTCGGCGACTTCCTTCTGGAACATCAGGGTCAGACTTTGCCACCAGGGCGTCCAGTCGGCGGAGAGCCATCGGACCAGCAAGGCGGTGCCGATATTATAGGGCAGGTTGGAGGCGATGTGCGGCCTGCCCTCAAATAAAACAGCTGCGTCGATGTCCAGCGCGTCATCCTCGATCACGCGCAGCCGTCCCGGAAATGCCTCGCCAAGCTCGGCAAGCGCGGGAATGCAGCGTCGGTCGCGCTCGATGGCGGTTACCCGCGCACCCGCGCTGAGCAAGGCGCGGGTCAGCCCGCCCGGCCCCGGGCCGATCTCGAGCACTTCGGCATCGGTGAGATCGCCCGGAATCCGCGCGATCCGGGCGAGCAGCTGCGCGTCGAGCAGGAAATTCTGTCCCAGCGCTTTGCTCGCGGCGAGCCCGTGGCGCGCGATCACATCGCGCAGCGGGGGCAGGGGATGAAGCGGGGTCACGCCCCCGCGGCGGCGCGCCGCTCGGCCGCGCTCGCGGCAAGCTGGATCGCGGCGATCGTCGCGCCGGGCTCGGCCACATTCTTGCCGGCAATCCCGAAGGCTGTGCCGTGGTCTGGCGAGGTGCGCACGATCGGCAGGCCGAGCGTGATGTTGACGCCTTCGTCGAAATGCAGCGTCTTCAGCGGCACCAGAGCCTGGTCATGATAGCAGCAGAGCGCAGCGTCATAGGTTGCCCGTGCGCGCGCATGGAACATGGTGTCGGCAGCGAACGGACCGGTCGCCTCAATCCCTTCCTCGCGCAGGATCTCGATCGCGGGCGTGATGAAATCGATCTCTTCGCGCCCGATCGCGCCGCCCTCGCCGGCATGCGGATTGAAGCCGGCAAAGGCGAGGCGCGGCACGAGGATGCCGAAATTCCTGGTCAGCCCGCGCGCCGTCGCGCGCGCCTTGGCGACGATCAGCTCGATCGAAAGGAGCTCAGAAACGCTGGCAAGCGGCACATGGGTGGTGATCGGCACGACGCGCAGGCTCGGCCCGGCCAGCATCATCACTGCATTCTCGCCGGCAATGCCGCAGCGTTCGGCGACGAACTCGGTCTGGCCAGGATAGGAGAAGCCGATCTGGTAGAGCTGCGCCTTGGAGATCGGCCCGGTCACCAGCGCGCCCGCCGTGCCCGACCGGGTCAGCCCGGCTGCCATCTCGAGCGCATGCAAGGCACAGCGCGCACCGTCGACATCGGGCGTGCCGGGCGTGATCTCGCCGCCATCCTCGACATTCAGCACGGGCAGTGCGTCGGCAAAGGCGCCGGCTGCCTCGGCGGGATCGAAGATCCGGGCAACCGGCCCCTGCCAGACAGCGCTGATCGCGCGGGCATCGCCGACCGCGAAGAACGGCGCCAGCCCCGCTGCCTCGCGCGCGGCCCATGCCTTGGCAATGACCTCAGGGCCGATCCCGGCGGGGTCGCCCATCGAGACCGCGAGCGGTGCGATCATGCAAGATTCCCGGTATCAGCGATATTCGATCACCGCGTCACGACGCAGATCGCGCAGCACTGCCTCAGCCCGCTTGTTCACACGTGCCGTCGTAATCTGATCAGAGACTTGGTCGGGCTGTGGGATCGCCACCTGCGGATCATCGCGCCCGCACAGGACGAGCGTGCGGACCCCGTCCTCGGGCGTGCCGAACCACGGGGTTGCCTGGCCGACTTGCATCGCCAGCACCATGTCCTGAAGTTTCGGCGGCAACTGTTTGACGATGACTGAATCATTGTCGACGACTTCGGCGTTCAGATCAGCTGCGACCTTGGCGACGGTGCCGCAACCCTGTAGCGCCCGCGTGGCCTTTTCAAGCTCGGCAACCCGCGCCGTCGCGCCGGCCTGGGTGGTGCCCGCCGGGAAATGCACGGTCAGCTGCTTGAGCGTCAGCTTCGCGTCACGGGGGTTCGACTCGCCCACGGTGCGCTTGTCGACGAGGTAGAGGATCGAAAAGCCGCCAGGCACTTCGATCGGGCCTGCGACTTCCCCAACGCCCAGCTTCTGCGCTGCCTGGCTCAGGCTGTCGGGCAGATAGCTCAGCTGACTGGTGCCGATCCAGCCAAGGTCGCCCTGTTGCGCGCGTGCCGAGGATTCAGTGAACTGAGCGTAATAGTCGAAGGGCTTTTCGCCTTTCTCGATGCTCTGGATCATCTGGCGCATATTGTCGAAGACCTGTTGCGCGCGATCGGGGGTGGCAGAGAGGTAAATCTCTTTCAGATGATATTCGCTCGTACCCTTCGCCTTGATGGTCCGTTCGATGAACGCTTTGACCTCCTCATCGCTGACAGCGATCGTCGATTCGACCTTGCGGCGGAGGTAGCGCTGCCACGCAAGCTCAGCCTCGATCTGCCGGCGGAGCGTGCGCTCGGACGAGCCGATGCTGCGCAGATAGGCGCGCATTTCCGGCTCGGTCTTCTGGAATTGCTGCGTGACGCGCCCATAGCTCTGGTTGAGCTCCTCCGCGCTGACGGTGATGTCGGCCGTCTTCGCCTGCTGGATCTGCAGCGTCTCGTCGATCAGGCTGCGCAGAATCTGCAATTTCAGGCGATCAATATCTTCGGGCTTCAGCTGCAGCTGGTTCACCGCGATGATGAGATTGACGCGCTGATCCACATCGGTCCCGGTGATCACCGTCCCGTTGACGAGCGCGGTCGGCTTGCGCACGTTCGGGTCGACCTTGCCGAAAATCTGCATGTTGGCCGGAATGTCGAGCCCGACCGGAGGCACGCTGTTATCTTCCACCGTCTGGGCCGGCGCACCGCTGATCGCGACCATGATCGCAAGCATAGCGGTGCCCGCAAAACCGATCCTGCGGCCGATGCCGGCCGCCTTCTTCATCGAAGTCATCACGTTATTCAAAATCCCATCCCGCGCCACTGGCATTCTGGCCCATTCACTATTGTAGCTGAACCGGCGCTTAGCGGCCCCAATTTCCGCTCTAACGTCGAGCATCCAAGATTTTCGCTCAAGCGTCTAGCGCCCAAGATTCTTGAACGCCAGCGACAAGACGAAGCTGTTGCCGGCCTTGGCATCGCCGGTGTCCTGATAGGTGCGCCGCCAGGTGAAGCCCAGCCGCAGGCAATCGTCCTCATATTGGACACCAAGCCTGTGCCGGACCGGATCGAAACCATCCGCCGTCGTCATTGGATCCTCATTGGGGCCAGTCAGATCGATCACGGTCGATCCGAAGGCCGACCAGAAGCGTGTAATCTGTACCCGGGCACCGATCCGCGCTTCCTCATGATCCTGAAGATCCTCGAGCGTTGGGTCGATATTGCGGTTGAGGCGCAGATAGCCGAGCACGACATAGGTGCTTCGCGAGCCGATGGTCGCGTCGATCTCGTTGCGGCGGATCGCCAGGTTGTTCTTGTCGAGCCGGTAGCGTGCGGTGATCGAGACGAAATCGCGGAAGCGGAGTTCTGTCCGCCCGACGATATCCGAAAGCCGGTCGCTCAGCCCGGTCCCATTGGGAAACAGTACCGGGCGCGAGTTCAGCCGATAGCTCTGGCCGATCGTCGTATCGAGCGAGAAGCCGGGCAGGTCGAGCGCCCAGTCGGCGCCATAGGTGACCCGGCTCGAATCGTCGAACCGATCGTAACCGGGGAACCGGTTGAGTGCGAACAGGTTCGAATCCTCGAGATCGACAGCGCGCGCATCTTCATTGGGGATCGAGAGATTCTCGGTCCGCGGTGAGGCGACGATCTGAAAGCGCGGCGTCAGCCTTTGCGTGCCGCCCAGAAACGCGCCGATAAATGGCCATTTCACATCGACGGCGAGCGCCGCGACGCCCCGCGCATGAACCCCGGATTCACCGCGATAATTGACGATCGGCTCGGCCGCGATGTTGCTGGCGTTGTAGACGTCGCCGCGCGCATAACCGGTGAAGGTCACTTCCTGGCCCCAGGGAGTCAGTTTGCGCAAATCCCATTTCGCGCTGGCAAAGGCGCGCTGCGTGTCCTCGCCCGCGCTGCGGGTGATCGCCAAGGTGTTGAGCTGGAACTCGAACTTGCCGCCAAACAGGCCGTCGATCCGCCGCCGATAATCGATCTCGGGAAGCGCGATCGGCTGCAGACCCTGGCGATCGTTCACCCGGAGCGTCTGCACGAACCAGCCCGAAATCGACAGATAGCTGTTCGCATCGATCCGCTCGAGGTTGGCCGTGGTGCGCAGCCGGTCATCGTTCGAAATATCGTATCGGCGCAGGAAGGTCGGATCGGTGGTCAATCGCAACGATCCGCTCAGCGTCCAGTTGGGGCTCAGCTGGTAGCGGGCGACGCCGTCGATATAGCCGCGGAACGCCTCTTCAGTGCTTGTCGGCACCGGGGTCAGCAAATCGTCACTGCGTCGGCTGACGGTCGCATAACCGGTGACGCTGAACGCACCCTTCTGGCCCAGCGCGCTATATTGCGCCTGGAGCATCGGCAGGGCGTTGCTGAAGACGCGGGGCGTGATGGTCAGCGCACGATTCGGCGCGAGCGCGAAATAATAGGGCTGGGCGAATTCGAAGCCGTTGACCCGGCCATATTTGAAATCAGAGCTGAGCAACCCGGTTTCACTCTCGCCGCCTGCCGGGTGCGAGAAGGCCGGCAACGGGACTGACGAGAGGCCAAACAGGCTGAGCCGGGCGCCTGTATAATAGATCCGATTCTTTTCAGGCCGGTAGATCACGCGCACGGCGGTGATCTTCCAGCTCGGCTCCTTGGGACAATTCGACGTCGTGGTGACCGCGCAAGGCGTGTAGGCGGCGTGCTCGAGCGTGACGGTCTCGTCCAGCGCGCGCGTGCCATGCTCGGCGGCGAGGCGTCCGCCGCGCTGGAGCACGACCAGCATATTGTCGACCATGCCGTCCTTGAGCGAATCGGTCAGTTCGATCGAATCGCCATACGCAACGTCACCGCCGGGATTGACCACGGCGATGCTGCCGGTCGCGACGACCTTGCCGGTCTTGCGGTTCCACACCACCTTTTCGGCGCGTAACCGGTTGCCCTCGCGGTACATCCGGACATCGCCGGTCGCTGTCACCACATCGGCTTCATTGTCATATTCAAGCGTCGCCGCGCTGAACTGGACTTGTCGCTCACCGTCCGGCCCGGTTTCGGGCGCCTTGCTCTCGGTCAATGGCGGCGGAAGCGGTGTCGTCGGCTGTTGCAGGTCCTGTGCATGGGCGACAACACCGGAACACAGCGCCAGCGGCAGCGCACAGCTGAGAAGAAGATCGGAACGCTTCACGTTGGAAAAAACACTCCCAAGCGCGCCCCAATGGTCGCGGGTGATCTGGCCCTATCGCACCCGATGCGCCGCGCTGCAATCGGCCCCGGTCCAATTGGTGTGCTTTACCAGCGCAGTCCGGCTGTCCTAGAGGGATGGCGACTCGCGTCCAGAAATATAACCAGAGGATTCCGATGCAGATCAGCTTTTCCACCTCGGCCCCAGAAGCAACCCTCGCGCTCCCCGTCGAGAAGGACGCGCTCGACCGGTTGGCAACCGGGGAGCTCGGGGCGGACGCTCTGCGGATCGTGACCAGCGCCGCGCGGGCGAGCCGTTTCGACGGCGAGGCGGCCGCGGTCGTAGAAACCTTCGTGGCCGAAGGCGCCGCCGACACCGCCAAGGTGCGCCGGGTGCTGCTGATCGGCACCGGCAGCGGCAGCGAAAGCGATTATGAACGCGCGGGCGGGGCGCTTTCCGCGCGCCTGTTGATCTCCGGCGTCGAAAATGTGGCGGTCGATTTTTCGGGAGCGGCGCCGACCCCAAGGGCAGTGGCCCGTTTCGCGGCCGGCGCGGCGCAGCGTGCCTGGCGCTACGATATTTACCGCACCAGGCTCCCTGAAAAGGCCAAGCCGACGCTTACCTCGATCACCCTGCTCAACGCGCCCGAGGGCAGCGAGGCGGCCTGGGCGCCGCAAAAAGCATTGACCGGGGGGATCGAGCTGACGCGCATGCTCGTCACCGAGCCGCCCAATGTGATTTATCCGGAAAGCTTCGTTGCCCGCGTGCTCGAGGATATCGCCGGCCTCGGCCTCGAAGTAACGGTCCTGGGCGAGACCGAGATGCGCGAGCTTGGCATGGGTGCCTTGCTCGGCGTCAGCCAGGGCTCGGCACGCGATGCGAGGCTGCTCGCGCTCAAATGGAACGGGGCAGGGCCCGGCGACCCCGATCTGGCGCTCGTCGGCAAGGGCGTGACCTTCGATACCGGCGGCATCTCGCTCAAGCCCGGTGCGGGCATGGAAGACATGAAATGGGACATGGGCGGTGCCGGCGCCGTGGTCGGCACGATGAAGGCGCTCGCTGCGCGTAAGGCGAAGGCCAATGTGGTCGGTGTGTGCGGCCTGGTCGAGAATATGCCCGACGGCAATGCGATCCGTCCCGGCGACGTGCTCACCTCGATGTCGGGACAGACGATCGAAGTGCTCAACACCGACGCCGAAGGGCGGCTGGTGCTCTGTGACGCGATCACCTGGGTCCAGCGCCATTATCACCCGAAAACCATCGTCGACCTCGCGACGCTGACCGGTGCGATGATCGTCAGCCTCGGCAGCGAGCATGGCGGCTGCTTCGCCAATGACGATGCGCTGGCCGATCAGCTGCTCGCGGCCGGCAAGGCGAGCGGCGATCTGCTGTGGCGATTCCCGCTCAGCGACGCGTACAACAAGCTGATCGACAGCCCGATCGCCGACATGAAGAATATGGGCCCGCGCGGCGCCGGCTCGATTACCGCTGCGCAGTTCATCCAGCGCTTCGTCGATACCGGCATCCGCTGGGCGCATCTGGACATCGCCGGCATGGTCTGGGCGGACAAGCCCGGTGCGACCTTCGACAAGGGCGCGACCGGCTACGGCGTGCGGCTGCTCGATCGCTTCGTCGCGGATAATTTCGAGAGCTGAGCACCGGATTTGTTGGCGAATTATGTCACAATATCCAACAGGATAGCCGTTAAGGCCTCGCGTCAAAGTGTTGATTTAGCAGTATAGTTTAGCAAGGGGTGGCGGCGCGACCCCGTGATAGGCATGACAATATTCTCCAACGTCGGACCGGGAATGGGCGATACCGATGCAGGTCGACTTCTATCATCTGACCGCCCAGCCGCTCGATCGCGTCCTGCCGCGCATCGCCGAACGCGTGATCGAAACCGGTGGCCGACTGTTGATCGTCGCCGAGAGCGAGGATCAGCGCGCCGCGCTCGACAAGCTGCTCTGGACCTATAACCCGGAAAGCTTCGTGCCCCATGCCCAGGCCGGTGGGGACGATGCGGCCCAGCCGATCCTGATCGCGCCGACGACTGATGCGACCAACGGCGCGGGCAATGTCGCGCTCGCCGACGGCATCTGGCGCGAGGAAGCGCTCGGCTTCGACCGCGCCTTCCATTTCTTCGATGCCGATCGCATCACCGAGGCGCGTGCCGCCTGGAAAGCCCTTGCCGACCGCGACGGCATCGAGCGCCGCTATTGGAAGCAGAACGAAGAAGGCCGTTGGGAGCAGGCCGCCTGACGCGCCACTCCGGGTTGCATCCTCGGCTCCTCCCGACTAGGGGGACCGCGACTTTTCCATCATCACCAAGACAGGAGCCGAACGGCCATGGCCGCGACCCGGACGTTTTCGATTATCAAGCCCGATGCCACTCGCCGCAACATCACGGGCGCCGTCACCAAGATGCTCGAGGAGGCCGGCCTGCGCGTCGTCGCTTCCAAGCGTATCCAGATGACGAAGGAGCAGGCCGAGGGCTTTTACGAAGTCCATCGCGAGCGTCCCTTCTTCAACGATCTCGTGTCGTTCATGATCTCGGGCCCGGTGGTCGTTCAGGTCCTCGAGGGCGAGAATGCGATGCAGCGCAATCGCGACATCATGGGTGCAACCAACCCCGCGAACGCCGAGCCGGGCACGATCCGCAAGGAGCTCGCCGAATCGATCGAGGCGAACACCGTCCATGGTTCGGATTCTGACGAGAATGCAGCGATCGAGATCGCCTATTTCTTCAAGCCGGAAGAGATTGTCGGCTGAATGGGGTATCGGGCGGTGGTTCAGGCCGCCGCCCGAATCCTAAAGTAGCTCGTCCCCAGCGAAGGCTGGGGCCCAGTTGGGGGACGATTCTGATTGGCGTTGCGCGTCGTTACCTCTGCGGTCCCGACTGGGCCCCGGCCTTCGCCGGGGAAGGAGTGATGGCAGCAAGACCTTCTATCCGCCCGCCTTCGGCTTTTCCGCCGCCCAGATCGCCTCGAGCCGCGCCGGGGAAGCAGTCCGCTCTCGCAGCAATATGCCCTTCAGCCGCAGCGAACGGCCGCTCACGCCGAGGAAGCTGCCCTCGGTGAACCAGACCACGTCGTAAATCGCGCTGTCGCTGCGCTGCTGGTCGGCATCCCAGTAATTGCTGGTGATCAGCACCGGCAACCGACCCTGGCGCTTGTCCGGTCCCTTCTCCACCATCTTCAGGATCGGATCGGCGAACCAGGTCGATTCGATCCGCGGATCGAGCACGCTCGATTGTGCCGCCAGCCCCAATGAGGCCGGGAAGCGCACATCGATGCTCTGCACCTCATGCGCCGAATCCTTCAGGGCCAGCCGCTTGCCGTCTTTTTCCGGCGTCGCGGTTAGCAGCACCAGCGTCTTCACCTTGGTCTCACTCGCCTTTTCGGCCTGTTTCTCCTGCTGGTCGGCACGGCGATCGGACCAGCTCATCCACAGGCTGAGCGCCGCGATCAGCAGCCCGGCAATGCCGACCACCTCGGCCAGCGTGATCCAGCGCCGTCGCGTGGCGGCCGCCTCGGCGCGCTCGACCTGTTGCGCAACGGTTTCCACCGGTGGTGGGGGCGGCGGTGGCGGTACCGGCTCGATTGGAGGGTCGCTCGGATCGTCGTTCATCGTCCACCTGCCTCAAGCAATCGACGGGGTGCGACGAGCTCCCAGCTGGTCGCGATCCGGTCGCCGATATGGTCCCAGTCAGTCTCGCCCTGATCGAGCCGCATCCCGATCCAGCCCGCCGGGCCGGTATAGGGCGGCACATAATAGAGGTCGGGGTCCATCTCGATGAGCATAGCCTGCTCCTCGCGCCCGCTGGTCTTGACCTGCACCGCGGTGCGGCCGTCGCCGTGATGGTTGTGCGAGAAATAGGCGAAGACCTTGCCCTTCTCGATGAAGAAGGTCGGCGCGCCGTGCGAGACCTTCTCGGTAGCGGCCGGCAGCGCCATGCAGATGGCACGGACCTTGGCGAGGACGGACTCGGGATCTGGACTCATCGCGAGACGAAGTCTGCCAGAGCGCTCGCATAAAGGCGATGCTCTTCGGCGAGCACGCGTTCGGCGAGGGTATCGGGCGTGTCGCCTGGAAGGATCGGCACTTCGGCCTGGCCAAGCACTTCGCCGCCGTCGAGTTCCTCGGTGACGATATGGACTGAACAGCCGGCGATCGTATCCCGAGCCTCGATGGCGCGGGCATGGGTGTCGAGGCCCTTGTATTTCGGGAGGAGGCTGGGGTGGATGTTGACGATCTTGCCACGCCAGCGCGCGACGAAATCATCCGACAATAGCCGCATATAGCCGGCAAGGGCGATGAACTCGGTGCCAGCCGCGCGAAGGGCTGAGTCGATCGCGGCTTCGTATTCGGCCTTGGGCATGCCCTTGGGGGATTGGGCAAAGGTTTGGAGGCCGCGCTCGCGAGCCCAGGCAAGGCCGGGTGCTTCAGGCTTGTCGGAAGCGACGATCGCGATTTCGAAGGGGCAGTCGGTTCGACGAGCAGCCTCGGCCAAAGCCATCATATTCGAACCGCGGCCAGAGATAAGAATACCGACCTTGCGCTTCACAACTCCCCTCCCGTTTGCGGGAGGGGCTGGGGGAGGGCGTGTCGTCCAAAGGGCGGCCTAAGTGATGACAGGCCCTCCCCTAACCCCTCCCGCAAGCGGGAGGGGGATTTGGGTGCGTCACGCCTCAAAGGTCGCGCTCCAGGCTTCGCGCACACTCCAGGCCTCATCGCTCCCGAACACGGTGCAACCGCGCTGACCCGCCTCGACCACCCCAATATCGAACACCGTCTCACCCGCGGCCTCGAGCGCCGCCATCACCGCATCAACCTCGCCAGCGGCCACCACGGCCACCATCCCGATTCCGCAATTGAAGGTCCGCGCCATTTCGCCCGGCTCGATCCCCCCCTGGCCCTGCAGGAACGCCATCAGCCGCGATTGCGGCCACGCATCGGCTTCGATCCGGGCATGAACGCCTTCGGGCAGTACCCGCGGCACATTCTCCAGCAGCCCGCCGCCGGTGATATGCGCCAGCCCCTTGATCCTTTTCTCCGCCAGCAGCGGCAACAGGCTCTTCACGTAAATCCGGGTCGGCGCCATCAGCGCGTCGATCAGCAGCACGTCCTGGTCGAACAGGGCAGGGCGATCGAGCTTCCAGCCCTTGTCCGCCGCGAGCCGCCGTACGAGCGAAAAGCCATTCGAATGCACCCCTGACGAGGCAAGGCCGAGAATCACGTCGCCCGGCGCGATCGCCGCGCCGGTCAGCACCCGGTCCCGCTCGACCGCGCCGACGCAGAAACCGGCCAGATCATAATCGCCCTCGGCATACATCCCAGGCATCTCGGCTGTCTCGCCGCCGATCAGCGCGCAGCCGGCCTGAAGGCAACCCTCGGCGATCGAGGCGATGACGCGCTCGGCCACCGGCGGATCGAGCTTTGCGCTGGCATAATAATCGAGAAAGAACAAAGGCTCGGCGCCCTGCACGATCAGGTCGTTCACACACATCGCGACCAGGTCCACGCCGACGCCGTCATGTCGGTCGTGGTCGATCGCAAGCTTGAGCTTGGTACCGACACCGTCATTCGCCGCCACCAGCAGCGGATCCTTGAATCCCGCCGCCTTGAGATCGAAGAAACCGCCAAAGCCGCCAAGATCGGCATCGGCGCCCGGCCGCCGCGTCGCTTTCGCCAGGGGCGCGATGGCGCGAACCAGCGCATTGCCGGCCGCGATCGAAACGCCCGCCTGGGCATAGGTGTAGGGCGCGTTGCGCCGGTCAGTATCGCTCATGATTGGCGCCTAGCCATAACTTGCTTGGATTTCCACGCCTGCTTCGCCAAAAGGGCGCGGATGCCCATTCTTCGCCCCCTGAACAGAGCTGTCATCCTCCTCCCGCTGGCGTTGGCGCTCGCCATCACAGGCGGAATCGTCCTCGCGCAGGATGACAAGATCACGGATCAGGGCATCGCTCCCGCTGATAGTTCGGGCAGCTATGAAGTCGGCGGCATCCAGGTCGATGTCACCGGCAAGACCGCCGAGCAGGCGCGCTATGGCGGCTGGCGGATCGCGCAGCGCAAGGGCTGGGCGATGTTGTCGCAGCGGCTCGGCGGTGCGGGCGGCACCTTGTCTGACAGCACGCTCGATTCGATCGTGTCCGGAATCGTCGTCGAGGACGAGGAGATCGGGCCCAATCGCTATATCGCCCGGCTCGGCGTTCTGTTCAGCCGCGCCAAGGCGGGCGCGATGCTCGGCGTCGCCGGCGAATCGGAGCGCTCGGGGCCGATGCTCACCATCCCGCTCCAATATTCGGGCGGTACCGGCCAGGTGTTCGAGCAGGCGACTGAGTGGCAAAAGGCATGGAGCCGGTTTCGTACCGGCAACAGTACGGTCGATTATGTCCGCCCGACCGGGACGGGACCGGACACATTGCTACTCAACGCCGGCCAGACCGGACGCCCGACCCGTGGCTGGTGGCGAACGATCCTCGATCAATATGCCGCGGGCGATGTGCTCGTACCCGTGGTGCGTCTCTACCGTGAATGGCCGGGCGGCCCGATCATCGGCGCGTTCGAGGCACGGCATGGGCCGGACAATCACATCATCACCCGCTTCTCGCTCCGCGTCGGTAACAGCGATGGCCTGCCGGTGCTGCTCGACGCCGGCGTGAAGCGAATCGACGAGGCCTATCAGACGGCGCT
>Ga0207703_10002382_pt1 | contig 16346 bp, 18 predicted proteins | sample KBSSwiS12_FD_184304 | JGI IMG/M metagenome (GOLD analysis project Ga0207703, IMG submission 184304) | Switchgrass rhizosphere microbial communities from Kellogg Biological Station, Michigan, USA - KBS Switchgrass S1-2 (SPAdes) (version 2) | ecosystem: Host-associated > Plants > Roots >... | reverse complement strand
CCCTGGACCGTCGTAGGCTCCTGTCCGTCGAACCAGCCGATGATCTCACGCGGGCTCTTGCCGGAGGTCTCGATGAGCTTTTCGGCGGCGGCCTGGCGCCTCGCCGGCCGTGGCCAGGCCATCAGCTCGCTGCGCGCCCGATCGACCTCCTGGAAGCTCAGGGATTCGCCGTTCAGATCGACCAGCAGCCAGGTCGCCGTCTTGCGGGCGGCGCGGTCCTCGATCTGGGCCAGCGCGGCGCGCGCGCCGTTCACATCGCCTCGGCGCGCCGCTTCCACCGCCAGGCGGAAGTTGGCGAAATCGACAGGGGTCAGCGGTTGGCGGACGGTCTGACGATTGGAGTCGACTGGGCTTTCGTCGGCCGCCTGCGCGGCCTCGCGTTGCAGGATGTCGCCGATCCCATCGCTCTGCTGAGCCCGCGCCACCGGCCCTGCGAGCAGGGCGATGCCGGCCAAAAGCAACGCTTTACGGGTGTTGGCGTGCAACTCGCGCCCCTCGAATGGACCTCGCCCACATACGGACGTTGCGGGTGAGACTCACCCTCCATATTGTCGCGGCAAATCTGAACGTCGCTTCAACAAGCGTCTTTTCACGCGAATTTGCAGACCATGTCCGAGCCTTTATTCCAGGGCGTCCTCCCGGCGCTCGTCACCCCATTTCGCGACGACGCGGTCGACGAGGCCGCCTTCGTCGCCCTTGTGGAGCGCCAGATCGCGGGGGGCGTCCACGGCCTGGTGCCCGTCGGCACGACCGGCGAGACCGCGACCCTGTCGCATGAGGAGCATCGGCGGGTCGTCGAGCTGTGCGTCCGCACTGCGCGGGGGCGCGTGCCGGTGGTGGCGGGCGCCGGCTCCAACTCCACCGAAGAAGCCATCGAACTGGTGCGCCACGCCAAGGCCGTCGGCGCCGACGCCGCCCTGGTGGTCACGCCCTATTACAACCGGCCGAGCCAGGCCGGCCTGCTGGCCCACTACACGGCGATTAACGACGCGGTGCAGCTGCCGGTGCTGGTTTACAACGTTCCCACCCGCACCGGCGTCGACATCGCCAACGACGTCCTGGCCGAGCTCGCCAAGCTGCCGAACATCGTCGGGATCAAGGACGCGACCGGCGATCTTGGCCGCGCCAGCGCGCAGCGAGTGATGTGCGGCGAGGACTGGGTCATGCTCTCGGGCGACGACCCGAGCGCGCTGGGCTACCTGGCCCATGGCGGCCACGGCTGCATTTCGGTGACGGCCAACGTGGCGCCGGAACAGACCGCGGCCTTCTATGATGCGGCGCTGCGCGGCGACTGGAAGGGGGCGCTTCAGCTCCAGGACCGGCTCATCCGCCTGCACAAGGCGCTGTTCACCGACGCCTCGCCCGCGCCCACCAAGTTCGCGCTCGCCCGCCTCGGCCTCTGCGCCGAGGATGTCCGCCTGCCGCTCGTCGCCGCCTCGGAGGCCTCGCGGACGGAAGTGTTGGCGGCGATGGCCGACGCCGGCGTCCTTTAGGTGTGAGATGGCCGGCAAGCTGATCGCGGAGAACCGCCGCGCCCGATTCGACTATTTCCTGGAGCAGACGTTCGAGGCCGGACTCGTGCTGACCGGCTCGGAGGTGAAGTCGCTGCGCAACGGCCGCGCCAACATCGCCGAGAGCTACGCGGCGGTGGAGGGCGACGAGATCGTCCTCGTGAACGCCGACATCCCGCCCTACGTCCAGGCCAACCGCTTCAACCACGAGCCGCGCCGGCCGCGGAAGCTGCTGCTCCACCGCAAGGAGATCGCGCGGCTGATCGGGGCGATCCAGCGGGAAGGCCGCACCCTGATCCCCACCAAGCTCTATTGGAACGAGAAGGGGATGGCGAAGCTGGAGCTGGCGCTCGCCAAGGGCAAGAAGGCCCACGACAAGCGCGAGGCCGTCGCCGAGCGCGACTGGCAGCGCGACAAGGCGCGCCTGATGAAGGATCTGGGCTAAGTCGAAATCAACGTCTTCGCCCGGGCGAAGACCGCTTCGAACATCTCCGCCGTCAGCCGCCCGGTGTTCGTATTGAGGCGGGAGCAGTGGTAGCTGTTCAGCACCGTGTACGGGCCGGCGGCGAACTCCGAGCCGTGGCCTGAGATTCCCGCCGAGGCCTTGAGGCCCAGGGCGCGCAGGACGTTCCGGCGACTGACGTCGCCCAGGGTCACGATCACCTTCAGGCGGGGCAGGGCGGCGATCCGGGCCGCCAGGAACGGCCGGCAATTCGCCTCCTCGGAGGTTTCGGGCTTGTTGCCGGGCGGCGCGCAGCGCACGGCGTTGGTGATCATGCAGTCGATCAGCCGCAGCCCATCGTCCGCCCGCGCCTCGTAGCGCCCTTGGGCGAAGCCGAGCTTCAGCAGGGTGCCGTAGAGCAGCACGCCGGCGTAGTCTCCGGTGAAGGGCCGGCCCGTGCGGTTGGCGCCGCTGCGGCCCGGCGCCAAGCCGACCACCAGGAGCCGTGCGCCTTCGTCGCCGAAGGAGGGGGCGGGGCCGTTGAACCAGTCGGGTTGCACCGCGCGGTTGGCCGCTCGATAGGCGACCAGCCTGGGACACCGCGGGCAATCGTGCGGGGGCTCGGGCTCGCACGTATAAGGCGCGTTGGCGTCCGGGAGGGAGGCGGTCATCGGCGTGGACCTAGGGGGAGCTGAGGAGCTTGTGGTGGTGGGCCTGGGCGGGAACCTGCCCGGAGCCTTCGATTCGTGCGAAGACCTTCTGGAGGCGGCGCTGGCGCGCCTGCCCGCCGCCGGCCTGCCTGTCCTGGCGCGGTCGCGGCTTTGGCGCTCGGCGGCGTGGCCCGACGCGACGGCGCCCGCCTACCACAACGCCGTGGCTCTGGCGGCGCCAGTCCTGTCGCCGGAGGCTGCGCTTGCGGCCTTGCAGGAGGTGGAAGCCGCCTTCGGCCGTCGCCGCGGCGAGCCGAACGCGCCGCGGACCCTCGACCTGGACCTGATCGCCCATGGCCGCGAGGTGCGCGCCGGACCGGGCCTGATCCTTCCCCATCCTCGCGCCCACGAGCGCCTGTTCGTCATGGGCCCCTTGGCGGAAATCGCGCCCGGTTGGCGCCATCCGACCCTGGGTTTGACAGCGCGCGACCTGGCCGACCAGGCCCCTGTGGGACGAGACGCCACGCCTGTCGGCCCGCCCTCCGAGGGGCCGTAGTCTCTTGCGGCGTTGCACAATGACGCCGCGACCTCTATTTTCGCTGGTTCCGTCTTCCGCCTGAGGTTTCCATGGCCCGCGTCACCGTCGAAGATTGCATCGAGAAGGTCCCCAACCGCTTCAGCCTCGTGCTGCTGGCGGCGCATCGCGCCCGGGCGGTCTCTTCCGGCGCGCCCCTTCTCGTCGATCGCGACAACGACAAGAACCCCGTCGTGGCCCTTCGCGAGATCGCCGACGACGTGGTCGACGCCGAAGAGCTGCGCGAGGCCCTGATCGGCACCCTGCAACGCGTCGACGAGCGTTCGGAAGCCGAGGAAGAGGCTGAGACCCTGGCCCTGCTGGCGGATCCGACCCACATGCAGATGAGCGAGCTCGAGCTCGTGCGCGCCCTGCAAAGCGACCGCGATGGCGGTCAGGAGGAGCGGTACTGAGCCCTGAAGGTTCAGACCCTCTCCCCGTGAAGGCGGCCGGATCGGCCGCCGCGCTCAAGGACGCCTCGCCCAGCACGCCCGCCGCCGCCCAGCGGCGGCCCCGTTTCCTGCGCCAGTTCGAGCTGATCGAGAAGGTCCGCTCCTACGACCCGACCGCCGACGAGGCGCTGCTGAACCGCGCCTATGTCTATGCCATGCGCATGCACGGCGCGCAGACCCGGGCCTCGGGCGACCCCTATTTCGCCCACCCGATCGAGGTGGCCGGCATCCTCACCGACTACCGGCTGGACACCGCGACCATCGTCACGGCCCTGCTGCACGACGTGATCGAGGACACCCCGGTCACCCGCAAGGAGATCGATCAGCTCTTCGGCGCCGAGGTGGGCGAGCTGGTGGAGGGGGTGACCAAGCTCTCGAAGCTGGAGCTGTCCGCCGAGCACCTTCGTCAGGCCGAAAACCTGCGCAAATTCATCCTGGCGATCAGCCGGGACGTTCGCGTGTTGCTGGTGAAGCTGGCCGACCGGCTGCACAACATGCGCACCCTGCAGTACATCAAGAGCCCGGCGAAGCGGGAGCGCATCGCCCGCGAGACGCTGGACATCTACGCCCCTCTGGCCCGCTCGATCGGGGTGCACCGCATCTGCACCGAGCTTGAGGAGCTCGCCTTCGAGCACCTCAACCCGGTGGCCCGAGACGCCATCCACCGCCGGCTGGAGACCCTTCGCAACGAGCAGGGCGGGGCGGTGTCGCTGGTGTCGGGCGAGATCGCCAACAAGCTGGACGCGGCGGGCATCACGGCCCGGGTGTTCGGCCGCTAGAAGCACCCCTACTCGATCTGGCGAAAGCTGCAGCGGAAGTCGATCGGCTTCTCCCAGCTCTCCGACATCTACGCCTTCCGCGTGATCGTCGACACCGAGGACGACTGCTACCGCGCGCTGGGCGTGATCCACCGCGCCTGGCCCTCGGTGCCGGAGCGGTTCAAGGACTTCATCTCGACGCCCAAGCGCAACAACTACCGCTCGCTGCACACCACGGTCGTGGGTCCTCGCGGCATGCGCATCGAGATGCAGATCCGCACCGAGTCCATGGACCTGGTGGCCGAGGAGGGGGTGGCGGCCCACTGGCGCTACAAGGACAAGACCTACGGCTTCGACGTAGAGCACCAGAAGGCCCAGGGCGGTCGCGACCCGCTGGTGAACCTGCGCCATCTCGTGCAGGTGCTGGAGCACGGCGGGGACGCCGAGGAGCTGTTGGAGCACGCCAAGCTCGAGATGTTCCTCGACCAGGTGTTCGTGTTCACGCCAAAGGGGCGACTCGTCAGCCTGCCCAGCGGCGCCATGCCGCTCGACTTCGCCTACGCCCTGCACACCGACATCGGCGACACCACGGTGGGCGTGAAGATCAACGGCGAGCTACGGCCGCTGCGCACGGCGCTGTCGAACGGCGACGTGGTGGAGATCATCCGCGGCGGAAAGCCGGTGGTGCCGCCCGACTGGCGATCGCTGGCCGTCACCGGCCGCGCCCGCTCGGCGATCCGACGCCACATTCGGCAGACGGAGAAGGAAGAATTCACCCGCCTCGGCCGCGTTACGGTGGCGCAAGCCTTCGAGGCGGCCGGCAAGGCGTTGAAGGATGTATCGCTGCGGCCCGCGCTCGACCGCTTCGCCGTGGGCGGCGAGGACGAACTGTTCGAAAGCGTCGGCCGGGGCCGGATGACCCCGCCGCAGGTGCTCGAGGCGATCTTCCCGGGACTGAAGGCCGCCGAGAAGGAGGCCGCCTCCGCCCGGCGCCGGATCGTCGACGGCAAAGGCGCGCGGCTCTATGTGCGCGGCGGCGGGCTCACGCCCGGGGTCAGCCTGCATTTCGGCGAGTGCTGCTCGCCGGTGCCGGGCGACCGCATCGTCGGCATCCAGGAGGCGGACGGCCGCGGGGTTACGGTGCACACCATCGATTGCGGGCGCCTCGCCGAGTTCGAGGATCGCGAGGAGCTTTGGCGCGACCTGCAATGGACGCCGGAGGCCGAGCGCAACGCCATCGCGCTTGCCCGTCTGACCGCCACCATCCGCAACGCGCCGGGCGTGCTTGGCCAGGCCTGCACCGTCATCGGCGAGGCCGGCGGGAATATCGTCGGCCTGCGCATGCACCATCGCAGCAGGACTATTTCGACGTCGACTTCGATATCGAGGTCACCGACGCCCGGCACCTCACCCACATCGCCGCGGCGCTCCGCGCGAACCCCAGCGTGGAGACGGCCGACCGGCCGAAGGGTTGAGGGGGCCAGGAAGGCTTCCGCCGCCCGTCAATCGGAGCTATCTGCGCCGCATGAACACCGAGGACGTTCTCAACGAGTTCCGCGGCGCGGGCGCGCTACGCGAGGGACATTTCGTGCTGTCGTCGGGGCTGCATTCCCCGGTGTTCCTGCAGAAGAACCTGGTGTTCCAGTATCCCGAGCGCACCGAGCGGCTGTGCCGCGCGCTGGCGCAGAAGATCACCGCCGCGGTGGGCAAGGTGGACATCTGCGTCTCGCCCGCGGTGGGCGGCATCATCCCGGGCTACGAGACCGCGCGCCATCTGGGCGTGCCCTCCATCTATGTCGAGCGCGAGGGCGGCGAGTTCACCTTGCGGCGCGCCTTCGCCATCCCGCCCGGCGCGCGGGTGGCCATGGTCGAGGACATCGTCACCACGGGGCTGTCGTCGCGCGAGTGCGTCGAGGCCATCCGCAGGGCGGGCGGGAATGTCGTCGCAGCCGCCTGCATCGTCGACCGCTCCGGCGGCAAGGCCGATCCGGGCGCGCCCTTGGTGGCCCTGGCGCGGATCGAGGCGCCGGCCTATCCCGCCGACCAGCTTCCGCCGGAGCTGGCGGCCATCCCAATCGAGGATCCCGGCAGCCGGCGACTGAACACATGACGAAGCTGCGCCTGGGCGTGAACATCGACCACGTGGCGACCGTTCGGAACGCCCGTGGCGAGAGCTATCCCGACCCGGTGCGCGCCGCCGAGATCGCCCTGGCCGCCGGCGCGGACGGCATCACCGCCCACCTGCGCGAGGACCGGCGCCACATCTCCGACGCCGACATCGACGCGCTGGCCGATATCACCCGCAAGCGCGGACGGCCGCTGAATCTCGAGATGGCCGTGACCGCCGAGATGGAGGCCATCGCGCTCGCGCACCGACCGCACGCCGCCTGCCTGGTGCCGGAACGGCGCGAGGAGGTGACCACCGAGGGCGGGCTGGACGTCGCACGGGGGCTGGCGGCCATCACCCCGGTTGTGCGGCGCCTGTCGGACGCGGGCGTCCGGGTGTCGTGCTTCATCGACGCCGATCTGGCCCAGGTGGCGGCGTCCAAGGCGGCCGGCGCCGCGGTCGTCGAACTGCACACCGGCGCCTATTGCGAGGCCGTCCGGCGTCGCGCGTCCGAGGCGGCGCGTCTGCTGGACCAGCTTCGCGCAGCCGCCGGCGAGGCGTTGCGCCTCGGCCTGGAGGTCCATGCCGGGCATGGGATCGACTACGAGACGGTGAAACCCGTCGCAGCCATTCCGGAGATCCGGGAGCTGAACATCGGCCACTTCCTGATCGGTGAGGCGATCTTCATCGGCCTGGGCCCCGCCATCCAGCGGATGCGCGCCCTGATGGACGAGGCGTGCGCCGCGGAGCGGGCGGCGTGATCGTCGGCCTGGGCTCGGACCTGTCGGACATCCGGCGCGTGCAGGCCAGCCTCGACCGCTTCGGCGACCGCTTCACCCAGCGGGTGTTCACCGAGATCGAGCGCGCGCGTTCGGACCGCAAGCCCGACCGCGCCTCAAGCTACGCCAAGCGCTTCGCCGCCAAGGAGGCCTGCGCCAAGGCGCTGGGCACCGGCATCCGGCGCGGGGTCTTCTGGCGGGACATGGGCGTGGTGAACCGGCCTTCGGGACAGCCGACCATGGCGCTCACCGGCGGCGCGCTCGAACGGTTGCGCGAGATCACCCCGCCGGACCATCGGGCGGTGATCCATCTGACGCTCACCGACGACCATCCCTACGCCCAGGCCTTCGTGATCATCGAGGTCCTGCCGGCCTAAAGCATTTTCCGCCGAAGCGGACACCGGTTCGGCATAGAAAATGCGCTCCATTCAAAGGGCGGCTTCAGTGCTTGGCGGGCGCGGTCTTGGCGATGCTCGCGGTTTTGGCGAGCGTCGTCGTCTTCGCCGCGGCGATCGGCTTGGCCCCTGGCGTGCCGCACTTGGCGAAGGCGCCGCTCGGCCCGCGACAACGCTGGGGTTGGGCCGGGCAGGCGACGAACTTGCCCTTCGCGTCGCGACAGGCGGCCGCCTGGCTTTCGCCGGCCGCGGCCGCGCCGAGGACGAGACTGAGGGTGATCGCAAGAGCTGACATGTGGCGCATGGGCTTATCCTCCCGCCTAAGGTCTAAACCTCAACGCACGAAGCGGGCGATCTTCTCCGTCCGGCGCGGATGGGACGCATGACGAAGTCTCCGGCCCAGCCTTGCCCCCAGCCGGGCCAGCGCGTAGCTACAGCCGGTCCGCCGCGGCGGACCCCTGTCCCCAGGATCTTCGATGAGTGAGAACGTGCAGGCCGTAGAGCCCCCTGAGAAGAGCAGCGCCGCCCGCGAAGCGGTCGAGGTCGTCAAGACCGTCGTCTACGCCCTGTTGATCGCGCTGGTGTTGAGGGTCCTGCTGTTCCAGCCCTTCACCATCCCCTCGGCCTCGATGGAGCCGAACCTCTATCAGGGCGACTACATCATCGTGTCGAAGTACAGCTACGGCTACTCGCGGCACTCCATCCCCTTCAGCCCGCCGCTGTTCCAGGGGCGTATCCTGGAACGGTCTCCGCAGCGCGGCGACATCGTGGTCTTCAAGCTCCCGCGGGATGGGCGCACCGACTACGTCAAGCGCATCATCGGCCTGCCCGGCGACCGCATCCAGATGCGTCAAGGCCTGCTCTACATCAACGACCGCCAGGTTCCGCGCGCGCCCGCCGGCGTCGTCGCCGAGGACACCGGCTATGGTTTCATCCGCGACGTCGCCAGTTTCCGTGAGACCCTGCCCGGCGGGAAATCGATCCTGACCAACGACTTCGGCTCCGACGGTGAGTTGGATAACACCGACGTCTTCATCGTGCCCGAAGGCCGCTACTTCATGATGGGCGACAACCGGGATAACTCGTCCGACAGCCGCGTGCCGCCCGAGCAGGGGGGCGTGGGCTTCGTGCCGGCCGAGAACCTGGTGGGCAAGGCGCAGATCATCCTGCTGTCCTGGAACCCCGGCGCCTCGCTGTTCAAGCCCTGGACCTGGGTGCTGAATGCGCGGCCCGGCCGCTTCTTCAAGCTGCTGCACTAGGCGGCGCAGATGAATGCGCGGGAGGCGGCCGTCGCCGAGCTGGAGCGCCGGATCGGCCACGCTTTCAGGGACCGCGACCTGCTGGATCGCGCCCTGACCCACGCCAGCGTTGGCGACGGCGCCAAGTTGGTGCGCCACAACGAGAGGCTGGAGTTCCTGGGCGACCGGGTGCTCAACCTCTGCGCCGCCGAACGGCTGATGGCGCTCGACCCCGACGCGCGCGAAGGTGAGATGTCCCGCCTGCTGGCCAGCCTCGTGAACTACCACGCGTGCGCACGGGCGGCGAAGCGGGCGGGCCTGCCCGAGGCCCTTCGGCTATCGGCCAGCGCCACCAAGATCGGAGCCCGCAAGTCCGACGCGGTGCTGGGCGACGCCTGCGAGGCGCTGATCGCGGCCCTCTATATCGACGCGGGCCTGGACTGCGCCCGCGCCTTCTTCCTGCAGTTCTGGGCGGAGGAGTTTGAGCGCCTGCACGAGCCGAGGGTGAAGGATCCCAAGACCCAGTTGCAGGAGTGGGCCCAGGGCCGCGGCCTGCCGCTGCCGGCCTATGAGGTGGCTGATCGCCAGGGCCCCGACCACGCTCCGGCCTTCACCGTGCGGGTGTCCGTCGAAGGCTTTCCTTCCGAAGAGGGCCGTGGGCGCTCGCGGCAGGACGCCGAGAAGGCCGCCGCCCAGGCCATGCTTCTGAAGCGTGAAGGCCCGCCGCCTGCGGGAGAGGAGACCCCGTGAGTCAGGCTTCCCCCCGCGCCGGTTTCGTCGCCATCATCGGCGCGCCCAATGCTGGCAAGTCCACGCTGACCAATCGCCTGGTGGGCGCCAAGGTCTCGATCGTCACCCAGAAGGTGCAGACCACCCGTTTCCCCGTCCGCGGCGTCGCCATGGCCGGCGAGGCCCAGATCGTGCTGGTCGACACGCCCGGCATCTTCAAGCCGCGGCGTCGGCTGGACCGCGCCATGGTGCGCGCGGCCTGGGGCGGGGCGGAGGACGCCGACGCGGTGGTGCATCTGGTCGACGCCGAGGCCGAACTCGCCGCCGCCGAGCCGGGCTCCAAGGCCGCGGACCGCCGCGCGGCGGCGGACGTCGAGGCCATCGTGGCGGGCCTCAAGGCGGCCGGCCGCCAGGCCATTCTGGCGTTCAACAAGGTGGACGCGGTCAAGCGGGAGCGACTGCTGGAGCTTTCGCAACGGCTGTTCGAGGCCGGCGTCTATTCGGAGGTCTTCATGATCTCGGCCGTCACGGGCTCGGGCGTGGAGGATCTACGCGCGCGGCTGGCGGAGCTGATGCCGCCCGGTCCCTGGCTCTATCCGGAGGACCAGACCGCCGACATGCCAGCGCGCCTGCTGGCCGCGGAGATCACCCGCGAAAAGCTCTACCTGCGGGTCCACGAGGAGCTGCCCTATGCGGCGGCCGTCGAGACCACCAAGTTCGAAGAGCGCAAGGACGGCTCGGTCCGTATCGAGCAGACGGTCTACGTCGAGCGCGAGAGCCAGCGGCCGATCCTGCTGGGCAAGGGCGGCCAGACCTTGAAATGGATTGGCCTGAAGGCGCGCGAGGAACTCGCCGCCATCCTCGATCGGCCCGTGCACCTCTTCCTGCATGTCCAGGTCGACGAGCGCTGGGCGGACAAGCGCGAGGTCTATGGGGATCTCGGGCTGGACTACGACGCCTAGCTGGCTGGCCTCTCCCGCGCGGCTGGGGAAGCGGCTAACTATCGTCCATGGAGTTCGAGGACGACGCCTTCGTGTTGAGCGCCCGCGCGCACGGGGAGTCGGGCGCGATCGTCGAACTGTTGACCCGAGCCCACGGAAAGTACGCGGCCCACGTGGCCGGCGGCGGCTCGCGGAAGATGCGCGCCTTCCTGCAGCCCGGCGGGCAGGTCACGACCCGCTACCGCGCCCGCGTCGCCGACCAGCTGGGCTCCGCCGCCCTCGAGCCGATGGGCGAGGGGCCCGCCGCCCTGTTCGACGAGCCCCTGGCGCTCGCCGCTTTGCAGGCCGCCGCCGCTGTCGCCGCCGGCGCGCTGCCGGAGCGGGAGCCGCATCCGGGAGTCTACCTGGCCTTCGAGGCCCTGGTCCTGTCGCTTTCCTATGCGGAGATCTGGCCGCCGGTGCTGGTCCGCTTCGAGGCGGGCCTGTTGCAGGAGCTGGGGTTCGGCCTCGACCTGTCGAAGTGCGCGGTGACCGGCACGCCCGACGACCTGGCCTATGTCAGCCCCCGCACGGGCCGCGCGGTAAGCCGCGCCGCCGCCGAGCCCTACAAGGAGCGGCTGCTCCGCCTGCCGCCATTCCTGCTGGGCGCCCAGGCGGGACTGGCCGAGGGGGACGTGGGCGCAGGCCTCGCCCTTACCGGCCATTTCCTCGAAGCCGTCATCTTCAATCCGATGAACCGGCCCCTGCCGCCAGCGCGGGTCTGGCTGACGGATCGTCTGGCCGAGGCCGGCCGGCTTTAGGGCTCAAGCCGCCGGGCGATCATCTCGGCGGACGCCTGCCGCAGCCAGGGCTCGATGACCGCCGGCAGTCCCGCGCAGATTCGCTGGGGCGGGCCGTTGGGGTCGCGCGGCGAAGGCTTCAGTACGAGGGTCAGGCGGTTGAACCCCAAGGACGCGATCCTGGCCTTCTCGATGTCACGCCAGCGAATAAGCCGTTCGGGCGAAAGCCGCACGCCGAGCGTGGTGAGGGTGACGGGCGGCCGGGACCTGGCCAAGCCGGCCAGGACCGGCGCCGCGCCGAGCGCCATGATCACTGCGCCGGCCAGCGCCGCCGCCTGCAGGTTTGCGCTGTCCGTCGGCGCGAATCGCGCCGCCGCGGCCCAGCCGGTAAGGAAGGCGCCCGCCGCGCCCAGCCACGCGGCGGCGATCAGCGCTTGGTCGATGCGTGGCGCCGGCGCGATATCAAGGCTCTTCAGCGTGGCCGGGTCGACCTCGGGCTCGACGATGGCGGCGATGCGGATGGTGAGCGCGATGGCCGGCCCCAACACGAGCATGACGGCGAGGGCGGCGAAGCGCACGCCGTCCGGGCCGATCACCAGGGCGAAAATGGACACCGCCACGACAGCGGAGATCAGCGCGCTCTGGGCGCTGGTGCGGAAATTCTGAGTCAGCATGAAGACCTTCGGACCTCGCCCGGCCAGCGGGAACCCTGCAGGGCGAGCCCTAAGACTTGGAAAATGGGGAGGGTTAGCGAAGGTCTCCGCGTCACAGGGACGCCGACGTCCACAAACGTCTAAGGTGGGCCGGCAAGCCGCGATGATTCTCCCATGACCGTAATGACCCCGCCACCGTCCGACGACGGCGCCGACCGCATCATCGACGAGCCCCTCTCCGAGGCGCTGTCGCGGCGCTATCTGGCCTATGCGCTCTCGGTCATCACCGACCGGGCGCTGCCCGACGTCCGCGACGGGCTGAAGCCGGTGCAGCGGCGCGTGCTCTACGCCATGCGCGAGATGCGGCTCAATCCGGACACCGCGCCCCGCAAGTGCGCCAAGGTCGTGGGCGAGGTGATGGGGAGCTATCACCCGCACGGCGACCAGGCGATCTACGACACCCTGGTGCGCATGGCCCAGTCCTTCGCCCAGCGCTATCCGCTGGCGGACGGGCAGGGGAACTTCGGCAACATCGACGGCGATAACGCCGCGGCCATGCGCTACACCGAAGCGCGGCTGACCGCGGCGGCGCTGCTGCTGCTGGAGGGCATCGACGAAGACGCGGTCGACTTCAAGCCCACCTACGACGGACAGGACGAGGAGCCGGTGGTCCTGCCGACCGGCTTCCCCAACCTGCTGGCCAACGGAACCACCGGCATCGCCGTCGGCATGGCCACCTCCATCCCGCCGCACAACGCCGCCGAGCTGATCGACGCCTGCCTGTTGTTGCTGGAGCAGCCCGAGGCTTCGACCGAAGCGCTGATGGCGCACGTCCAGGGACCGGACTTCCCGACCGGGGGCGTAATCGTCGAGCCGCGGGCCAGCCTTCTGGAGACCTACGAGACCGGTCGCGGCGGCGTGCGATTGCGCGCGGCCTGGACGCGCGAGGACACTGGGCGGGGAACCTACCAGATCGTCGTGACCCAGATCCCCTATCAGGTGAAGAAGGGCGATCTCGTCGAGCAGCTGGCTGAACTAATCGAGAGCAAGAAGGCCGCCCTGCTGGGCGACGTCCGCGACGAGAGCGCCGAGGACATACGCCTGGTGCTGGAGCCCAAGAGCCGCAACGTCGAGCCCGAGGTGCTGATGGAGAGCCTGTTCAAGCTCTCCGACCTGGAGACCCGCTTCTCGGTGAACATCAACGTCCTCGATGCGCGCGGCACGCCGGGCGTGATGGGGCTGAAGGGCGTGTTGCGGGGCTTCCTTGACCATCGCCGCGAGGTGCTGGTCCGCCGGGCGCGGCACAGGCTCGGAAAGATCGAGGCGCGCCTGCACGTCCTCGACGGCCTGATGATCGCCTACCTCAACCTGGACGAGGTGATCCGCATCGTCCGCTACGAGGACGAGCCGAAGGCGAAGCTGATCGAAGCCTTCGAGCTTTCGGAGATCCAGGCCGACGCCATCCTCAACACCCGCCTGCGGCAGCTCGCGAGGCTTGAGGAGATGGAGCTCCGACGCGAGCACGCAGAGCTTTCCGAGGAGCGCGACGGCATCCTGCGCCTGCTGGACTCCGACCGCGCTCAGTGGCGGCTGGTCGGCGAGGGCCTTCGCCACGTCAAGACCGAGCTTGGGGCGCTGAACGTGCGGCGCTCCTGCTTCGCCGACGCGCCGCAGGTGGACGCCGAGGCCGCCATGGAGGCGATGATCGTGCGCGAGCCGATCACCGTCGTCCTCTCGGAACGCGGCTGGATCCGCGCCGTCAGGGGCCGGGTGGAGGACCCCTCGGAGCTGAAGTTCAAGGAAGGCGACAAGCTGCAGTTCCTGGTCCCGGCGGAGACCACCGACAAGCTGCTGGTGTTCGCCTCCGACGGCCGGTTCTTCACCCTGGGCTGCGACAAGCTTCCCGGCGGCCGGGCCACGGCGAGCCGCTTCGGTTGATGATCGACCTCGACGACAGGGTCGGACTGGTCGACGTCTTCGTCCACCGGCCCGGCGCCAAGCGGGTGGTCGCGTCGAAAGAGGGCTACGGCTTTGTCCTGCCGGAGGACGAAGCCATCGCGTTCCGCCGCGCGGGCAAGCAGGTGCTCAACGCCGGCGACAAGGGAGCCGCCGTCTGCCTGCCGCTGTCGGGCGACCACCTGGCCGTCGTCGGCGACAACGGCAAGATCCTGGTCTTCCCGGCCGACGAGTTGCCGGAGATGGCGCGAGGCAAGGGCGTGAAGCTGCAGGGATACCGCGAGGGCGGGTTGCGCGACCTCCTGGTGTTCAAGGCCGAGGAGGGCGCGTCCTGGACCACGTCGGACGGGCGCTCGCGCGTTTGGCCGGAGTGGCGGGAATGGCTTGGCCGGCGGGCCGCGGCGGGCAAGATGGCGCCCAAGGGCTTTCCGGCCAGCAAGCGTTTCCGTCCCAGGTAGAGGCGACGGCCCGACTAGGCAAACTGCGCCGCCCGGCAATTCGGACTCGGCAGAAGTTGCCGTCGATGGACCTGACATACCGGCACAAAGTTCCGGCGGACAGGAAAAAGTGGAGCCTTTTCAGCGCTAGGCAGAATTGGCGCCAGCCTTGCGGCGCAATTTGCCGGGCAAAATGCCCCCGGCGGTCAGAAGGCGGCCGGCCTCCAAAAGAAGGAACCACGCTGTGCCTATGAACAGTGTGAACACCAATGTCGGCGCCATGGTGGCGCTGCAGAACCTCGCTGCGACCCAGAATGACCTCTCGGTCACCCAGGCGAGGATCAACACCGGTCTGAAAATCTCGTCGGCGAAGGACAACGGCGCCATCTGGGCCATCGCCCAGAACCAGCGCTCGACCTCGCAGTCGCTCAACGCGGTCAAGGACTCGCTGCAACGCGCGTCGTCCACCGTGGATGTGGCGCTGTCCGCTGGCGAGAGCGTCTCCGACCTGCTGCTGCAGATGAAGGAGAAGGCGCTCGCCGCCTCGGACGTTACGCTCGACACCAACAGCCGTACGGCCCTGAACGACGACTTCAAGTCGCTCCGGGACCAGATCGCAAAAGTCGTGGCGAACGCAGATTTCAACGGTGCGAACATGGTCAAGAGCAGTGGGAGCCAAATCCAGGCGCTGGCGAACGCCGACGGCAGCTCGGTGATCTCGGTGGCGGCTCAGGACCTGTCCCTGGGCGGTTCGGCGATGGGCAGCCTCGCGGCGACCTCTTCGATCGGCACCCAGACCCTCGCCAGCGGCATGATCGCCACCGTGGATTCGGCGATCACGGCGGTGTCCAGTTCTCTCGCCAAGCTGGGTACGGGCTCCAAGGCCCTGCAATCGCACCTCACCTTCGTGGGCAAGCTGCAGGACACTCTGGACGCCGGCATCGGCAACTTGGTGGACGCCGACCTGGCCAAGGAAAGCGCCAAGCTCCAGGCGCTGCAGACCAAACAGCAACTCGGCATCCAGGCCCTGGCCATCGCCAACCAGTCCTCGTCGGTTCTGCTCAGCCTGTTCAGGTAAGCGTAGGCGTAAAGCGTCCGGCCGGCGGGAGCGCGCCTCCCGCCGGCCTTTTGCTCACCTTGACATTCCAGGGCGCCCGTGCGCCCTTCCGCGCCTTATTTCCAGCGCCTCCGAACAGAAATTCCCGCTCCACAAATGCACGCCTATCGCACGCACACCTGCGGCGCGCTCCGCGCCGCGGACACCGGCAAGACGGTCCGTCTCTCCGGCTGGATCCACCGCAAGCGTGACCACGGCGGGCTGATCTTCATCGACCTGCGCGACCACTACGGCGTGACGCAACTGGTGGTCGGCCCGACCAACGCCAGCTTCGCGCTGATCGAGCGGCTGCGCGCCGAGAGCGTGATCCGGGTCGACGGCGAGGTGGTCGCCCGTTCGCCCGAGACGGCGAACCCCAATCTGCCCACCGGCGAGGTGGAGGTGCGCGTCGCCGAGGTGTCGCTGCTGTCGGAGTCCGCCGAACTGCCGCTGCCGGTGTTCGGCGAGCCCGAGTACCCTGAAGAGATCCGGCTGAAGAACCGCTTCCTCGACCTGCGGCGCGAGACCCTGCACCGGAACATCGTGCTCCGCTCCAAGGTCGTGCAGTCGATCCGCAACCGTATGATCGACCAAGGATTCCTGGAATTCCAGACGCCGATCCTGACGGCGTCCTCGCCGGAAGGCGCACGGGACTTCCTGGTCCCTTCGCGGCTGCATCCGGGCAAGTTCTACGCGCTTCCCCAGGCGCCTCAGCAGTTCAAGCAGCTCCTGATGGTGGCGGGCTTCGACCGCTACTTCCAGATCGCGCCGTGCTTCCGCGACGAGGACCTGCGCGCCGACCGCAGCCTGGAATTCTACCAGCTCGACGTGGAGATGAGCTTCGTCACC
>Ga0207703_10002376_pt1 | contig 16368 bp, 20 predicted proteins | sample KBSSwiS12_FD_184304 | JGI IMG/M metagenome (GOLD analysis project Ga0207703, IMG submission 184304) | Switchgrass rhizosphere microbial communities from Kellogg Biological Station, Michigan, USA - KBS Switchgrass S1-2 (SPAdes) (version 2) | ecosystem: Host-associated > Plants > Roots >... | reverse complement strand
GAGCGTCTTCGATATGTGGATCATCTGCTCGAGCTTGTGCATCGTCTTCCACAAGTTCGCGCGTTCGGTGTCGATGGCAGCATTGTCCATCAACAGCTCGTCCTTGCCGTCTCCAAGGCTGTTGAGGATGCTCTTGATGTGCGTTTGCGAGCTTCGATACTTGTCGAAGTATCGGTCGATTCGGTTCCCGAAGGGGATGATGCCGAGGAGCTTGCGGGGCTTGGTCGCCCCCTTGGGATCCAGCGCTTCAACGGTCCGGCGAAGCTCCGTAAGGTCCGCGCCGATCCCGCTGTCCTTGTCGATCGCCTTGACCGGGCGGTCGAGGAAACGGTTCGACGCCCCGGCAGCCTCAGCGATCTCCTTGCGGCCCATGGCCGTCAGCTGGTCGACCTTCTTGCCGAACTCGGGGCTGTTGGCGTCGAGCCCCGCGAGCTCATCGACGAACTGGCCGACGCGCTTGTCGAGCTCACTCGTCTCTTCCGTCTTGAGAGGAACCAGGCCGGCAGCCTCTGCCGGTGCAACAGGCTGAAGCACCTCCGGCGGGTCGAGCTTCAACTTGGTCGCAGTGCCGGTCGCGGTGTCCGCCTCGGGTGTCGTGGCCATGCTCAGTCCTTTCTCGCCCCTTCTGATGCGCGGCGCGAGGCCGGTCAACGGCAGGGCAGTCGGACTGTATTATAGGCGTAAGACACACTTGTTCAAGAATGAACCAGCATCTGGCAGGTTACTGGTCATTAACCATGGCACTGAACACTTCACTTACCCTGTGCGGGGTAGAGCCTGCTCAAAGTTGCTTAACAGGGATCGGCCCGCATGATCGGCTTCATCAGGAAACTACTGAAGGATCGCCGCGGCAACGCGCTGGCGATTGCCTGCGCCGCAATGCCGATGATTATCGGCTGCGCGGGATTGGCGACTGATACGATCGAATGGACGCTCTGGAAGCGCCAGCTGCAGCGCGCCGCTGACTCGGCCGCATTGGCTGGTGTCTACGATCGCGCGGCTGCGACGAACGGCGCGACGACAAACACGCCGACTGCCGTCTGCAACGACCTCGCGATCAATCTGCAGACCTGGATGAACCTGGTCGGCACGGCGCCATGCGCCGGAGGGCGCGGCAGTTATAGTGACATTCAATACCCGGCGGCCGATGCGTTCGTGGGCAACAAGGTCCAAGTCACTCTGAGGGTGCAGCAGGCTCTGCCGTTCAGCTCACTCTTCATGTCGACCGCGCCAGTCATCGAGGCGAGGGCCACCGCCGGCGCCGTGAGCTACGGCGGAACTCCGTGCATGCTGGCGCTCAACACGACCGGCACGGCGATCAACAACAGCGGTAATACGACGGTGTCGGCGCCGACCTGCATCTTCTATTCTGACTCGGCGGCATCGAACTCGGCGGCTGCCGGCGGCAGCTCGGCGATCACTGCAAAGGCGGTCGCGGGCGTCGGTGGCATTCAGAGCTCGAACAACTGGAACGTCCAGTCGTATCTTCCCTACTCACCGTCCTTGCCGGATCCGTTGGCGCCGCCTTCGAGCACCGCGATCACGCCCGACCCGGGCGACATGAAATGCGCCGGGCACTGGACGACGAGTAACAATGGTAATGGCCAGGGGCAGGGCAATGCCTCGGTGTGGGTGAACGACGCCCTTACCGACGGCATGGATATCACGACGATGAGGGATGCCAGTGGTAACCAGGCCAATTGCTTCACCTCGATCTCTGTCGGATCCAACAGGTCACTGACAATCCCCGCGAATTGGAACGGCCCGCTCTACGTCAACGGCGGCAACGTCGACCTGCAGGGCGCATTCACCTGCGCTTCCTGCTCCATCGTGCTGACGAACACGAGCACGGCTGCGAATGCAACGATCGGCACCTTCTCGTCGAACGCGCAGGCGACCAATAACATCACCGCGCCGACATCAGGCACCTACAAGGGCATTGCGGTGTACCAGGACCGCCGCGCGAGTGGGAACATCGACAAGATCAACGGCGGCACGAACAACGTCGTCAACGGGGTCGTGTATTTCCCGAACGATACTTTGTGGCTGAACGGCACTGGCAACTCAGTGTCGCTCTGCGCGATGTATGTCGCAAAGAACCTGGTGTTCAACGGCAACAGCACGATCGCAATCAGTAGTGCGAACGACGCTGCTTGCTTTGGTGTGGGCCTGCCGAACACTCAGTCCGTGACAATCGTGAGGCTGATCGCATGAGCCGGCTAAATCGCATTCGCCTGCTCGCCGATGATCGTGGCGCGGCCGTAATCGAAATGGCGCTTATCGCGCCTGTGCTTGCGCTCGGTGTGATCGGCATCGTGGACGTTAGCAATGCGTACAGCCGCAAGCTGGCGTTGGAGCAGGGCGTCCAGCGTGCCGTCGAGAAGATCGCTGACACCACCGAAAACTCGACGGTCGAGTCGACGCTGGCACAGGAAGTGCAATGCCAGGTCAATGGAAGCACGACGGCCACCACGACCTCAGGGGGCGTGACGACGACGACCACAACCTGCAACACCAGCGCGACGCAGAACATCACGGTCAACTGGCGGGTGAATTGCACAACCGGCGCAACGACGGCCGCCACATCGACTACCAGCTCGACGACCTATGACACTACGGTCTCCAACTGCAGGACTGGCGGGGGCACGCCGGCAGGGTACGTCCAGGTCACGGTGACTGACAAATATTCGCCGTTGTTCCCGATCCACTTCGCGGCATTCGACACCAGCGATTCCACCTATCATCTCGCGGCGACAGCCGGCGTGAGGACACTCTGATGTTGCATCTTAGGCTCAAGAAGAACGAAAGCGGCGCAGCCTCCGTGGAAATGGCATTCGCCCTGCCCGTATTGGTCGTCATGCTCTACGCCTTCGTGCAGCTCGCCGAGGTCTATCGGGCCGTCGCCGGCATGCAGCAGGCACTCGGTGAAGGCGCGCGCTTTGCGACGCTCTGTTATACTCAGGGTGTGAATGGCTGCTCGCCGCCCGCTGCCGGAACCGGCACCTCGCCGGCGGCAAACACGATCAAGTCGAAGATCTATACCAGTGTGTACGGCATCGGACCCGGGACTTTCACGGTGGCGGATCCGGCCCTCGGCACGTCGGGCACCGCGAGCTATTATGATTTGAGCGTGACCTATTCGCAGCCCACGAACCTGCTGATGTTTCCCGGACCGACTATGACCCTGAGCCGCAGGAAGCGGGTGTGGCTCTCATCCAACGGCACGGCCAGCTAAGCAGCTTAGGCCCGCCGCTTCGCAAAGAAGGCGGCGATCGCTTGCTTGACCTCGGCGGAGTCCAGCCGCTCCGCAAACATGGTGCTTTCGAGCTTCATTCGCGCCAGGATTTCGTCCTGGGTGGCGGTGCGCAGCAGCTTCTGGGTGAGCCTTAGCGCTTCGGCGGGCTTGCCGAGGAGAGCTGCGACAATCTCCTGAAGCTTTGCAGCGAGGCCCCCAGGGGCAACGCGGTGGCTGACGAGGCCGATCGCATGGGCTTCGTCGGTGCCGAACGATTCGGCCAGCAACAGATAGCGGGCAGCGCGCCGGCGGCCGGCGAGGCGCGGAAACAGCAGCGAGCTCGCCGCTTCCGGCACCAGGCCCAAATCGACGAAGGGCATCGAGAAGCGAGCGCTGTCGTCGGCAATGACCACGTCGCAGTGAAGCAACATGGTCGTGCCGATCCCGACGCAATTGCCGTGGACGGCGGCGACGATCGGGATCTCGCACTCGGCGAGCGCGCGAAGCAGCCGCCAGACGGGAATTTCCTCTTCGCCGCGCGTGTCCGCCTCAAGGAAGTCGGCCAGGTCATTGCCCGCGGCGAAGTCCTGGCCTTCGCCGCGGATCGTGATCAGCCGCGTCTCGCCGTCCTCGAACGATTCCGCGACGGCGTCGGCCAGCGCGCCATACATGTCGACGGTGATCGCGTTGCGGCGTTCGGGCCGGTTCAGCGTGATTGCACAAACGCCGCCGCTCCGTTCGACCCGCACATGCTCGCTCATTTGCCGACCTCCCGAATCGGATGACGCGCTGTGCATCAACCGTTATTGCCGGCCCCATCCACCAAAGCCGGGACGTGTGCAATTCCATGAAGTTCTTCGCCGACACCGCCGAAGTTGCCGAGATTCGCGAACTTGCCGACACCGGCCTGCTCGATGGCGTGACGACCAACCCCAGCCTGATCCACAAGTCGGGCCGCGATTTTCTAGAGGTGGTGCGAGAGATCGCCGGGGTGGTGAAAGGGCCCGTATCGGCCGAGGTGGTCGCGCTCGATTACGACGGGATGATGCGCGAGGCTGGAGTGCTTCGGAAGATCGCCGACAATATCGCGATTAAGGTGCCACTGACACCCGATGGGCTCAAGGCGTGCAAGGCGTTGACCGGCGACGGATCGATGGTCAACGTGACGCTGTGCTTCTCGCCGGCGCAGGCGCTGCTCGCAGCCAAGGCGGGGGCGACGTTCATCTCGCCGTTCGTCGGGAGGCTCGACGATATTGGCCAGAACGGAATGGAGCTGATCGCCGATATCCGGCAGATTTACGATCAATATGATTTCGCGACGGAGATCCTGGTCGCGAGCGTCCGTCACCCGATGCATATCGTCGAAGCGGCGAAGATGGGGGCGGATGTGATGACTGCCCCGCCGAAGATCATCTGGCAGCTGTTCAAGCATCCCCTGACCGACAGCGGGATCGCTTCCTTCCTCAAGGATTGGCAGGCTACGGGTCAAAAAATTGCTTGATAACCAAGCGTTTAACACTTCGTTGTTAATCTTTGGGCAACCTTCGGCCGTAACACTTTTTCAACGGCTCCAGCCTTAAGTTCCGCCCATCCTGCAATGGACAGCAGGTTCAGCGACGGCGTGCCGTTGCTGCTTGGAACCAAGGAGCGAAGACCATGAGCAAGTTTCTTCAGCTGATTAAGAACAGCAAGGGTGCGACCGCGATTGAGTACGGCCTGATCGCCGCGCTGATCGCCGTTGCTGCCATCGCCGCGATGCAGAGCGTCGGCAACAAGCTGAACACGACCTTCAACAACGTTTCGAACCACCTCGGCTAATCGCCGATTTCGGTTGAAACAGGGGCGGCGGCGTCGAAAGGCGCCGCCGCTTTTGTTTTGCGGTCCGCAAGTGCGACCTTGAGTAGGAAATTAACTGCCGCAGGCGTATCCTCCCGGGCGATATGGCAACGGTAATCCCCTTCGAAGAGCGGGCGGTGGCGCAGCTGCGCCAGCGGCTCGGCGCGGCAGAAGAGGCGAACCAGGACCTGATCGCCTTTGCGCGCGGCCATTCAGGCGCAGTGGCGTCGATCCACGAGGCGGTTCTCGCTGCGATTGAGGCGGACAGCGTGGAAGCCTTGCTTCACGTCGTTACCCAGGAATGGCCGCTGATCCTCCGCATCGACGCTGTCGCATTGTCGCTGATCGTTCGCGGGCAAGGCTTCCGTGCCGATGGCGAGGGAGTGCAGCTGGTCGATCCGCAAATCCTCGGCCGGGTGATCGACGGAGTCGACGGAGTCGAGATGCGCACCGTGGAGCAGGGGCATCCGCTGTTCGGGCCGGCCCGCGACCTGATCCGCGCCGAAGCACTGATCCGCATCGATTGCGAGCCGCCCTTGCCGTGCGGCCTGCTGGCGCTCGGCCAGCGCGCCGACCTTGCGCTGGATGCGCGGCACGGCTCGGAATTGCTCATGTTCCTAGGGCGGAGCCTTGCGGCTATGATCCGCAAGTGGCTGACGATCCCGCAAGCCTGAGCATCCACCCGGCGGCCGCAGTGGCGGCGCGCTGGTCCTCCTATCTGCAGCATGACCTGCGCCGTTCGGCACATACGGTGCGCGCCTATGAGGCGACAGCGCACCGCTTCATCCAGTTCCTCGGACGCTATCGAGGTGAGACGATCGACGCTGCGGCACTGACGTCCATCTCTGCTGCGGACCTTCGGGCGTTCCTGGCCGACCGTCGGGCCGGAGGGTTGGGGCCCTCGTCCGCGGCACGCGAGTTGTCGGGGGTGCGAGCCTTCCTCAAATATGCTGCAGAGCAGCAGGGCAGCGTCGCCCAGCTTCCGCGGACCCGAGCGCCGAAGCGGCCGCGCACGTTGCCCCGGCCTGCAGCGCCCGATGATGCGGTGGGGCTCGCCGAGAATGCGGCGGAAGCGGCAAGCGAGCCGTGGATCGGGGCACGCGACCTCGCGGTCCTGCTGCTGCTCTACGGCGCCGGACTGCGCGTTGCGGAGGCCTTGTCGCTCACTGCGGACGTGCTGCCGCTTGGCTCGACGCTGAAGGTGACGGGGAAGAGATCGAAGACGCGGATCGTGCCGGTTGTGGCAGCGGTCCGCGAGGCAATCGAGGATTATGCGCGGCAATGCCCTTATCCGCTACGCGGGCCAGTGCCGCTGTTCGTCGGGGCCAGGGGAGGGCGGCTCAACCCGGACCTGGTGCGTCGTGCAGTCGCAGCGGCGCGAAAGCGGCTGGGTCTGCCGGATACGCTGACGCCGCACGCACTGCGCCATAGCTTTGCGACGCATTTGCTGGCGGGAGGGGCGGATCTCAGGGCGCTCCAGGAGCTGCTCGGCCACGCGAGCCTCTCATCGACCCAGATCTATACGGCAGTGGATGCGGCGCGGCTGCTCGACGTCTATCGTCACGCGCACCCTCGGGCATGAATTGAGGCCTGGAAGCGCGGACGACGCGCCGCACTCCCAGACCTCGTGGCGCCGCGGTACGCGCGACCTTCAGGAACGTAACCTTTCGTCGCGGCCCCTTGGTTAGTGGGGAACCTCCGAGCCGCGACATCACTCCGATTGAACACAATCGGTAAAGCCAATCCTAAATAACCATTCTGGTTGAAAGGGTTGGTCCGGCTTTCAGAGGGAAGCCAAATCCGAAATGGTGCTATTTCAGCAGTTTTTGCTCGATCGCCTGCCAGATCAGACCCGGCGTATCGCTGCCGTTGAACTTGTCGACGGCCACGATTCCGGTCGGCGAGGTCACGTTGATCTCCGTCAGCCATTTGCCGCCAATGACGTCGATTCCCACAAACAGGAGTCCGCGGGCCTTCAGCTCCGGCTTAAGAGCGTCGCAAATTTCGCGCTCGGTGTCGGTGAGCTTGGCCGCTTCAGCGGTCCCGCCGGCAGCCAGATTGGAGCGGATCTCGCCGGCACCCGGCCGGCGGTTGATCGCACCGGCGAATTGGCCGTCGATGAGGATGATGCGCTTGTCGCCGTCGGCGACCTCCGGGACGAAGGCCTGGAGCACGTGCGGCTCGCGGTAGGTGGCGTTGAACAGCTCGAGCAGGGCGGCGAGGTTCGCACCATCGCGGCCGATCTTGAACACGGCTTTCCCGGCATTGCCGTGGAGCGGCTTTAGCACGCAGTCGCCATGTTCGGCGATGAAGTGACGTGATGCGCCGAGCGATCGCGTGAGCATCGTAGGCGGCATGTAGCGCGCGAAATCGAGCACCCACACCTTCTCCGGCGCGTTTCGGACCGCAGCGGGATCGTTGACCACCAAGGTCTCGCCCTGAATCCGTTCGAGCAGGTGCGTCGCGGTGATGTAGCCGAGGTCGAAAGGAGGGTCTTGGCGCATGAGCACCACATCCACGTCCTTGCCGAGGTCGAGGATGGCGAAGTCGCCCCGTTGAAAGTGATTGCCCGGTACCGGCTGGACACTGACCTCGTGCGCCCCGGCGTAGAGACGGCCGTCCTGCCACGTCAGGTCCTCGGCGAGGTAGTGATAAAGCTTGTGCCCGAGCTCCTGCCCCTTGAGCATGATGGCGAAGGTCGAATCGCCCGAGATGTTGATGTTCTCGAGCGGGTCCATCTGGACGGCGACGCGCAGGCTCATGGGGAGGCTCTAGTCAGGCGGGAAACGGCTGTCACCCTTGCCACACATTCGCGAGATGCCTGGGCCAGCGGCCGGGGACGATGAACAGGGCGTCGATGCGGATGTCGTCGCCGTCGCGCATGAAGCGAGGGGCGAGCCGCTCGGCAGCGGTTACGACCCGGCGCAGACGCCATGGGTCTAGCGCAAAGCCAGCCGCCGTTTCGCTGTTGCGGGCCTTGACCTCGACAAAGGCGAGGGTGCGACCGCGACGGGCTACGATGTCGACCTCGCCGCCCGGCACGCGTGCGCGGCGCGCAAGGATGCGCCAGCCGTGGAGGCGCAGGTACCAGCAGGCGAGCGTCTCGGCTCCGCGGCCGCGCTTCTCAGCAGCTTCGCGGTTCACTTGCGCGAGAGCTCCAGCGCACGGGCGTAGGCGCGCTTCCTGGGGATATTGAGCTGCTCGGCGACCTCGGCGGCTGCGCGTGAAGGCGAAAGGCGCGCGAGTGCGTCATCCAGCAACTTGTCGATCGTCTCATTGCTTGCTGGGTGGGGTTCGAGCGGGGGCCCGACGATGATCACGATCTCGCCCTTCGGAGTTCCGCCGGCGTAGCGATTCGCAAGCTCTGCCAAGGTTCCGGCGATGCATTCCTCGTGGAGCTTCGTGATCTCGCGTGCGACTGCTGCGTCTCGGGGCCCGAGCCGCTCGGCGAGCGCCTCAAGGGTGGTGCCCAACCGAGGTCCGCTTTCATACATCACCAGGGTCGCGCGAACGCCTGCGATTTCGGTAATCGCATCACTGCGAGCCTTGGCTTTGGATGGCAGGAAACCGAGAAACAGGAACCGGTCGGTCGGAAGCCCGGCCAGCGTCAGGGCGGCGATTGCTGCGCAAGGGCCGGGGACCGTGTGCACCCTATGGCCGGCCGCCCGAGCCTCGCGGACCAGCTTGTAACCGGGATCGGAGATGAGTGGCGTGCCGGCGTCGCTGACCAGTGCAATTGCCTCGCTGCCAAGGCGGGCGATGATCGAGTTCCGCTGCTGATCACTCGCGTGGTCGTCGTAGCGGACCATCGGCACCTTCGCGCGGATATGGGCGAGCAGCTTGGCCGTAATGCGCGTGTCCTCCGCAAGGATGAGGTCGACGTTGCGCAGCGTCTCGGCGGCGCGCGACGAGAGGTCGCCGAGGTTCCCGATCGGGGTTGCGACAATGTGCAGTCCGGGCGCCAAGCCTTTATCCATCATTCGTCGATTAACCTCTTCCAATTGAAGCAGAAAAGAGTCATCGTGCGAACATTCATTGGCCTGGGGAGAGGGCTATGATTGGAATACTGATTGCCTCGGCGATCAACCTGGCGGGTTTGCAGGCATCGATCAGCGTGCCGACGGATGCATTCCGCGGTTGCCTGCGCGAGGCGGCGGCGAAAGCGAAGAACGAAAAGGTCACCGGCGACGGGATCGAAGCGTACCTGCGCAACGCCTGCACGACGCAGATGGGAACGCTGAAGGAAGCGCTCATCGCCTTTCGGCTCAAGAACGGCATGGCTCGCAAGTCCGCTGCGTCGGACGCCGAAATGACGGTCGACGATTATGTCGCGACGCCGGTCGATAACTACAAATATATGGCCGAGATGGAGGCGCCCAAGCCGGCGGCTCCCGCAGCCTCTGCCGCGACGCCCGCCGCTACTCCCGCAGCGGCTACCCAACCGCCAAAGCCATAGGCTCGGCCACCGCAATTTCGCCGAGGATGTGATCGAGCAGTAGGCGGCCGCGTTCCGTCAGCGCGATGCGTGCACCATCGCGCGACAGATGGCCCGAGGCGGCCAAACGGTCGACGCGGCGCCAATCGACGATCGTGGAAAGATCGAAGCGTGCGGCCAGAGCCTCAACGTCTACGCCCTCGGTCAACCTCAGCCCCATAACCAGCGCTTCATCCGCGGCTTCGGTGGCAGAGAGCGGCGCTTCCTCGGCGATGCCGTGCCCATTGCGACCCAGCCCTGCGAGGAAGTTCTCTGGCTTCTTGTGTCGGACTGTGCGTCGCCCAAGCCGACGACCGTGCGCGCCGGGGCCAATCCCCGCATAATCGCCGTAGCGCCAGTAGGTGAGGTTGTGGCGGCTTTCCTGGCCGGATCGAGCGTGGTTGCTGATCTCGTAGGCGGGTAGCCCGGCGGCAGACGTCATGTCGTCGGTCAGCTCGAACAACGCGGCAGATGCGTCGGCGTCCAGCGGCTCGAATTCATGGCGCGCGACCATGCTTGCGAACCGAGTGCCCGGCTCGATCGTCAGTTGGTACAGAGACAGGTGCGACGTACCGAGCGAAAGCGCCTGTGCGAGGGTCGCCGACCAGCTGTCCTCGGTATCGCCCGGAAGCGCATAGATCAGGTCGAAGCTGACGCGGCGAAAGTGTTTCTGCGCGGTGGCCAGCGCACCAAATCCTTCACGCGCCGAGTGAGCGCGGCCGAGGAAGGCGAGCGCCCTGTCGTCGAAGCTCTGCAGGCCAAGCGACACCCGGTTGACGCCCGCGGCGGCAAGGTCGGCGAAGCGAGCCGCCTCGACCGAATTCGGATTAGCCTCGAGCGTAAATTCGACCCTGTCTGCCGGTTGCCAATGAGTCGTCGCAGCCTGGATGATCGCACCAACGGTCGTCGGCTCCATCAGCGACGGCGTACCGCCGCCGAAGAAGATCGAGGTCAGTCGGCGCCCGGGAAGCAGGCGCGCCTCATGCGCGAGGTCGGCGAGAAGCGCGTCGCGCCAGGCGTTCTGATCGATGGTTACGCGGACATGGCTATTGAAGTCGCAATAAGGGCATTTGCTGACGCAAAACGGCCAGTGGACGTAGAGCGCTAGCGGCTCGCCGCTCATTCCTGGAGCGCCGCCACGAGCTTGCGGAAGGCATCTGCGCGATGGCTCATCTTGTGCTTGGAGAGTGGTTCCATCTCTCCGAACGTCTGTTCATGACCGACCGGCACGAAGATCGGATCATAGCCGAAGCCGCGGTCGCCGCGCGGTGGCCAGACGAGCGTGCCGTCCACGCGTCCCTCGAACGTCTCGGTCTGGCCGTCGTTGGGCCAGGCGATCGCCAGCGCGCAGACGAAGTGCGCCGCAGGGGGAGCGTCGGGCTCGGTAGCCTGCGCCTCGCGCCAAACGCGGTCCATCGCGCGCATCCAGTCGCGATTGCCGTCCTCGTCTTCGGCCCAGCGCGCCGAGAAGATGCCCGGGCGTCCCTGAAGAGCATCGACGCAAAGGCCGCTGTCGTCGGCAAGCGCGGGCAAGCCGCTGAGGTCCGCCGCCTCGCGCGCTTTCAGGTCAGCATTGTCGGCAAAGGTGACACCGATCTCGTCGGGTTCGGGCAGGCCAAGCTCTTCGGCGCCGACGCAGGAGATGCCGAGCGGCTCGACCAGCGCCGCGATCTCGCGCAGCTTGCCCGGATTGTGGGTGGCGATGACGAGCTTGCCGCCGATCGGCCTCATCGACCTGTTGCCTTGAGCTGGGATTGGAAGATTTCGCCACAACCGATGCGGGCGAGGCGGAGGAGCCGAAGCAGGCCTTCTTCGTCGAAGGTCTCGCCCTCGGCGGTGAGTTGGGCTTCGACGATTGCGCCGTCGGCTGTGAGGACGAAATTGCCGTCGCTTCCCGCGGTGGAGTCCTCGTCATAGTCGAGGTCGAGGACCGCATTCCCGTTGTGAACGCCGCAACTCACCGCGGCGACCTGGGTGCGGATCGGATCGACCGTAAGAGCCTTTGATTCCAAAAGCTTGTCGACGGCAATACGCAAGGCGACCCAGCCGCCCGAGATAGAGGCCGTTCGCGTCCCGCCGTCGGCCTGGATGACGTCGCAATCGACGATCACCTGCCGCTCGCCGAGCGCCTTGAGGTCGCACACCGCCCGGAGCGAGCGGCCGATCAGCCGCTGGATTTCCTGCGTCCGGCCCGACTGCTTGCCCTTGGCTGCCTCGCGGCTGCCGCGCGTGTGGGTGGCGCGGGGGAGCATCCCATATTCAGCCGTCACCCAGCCTTGCGCCTTGCCACGGAGGAAGGGCGGGACCTTCTCCTCGACGCTGGCGGTGCAGAGCACTCGGGTATTGCCGAAACTGACGAGGCAAGCGCCTTCGGCGTGCACGGTAAAGCCGGGCTCGAAGGTCAATTCACGCATCTGGTCGGGGGCGCGTCCGGACGGGCGCATGCAGCACATCTCCTGATAATGGTCGGAGGCGTCCCTAGACCGGCAAGGGCTGCAATCCTAGATGAATGCGCATGACCCAGCCGATCGGCGAACTTACCGACCGAATGCGCGAGATTTTCGGGCTCGTCGTCGAGTCCTATCTCGAGAGCGGGCTGCCGATCGGCTCGAAGGCGCTGGTCGGCTCGATCAGCTTGTCGCCCGCCTCGATCCGCGGAGTCATGCAGGAGCTGGAGGAGCGGGGGCTGCTGACCCATCCGCATACCTCCGCGGGGCGGATTCCGACCGAAACGGGACTGCGCCTGTTCGTCGACGGCATCATGCAGGCCGCGGCGCCGAACCTGAGCGAGCGGCGCGAAATCGAGCGACAAATCGTCCGCGACCAGCCGATCGAGGATGCGCTAGCGGCGGCATCGGCGGCGCTTTCGGGGCTCAGCCAGGCGGCCGGCGTCGTGCTTGCTCCGAAGCGCGAGCTCCGCCTCAAACAACTGAGTTTCGTGCCGCTGAGCAGCTCGCGAGCACTTGCGGTGCTGGTGGGCGCCGACGGGAGCGTCGAGAACCGCATCATCTCGCTGGAGGGCGGGACGAGCGCTGCTGCGCTCACCGAGGTCAGCAACTTTATCAATGCGCGGTTGTCCGGTCTGACGCTTGCCGAAGCCGAGTTGCGGTTGCGCTCCGAAATCCGGGATCGGAAGGAGGCGATCGATGCCGCTGCGGCTGAACTGGTCGTCTCAGGCCTTGCCGCCTGGAGTCAGGACCACGCACGACGGCCGGTACTGATTGTCCGTGGCCATGCGAACCTGATCGATGCGAGCGCCGCCGAGGACCTCGACCGAGTCCGCCGCCTGCTCGACGAGTTGGAAGAAGCGCAGGAGATCGCGCAGCTGCTCGGAAGCGCGCGCGACGCGCCGGGCTGCCGGATTTTCATCGGCTCGGAGAACCGGATGTTCGCGCTTTCGGGCTCGTCGGTCATCGCCGCACCCTATCGGGGGAGCCAAGGTGAGGTGGTCGGCGTTGTGGGCGTAATCGGCCCGACGCGGTTGAACTATGCCCGCGTGGTCCCCATGGTGGATTTCACGGCCAAGGCCCTAACGAGATTGATGGCATGACAGACGGCAAGTTGCACGACGAAGCGGAGCAAATCCGCGACGAAACGGCGGAGGGTTCGCCGGAGCTGCGGGAGCACGACCGCGTCGCGGAACTCGAGCAGCAGCTCGAGGAACTGAAATCGAAGGCGCTTTATGCAGCGGCGGAGACGCAGAACGTCCGCCGACGCCTCGAGGCCGAGAAGGAGCAGGCGTCCAGCTATGCGGCGGCCGGGTTCGCTCGCGACATGCTGGCGATTAAGGACCACCTCGACCGCGCGCTTGCCGCGGTGAGCGACGAGCTTCGCGGTGACAAGACCGCGGCGCAGTTCCTCGCCGGGATCGAAGCCACCGCGCGCGAGCTTGAGGCCGCATTTCAGCGCAACGGTGTGACCCGGATCAAATCGGTTGGTGAGGCTCTCGACCCCCACAAGCACCAGGCGATGGTCGAGCTTCCGAGCGAGGATGCCGAGCCGGGCACGATCGTCGAGGAAATGCAGCCCGGCTACATGATGAAGGACCGGCTGCTGCGGCCCGCTTTGGTCGGGGTTGCGAAAAAGCCCGGCTAATGCACCTCGCGGCCGTGGGTGTCGCTTTTTGTCGCAAGGCTGAAGCGAGGCTCTGGCGTTATCGTACCCGTTAGTCGCTCCGCGGCGTAGCGGCCCACTTCAGGCCCGTGCTTGAACCCATGTCCAGAACCGCCGCCGACGAGGAGGACGTTCGACCATATCGGGTGCAGGTCGATCAACAGGTCGCCATTGCAGCTGTTCTCGTACTGGCAGACCTCCGCACCGGTCAGTGGCGCTGCGCGCAGCAGCGGGAAGCGACGGTCGCGGTAGGCGATCACCTTGTCCAGTTCGCCTTGGCTGGAGCGGCGATCCTGCGTCTCGGGATCGACCTCCATGCCATGCAGGTCAAAGGCGAGCTTCACCCCCCGGCCTTCGATGTCAGGCATGCCGTAGAACATGTCGCCGCTATTGAAGTCCGCCCACCCTGGCATTGCATCGGGCGCGAAGCGGCCATCGCCATCGGGCGGCGCGAAATAGAAGACCTCTTGGCGGGTGACGCGGATTCTGGGCCCGATTACCTCGGGGAACAGCTTGGGAAGCCAAGGGCCGGCGGCAAAGACGAAGTGATCGGCGGCGATGTTCTCACCTGATGACAATCGGATTTCCTGCAGGCGTTCTTCCGCCGCGCTTGGCGGCTGAACCAAGCCGGTCAGGTAAGTGCCGCCGGCACGGACGAACTCCGCGACCAGAATCTGCACCGCGCGTCGAGCCAGCAAGATGCCGAAGTCGGGCTCATAAAGGCCAAGCTCAACGCCGTCGAAGTCGAACGCGGGGAATCGCCTCGTCAATTCGGCTTGCGTCAAGGCCAGGGTCGAAAGGCCAAGCTCCTGATGGGCGGCCAAGGTTTCGCGAGCATATGGCTCTTCAGATGGGAAGAAGAACAGGATCCCACAGGGGATGAAAATCGGCAGCCCAGCCGTGTCGCTCAGCCTCTTCCACTCTGGAAGCGAATCCCGCGCCATCTGCGTGTAGATCGAATCCCGACCGTAGGCTGCGCGGATAAGCCGGGATTCGCCTCCTGATGAGGCACGGCTATGGGCGGGCCCGACCGCGTCGATCAAGGTCACGCGATAGCCCTGACGCAGCAGATGGTGGGCAGTCCAGGCGCCGAATACGCCGGCGCCGACGATCGCGACGCTCTCGCTCAAGCTCGCCACTCGCGCGGCAGGATCGTCTCCAGCTGGGTTCGTGCTGGGACGCCCGGCACTCCAATCCCGTGGCGCATCATGAAGGCGTGGCTGACGATCTCCGCCTGCTGCTCGAGGCCGTAGCGCTGCAGGGGCCAGCCGGCGCGAACTGAATAATCGTAACGGCAGAAGGGGTGGCGCATGAGCACCAGGTAGAAGCGGCCCTTCTTCTGCGCCTGCCAGACGTGGGTCATCTCATGGATGAAGAGTCCCTGGAGTGCGATGCTCTCCTTCGAAAAGTCATCGGACCACGCGTTGCCGGTGGGGTGGAAGTGCAGGTTGCCAGAGGGCGTCATGATGTAGTTCTTCGGCTGAAGTGGCCACCATTTGCGGCGGATCATCCGCACCTGTGAATAATCGATGGCGTCGCCGAAGACGGATCGCGCAAGATCAGTCTCACCGGCGGTAAGTGGCCGCTCACTCATGCTGGTAGCCTAGCGAGAGCTACAGGGGGGCGCTACTTGCAGGCTTAGAAGCGCGCCGCTAGGGCAGCGACAAAAGCTATAACGGAGGAAGCCCCACATGAGCGAGACTGCCGATCGGGTGAAGAAGATCGTCGTCGAACATCTCGGCGTCGAGCCGGACAAGGTGACCGAGGACGCGAGCTTCATCGATGATCTCGGCGCCGACAGCCTCGACATCGTCGAGCTGGTCATGGCCTTCGAAGAGGAATTCGGGGTCGAGATCCCGGACGACGCAGCCGAGAAGATCACCACGGTTCGCGACGCGATCGAGTATATCGACCAGAACAAGAGCTGATCGGGTCCGCCGACTGCTGACCGCCTGCGCCGAAACGGCGGTACGAACGGCTTCCCGAACCATTCGGGGGGCCGTTTGTTTTGAAGGTTATGACGGAGTTTAAATGATGCGACGTGTCGTCGTGACAGGTCTCGGTCTCGTGACGCCGTTGGGCGGGGACGTCGAGACAACCTGGCAGAACCTGATTGCAGGGAAGAGTGGGATTGGCCCGATCACGCGTTTCGATACGAGTGACCACAAGGCCAAGATCGCCGGAGAGGTGAAGCCGAAGGATCATCCTTACGGGTTCGATCCAGACAAGCGCGTCGATTTCAAGGTTCAGCGCCAGGTGGACCCGTTCATCGTGTACGCGATCGATGCGGCGGGCCAGGCGCTCGAGGACGCCGGGCTCACGGACATGGACGAAGACCTCAAGGAGCGTACGGGCGTCTCCATAGGCTCGGGAATTGGCGGCTTGCCGGGGATCGAAAGCGAATCGCTGGTCCTTGCCGAGAAGGGACCAGGGCGGGTCAGCCCGCACTTCGTCCACGGGCGCCTCATCAACCTCACGTCCGGCCAGGTCTCTATCAAGTACGGGCTGATGGGCCCCAACCATTCGGTCGTCACCGCATGCTCGACCGGCGCGCACTCGATCGGAGACGCCGCACGGATGATCAAGGACGGCGATGCCGACATCATGCTAGCCGGCGGTGCCGAGAGCACAATCAACCCGCTCGGCGTTGCGGGATTTGCTCAGGCGCGCGCACTAAACACGGAATTCAACGACCGACCCGAACAGGCGA
>Ga0207703_10002375_pt1 | contig 16376 bp, 12 predicted proteins | sample KBSSwiS12_FD_184304 | JGI IMG/M metagenome (GOLD analysis project Ga0207703, IMG submission 184304) | Switchgrass rhizosphere microbial communities from Kellogg Biological Station, Michigan, USA - KBS Switchgrass S1-2 (SPAdes) (version 2) | ecosystem: Host-associated > Plants > Roots >... | reverse complement strand
TCAGCGGAGACCAAGAACGCTAAGCCAGCCGCGCCAAGCCAGCCGCACCAAAGCCGGCCGCACCTACGGGGCATGAAGCTAGAACAGGGAGCTCTGCGGCCCGGGGTCGTCCGCCACGAGGCCGGCGCCCTTGCGGTCCGGAGGCGGGAGTCCGAGATGCGTGAACGCGAGATCGGTGGCCTCGCGACCGCGGGCGGTGCGTTTCAGGAATCCTTCCTGGATCAGGTACGGCTCGTAGACATCCTCGAGCGTTCCGGGCTCCTCCCCCACCACGACTGCGATGGTCGAGAGTCCAACGGGACCGCCGCCGTACTTCACCACGATCGCTTCGAGCATTCGGCGATCCATGTCGTCGAGTCCGCGCGCATCCACCTCCAGCAACCGCAGCGCCGCCTGCGCGACCACGGCCGTGATCTTCCCCTGCGCGCGCGTCTCCGCGTAATCGCGAACACGCCGCAGCAACCGGTTGCTCACTCGCGGCGTGCCGCGCGAGCGAGACGCGATCTCCTCCGCGCCGCCGTCGTCCACCGGCACACCGAGGATTCGTGCACTCCGGCGGACGATGCGCGCCAATTCTTCGGGCGTGTAGTAGTCGAGCCGCGCGGTGAATCCGAAGCGACCCCGCAGCGGCGCGCTCAGCAAGCCGGTCCGCGTGGTCGCGCCGATCAGTGTGAAGCGCTTCAGCTCGAGCCGCACGCTGCGCGCGCTCGGGCCGCGGTCGAGCATGATGTCGATGCAGAAGTCCTCGATGGCGGGGTAGAGGTACTCCTCGACGACGGGATTCATGCGATGGATCTCGTCGATGAAGAGGACCGAATGTTCCTCGAGATTGGTCAACAAACCGGCCAGATCGCCGCCCCGCTCGAGCACCGGACCCGACGTCTGCGCCATGGGCACGCCCATCTCCGCGGCAAGGATCGACGCCAGCGTGGTCTTGCCCAGCCCCGGCGGACCGTGCAGGAGGATGTGGTCCAGCGCCTCGCCGCGCCCGCGCGCGGCCTCCACTGCGATCCGAAGCTGCTCGCGAAGTGACTCCTGCCCGACGAACTCGTCCAGCCGGAGCGGCCGGAGGCTGCTGTCGAAATCGCGCTCGCCCCCGATCGGCTCGGGATCGGTGATGCGTTCGTGCTCCGGCAAAGGCGAAGGCGGCGGCGCCGACGAAGGCGGAGGCGTCACGCGAGGTCGCCGCCCCGGAGCCGATCCCCCTGGAGGCTTGGGAGCGCCAGCACCCGGCCGCGCCATCACTTCACCCCTTGCTGGAGCGCGCGCCGGACCACCGCCTCGACGGACGCCTGAGACCCCAGCTCTTGAAGCACGCCCTGCACCGCGCTCATCGCCCCGTTCCGCGTGAAGCCGAGCGTCACGAGCGCGGCGGCCGCGTCGCCGGCGACACCCACCTGGAGCGCGCCCGGTGCGCCGAACGCCGCCGGCAGCGAGCCTGTGGCCGTCGCGTTGGGAGCGAACTTCTCACGCAGCTCGACCACGAGCCGCTGGGCGAGCTTCTTCCCCACGCCCGGCAGCGTGACGAGGAAGTCGGCGTCCCCCGACTCGATCGCCTCGCGCACGCGCGAGGCCGTGGCGCCGCTCAGGATTCCGACCGCGAGACGCGGTCCGATGCCGGCCACGGAGATCAACCGCTCGAAGAGGTTGCGCTCCACCTCGTCGGCGAAGCCGAAGAGCTGGAGCGCGTCCTCGCGCACGTGGAGATGGCTGAGGAGTGTGATCTCGCGGCCCACGGCGGGCAGCGTCTCGAAGCAAGACACCGAGATGAGCACGTGCAGGTGGAGCCCGCCCGTGCGCACCACGGCGTAGGTCGGGGTCTTGGCCGCCAGGATTCCCGTCACCGCATCGATCATCGCGCCTCTCCCCGGTGACTCACGCCAACCCCCGATCGCACCCCGTTCACCGCGCCGTCAGCCGCCGCATCGGCGCCCGGTGCGCATGGCACAGAGCGACCGCGAGCGCGTCCGCCTCATCCTCGCGGATCGGACCCGCCTGGGGCAAGAGCCGTCGCACCATGAAGCCCACCTGGTCCTTGGCGGCGGCCCCGTGGCGGACCACGGCGAGCTTCACCTCGGGGGCCGTGTACTCGTGGATGGCCGCTCCATGCTGGCGAGCGGCAAGCAGGATGACCCCGCGGACGTGGCCAATCTGAAGCGCGGCCAGGGGACTCTTCCTGACGAACGCGGACTCCACGGCCACCTCGTCGGGCCGGAGCTCGTTCAGGAGCGCGAGGAGGCCGTCGTAGACGGCGAGGAGACGGTCGCTGAATGGAAGGGTGGCGCGCGGGGTGATCACGCCCGAGCGCTCGTAATGGACGCGGGATCCGTCGAGGAGGAGAAGGCCAAAACCGGTGACCCGGCTCCCGGGATCGATCCCGAGAACCCGGATCGCGCCGGGGCGCACCTGCGGCGCTACGACGGCCGCGGCAGGCTCGACGGCCGCGGCAGGCTCGACGGCCGCGGCAGGCTCGACGGCCTCGGCACCACCCCGGGCCCTACTCGAGCTTCGCGAGGAGGTCCGAGCTGATGTCGAGATTGGACGAAACTCTCTGGACGTCGTCATGATCCTCGAGCACCTCCATGAGCTTCAAGGCGGCTTCGGCGTCCTTCTCGCTGAGCGAGATCACGTTCTGCGGCACCTTCGCGACCTCGGCGCTCGTGGTCACGATGCCCTTGTCGGCCAGGGCGGCGCGGACGGCCTCGAACTGCTGGGGCGACGTGGTGATCTCATACGTCTCGGGATCTTCGGTGTCAACGTCCTCGGCGCCCGCGTCCAGCGCGAGCGTGATGAGGGTATCTTCGTCCACGGCCGAGCGGGGGACGGCGAAGACCCCCTTCGACTGGAACATCCACTGCACGGCGCCCGCCTCGGCCATGCGGCCGCCGTTCTTGGTCAGGATGTGTCGGAGCTCGCCGGTGGTGCGGTTCCGGTTGTCGGTCAGGGACTCCATGAGGATCGCGATGCCGCCGGGACCATAGCCCTCGTACGTGATCTCCTCGTACGAGGTGCCCTCCAGCTCACCCGTCCCCTTCTTGATGGCGCGGTCGATGTTGTCGGCGGGCATGTTGACGCCCTTCGCGCCGAGAATGGCCGTGCGGAGCCGCGGATTGCCCGCCGGATCCCCACCGCCGTTCCGTGCCGCGACGGTGATCTCCTTGATCCACTTCGTGAAGATCTTCCCGCGCTTGGCGTCCAGAGCGCCCTTCTTGCGCTTGATGGTCGCCCATTTCGAATGACCGGACATCGTCCCCCCTTCGGCGCCAACGAGCGGCGCCCCGCGTCAGCGAAGCAGGATCAACCGCTTGGAAAAGTGAGCCCCCGCAACCTCGAGGCGATAGTAGTAGATCCCGGACCCGCTCTTCTCGCCCTTCTCGTTCTTACCGTCCCAGTTCGCCGTGCACTGCGCGGGAACGGGCTCGGCCGTGTCCATGAGGGTCCGGACCAGGCGACCCTGGGCATCATAGATCCGAAGCACGACCGGCACCACGCCCGCAGCCCCCGCGAGGGTGAAGTCGATCCGCGTGAGCGACCGCATGGGGTTGGGCCGGCTCTGCGCCATCAGCACCTGCGGCGCCGAAGGGGGCGGGGTGTACGTGACGCCCGTGGTGGTGGTGGTGGTGAACCGGAAGAGATCCTTGCTCAGCCGCTCGTGACCGTCCACGTCGATCGCGGTCACGCTCCACTCGTAGGTCTTGCTCGGCCCCAGGTAGCCCGTGTAGACGAGGAACGTGTCCGTGGTCATGGCGCTGAACAGGCAGCACGGCTGCGGCGAGATCTGTCGGAGGTTGATCCGGTAGTTGATGGCGCCGCCCTGCGGATCCGTGGTCTTCCGCCACTTGAACGTGATGGGAGCCTTCACCACGGAGCCCGTATCGACCGGGACCAGCAGTTGGAAGGGCTTGGGGGCGACCGGAACGCCGTAGGACGAGTTGTAGATCGCCTTCACGACGTCGATGCGGCCGTGGCCGAAGTTGTTGTCGGGCGTTGCCGCCTTGTCGGCCGTCTGCATGAGGGCATCCCGCACCTGGGCCACCGTCCACTCCGGATGGGCTTCACGCACGAGCGCGGCCGCACCGCCGAGGAGCGGGGTCGAGAGTGACGTACCGCTCGCGAGCGCATAGCCGGTGGGAGTTCCCGCGACCGCCCACTGGACGCTCACCCCCTGGGCCACAACCTCGGGCTTCATCCGTCCGTCGACCGTGGGGCCGCGACCGGAAAAGCCGGCGATGCTATTGCCACTGTCCACCGCGCCCACCGAGATGATGCTGTCCGCATCGGCGGGAGACCAGAGCGAGCCCGGAAGACCACCCTCGTTGCCCATGGCGTTGCAGACCACGATGCCCCGGCGTGCCGCCATGACCGCGCCCAAGGCGACGACCGTTGTGTACCCGTCGAGGTCGGTATAGGTGTAGTCGTTCGCGGTGCCGTCGAAGTCGAGGTAGGCGAGGGATGAGGAGATCACCTCCACGCCGAGGGAGTCCCCCCACTCGGCCGCGGCGACCCAGTTGTCCTCCTCGATCGGTGTCTCGGAACGCACGTCCTCGGTCTTGGCGAGGACAAATCGGGCGTTGTACGCGGGTCCTATCTGGACAAAGGGCTTATAGCCACCCAGGACCGACCACGTGCCCGTGCCGTGCTCCCACTGGCTATCGGCGTCGCCCACCTGGTTCGCCGTTTCACCATCGTGGAAGATGAAATCGCGCTCAGCGATCTTGGCGAGGGGCTTCAAGGCCTCGTGATTCTTGTCATAACCCGTGTCGAGCATGGCGACGATGACCGACGCCCCACTCCAGCCCGAATCATGGGCGGCCGGTACATTGATGCTGGCGAGCTGTGTGGTGGAGCCGCCGTAGCCAAGCGGCTTCGGCAGGGACATGAACTGGCCCTGACCCGCGACGGTACCCGCGAGCAAATCCCCCGGCCTGGGCCCCGCTTCGCGCAGCAAGTCCTGCTCGGACGGCGCCTCAGCGGGCGCCAGACCCACGGGCTCCGTCCGCCGTGAGGCCATCGCCGGCGTGACCCGGCGCACGAACGGGAACGCCGCGATCTTGCGCGCCTGGGCTTCGTTCGCCACCACGGTCATGGCATTGAGCCAGCGCGAGACGTGCCGCACCTCGGCCCCCGTGGCCGAGACGGCGTCGACGTAGCTGCGTGCGACCGGGAGGTCGTAGTAATCGGGAACGAACTGCCCGCCCGTCTCCCGCGCGCGGCGGGCGCGAGCGCGCGGATCCATCCGCTCGTCGATCGAGCGGAGCGCGGCGGCGAAGGAGGCTGCGTCGGGAATCGCCTTGTCCGTGAAATGGACCCAGAGGACCGACTGCCCCTCGGCCCTGAGTCGTGCGAGCGACTGGGCCGAGAGCACCTCGGGCGCCCTCGCCGAAGGAGCGGTGAACGCGGCGTGCGGCTCCGGCCGCGTGCGAGCCAGGGCGGAAGGAACAGCGGGGCCGGTCGCGATGAAGGTGAGGAGCGCGCCCCCGATCAGATACGAAGCTGCGATACGTGACATAGCGGGACCTGTTCCGGCTCTCGAAGGCGTGTCCTTCGACCGTCGCGTGGCCTTCCTAGGCCGAGGCCATGGCCTCCTTGTCGGCGCGGGCCTGAGCCACGATGCGGTCGGCAAGCTCTCGGGGAACCTCTTCGTAGTGGGCGAACTTGGTGTGATGCGACGCGCGCCCCTGGGTGAGGGAGCGCAGATGGGTCGAGTACTTGTACAGCTCGGCCTGGGGCACGTGCGCGCGAATGACGTCGTAACGCCCCTCGTTCCCCATGCCCAGGATCTTCCCCCGTTTGGATGAGAGATCGCCCGTGACGGCCCCGACGAAGTCCTTCGGGACCTTCACCTCGATCTCCACGATCGGCTCGAGGAGGACCGGATTCGCCTCCTTGGCGCCTTCCTTGAAGGCCATCGAGCCGGCGATCTTGAACGCCATTTCCGACGAGTCGACGGTGTGGTACGAGCCGTCGTAGAGCGCCGCGCGCACGCCAACCACCGGGTAGCCGGCGAGCACGCCTTCCTGCATGGCCTCGACGATCCCCTTCTCGACCGCGGGGATGAAGTTCCGCGGCACGGCCCCGCCCACGACCTCGTCCACGAACTCGAAGCCCTCCTTCATGGGCTCCAGCCGCACGTGGACGTCGCCGAACTGGCCCCGTCCGCCGGTCTGCTTCTTGTGACGCCCCTGCTTGCTGACCGATTTCCGGATGGTCTCGCGATACGGGATGCGCGGCTTCGCGGTCTCGACGTGGACGCCAAACCGCCGGAGCAGCTTCTCGCTCACGACCTCGATCTGGAGATCGCCCATGCAGGAGAGAAGGGTCTGATGGAGGTCTCCCGCCACGCGGACGTGGATCGTCGGGTCTTCCTCCCGGAGCTTGTGGAGGCCGGTGCCCATCTTCTCTTCCTCGCCCTTCGACTTGGGAGCGATCGCCACCTCGTGCTCGGAGCTCGGGAAGTGGATGGGCTCGAGCGTCACGGAGTGGCCCTTCTCGCAGAGCGTCTGGCCGGTGTGCGTCTCGCGAAGCTTCACGGCGGCCCCGATGTCTCCGGCCGGGATGTGCCCCGCATCCGCGCGATCCTTGCCCTTGATGGTGAAGACCTGGCCGATCTTCTCCGCCCGCTGCGCGCTCGAGTTCCACACTTCCTTCCCCGGCGCGAGATTGCCGGAGAAGACGCGGATCATCGAGAGATCGCCCGCGTGCGACTCGCTGCTCGTCTTGAACACGAGCGCGGAGAGGTGTGCCGCGAGCTCGGGCTTCAGGTCCTCTTCCTCGGAGCCACCCGCCCGCTTCGCGTGGACCGCCCCCATGTCGACGGGGGACGGCGCGAGATCGACGAGCGTATCGAGGAGGAAGTCGATCCCCAGCATCGAGACCGCGGCCACCGGAACGGCCGGGACGAAGTTTCGGTGCGCCACGCCTTCTCGAAGGCCGGTGTGGATTTCATCCACCGAGAGTTCCTCACCGCCGAGGAACTTCTCGAGGAGCTGATCGTCGGCTTCGGCAGCCGCGTCCACGAGCGCAGCGCGCGCCTTCTTGACGTCGGCCTCGAGCTCGGCGGGGATCGGCCCTTCCTTGTGAGAGCCGTCCTTCTCGAAGAGGAGCGCCTTCATGGACGCGAGATCCACGACGCCGCGGAACTGATCCGCCTCGCCGATGGGCCACGCAACCGGAACGAATCGAGTCCCCAGACGGTCGGTCGCGCCCTGGACTACCTTCGAGAACGAGGCGTGCTCTTTCTCCATCATCGTGACCGCGCAGATCACCGCGCAGTGGCGATCGTGCACGCGCTCCCAGATCGCCTCCGTGCTCGCTTCCACACCCGCAGCGCCGCGCAGACAGAAGAGCGCTGCGTCCGCGGCGCTCAAACCCGCGACGCAATCTCCGATGAAGTCCGCGTAGCCCGGCGTGTCGATCAGATTGATCTTGGTCCCCCGCCATTCCACGGGAGCCAGGGCCAGGCTGATCGTGATCTTCCGGTGGATCTCCTCTGGCGTGAAGTCGAGAGCGGTCGTGCCGTCTTCGATCTTGCCGTGCCGCGCGATGGCCTTGGTACGAAAGAGGAGCGATTCCGCGAGGGAGGTCTTGCCGGTTCCGTGCTGCGAGACGAGGGCGATGTTGCGGATCTGGCTCGGCTGGAAGTCCTTCAAGAGCGCCTCCAGGTGCAAGGAGGTAACTTGCGCGATTCTATGGACATAGAGGATTACCTATATGGTACCACAGAAGGCTCATCGCCTGCAAGACAGCCCAAAAGTAAAACACGAGCGGTGGCTTGCGCCACCGCTCGTGCGGGGGTTCTGAATGATGCTTGCTGCTAGTGCTTCTTACTTCTTGCGACGCGCCGCGGCGAGGCCGATGAGGCCCATGCCGAAGAGCGCGATCGTACCGGGCTCCGGCGCCGTCGAGGTCGTCGACGTCGTCGAAGAGGACGACGTCGTGCTGCTCGTCGTCGTCGTGCCGGTCAGGGCGTGGATTTCCTCGAAGCCGTCGCCGGAGTCGAGGCCGTTCGTGTCGCCAGCAAGACCGAAGTTCGCGACCATGTAGATGTAGTCGGTCGACTGCGCACCCGCGAAGAAGCTCGTCGGGATGTAGAAGTCGATGTCCGTCTCGCCGGAACCCTTGTTCGACACGCCGTAGTTCATGTAGATCGTCTGATCGGAGGTGCCGTCCATGTCGTAGTTGAGGGTGTGACCCGCAGCCGCGATGACGTCAGCCTCGGTCGCAAGAGCGCCACCGGCCGAAGCGTCGACCGTGTGGATCTTGAGCTCGTTGAGCGTCAGGAACCAGTCCGGATCGTTGTTCGGCTCGTTGATGTCGAGCGAGAACACGTAGTAATCGATTCCACCCTTGGTGACGACCTGGAGATCGCCCACCGTGATCGAGTGAGTCCAGATACCGCCCTTCGTGTCATCCGGCGGCGTCTGGGCATCGGTGTTCATACCCGTCTCGGTGTTGTTCGCCTGAATACGGAGGAACGGATCGAGCACGCCCGTTCCGGCCGACTGGACAAGGTTCGTGTTCGTCCAGATCGTCCCATCGACCCCCGACGTCACCGTGGTACCGGCAGCCGACAGGTCAATAGGTGGGAACGCCGCGTGTGCCGTAGAAGCGCCGAGAAGCGCCGCCACAGCAGCGAGAAGCACTGCTGAACGAATCATTCTGACCCCCCAAAGAAATTTGCCTCCCCGCGGGGAACAGCGAGGCCACCGGACTTGCCTGCATGGGGTACGACCCCCGTAGAGCCCCATGCAAGCTACTCGTTTCGATACGGACAAAAGTATATCAAACAATAGCTGACGGATGCAAATGGAAATTTCAGGTCATGCCCCGGTCTTTGGCTTCGAATTGGCCGGCGGCAGCTTGGCCAGGTTCTTCTTCACGTCGCCCACCAGAGGACTCTTCGGATAATTGGCCAGGAACAGCTGCAGGTAGCCCCGGGCCCGCAAATCCTGATCGTGCTGGTGCGCGATCCGCGCGCCGTGCAGAAGTGCTTGCTCCGTAATGGCTTGCCCCATGTCCTTCCTCACCATCTCATCCACCGTCCGGAGCGCACCCTTGTTGTCTTCGAGGCGCATCTGGCAGCGGAGGGTGGCCCAGCGGTACAGGACGCAGAAGGCCGACGTGGTGTCCCGATCGATCAGCCCCTGATAGGTGTCGATCGCCTTTCGAACCGCCTCGCGAGCCGCATCTTGTTGTCCGACACGGGCATAGCGATTGGCAATGGCGATCGGCGCCTCGAGCGCGGCCATGGTCTCCGGGAATCGAACCGGAATCCCGTCGAGGAGATTCTTGGCGCTCTCCCAATCACCCAGCTGCTCCTCGAGCATGGCCCGGCGATAGAAGGCGGGCGGTGCGACATCCGGAAGACGGTCATAGGAGGTCGTGACTCTTCGGTAGTACGAGAGCGCCTGCTCTTTGCGGCTGTGCATCTCGCAGAGAGTGCCGGCGTCCATCAACGCTCGGCCCGCGAACGGAGATCTCGGGAAGTCCTGCGCCACCCTCTCGAACAGAGCGAGGGCCTCGTCGGGCTTCTCCTTGCCTGTGTGCATCATGTGGAGCTTGGCTTCCGAGTAGCGGATCTCCGGCTCCAAATTCTTGAGCTGCGGGGACGCGGCTCCAAGTTTCCGGAGCGCCTCGACGTCGCGCAGACCCGATGCCCAGTCACCCTGCTCCAGCTCGACGCGGATGAGCCTCGCTCGAACTTGCGCCTCGAGGAGTGGCACATGGGGCGTCGTGAGAATGCGGCGGTAGTACGCGGCCGCTTCGTTCAGCGCGGCATTCGCGCTCGTGCTGTCGTTGAGATCGCGATACAGGCGCACCATCGCCTCGGGGATGGCGAGGATCGCGTCCTCCTCCTCCGACGTCTCCGACGCGATCGGCGGGTAACGCTCGAGCATCGACCGCATGAGCGCCACCGCCTCTCCATAGCGCTTGTATTGCCGGAGCGTCCCGACGAGGAAGAAGTCGGAGCGGCGCAGCATGAGCGTGTCGCCCTCGGCCATCGCCTGGACGCGCTTCATCGTCTCGATGGCTATGTCCGGACGGTTCGCGGTGACCGCCAGGCGCGCCGCCTGGAGCTCAGCGTTCCCGACCAGGCGCATGATGTCTCTCGCCACGGTCGAATCGTCCTTGGACGACGAGGCCGTGACCTTCGGAATCTCCACCTTGCGCCCCACGTCGAGATAGGGCTCGCGCAGCGCCATGAGGGTGGTGGAATCGGGCCGCTCGTCGAGGACCCGAGCCGAGGTTTCCTTGCGGTCGGCCTGCCACATGAGCCGCTCGGCCTTGTAGCGGAGCGCGAGCATGGGCGCGTTGCCGCAGCCGGAGAGGCTCGAAGCCGTGACCAAGGCGAGGAGCCAAGCGAAGGAGCGTGCCGCGCGGACCTTCACGCCGGGCCGGCTCATGCGTCCTCCATCTGGGAGGCCCAGTGGAGTCGGGCCGCCGCCGCGTAGGTCAGATAGGTGGCGAGACTGATCAGGGTCGCGTAGAGACCAATCAGGACCACGACCATTTCGGGGCGCATGCGTTCCGCGATGAAGGACATCCCGAGCTGCATCACCATGAGGAAGGGCATGGCGGGAAGCGCGAAGATCAGCACGTAGAGAATCGTCCACTTGTAGAGTCGCAGCCCCTCCTGGACCCCTTCACGAAGCGACCCCATGAATGTGGAGCCTGGATGGAGCGCCACCACCGGCACGTAGAGAAAGAGGGCGCTCAAGGAATAGGAGCCCAGCATGCTGATGCCCCAGATGAGGGCCGCAGACTGGATCTGGGGCAACGAGGCGCGGATGAGCGGAACGAGCGCCTGGTTGAAGATCCACTGCCACCCCCAGAGGAGGAGCGCCATCACGATCCCCGCGACGAGGGTCGGGGGCCACGCGCGCTTCAGCCTCGCCTTGAGGCCCGACCCCTCGAGCTCAGGGTCCATCGGCGCCTGGATGCGGGCGATCGCCAGGGGAATCAGGATCGCGCCGGCTACCGTGTAGAGGCAGAGCTCGAGCCAGGAGGCGGCGTTGGGCAGGTAGAGGAAGAACGTCGGGTAGTGGAGAGGCGCGTCGCCGGACAGGAGCCTCAGGATCGCACCGACCGTCCCCATTCCGAGGATGGTTCCCACATTCAAGGCGAGGATGAGAAAGAGGAACTGCACGCCCAGGATCCAACCCAGGGGTGCGTATTCGTGCCACTGAAAATCTCGTGCGGCTTCCACGCCGCAGGCGCGCGCGACCCGGAAGTTCCGATGCATATGCCTCCTTGGCTTACGGGTTGCAACTCGAGGCCGGACGCCGGAGACTAGCGCGCCATGGCCACCGATGACTACCAGATTCAAATCCGACGTCCGGGCGCCGAGCCCGAGGTCGTGCTTCTCGACAAGAACGCCCCCTGCACCCTGGGGCGATCCCCGCAGTGCCGGGTGTTTCTGAGCGACGCTTCCATCTCGCGGAACCACGCCGAGATCTTCTGGCGTGACGGATCGTTCTGGATCCAGGACCTCGGAAGCAAGAACGGGACGAAGCTCGGCAACAAGAAGATCGAGGGGCCGCACCCGCTCAAGGCGGGCGACCAGCTCCATCTCGGGAGCGTCCATCTCTCCTTCGGCAAGGCGGGCGAGTCGCCGTCCCACGAAACGAGCGTCTCGGCGCGCGTCGCGGACATCGCCGCGCCGGTCAACGTGCACGCCGTTCCGCTGGAGGACATCTCGAGCGGCAGCGTCGCGCTCGATACCCGCTCCTTCGGATCCAGCCTATCGCCGGAGCGCGTGGGCAACTTCCTCCAGGCGATGGACCGGGTCGGGCAGGCGCTCCTCGCGTACCGTCCGCTCGACGAGCTGTTCCAGTTCGTGGTGGGCCTCGCCGCGGACGTGCTCCGCGCGGACCGCACCGCCATCCTCCTCCGCCGCGCGAGCGACGACGACCTGGTCACCATGGCGGTGTCGCAGAGCGGGCGCGGCGCCGGCGAGGAGATCATCGTGAGCCGCAGCATTGCGCGCATGGCGGTGGGCCAGCGCCAGGCCATCCTCACGAGCGATGCGCAGAGCGACACGCGCTTCAAGGAGCAGCAGAGCGTCATCCGCCAGCGGATCCACTCCGCCATGTGCGCGCCTTTGTGGCACGACGGCGACGTGCTCGGCCTCCTCTACGTCGACAACGTGGCGGCGCCCGTTCCCTTCGAGGAGGGGGACCTCCGGCTCCTCACGTTCATCGCGCATCTGGCCGCGGTGAAGATCCGCGAGACCGAGTCGCACGAGAAGGATCTCGAGCGCGAGGAGGAGCTGCGGCGCGCCGCGGCCCTGCAGCAGGCGCTCCTTCCCCACGAGCCTCGCGTGGTAGGGGTGGTCGAGGTCGCGGGGCGGAACGTCCCATCGCTCAACGTCGGTGGCGACTACTTCGACTTCGTGGATGGCGGCGAGGGGCGGATGGTGGTGGGCCTCGGCGATGTCGCAGGCAAAGGGATGCCGGCGGCCCTTCTCATGACCCACCTCGCCGCCAGCGTGCGCGCGCAGGTGGAGACCGAGCGCCCGCTCCTCGAAGTGATGACGCGGCTCAACAAGTCCATCTACCAGAACGTGCGGGGGGAGCGCTTCATCACGCTCGTCCTCGCCGAGATCGATACCGCGACCGGAGCGATCCGCTACGTGAACGGCGGACACAATCCGCCCTATCTCCTCCGGTCGGGGACGAACGAGATCGAGACGCTGACCGAGGGCGGGCTCCTCCTCGGCATCATGCCGGAGGCGAAGTACGCACAGGGCACCGTGACGATGAACCCCGGCGACATCCTTCTCTTCTACAGCGACGGCGTGACCGAAGCGAGGAACCTGGCGGAGGAGGAGTTCGGCGAGGACCGCCTGATGGCCTTCATACGGGAAGCGCGCGCGCTCACGCCGGCGCAGATGGTGGAGACGCTGATCGAGCGGGTCCGGGATTTCAGCCGCCGCCCCAAGCCGACCGACGACGTCACCGTCGTCTCGGTGCGCCGAGCCTAGCCTACGCGGAGCGGCGGGCCGTGCGCCCGCTTCCTTTGCTCCCCGACTCGGTGTTCCGCTGGGCGGTGATCGCCTCGTCCAGGCTCCGCTCCACGAGCTTCGCGTGGAGGATCGAGTCCCGGTAGTCGCGACGCTCGAACGCGCTCTTCGCTTTGGCGAGCTGCCCCTGCGCCTCGCGCCGCCACTTGAGCGCGCTCTCCTTGGGATTGGCCCCCAGCTCGCGAGCGGCGCGATCGTACGCGTCCTCCGCCTGCTTGACCGCGCGCTCTGCGGACGACGGCGGGATGGGAAGGTTCTGACTGTCTTGCAAGAGATCGAGCACGCGATCGCGGACCTGCATGGCTCCGCGGTACGCCGCGCGCGCGTCCCCCGCCTCGAGCTCACGCCGTGCTTCCTGGAGATCGCCGCAGAGCGCGTGATAGCGGCGCCACACTTCGGGGTTCGCTCCCTGCTCGAACACGTCCTGAGCGAGCGAGAGCGCGTTCTCCGCGTTGTCGAGCGCCCGCCCCACGTAGACCGGATCCTCCTCGGGCGGACCCACCATCACCGAGGCTTCCCGCGCGAGCGAGCGCGCCTCGCGCGTCAGGCGGGTGGCGCGGGCATAGAGACTCCGGCTGAAGGCGTCGCGCGCTTCCTTCTCGCGAGCCACGGCTTCGCCGAATCGAGTTTGGGCCTGGGTGTTCCCGGTGCGGAAGACCTTGGGCTTGAGGACGGCGATGACCCGGTCGGTATGGGTCAGCTCCCGCTGGATGCTCTCCGACTCGCTGAGCGGGGCCTCACGCGGATCCGCGGAGATGGACGAAGAAGGGCCGGCGGCGTTCGAAACAGCAGCAGTGCCAGTGGCCGGAGGTGCCGCTCGGCCCGCCCTCGTCTCTAAGCGCTGACCCCAGACCCCGAGAGAAGACACCGAACTCAGGGTCATGGCTGTAGCCAGCGCTAACGTGATCCGCACACGTTCCATTCTGGTCGGTCCGGTCGGCGTTATGGATCACGGGGGGGTACTGGTTCCGGCGCGTGCATGCCCCGGCTACCGCAAGCTACATGCCGCGTTCGAGGCTCGAATCGGAGTAGATGCGGGTCCACCGCAACCGACGGGAGATCACATCGTTGCCGCGCGTCGCCCGCGCGCGCCATGGTCCCCGGTCAAAATGCAGCCGTGCCACGCTGGACGCGGGCGTACCGGGTCTGTACGGAACCGTATGGGGCCTAGGTAGACGGGCGGACGGGCACGTCCGGGTCTAGAACGCTGGAGCTTCGCTTCCCTCGGGCTCGGGGCCGCCGATGGGAATGCCGTGGCTCTCCATCCGGGAATAGAGCGCGCGGCGCGAGATGCCGAGGAGGGTGGCCGCCTTCGTCTTGTTCCCCTGCGCGCGGTCGAGGGCTTCCTTGATCAGCCGCTTCTCGATCTGCTCGAGGCTCAGCCCCAGGGAGAGGAGATCGGCGGGATCGGCCGCCTGACGCGCGCGCCCGAGCGGGAAGTGATGCCGATCGATCCGCCCACCGCGCCCCGCGAGAATGCAGGCACGCTCGATCAGGTTCTGCAGCTCGCGGATGTTGCCCGGGTAATCGTAGTTGCGCAGGTACTCGAGCGCGTCGGGCGAGAGCTCGTCGATGGTGCGCTCCTGCATGAGGAGGAAGTGCCCCACGAGCGAGGGGATGTCCTCGCGGCGCTCGCGCAGGGCGACCAGCCGGATCGGGAAGACGTTGAGCCGGTAGAAGAGATCCTCGCGGAAGCGGCCGTGGTGGATCATCTCCTCGAGATCCCGGTTCGTGGCCGCGAGGATCCGCACGTCGGCCCGGCGCATGTCCTCGCCGCCGACGCGGACGTAGGTCCTGTCTTGAAGCACGCGGAGCAGCTTCACCTGGATGCTCTGCGGCAGCTCTCCGATCTCGTCCAGGAAGACCGTTCCCCCTTCGGCCACCTCGAATCGCCCCGGCTTGGTGCGGATGGCGCCGGTGAACGCACCCTTCTCGTGCCCGAAGAGCTCCGACTCGAGGAGCGTCTCGGGGAGCGCGCCGCAATTCACGGGAACGAACGGCGCGTCGGCGCGGTGGCTCGCGGCGTGGATGGCCTGCGCAAACACTTCCTTCCCCGTGCCGCTCTCCCCGGTCAGGAGCACGTTCGCGTCCGTGGGCGCGACACGCTCCGCGAGGCTTCGCGCATCACGCATGGGGAGACTCGTACCGACGATCGAATCGAAGCGGTGGATCGGGATCTGCTCGCGCAGGCTCTCGATCCGCGTCTTCAACACCGTCGACTCCTGGCGCAGCTTCCTATGATCCAGGACCTGGCGCACCCGGACCGGGAGCTCCTCGAGGAGGTTGTCCTTCATGATGTAGTCGGTCGCACCCTCCTTCATCATCTGCACCGCCTCGCGCGTGTCGGCGAACGCGGTCATGAGGATGACGTCGGGCTGGTAACCCTGCTGGCGGGCCTCGCGGAACACCTGCACGCCGCTCGCGCCGGGCATTCTCATGTCGGAGATGACGAGATCGAAGGTGCGCTCCTGGATCTCGTGGATCGCCGCGTCGCCCCCGAGGGCGATCGAAACGTCATAGCCCTGCTCGGACAGGGTCGTCTCGATCAGGCGGCAGAGGTTTTCTTTGTCTTCGGCGACCAAAATGCGCTCAGGCATGCTTCAAACCTTCCGGGGTCGTGGGATTCTCTGATTGTAGGGCTCAGGGGCCCTCGAGGGGGAGCCGGACTTCGAACAGGGCGCCACCCTTCGGAGCATCCCCAACTGTAACCGATCCGCCGTGCTCGGATACGATCCGATCGACGAAGGCGAGCCCGAGCCCCGTTCCCTTGGCCCGGGTCGTGAAGAAAGCGTCGAAGATCTTCTTCCGGAGGTCCTTCGGCACACCGGGACCCGTGTCCTCGAACTGGATCCTCAAATCCCCCCGTTTCTCGCTCACCCGGATCACGAGCTTCCCTCCCGAGGGCATCACGTCGCGCGCGTTGAGCGCGAGATTGAGGAAGACGTGATGCATCGCGAGCGGATCCCCCACCAGGACGATCGCCCCGTCCGTGTTCCACTCCACCACCGTGAAGACACTGGCCCGGTCGAGCTCCACGCGAAGCATCTCGAGCGACCGCTCGAGCACGGGGCGGAGCTCGTACTCCTGCGGCTCCAGATTCGGACGGCGGGACAGATGGAGGAAGTTGTTCACGAACGCGCTCATCCGGTTCACTTCCTCGTCGATCATCCCGAGGAGCTCCGTGCGTTCCTCGGGCCGTATTTCCCTGCGCTGCAGACGCGATGACGCGCCCTGGAGCACGGCCAGCGGATTCCGGATTTCGTGCGCCACGCCCGCGGACACCTGGCCGATCGACGCGAGGATGTCGGTGTGGCGCAGGTTCTCCTCGATGCGCGAGAGGTGTCCCACCGTGCGC
>Ga0207703_10002364_pt1 | contig 16412 bp, 17 predicted proteins | sample KBSSwiS12_FD_184304 | JGI IMG/M metagenome (GOLD analysis project Ga0207703, IMG submission 184304) | Switchgrass rhizosphere microbial communities from Kellogg Biological Station, Michigan, USA - KBS Switchgrass S1-2 (SPAdes) (version 2) | ecosystem: Host-associated > Plants > Roots >... | reverse complement strand
AATTCGTGGAAGATCACGCGGAACGGCTTGGCCATCACATTGGACAGCACGTTCAACCGGCCGCGATGCGCCATGCCGAACACGATCTCGCGCACGCCGAGCTGGCCGCCATATTTGATGACCGATTCGAGCGCGGGGATCATGCTCTCGCCGCCATCGAGCCCGAAACGCTTGGTGCCGACATATTTACGGCCGAGGAATTTCTCCCACTGCTCCGCTTCGATCACCTTGTTGAGGATCGCCTTCTTGCCGAGCGGCGTGAACTCGATCGCCTTGTCCTTGCCCTCCATCCGCTCCTGGAGGAAGCGGCGCTCCTCGACATCGGCGATGTGCATATATTCTAGGCCGACATTGCCGCAGTAGTTCGCGCGCAGAATCTGGACGAGCTCGCGTACCGTCGCCCATTGCAGGCCCATCGTGCCGCCGAGATAGATGGGGCGGTCGAGATCTGCGTCGGAAAAGCCGTGATATTCAGTGGTGAGATCGGCTGGCATCTCGTGCTTGGACAGGCCGAGCGGATCGAGATTGGCGGCGAGATGGCCGCGCACCCGGTAGGTGCGGATCAGCAGCATCGCGCGGATCGAATCGGCCGCGGCGCGGGTAATGTCCTCCTGCGACGGTGCCGAGGCGACGGGCGCAACCGCCGGCTTGCCGCCCTTTGCCGGCTTCGGCGCAGGCTCCATCTGGGTCGGATCGAGGGCCGCGGTCAGATCGTCCGTGGTCGCGGATGGCCAATTGGCCTGTTCCCAGCTCGGGCCCTGGGCTGAACCCTCGAGTCCCTCGAACCAGGAGCGCCACGACGGCTCGACGCTGTCGGGGGACACTTTGTAGCGCGCGTACAGAGTCTCGATAAAGGCGGGGCTTACCCCGACTGCGATGTCCGCGAAATCCTGGCCTTCATAGCCCATCGTCTTCATCCTTCCTTCCCTCCCCTGCAGAGGAGGGGGCGAGGGTTACGTTACCGCTACCATTCGCCCATTTAGCGCCTCGGCGCCACCTCCCGCCGAAAGGCGGAAGGGTTTTTGTTAGCCCTTCAATACCGCAAGCAGCGTCGTCCCGAGTTCCGAGGGACTGTCCGCCACCTTGATCCCTGCCGCTTCCATCGCCGCGATCTTGTCCTCGGCGCCGCCCTGGCCGCCCGAGACGATCGCACCGGCATGGCCCATGCGACGCCCCGGAGGCGCGGTACGGCCGGCGATGAAACCGGCCATCGGCTTCGAACGGCCACGCTTCGCCTCGTCGCGGAGGAACTGCGCCGCCTCTTCCTCAGCCGAGCCACCGATCTCGCCGATCATGATGATCGACTTGGTCGCCTCGTCAGCGAGGAAAAGCTCGAGCACATCGATGAAGTTCGTGCCGTTGACCGGATCGCCGCCGATGCCGACCGCGGTCGTCTGGCCGAGGCCTGCATTCGACGTCTGGAACACGGCTTCATAGGTAAGCGTGCCCGAGCGGCTTACAACACCGACCGAGCCCTGCTTGAAGATGCTGCCGGGCATGATGCCGATCTTGCACTGGCCGGGGGTGAGGACGCCGGGGCAGTTCGGGCCGATCAGCCGCGACTTCGAACCTGAGAGGGCGCGCTTGACCTTGACCATGTCGAGCACCGGAATGCCCTCGGTGATCGTGACGATCAGCGGCACCTCGGCATCGATCGCCTCGAGGATCGAATCGGCTGCGAAAGGAGGTGGAACATAAATGACCGACGCGGTGGCGCCGGTCTTCGCGACGGCTTCGGCGACGGTGTCGAACACCGGCAGGCCAATATGCTCGGTGCCGCCCTTGCCGGGCGTGACGCCGCCGACCATCTGCGTACCGTACGCCAGCGCCTGCTGGGTATGGAAAGTGCCGGTTTCGCCGGTCATCCCCTGAGTGATGACCTTGGTGTTCTTGTCGACGAGGATAGACATCTGATTCCTAACCTTGAAAAACGTAAGCGCTGAAAACGTTCTTTTCCCGCTGTTTGTCTAAAGCGAAGACGACATAGGAATTTCCGACCTGATAATATTCTTCCACCTTCTCAACTATGTTCTGGTGCAAGAAGAAACCAATGTCGAAATTGACCTTGATATCCGTGGTACGCGTCAGGCCAGCTTGCTTGATGATATCGGATTTGATCGCATCGAACTGGTCGGCAGAGGCGATATTCACATAAGCCTGGCAGGAAACGAACACGGCCCGGCTCGACCGCAAATTGAGGTAGCCACGCTGCCCCTCTTTGGCGAAGACCGTTGATCGTTGCGTTATCGCATCGAGCATGGCCTGCCTGTCGCCGGACCGCAGGGCTTCTCCGGAGCGCACGCTACCTAGCGAATAGAGCTTCACCTTCCAGCCATCGGCCACGACCGCCGCCTTGGAAAAATCCTTGTCCTTCATGCATTCGGAAATGATGGGGATCATGTCCGACGCCGTGCCCGGTTCATCGGCGATGCTCTGCGTCTCCGGCGGGATCGGCGCAATCTGCCCGGCTACGGCACCTGAACCGCCCGCGAGCATCACTGGCAGTTCGGGCGACGCGGCATGCACGCCCTGAACACCGGCCAGTGCCACACTTGCGCCTAACCGGAGCTGCATCCGCCTCACAGATCAGGCCAGGCTTCCGTCGATCGCCTTGCAGGCGACCAGCAGTTCCTTGACCGCCTCGACCGAGACGTCGAGATTCTTCTTGGCCTCGGCATCGAGCTTGATCTCGATGACCTTTTCGACACCGCCGGCGCCGATGATCACCGGCACGCCGACATAGAGATTATCGACACCATACTGACCGGTCAGGTGAACGGCGGCCGGGAGCAGGCGCTTCTGATCATAGAGATAGGCCTCGGCCATCGCGATCGCGCTGGTGGCGGGGGCATAATAGGCCGAGCCGGTCTTGAGCAGCGCGACGATTTCGCCGCCGCCCGAGCGGGTGCGCTGGACGATCGCGTCGATCCGCTCCTGGGTGGAGAGGCCCATTTCGATCAGGTCGGGGACGGGGATGCCCGAAACGGTCGAATAGCTGATCACCGGGACCATGGTGTCGCCGTGTCCGCCTAGCACGAAGGATGTGACGTCCTTGACCGAGACCTTGAACTCTTCGGCGAGGAAGTGGCTGAAGCGCGAACTGTCGAGCACGCCGGCCATGCCGACGACCTTCTGATGCGGAAGCCCCGAGAATTCGCGCAGCGCCCAGACCATCGCGTCAAGCGGGTTGGTGATGCAGATGACGAACGCGTCGGGCGCGTTGGCTGCGATGCCCTCGCCGACTGCCTTCATCACCTTGAGGTTGATGCCGAGCAGATCGTCGCGGCTCATGCCCGGCTTGCGGGCGATACCGGCAGTGACGATGATGACGTCCGCGCCCTTGATATCGGCATAGTCGTTCGAGCCGGTGATCGTCGCGTCGAAACCCTCGACCGGGCCGCACTGGCTGAGATCAAGCGCCTTGCCCTGGGGAACGCCCTCGACCACGTCGAACAGGACGATGTCGCCCAGGTTTTTCAGGGCTGCGAGATGGGCGAGCGTGCCGCCGATGTTCCCAGCGCCGATCAGCGCGATCTTCTTGCGGGCCATTCATCGTCCTTTCGGAAAGCTAATAATGCGCCGCGCGCGGCGAAACTGCGCGGCGGCTTAGGCGCGTTTTGACGTCGGGGCAACCGCTAAAGACTAGCAATTATGCGGGCATGATGCGAATGCTTCGCAAGTGCATTTAGAGCGGCGGATCACCCGCGATATCGACATAGCGGCGCTCGCCGGTTGCTTCATTATACCAGACCGCGACTGGCCGGCCGCTCGCATCGTCGACGAAGCGCTCGCTCGTCTCACGCCAGGCGGGGCCGGCGGGCCGGGCTTGTGCCGCGCCATAGCGCCTGCGCTCGAAAATGATTCCGGCAAGCAGGACCGTGGCGGCGATGAGCGTCGGCCAGACCGCGAGATCGACCAGAGTGCCAATTGCCGCCGCCGTAAAGAACAGCATCGCGGCGACCAGGACGAAGGTGCGCAGCATCATTCGGGCGCGGGATCGAGGATGACGGCTGTGCCGTACGCCACGACCTCATTCATCGATTGCGCGAGCTCGCCCGAATCGAAGCGCATCATCACCACCGCGTTCGCGCCCATCAATGCCGCATTGGCAACGAGCCGGTCGATCGCGTGGCGGCGGGTCTCCTCGACGAGGCTCGAATATTCGGGGATTTCGCCCCCGACGATCGAGCGCAGGCCAGCCATGAGGTTGCCGCCCAGGCCACGGCTGCGGACGACGACGCCGAACACCTGGCCAAGCGTCTTGCTGACGGTGTGGCCCGGTACATTCTCCGTGGTGGTGACGAGCATCATATCCTCCCGCACTGATGAGGCCGCATCCTAGCGATGCCCGCGTCCCGGCGCGAGCGATCAGTGCGCGCCGTGGCCCTGTTCGAGATACTCCTCCGACCGCATCTCCTCCAGCCGGCTGATCGTGCGCTCGAACTCGAAGCGGCCATCACCCTTTTCGTAGAGCTCGCCAGGCTGCGCATCGGCGGCGGCGAGCAGCTTGACCTTATGTTCGTAGAGCGCGTCGATCAGCGACACGAAGCGCGCCGCCTCGTTGCGATTCTCAGGCCCGAGCTTTGGCACGCCGACGATGATCACAGTATGGAAACGCCGCGCGATCGCGAGATAATCCGCCGCCCCCCGCGCCTCACCGCACAGCCGTTTGAACGAGAAGACGGCGACCCCCTTCAGGCTTTTCGGTACATGGAGCGTCCGGCCACCGCCGACGGGCAGATCCTCGGCCGGCACATTCTTGCGGTCTTCGGGCGGATAATCGGTCAGGCGGAAAAAGGCGGCGGAGAGCGCGGCGGTCGCCTCGGGGCCATTGGGAACGAGCCACGTCTCGACCTGGCCGAGTCGATCGCGGCGATAATCGACCGGGCCGTTCAGGCCGAGCACGTCCATCTTCGTTTCGATGAGATCGATGAAGGGCAGGAAATGCTCGCGGTTGAGTCCGTCCTTGTAGAGATCGCGCGGCGGACGGTTCGAGGTCATGACGACAGTGACGCCCTCGCGCAGCAGCTCGGTGAACAGGCGCGACAGGATCATCGCGTCGGGGCTGTTGGTCACCATGATCTCGTCAAAGGCGAGAACGCGGACTTCATCCGCAATCGCGGCGGCGACGGGCGGGATCGGATCGCCAACCTCTTTCGCGCGCTCGACGCGGAGCCGGGCGTGAACGTCGAGCATGAATTCGAGGAAATGGGTGCGCTGTTTGCGGCGGACATCGAGGCAGGTGAAGAACAGGTCCATCAGCATCGACTTGCCGCGCCCGACCCCGCCCCAGAGATAAAGGCCGCGCGGCGGATCGGGCCGACGGCCGAGCGCTCGCCACAGGACGCTGCCGCGCTTCGGCACGGTTTCGAGCTCGGTCGCGAGCTGATCGAGGCGGCGCGCTGCTTCGGCCTGTTCTGGATCCGGCTTGAGTTCGCCGCCGGCTACCAGCGCTTCGTAGCGGGCAAGGAGGTTGGGCATTATTCTTAATTCTTCCCCGGCGAAGGCCGGGGCCCAGTTGGGAAGGCCAATGTGACTACCCGAAACGCCCAACCATATATGTCCCCCAACTGGGCCCCGGCCTTCGCCGGGGAAGGGAAGAGGTGCGCGCTCACTTCGGATTCGACTTTCGGATTGTGCCGGTGAAGCTCGCCACAGTCTCGTCATTCTGCACGACGAGGCCGCGCAGGAAGAGGAGACGGCCGGTCTCCTTGAGAAGTTCGACCTGCGCCTCGAGCAATTCACCGATCAGCCCGCCGCCGATGAACTGGACCGAGAGATCGAGCGTCACCGCCGAACCTGCCGTGATCTGCCCGAAGCTGCGAGCGGCCGCGAACAGGGCGACATCGATGAAACCGAGCATCGCCCCGCCATGGACATTGTCGCGCAGGTTGGAATGGCGGCGCTCGGGCATCATGCGGACATGGGCAATGCCCTCATCGGCGCGCACCAGCATCGGGCCGAGAAAGCTGTTGTACCGCGTCGGATCAGTGAAGCCCCAACGCATCCAGCCGGGATGATCGGGGTCTTCCTCATAGAGGAAGGTGGCGGGCCTGGCTTCCTCCGTCATTGCGGCCTCAGACGACTCGCTCGGCTTCCATCTTCTTGATCTCGGCGATCGCCTTGGCGGGGTTGAGGCCCTTGGGGCAGACATTCGCGCAGTTCATGATCGTGTGGCAGCGATAGAGGCGGAACGGATCCTCGAGCTCGTCGAGGCGCTCGCCGGTCATCTCGTCACGGCTGTCGGCGAGCCAGCGATAGGCCTGCAGCAGGATGGCCGGACCGAGGAACTTGTCCGAATTCCACCAATAGCTCGGGCAGGCGGTCGAGCAGCAGGCGCACAATATGCACTCGTACAGGCCGTCAAGCTTTTCGCGATCCTTGGGGCTCTGCAGCCGCTCCTCGCCCGCGGGCGCCGGGGTGACGGTCTGGAGCCACGGCTTGATCGAGGCATATTGCGCGTAGAAATGGGTGAAATCGGGGACGAGGTCCTTGATCACATCCATGTGAGGCAGCGGCGTGATGCGGATATCGCCCTTCACATCCTCGATCGCGGTGGTGCAGGCGAGGCCGTTCTTGCCGTCGATGTTCATCGAGCAGGAACCGCAAATCCCCTCGCGGCACGAGCGGCGGAAGGTCAGGGACGAATCCTGCTCGGACTTCATCTTGATCAGCGCGTCGAGCACCATCGGGCCGCAGCTGTCGAGATCGATCTCGAATGTGTCGTAATGCGGATTCTCGCCGGCATCGGGATCATAGCGGTAGATCTTGAAGTTCCGGATCCGCTTCGCGCCCGCCGCCGCCTTATGGACCTTGCCGCCCTTTTTGGGTCGGCTGTTGGGGGGCAGTCTGAATTCGGCCATGCCTGAAAGTCTCCGGCGGATGCGAAATGGTGCGTCGCGGAAAGCGGCTATGCCTTTCGGCGCGCGCGTGCAACCCTTTGGCGTACTCGGCGACATGGAGAATTTGACGGGTTGCGGAAAGCCGGACGGACCGGGCACCATCAGCGACGTTGCGGCCGCCGGACACCGACCGTAAAGCGAAGTCCAATATATGGGTAAGTGGGTCAAAATATGAGACTGCGCGATTGCCACAATGTCGAGGATTTCCGCACCCTCGCCCGCAAGCGCCTGCCCGGCCCGGTCTATCATTATATCGACGGCGCCGCCGACGACGAGGCGACCAAGGCGCGCAACACCGCCGCGTTCGATGATTGCGACCTGGTGCCGCGTGTGCTCGCGGGTGTCGAGACGATCGACATGAGCACGACTGTGATGGGTCGGAAGATCGCGATGCCTCTGTTCCTGTCGCCAACCGCGCTGCAGCGGTTGTTCCACTGGCAGGGCGAGCGCGGCGTGGCGCGCGCGGCGGAGAAGTTCGGGACATATTTCGGCATCTCAAGCCTTGCGACCGTCGGCATCGAGGAGATCGGCCGGACGATATCGAGCCCCAAGATGTTCCAGCTCTATATCCACAAGGACAAGGGTTTGAATCACGCGCTGGTCGAGCGGTGCAAGGAGGCGAAGTTCGATTGCATAGCGCTGACCGTCGACACGATCGTCTCGGGCAATCGCGAGCGCTGCCTGCGCACCGGCTTCAGCTCGCCGCCGCGGCTGACCCCGTCTTCCGCGATCAGCTTCGCGCTGCATCCGGGCTGGACGCTCGACTATCTGTTCCGCGAGAAGTTCGAGCTGACCAACCTCAAGGACCATGTCTCCGAGGGGACGAATGTCGCACTTTCGGTCGCGGACTATTTCAACAAGATGCTCGATCCGTCGATGGACTGGAAGACGGCGGAGGATGTCCGCGCGCAATGGGGCGGGGAATTCTGCCTGAAAGGCATCATGTCGGTCGAGGATGCCAAACGCGCGGTCGATATCGGCGCGACGGCGATCATTGTCTCGAACCATGGCGGGCGGCAACTGGATGGATCGCGCGCACCGTTCGATCAGCTGGCCGAGATCGTCGATGCGGTCGGCGACAAGATCGATGTGATCTGTGACGGCGGCATAAGGCGCGGCAGCCATGTGCTGAAGGCACTGAGCGTCGGCGCGAAGGCCTGTTCGGGCGGGCGGATGTATCTTTATGCGTTGGCGGCTGCTGGCCAGGCCGGGGTCGAGCGGGTGCTCGGGCGGCTGCATGACGAGATCGAGCGCGACATGAAGTTGATGGGGGTGAAGTCGGTGGCTGAGTTGAACCGCGGAAATCTGCGCTGGCGGTGAATTAGAAAAAGCCCCTCCCCTGAAGGGGAGGGGCTGAGGAACGGCCTCCTCACTCCGCTGTCACCACCTCACCATCCGGCGCCGCGCCGCCCCAGTCGATCCCCCGGGTAAGGTACATCACCGCGGCAAGCGCGAGGAAGAGCAGGACCGAGCCGGCGAGCAGCGACAGGTCCTCGAGGCTGAGTAGCAGATAGAGGATGCCGTAAAGCGCCGAAAGCAGGGCCGCGATGAACATACCGCGCTTCCGGCTGGCGAGCACTGCGGCCGAATAGAAGGTGAGCAAGGATATGATCGCGCCGCCGGCGATCAGGTAAGCCAGGGTGAAGCCGACGACCTCGGCGAAGGCCAGCAGCATCACGAAGAACAGCACCAGCCCCGAGCCCACCAGCGCATATTCGATCGCCGAAACCCGCACACCGCCGATGACGTCGAACATCAGAAAGGCGAGGAAGGTGAAGCCGATGAACAGGAAGCCGTATTTCACCGAGCGATTGACCTGGCTGTAGATATCCACCGGCGTGACGAGATCGACCCGTGCGACCAGAGCGCCATTGGGGCTGGCTACCGGCCCGACACGGGTCCCTTCTTCGACAGCGTCGGCGCGCGCGGGATCCGTCTGCGGCACATCGACTGCGACGAGCGCCTTGCCGAGCGCGAGATTGCCGCCGCGCCAGGTCGCCGAGAACCCCGTATCGTTGATCGCCGGCGGCGAGCTCGGCAGGAAGCTGCCCTGGAAACTCGGGCTCTTCCAGGACGAGGCCATCTTCCAGCTCGTGTCGCCGGCGTTGGGAACGAAGGACAGCGATCCAGTGCCACGCACGCCATATTCGAAGGTCACGCTGATCGACCGCGCCTTCAACTGGCTCGCATCGACAAAGGCAGAGAAGCCGGAGCCGCCGGTTTCATGCACGCCATTGCCGGGCTGGAGTGCGAGGCGCTTGCCGTCCGCCACCACTGCGGGCGGAGGCCCGAACAGCCCATGGGCGTCGCTGATGCCGAAGCGAAGCTGGGCGCGATCGAAGGCGAGCGTGTCGGGCGTGATCCCGGAGCGATCGAGATCTGGCGGCAGCATGAAACGCACGCTGCCGCGATTATGCGCCTCATAGACGACCACATCATAGATCGAGCGATGGCGCACACTGGGTGTGAGATCAGTCTTCAGATCAGCCATATCGGGCGAGAGCATCATATCGTGCCACTCAGTGCTGACCTTGGTGGTGCGCTTGCCGTCTTCGCCGGTGATGGTCTCGCTGACCTGCTTCGACCAGGGGATGACGAGCACGGGGCCCGCAATCACCTGCGGCCCGCCCGAGCCCTGGGCGATCGAGGTCTGGGCAGTCTCGGACTGGGCCTGGCGATCATAAACGAGCAGGTAGATCGCGAAGAGCGGGATCGCGAGCAGCGCGCCGATCAAGGACGGAAGCAAAAGCTTCATCGTCGGCGAGCGTTCGGATGCAGATCGTGCGGACATGGTGAACCTCCCTGTAGGAGGCTCCGGGATAGGGAAGCGCGATCGCACGGGCCAAAGTCGATCGCGAGGAATGATTGTGCAGATCGGGTGCAGGGATCACCCGGCGCAGAAGGCCGCTTGCTTGCCCCGATCGCGCAGGATCCGATCGAGATAATAATCGAGCAGTTCCTGCGCGTCCCGATGATCCTTTGCGGTGTGGAGCAATATGCCTGCGTCCCGTTGCCAGCCATCGATACAGCTTTGCTTTGCGGCCGGACCTTCGGCGCAATCGAGCAACCGGTCATAAGCCAGGCGGTAAAGGTCGAAATCGGCACGCGACAGGTCCGGGCCGTGGCCGGGGATCAGCCTGACAAAGCCGATCTTCGCGATATCGCCGAGCGCGGTGCGCCAACCCTCGGCACAGGCGGTATCGAAAAACGGCGCGGGGATCACCACCAGATCGCCGGCGACCAGGGTGCGCGTCGCTGGATCATAGAGCCAGGTATCGCCACCGGTCGCAGCGTTGCGGGCGAGGTGCAGTTCAAGCGCGCCCTTCCCCAAAGGGAGGCGCATGCGACCGGTCACCGGCACGTCGGGAAGCAGGTCTTTCCGGTCCTCTATCGCATCGACACCCAACTGCGTCTCGGTTCTGGCCGCGTCCGTCATGGCGGGATCGGCAAGTCGCTTGCGGGTATTTGCGAGTTCGGCGGCGAGGAAACCGTCGAGCGCGGCGCGGACTGCGTTGCTCGTATAGAGTTTCGCATCCGGATAGACCGCGCGGATCTCCTGGTTGCCGCCGCTGTGATCGAGATGCCAATGAGTGTTGACGATGGCGATAATCGGCTTGCCGAGCGCCCGCGCACGATCGAGGATCGCCGCCTGATGCTCCTTGTGGCGGCCGGTATCGACCACGACGAGGCCATGATCACCCTCGAAGATGACGCTATTGCCGTCGGGCGCGCGGTCGGCCGGGAACGCGCCCGGGATCAGCGTGATCCGCCCCACGCGCGATGTTTCAGCGGCGGTTGCGGGTGCCGCTGCCATGATCGCGAGGGCAAGGATCCAGCGCATCGGGCAAGGTTGGCGCATAGGGATGCCCGGCGAAAGAGCGATCCCGTTGAACGGCCGAATAGCTGCTGCCAATAGCCTGTATCGGATCACGTCGCGCCAGGACGCCCGGATCACGCGCTTTTCAAGATGAGCTGACCGTCAGCCGATTCGCACCCGACGCCGTGCCCGTTCTCCGCTGTTATCCCCTGTTATCCGCACGATTTTTTTCTGCCGCTGTTATGGCGAATTTTCAGCCCGGATTCCCGCCTGTTTCTCAACCGGTTGAGGGGCATTTTGCTGTTATCGGATAACAGCGGAGAAAGTTGGAGAGAACAGCGGAGGAACAGCGCTGCCCACCGCTGTTCTCGATCCGAACAGCGGCCTGACCATTTTCCCACGATGTCAAAGAGCGGCGGCATCCTGCGACGCGCGCGGACGGTGCTGCCGGATTCGGCGCAGATGTTGAATCGATCGGGTGCCAATCTCGTTGAGGCGCACTTGTGCTGGCCCTCAACATTCCTCGGCGGTGTTGGCGGGCAGCGGACCGGGCGGGACGCGGGCGGCACTCATATAGAAGGGGTCGGCATCGATATGGTGGTTCGAACCATAAGCCTTTGACAGGGCCGCGTAGAGCGCCGGATCATAGGCCTTCAGATCGGCGTCGTTGAGGATGCGGCGATTGTTGAAGATCACCATCCGGCCGGAGTTGAACCAGAACTGGCTGCCCACCGCCCAATATTCGTCGATCGTGGTCGAGGCATATTCGCCCTTCCAGCGACCATGAAAAAGCGCCGCGCGATAAGCGCGTTCGACCTCGGCATAGAGGTGCGGATCGACCGCCTGGATCGCCTGAAGCAGGTCGTGCGAGAATTCGTGCAGGAAGATCGTCTGGCCATAATAGCGCGAGTTGCGCTGACCGAGCAGATCCTCGACCGAGCCGCTGGTGAGCGCTCCCGACATGCCGCGTGCCCGGGCATTCCAATAATCGCGATCGGTCAGGCGACCGATCCGCTCGTCATAATGTTTGCGTTCGCAGCGCGTCAGCCGGCTGTCGTCGCGCGCCGGCTTCTTCCAGTCGCGCTGCTCGGGAAGATCGAGCGTGCTCTCGTCCTCGGCCATGATCGCGACCCGGTATTTCCAGGCCACCAGCACCCGGGCGAGATCGGGCCGATGGGCGAGCAGCCCATCGACGATCGCCTTTGCCGTCAGCAGCGCACGGTCCGGAACCTTGGCCGAGGACAGGACGGGAATGCCGTCCGCGTGGACATATTTGGCGTAGAACGGGTCTACACCAAGCGCTGCCGGCGGCGCTGCGACCTGAGGCTCCGCGCTAGCCGCCAACATGCCCAACGCGGCAAAGAGCAGCGGCAGGCGGACCAACCCCAATATCGCCGCCTCAGTAAACCCGCTTCTTCGGCTTGATATACTCGATATCGTCGGTGAGCGTGTAATCATGCACCGGGCGATAGCCGAGATTGACCGCGCCGCCGGTCCCCGCCCAACCGGTGAAGGTCGCGGTGGTGTGCTTCATCCAGTTGGCGTCGTCGCGCTCGGGGAAATCCTCGTTGACGTGCGCGCCGCGGCTTTCCTTGCGGTTGGCCGCCGAGTTCATCGTCACCACGGCCTGCGCGATGAGGTTGTCGAGCTCGAGCGTCTCGACCAGATCGGTGTTCCAGATCAGCGAGCGATCCTGGATGCCGATATCCGTCATGCGGCTATAGGTCTTGGCGATCTTCTCGACGCCCTCGTTGAGCAGCTCATCCGAGCGGAACACGGCGCAATGCTTCTGCATCGTGCGCTGCATCTCGAGGCGGACCTCGGCGGTAGGCGAACCGCCCTTGGCGTTGCGGAAATGATCGAGCCGGCCGAGCGCCAGTTCCTCCGAGCCCTTGGGCAGCGGGTTGTGCGGCGTGCCCGGCTTCAAGGTTTCCTTGAGGCGCAGGCCGGTCGCACGGCCGAACACGACCAAATCGATCAGCGAGTTCGAGCCGAGCCGGTTGGCGCCGTGCACCGAAACGCACGCCGCCTCGCCGACCGCGAACAGGCCGGGGACGATCGTGTCGGGGTCGCCGTCCTTCAGCTGGACGACCTCGCCATGATAATTGGTCGGGATGCCGCCCATATTATAATGCACCGTCGGGGTGACCGGCAGCGGCTGTCGGGTCAGATCGACGCCGGCGAAGATCTTGCCGGTCTCGGTGATGCCGGGCAGGCGCTCGTGCAGCACCTTGGGATCGATATGGTCGAGATGGAGGAAGATATGATCCTTCTCCTTGCCGACGCCCCGCCCCTCGCGGATCTCCATCGCCATCGAGCGTGACACGACGTCGCGCGAGGCGAGGTCCTTTGCCGACGGCGCATAGCGCTCCATGAAGCGCTCGCCCTCCGAGTTGGTGAGATAACCGCCCTCGCCGCGCGCGCCCTCGGTGATGAGGACGCCGGCGCCGTAAATGCCGGTCGGGTGGAACTGGACGAACTCCATGTCCTGCAGCGGCAGGCCGGCGCGCAGCACCATGCCGCCGCCGTCACCGGTGCAGGTGTGCGCCGAGGTCGCGGAGAAATAGGTGCGGCCATAGCCGCCGGTCGCGAGCACCACGGCGTGGCTGCGGAAGCGGTGGATCGAGCCATCGTCCATGCACAAGGCGATCACACCCCGGCACTGGCCATTCTCCATGATCAGATCGAGCGCGAAATATTCGATGTAGAAATCGGCGTCATACTTCAGGCTCTGCTGATAGAGCGCGTGGAGCATCGCATGGCCGGTGCGGTCCGCGGCGGCGCAGGTGCGCTGCGCGGGTGGCCCCTCGCCCATATTCTGCATCATGCCGCCGAACGGGCGCTGATAGATGCGGCCCGCCTCGGTGCGGCTGAACGGCACGCCGGCATGTTCGAGCTCGTACACGGCGGCGGGCGCCTCGCGGACCATATATTCGATCGCGTCCTGGTCACCGAGCCAGTCCGAGCCCTTGACGGTATCGAACATGTGCCAGGTCCAGTGATCCGGGCCCATATTGCCGAGGCTGGCGGCGATGCCGCCCTGCGCCGCCACGGTGTGGCTGCGGGTCGGGAACACCTTGGTGATGCAGGCGGTCTTCAGGCCGCTCTCGGCGATCCCCATGGTCGCGCGCAGGCCGGATCCGCCGGCACCGACGACCACGGCATCATAGGTGTGATCGATGATTTTATAGGCCTCGGCCATTATGCTGGAACTCCGGCGAGCGCGATCTTCAGGATCGAGAAAATGGCGATCCCGGCGGTGGTGATGGTGAAGAAGGTCAGCAGCGCCATCAGGCCGACGCGAAGCTCGCCATGCACATAGTCCTCGATCAGCACCTGCAGGCCGAGGCGGAAATGATAGAAGACCGAGACGATCAGCAGGATCATCGGGATCGCCACCCAGGCCGAAGCCAGCCAGGCGTGGAGCGCGCCGAAATCATAAGCCGGCTGGCGTGCGATCGAAATCAGCAGCCACAGCATGAGGAAGAGGTTCGAGCCGGCGGTGACCCGCTGGTGCCACCAGTGATGCGCGCCTTCGTTGGCGGAGCCGAGGCCCCGGACGCGGCCGAGTTCAGTGCCGTTGCCCATCTTACTTACCCCAGACCAGATAGGCCCAGTACAGGACCGTGAGGATGACCGAGCTGATGACCGTGAGCCAGGCCCCCCGCCGGTTCGTCTTCAGCTCATAGCCGGCGCCGGTATCCATCACGAGATGGCGGATACCGCTCGCCATGTGCTGGAACAGCGACAATGTCAGGCCGACGCCCAGGATATAACCGATGATGTTCAGCGAGCCCGAAGCGGTGGTGAAGAACCCGGCGAATCGCGCATAGCTCTCGGCGCCGCCCGCCAGCGCCGCCAGCCACCATACCAGCAGGATCGTCCCGACCGTCGCCATCCCGTCCCCGGTGATACGGTGGACGATCGACACGGTCATGTGGATGCCCGGTTTCCATATGCTCAGATGCGGCGAGAGCGGGCGTGCTGCATTGCGTGGGCTGGCCAAGGCGTAGGGTCCTCTCGGGCGATAGTGGCGCCGTATTAGTCCGCACGTCCCGGGATGCAAGCGCCTCGGGGGCGCCTTGATGGCCAGCGGTACCAACGTCGCGTCCTAACATCCCCTTAACCTAATCGGTCTAGCTCATGGACAGGACCGCCAGCAGGCGGATGTTCGCCAAACACGGAGTTTCGCCTTGTCCCCTTCTGACATGCCCGTCCCCGGCACCATCGCCGCGACGATCGATATCACCGCGCGGTTGCGGGTTTTCGATGTCGACGGCTCGCTGGCAGGCAATGCGCGCGACACCTGGAAGGTGATCGAGCCCGAGGTCAAATCGATTTCCGAAGCTTATTGGAAGCAATGGCAGCGCTGCTTCACCGAGGAGAGGATCTGGGCCCCGCACGAAACCCAGAAGATGATCGATGTCGGTTGCACCTTCCTGAAGGACCGCTTCCTCGACACAGCGGGCCGCGCCTGGATCGAATCGATCGAGCGTTCGGTCGCCGCCGCCTATGTCGGCAATGTCTCGCCGCTCGCGCTCCTGTCGATGATCAACGCCAGCGACCGGGTCGCGCTCGAGGTGATCACGCGCACCGTGGACAGCGCCGAGGCGAAGCTGCCGGTGCTGATCGATACGCTGATGCGACTCTCGGCGATCGAGGGTGAGATCACCGTTGCGCTTTATAATGGCTATCGCGAGTATTTCGCCCAATCGAGCCGCGACCGGCTCGCCGCCGAATTCCGCGACGGCATCGCCTCCATGGTCGAGAGCGCGACCGAGGAATCGAGCGCGCTGCGTGGCCAGTCGATGCGTACGTCCACCTCGGCGCGCGGCATGCTGGGCAAGACCTCCGAAGTCGCGGCCGCTGCCGAGCAATCAGCCGTGGCGATGCGCGAGGCGGCCCAGACCGCAGCCGGCCTGATCCGGGCGATCGAGGATGCCCGTAGCGAAGTCGAGGCAGCAGCCGAGATCGCGACGCGCGCATCCACCCAGGCGGGCGCCGCCGTCGGCATGTCCGAGACACTGTCGGACCATGCCCAGTCGATCGAATCGATCCTCAGCCTGATTCGCGATATTGCCGGGCAGACCAACCTGCTCGCCCTCAACGCGACCATCGAGGCGGCACGGGCGGGCGATGCGGGCCGCGGCTTCGCGGTCGTGGCGCAGGAAGTGAAGAGCCTGGCCAACCAGACGGCGCGCGCCACCGATGACATTGCCGGCAAGATCGCCGCGATCCAGTCGGCGACCAAGGGCACGGTCGACACCAATGCCTCGATCAAGGCGACCGTTGCCGAAGTACAGGAAAGCGCCAACCGTATCCGTGTCGCGATGGAAGCTCAGGCGCAGACGGTGACCGCGATCACCGCCGCGGTCGACGAGACGGCGCTGGCGGCCGATTCGATGTCGAACACGATCTCCGCGATTCGCGAGGATACCGAAACCGTGGCGACGAATATCGAGCATTTCGGCCAGGGATTTGATTCACTGGATAGTAGGCTTGGCACGCTAAAACACAGCGCAGGCGAGTTCGTCGCCAAGGTTGCTGCGTAAGCAAGGTGGGGATTACGGACTGATGGCGGACGTACGCGTGGGGAATTTGGGCGGCTGGGGCGGTGCGGAACGCACCGTTGCCGACCGGGTGAAGGATTACGATTGGGACGGTGCGATCGGCCCCGCCACGGCCGAAATCGC
>Ga0207703_10002359_pt1 | contig 16434 bp, 19 predicted proteins | sample KBSSwiS12_FD_184304 | JGI IMG/M metagenome (GOLD analysis project Ga0207703, IMG submission 184304) | Switchgrass rhizosphere microbial communities from Kellogg Biological Station, Michigan, USA - KBS Switchgrass S1-2 (SPAdes) (version 2) | ecosystem: Host-associated > Plants > Roots >... | reverse complement strand
ATCGCTTTCATCGGGTCGAATGGCATGGGGCTGCCGGACCGGGATTATTACCTGCTCGACAAATACAAGCCCCAGCGCGACGCCTATCGCGCCTATATCCAGCGCACGTTCGAAATGATCGGCGAACCAAGTCCGTCGGCCGCGGCGGACAAGGTGATGGCGTTCGAAACCGAGATCGCGAAATTCTCCTGGCCGCAGGCCGACCTTCGCGACATCGACAAGCTCAACAACCCGATGAGCCTGGCGCAGCTTCAGAAATATGCGCCGCAATTCGCGTGGAGCGCCTACCTCGGGGAGGCGAAGGTGATGTCGCCGCACATGCTCGTGGCCGACAATACGGCGATCAAGGCGATGGCCGCCTTGTACGCGAAGACTCCGCTGGAGACCTTGAAGACCTGGCAGAAGTTCAAGGTCACCAATGATGCCGCCGACTATCTGTCCAAGCGCTTCGTCGACAGCCGGTTCGAATTCACCAAGAGCCTGACCGGAGCGAAGGAGCTTCGGCCCCGCTGGCGTCGCGGAATCGACCAGGTCGACGGCCGCCTCGGTGAACTGGTCGGCAAGACCTATGTCGACCGTTACTTCCCGGCCCAGTCCAAGGCGATGATGGAAGAGCTGGTCGCCAACCTCAAGAAGGCGGCGGCCGAGCGGATCCAGGGCAACAGCTGGATGGGCGAGGCGACCAAAAAGGCCGCCCTGGTCAAGCTTTCGAAAATGGACGTGATGGTCGGCTATCCCGACAAGTTCCGCGACTATTCGAGGCTCGAGATGAAAGCCGACGACCTCTACGGCAACGTCAAGCGCAGCGCGGCGTTCGAGTGGGCCTACCAGATGGAGGACCTCAACAAGCCGGTCGATCGCAAGAAATGGGCGATGAGTCCCGCGACGGTGAACGCGTACAACGGCGGCCTCGAGAACAAGATCGTGTTCCCGGCAGGAATCCTTCAGCCGCCGTTCTTCGATCCGCAGGCGGACGCTGCGGTCAACTACGGCGCAGCGGGAGCCGTCATCGGCCATGAAATCATGCACGGTTTCGACGACCAGGGCCGTAAGATCGACGAGACCGGCGCGGTTCGCGACTGGTGGACCCCGGAAGATGCGAAGCGTTTCAAGGCGCTCACCGACGAACTCGGCAAGCAATATTCATCCTACGAAGCCGCGCCCGGAATCTTCATCAACGGCGCGCTGACGATGGGCGAGAATATCGGCGATATGTCGGGATTGGAGGTCGCCTACACGGCGTACAAGATGTCGCTGAACGGCAAGCCCGCGCCGGTGGTCGACGGCCTCACCGGAGACCAGCGTTTCTTCCTCGCTTTCGCCCAGGCCTGGCGCGGCAAGCAGCGCGTGGACGCAATCAAAACGCAGGTCGCGTCCGACCCGCACAGCCCGCGCCGCTTCCGGGTGATCGGGCCGCTCAGGAATCTCGACGCCTGGTACGATGCGTTCGGGATCGGCCCGGATTCGAAATTCTACATCCCGCCCGAAAAGCGCGTCCGCATCTGGTGAGTTGAAGGCCCCTTGAGCCTCAAGGAGGGGAGCCGCGCCCGTTCGGCTCCCCTTTCTTATCAACGTCTCGAACCGCAAAGCGGACGTATTTCGTCTTTGAATCAACATATTGACGAATCGATATTTTTTTGGATTCATTCCCAACTTTAGCCGCGGGTCCGGAGTGTGGGCCTTCAGCTCCGGCCCCCCAGACTTTGTGGGGTTATGCGTATGCGTAAAGATTCAAACTCGGCCGACTATTACCGGCAGCGGGAAGCGCATGAGCGCGAGCTTGCCGAGAAAGCCAACCTCCCCAACGTCAGGCAAATTCACCTTTCTTTGGCGAAGCGGTACCGCGCTTTGGCCGAGAGTGCCGATGAGCTGGAAACGGGCTTTCGGGATGGGCGTTCCAACAAGGATGCGGACGCGCCGAGGCAGTTCTAAGTTAGTGGCTCATATCAAACTATGTTAAGGTAGCCCATTGCCACCGACTCTATCGGGCTTCCCTGGCGACTGAGAGAGAATTCGTGCTCCCGCCCCCCTGCGGGAGACTCGAAGTGCCTCAAGACTCAATCCCAGAGCCGAGCGGATCGCCGCTCGAGCCAATGGTCCGCAAGCTCGATTACCACATTCGGCTCGCAGAGGATGACCGCGCAGCGCTCCTCGCGCTTCCGTTCCGAATCCGGACCTACGAACGTTATCATTTTGTCATCCGCGAGAGGGACGTCGCAAACCATGCCTGCGTCCTGCTGTCGGGGTTCGCGGTCAGGTCGAAGATGGTTGCCAACGGAAGCCGCCAGATCGTCTCCATCCATATGAAAGGAGAGATCATCGACCTCCAGAACTCGCTGTTGAACGTCGCCGACCATAGCGTGCAGATGCTCTCCAGCGGGCGCGTTGCGATGATCCCGCGCGAGGACCTCATCCGCCTCGCGTTCGAGCGGCCGACGGTTGGCCGTGCGCTGTGGACTGACACGATGATCGATGCCTCGATCTTTCGCGAATGGATCGCGAACGTCGGGCGACGCGATGCTCGAACGCGCATCGCGCATTTGCTGTGCGAATTCTCGCTGCGGCTGAAGATCGCGGGGATTGGCGAGGCCACGGGCTACGAACTGCCGATGACCCAGGAACAAATCGCCGATGCCACGGGCCTGACATCGGTGCACGTGAACCGCACGATCCGAGGCCTGGAGAAGGACGGGCTGATCGACCGTTCGAACCCGCGCTCGATTCTTATCGGCGACTGGCGGAAGCTCGCTGAGGTTGGGGACTTCGATAGCGGCTACCTGCATCTGCGAGACGATGAGCAAGCCGCGATCTGATCTACGTAAATAGATGCTATCGCGGGCTCTGCCCGAGCCGTGATAGTGCTAGCGCAGCGGTGACACGCCGAGCGCTGATCCTTGCCGCGGAAGGTTCAGCGGACTAGCCGCGGCCGGTGACATATGCCGGCGTCGAACTCGGAGGCACGAAGTGCATCGCCGTCCTCGCCGGCGATGGCGGTGACATACTGAAGCGAGAAACCATCCCGACGACGTCGCCCGACGAAACGATCGGCCTCATCGAACAGACCCTTCTCGAGTGGCAGCGGGAGCAAGGTTTCGAGGCCCTCGGCATCGCCAGCTTCGGGCCAATCGACCTGAACCCGCAGTCGGCGACCTACGGACAGATCCTTGCAACCCCGAAGCCGGGCTGGGCGGGGGCCAATGTCGTTCCCCGGCTTCGCGACGCCCTTGATGTGCCGATCGCGTTCGACACCGACGTGAACGGCGCGGCCATGGCCGAGATGCGCTGGGGAAGCGGGCGGGGCCTCGCCGATTTCGCTTATGTGACGGTCGGCACCGGCGTCGGGGTCGGGTTGATCGCCAACGGCCAACCGACACGCGGGTTCGGACATTGCGAGCTGGGCCACGTTCGAGTGAAACGCCTGGCCGGAGACGATTGGCCTGGCGCCTGCCCCTATCACGGCGATTGCGTCGAGGGACTCGCGTCGGGCGGAGCCTTGCGGGCACGCTTCGGCGACCGGCTGACCGAGATCGGTGAGGACGATCCCGCATGGGAGCCGGTCGTCTGGACGCTGGCCCAGCTATGCCAGGCGATCGTCTATGCCGCCGCGCCCAACCGGATAGCGATGGGCGGAGGCGTCATGGACCGGCAGCCGCACCTGCTGGGCCGGATCCAATCGATGCTCGCCGAAAGCCTGAACGGATATGTGAAGCTGCCGGCCGACGGGGCTTACGTCCGCGCCCCAGAGCTCGGGCAGGACGCCGGTCCGCTCGGAGCGATCGCTCTGGCTTTATCGAAGGTCGTCTAGCGCGGCCCCGAGCCTCACCAGCCCTTCTTCGAGCAGGTCCGTCAGGACTCCGAGGCCGACGCGAAAGTGGTCGGGCATTTCGAACCAGCGGCCGGGGACCACCGCGGTGTCATAATGCTCGCGAAGATGCTCCGCGAGCGGGTCGGTATCGCCGCCGATCCAGCGCGGAAAGGCGACGATCCCGTGCTCCGCGGGCATGGCTTCGACGTCAGTGCGGCCAGCGACGAAGGCGTTGAACACGGCGCGGTTGCGCTCGAGCATTGCGGGGGTGTCGCCGAGGATCTGATCGAGCCGTTCGAAGGCAATGCAGGCGAGCCTTTCCGCCTGATGCGCCTGGTTCACCCCGAACAAATCGTTCAATCGCCACATGCGCTCCGCCAGATCCGGGTCGGCGAGGATCCAGCCGCAGCGAAGGCCGCTGAGGCCGTACACCTTGGTGAGGCTGTTGGTGCAGACGAATTCGGGACCGAGGTGGACGGCGCTTCGCGCCGGGGGAACGGCCGAATCGAGATAGACTTCGTCGACCAGGATTCGCGCGCCTGCGTCCCGAGCGAGCTCGGCCAGCGCGCGCAGTTCGCTCTCGCCGGCGATCGCGCTGCTGGGGTTGTGGAGGTTGGTAATGACGATGAGCCGCGTGCGGCCGGTCACCGCGGCAGCGACGCGATCGATGTCGATCCTGAAGCCATCATTCGAGCGGCGGTCGAACCGCTTGATCTCTCCACCGAGAAAGCTCGCCGCGCCGAGCAGCGGCTCGTACGTGGGTTGTTCGACCAGCACCTCGTCGCCGGGCTCGATCAGGGCCGCCATGGCGAGGAAATTTGCCATCGACGTGCCGTCCGCGGCGATGACCTGTTCCGGTCCGACCCCGTAACGTAGTGCGATCGCATCGCGTAGTGGCGGGTAGCGGGGATGGCTTGCGCCATCGAGGTCGAGGTCCGCGATATCGATCGGCAGCGAGTCCAGCCGGAAATGCGGAACCTCGCTGGCGGTGAGGGCGAAGCGCACGGGCGGCTTGAACTTCGCCCAGTGCATATAGTCGGACTGCATCGACCTCACGCCGCGCCCCGGTTCTTGCGTTGCCAGTAGAGGCACGCCGGAATCCCGGCGAGGAGGATCGCATAGCCGATCAGGCTGTTGGCAAGGCTGTTCCAGACCGTCGCGACAACGGTGAGGACGCAGGCGGCGACGAACAGGAATGTCGTTAGCGGGTGCAGCGGCACCTTGAACGCAATCGGCTGATCCGGATCGCGGCGGCGGAACACGAACAATGCCGCGCCGGTCAGGCCGAAAAAGATGAAGTCGACGGAAACGACATAGCTCAGGATCTGGCTGAACGTTCCGGAGAGCGCGATTGCCGCCGCCGCAACGCCCTGCAGAAGGATCGCGACCACGGGAACGCGGGTGGTCGAGTTCACTTGCGCGACGCTTTTGAAGAACAGCCCGTCCTCGGCCATCGCGTAATAGACTCGCGGAGCGGTCAGCATTCCCTGGCTGAGGAAACCAAGCGCCGAGATTGCGATGCCGATTGCAATGAAAGTTGCGCCGCGGTCCCCAAGCGCAAGGCGCATGACGTCGGTGGCGGGAGTCTTGGAGGCGGCGAGGCCGGCCGGACCCAGTGCATGGACGCAGACGAACGCGACCGAGGTGTAGAGAATGACCACTCCGGCGACACCGAGCAGGAGCCCGCGCGCGAGGTCGCGCTGGGGATTGCGCATCTCGCCGGCGACGAAGCTCGATGTTTGCCAGCCGCCATAAGAGAACATGACCGGGGTCAGCGCTGCACCGATCGCGGCAAGGGTCGACATGGAGCCGGAATATGCTCCCTCGGGCTGAGGCATGGCGGCCGGGGCGAACAGGAAACCCACGAGCACCAGCGCCGCGATCGCCAGGATCTTCAGCACCATCAGCGCGCTCTGGACATTGCTGCCCGACCGCACGCCGAGGCAGTTGATGAAGGTCAGCAGCGCCAGGACGGCGACCGCGACCATGCTGTCGGAGATCGGCAGCTGAATGAGGTTGCCGAGATAGCGAGCGAAGGTGATCGCAACCGCGGCCATTCCGCCCGACTGAATCACCAGCAGGAGCGCCCAGCCGTAGAGAAAGGCGGGCATCGGGCCGTAGGCATCGCGCAAATACGCATATTGCCCCCCGACCTCAGGACGGCGGGCGGCGAGTTCGGCGTAAACGAAGGATGCCGCAAGCGCGACCAGGCCGCCGAGAATCCAGACTCCGACGATGAGCAGCGGCGTATCGACGTGCCGCGCGACCTCGGCCGGAGTGACGAAGATGCCGGACCCGATGATCCCGCCCATGACCAGCATGGTTGCGTCGAACACGCCCAACCGGCGGACGAGACCATGGGATGCTGGCGCGGACATCCCCAATCATCACATCAGCGCCGAATGACCGCAACAGGCCGAAAGCGGACGTGAGCCATAGTCAAAGCGGCACTAACCTTCTTCCTTTCGAGAAAATTGGAAGGTTGCGGCGTTGAGCCGGGGGGAAGGGAGCGCGACCATGCTCAAGCCGCGATCTCGTCGGGATCACGCACATTCCCCCAACCTGTCGGTGCTGGTGCACAGAAGCTCCGGCGGAAAAACCTGGGCGACGATGACGCGCCTTTGGTACGACGGATGCGAAATCAGCTCGAAGGAAGCGTTCGAAGCCGGCGAGCATATCGAAGTGGCGATCGGCAGGATGGGGAACATCCGGGCGCACGTAACGGCCTCCAAAGACGGAACCGTTTTCGTCCGTTTCGACGAAGAGTGCCCGGTCTAATCCGCGCTTAGTTCGGTACGGGCCATTCGACCTTCGTCGCCGGCTTTTCGCCTCCTTCCTCGGCGTGATCGGCCGAGACCGGGACGAGCAGTGGCCGCCGGATCGACCTCTGCTTGGAGATTTCGCTCAGACGGTTCAGCGAAACGGGCTTCGTCATTGCGGATCGTCCCGTTCTTCCGGTTCTTGCGGTTCGGGCGCGTCCTGCGTTCCAAAATCGGACGATGATCGGGGCCGGATGCGATTGGTGATCGCCATCAGCCGCATCGCCGCGGCTTCGTCCTCCTCGGATCGCTCGGGTTCTCTAACCTTGAATAACCTCATGAACGGTGCTCCCCTTCATTGTCACCGCCACGCCAGCTGTGAGTGTACAGTCTCATATCTTGACGAAATACAAACGCGGGTCAGCCGAGCGGGTAGTTCGCGACCTCCTCATAATGGGCGCCGTGACGCGAAAGGCGGCTTTCGAACAGGACGAACCGGTCGACTTCGAACGGCTCGGAGGCGAGGCCGCGGCGCCGATCGAGGAAGTCGCCGACCTCGTGCGTCCGGCGCCCTTTCCACCGCGCCAGGGTGATGTGCGGATGGAACGCGCGGTGTTCCGGATCGAGGCCGACGTGCTGGCAGGCGCGCTCGATTTTTGCCGCAAGCGCGGTCACTGGCTCCTTGGGCTCAACACCGGCCCAAAGCGCTCCGGAGGCGCGCTGATCGAAGCTTCCCGCGCCCTTGATGCGCAGCGCAAACCGCGCGCCGCGCAGGCGTCCGAGGGCATCGCTCAGATCGGTCGCCATGTGCCGATCGACCTCGCCGATGAAGCGCAAAGTCAGGTGCAGCTGCTCGTCGTTTTGCCAGCGGAAGTCCGGGCTGTCGTCCATGGCGTCGATCAACAAGTCGCGGATGTGCTCGGGTGGGCGAATTGCGACGAACAGGCGATGCATGGCTAGAGCTTGTCCCGAAGAGCTGAAATCCATCCCTGAGCGATCGTCGCCATATCGTCCGGTAGGTCGTCCGTCTCGCGCTCGATGATCGCTTCGACTTCCCATGACCAGCGATGCGGTCGGTAACGCACGTCGCGAACGACGAGCAGCGAAGCAAGATCATGCTTGAAGTCGGGGCGTTCCTCGAGCTCGGCGGCGAGTTGGACTTCACCGTGCGCGGTCATCCCAATCTCCTCGCGAAGTTCACGAAGCACGGCGTCGCGCGGATCCTCATCTTCTGCGCGGCCCCCGCCTGGGAGGCGCCATCCGGACGCGTAACGCAACCGGACGAGGATCGCCTTGCCTTCCGGGGTAAGCGCCAACGCGTGCGCTCCGAACGTCCGTGGGCGCCGAATGAACCAGCCGAGCTTGAGCAGGCCGTGGGCCGCGGTGATGACCAGCCGCAGGAAGGCGTTGAACATTGCGGCGGGACTCCTACACTCGCCGCAGGGGGGCGCCCATGGAGCACAAGCTCAGCGAAGACGAATATGCGAAGCTCCTCGAGCCGATGAGCGAGGAGCTCGCGTCGATGGCGCGCTGGGTTTCCGAGACCGGGCAGCGGATTGTCGTGCTGTTCGAGGGCCGCGATACCGCGGGCAAGGGCGGCTCGATCGACATGATCGCGCGGATCCTCAACCCCCGGCAGTGCCGCGTCGCGGCGCTTCCGACCCCGACCGAACGCGAAAAGGCGGAATGGTATTTCCAGCGCTACATCCCATACCTGCCGGCCAGGGGCGATATCACCTTGTTCGACCGCAGCTGGTACAACCGCGCGGGGGTCGAACGGGTGATGGGTTTCTGCACCGGGGAAGAGGCCGAGGCCTTCCTCCGGGCCGTTCCTGAATTCGAAAAGCAGCTCACAGACGACGGCATCCTGCTGTTCAAATACTGGCTTTGCTGCGACCAGGAGCATCAGGAGGAGCGTTTCCTGAAGCGCCTGACCAGCCCGCTGAAGCGGTGGAAGCTGTCGCCGATCGATATGGCGGCGCGAGAGAAATATGACGATTACACCAAGGCTCGCGAACGGATGCTGAGGGCGACGAACACCCGGCACGCGCCGTGGACCCTGGTCGATTTCAATCACCAGCCGCTCGGCCGGCTGACCCTGCTCAGGCACCTGCTGGACAGCATTCCGGATACGGAGCTTCCATTAGCCGAGGTTCCATGGCCGCCGCTGGGTCACAAGCTGTCGAAGGAACGCTTCGGGGTGATCAGGCCGATCGCCGACTTCCCAATCAAGGAGCATAAGTGATGCGCGCGACGAAGCTATTGGTGCGCCTGACGCTCTATTATCTCGTGATCGGCATCCTCGTATTCGCGGCGCTGAAGCTGTGGCCGGCAAGTCGCGCTTATCTGCCGATCGGCGGGGTCGAGGCGCTGATCAACCAGCCCGCGACCAATCCGCTGCAGGGGAGCGACCTCATCCGTGCAGCGCACGTCGGAAACCTCGGCCAGAGCCTGTTCTGGCTGATCGTCGCGATCATCGGCGCGCTCCTGGCCGCGCTACCCGTCAGCTGGGTCTATATGGGGGTTCGCGACGACGAGGATTATGATCAGTCGCTCATCAACACGATCATCGTCCTGCCGATGGTCGTCACCGGGATCGTCATCATCGTCCAGAATTCGCTGGCGCTGGCCTTTTCGCTCGCCGGGATCGCGGGGGCGGTGCGGTTCCGCAATTCGCTAAAGAGCTCCGGCGATGCCTTGTTCATCCTGCTCGCCGTTGCGATCGGTCTTTCGGCCGGAATCGGCGCCGTCGAGCTGGCCGCGGTGGTCACGATCGCTTTCAATTATACGTTCATGGCGCTGTGGATCACCGAATTCGGCGAACGCAAAGGCATGAAACGCTACTTCGCCGATTACGACCCCGACCGCTGCCCGCCCGAGCTGGTGCCTCCTGCGGCGACGAAGGCCGAAGAACCGAAGCCTAGTTGAGGCAGCGCTTGAGGAGCATGGCCACCGCGGCGTCCGTTGATACGCCCCTGAAGAAGCCGTCGAGATAGGATTGTGCCCGGGCGATCGTCTGCGGCTGGAGTCCCGGGGTCGAGGCCAAGGCCGCGAGCAGCTGCGGACGCTTGGCCCTCATTTGCGCGGCAATCGCCGCCGCTTCGACATTGTGCATGCAATAGCCGGCGTAGAAGCGCTGGCGGACGTCGTTGATGTGCAAAACGTCCGGCGGCGTCGCGTATGGCGTGTCGACGAGCCCTGAGAAATCGAAGTCGTAAGGGACCGGGATCACCGCGCCCGACGCTAGGCCCAGGGCTCCGATCAGCTTGGCGTTGTGACAGCAATCGTCGCCCTTGGGGCCCGCGCGCATCGACCAGTCGTGATTGCCGATCATGTGCTGGAACATGGCGTAGCGCGCCGCTCCGACGGGGCTGAGGGTCGTCACAGGGATCAGCTCGGGCGCATGCAGTTCCTTGAGGCCGTTGCGTTTCGCGACGTCGCTTGTGTCTTCGAGGAAAAAGCCGAGGCGCTGGACGAACGGTTTCCCGTCGGGCTGGCGATAGTCGACGTCGGCGAGCCGGACGCGGAAGCTCAGCGGAGTCAGCTGCTGGTACATCCGGTAAGCCGCATATTCGAGCAGCAGATATTGCTGGAACGACTCCTGGCTTCGGCAGTGGGTTACGAGCTTCAGTCTCTTCTGCCCGGCGAAGAGCGAGGCTGGCGCGGGCGGCCGGGTGAACTCGACGCGGATCGGCGGGAAGCCGCAGATGTCGGCCGAACGGCGCGTGATCCCGCGAACGGCGAGAGTCACGGGCAGCGTTTCTGCGCCGATCGTCAACGTCCCGGGGCGGGCCTCGGACGAACGGTTGCGGGCGAGGGTCGAGATCGGGCCCTGGATCATGATGTGGATCGTGTCATCCGCGGCGAACAGGGGCTTGGGTGGCGCCGCCGCAGCGGCGGCCGGGGCCGCGAACAGCAGAGCAATGACAAAAAGGATCGTCCTCATTGCGCCGTCCTCCGGGCGATGTGGGGGATGGCCCGATTGCCGACGATCTCGAGCCAGGTCAGCGGGCCGCCGTAGAAGCGCGAGATACCCGTATCGATACGGATCAGGCGGCCCTCGTTCGTGATGGCGATGCCCGTGAGGCTGGGCGTGTGGCCGATCACCAGCCGTTTGGCGCCGTAAGCGGCGAGCACGGCCGCCAGTTCTTCGTCGGCGGTGGGGCGAGGGCCGGGTGCAGCCGCGCGCTCGGCCTCTGCGTCGGGATCGCGCCCGGCGAGCCCGCGGTACCAGAGCGGGCCGAGCGGATCGTTGAGGATGGACTTGGGGCTGTCGTCGGTCGCGCCCATGGCGGCGGCGGTCCGGCGGTTGACCTCATCGACGGGGAATTTCGCATATTCGGCGCTGATCCCGCCGTGGACGAATAATGTGTCCCCGATCTTGACGATGGCCGGGTTGCGCGCCGCCCAGCGACCGACCTCCCCGGCCGGCTTCCAGGCGAGGCGATGCTCGACCCAGCCGAGCGGAGTCTTGCCGATCCAGGCGGCGCGGATCGCGGTTTCGGTCAAAGCTGGGTCCTTGGCGCGATATTCGGCTTCGATCGCCTGGCGATTGCGGTCGTAGGCGCGATCCCTGCGCGCGCTGGAGTCGCGGTCGACGAAAGCCGCGAACTCTCCCTGGGTGGTGTAACGCAGGTCGCCGAGCAGGTTCATGGCCTCGTGATTGCCGAGCACGACCACGACCTTGCCGCGGGAGCGGGGCGCCTGCTTGGCGAGCTGCTGCAGGCTGCGGATGATTTTCAGGGAATCGGGCGCGCGGTCGGTGACGTCGCCGAGCTGGACGAGGGTCGTGTTCCCGCCGGCCCAACGCCCATTCGGATCGATCAGGCGCGCGTCGCGGGCGATATCTAGCCAGGCGGAATAGTCGCCATGCAGGTCGCCGACCGCGACGATCCGGGTAGGACCAGCCGCCGTCGCAGTTGCCGCGACCAGCGATGCGATCACTACAATTGCGCTACATATCAATCGTTTGAGACTGGCCGGTGCCGCGCGTTTGGGCATTTCGGCAATGTCGCACAATGGCCGCTTCGTGAACAGCCGTTCAGGAAGCTCGCAACTATGTCCGGTTTCGCTTGAAGTCCCTTCGGGCATCCACGATATTCGCGTACAGCGACCGGGCCCATCGCCCGCGCTAAGGAGATGAAATGCAGAACCAGTTTGACCCGCGCACGAATACGACCGGTTACGACCCGGCCGTTTCCGTCGGTGTTCCGCGCGCCGCACGGGATGCGGGCCTGCGGTCCTACATGCTTTCGGTCTACAACTATATGGCATCAGGCGTGATGCTGACCGGCATCGTCGCCCTGCTATTCGCCAAGTCGAGCCTCATCAGCCTGATCGTCAATCCGGCGACCGGGCAGGCGACCCCGCTTTTCTGGGTGGCGCTGTTCGCTCCCCTCGGACTGGTGTTCGCCCTCAGCTGGGGGATCAACCGGATGTCGGCCAGCACGGCGCAGATGCTGTTCTGGGCCTATGCGGCGCTCATCGGCGTCCAGTTCTCCAGCCTGTTCCTGGTCTACACGGGAATGTCGATCGCGCAGACCTTCTTCTCGGTCGCGGCGGCCTTTGCCGGGCTCAGCCTCTATGGCTACACGACCAAGAAGGACCTCAGCGGCTGGGGCTCGTTCCTGATCATGGGCGTCGTCGGTATCTTCGTCGCCCTGCTGATCAACCTGTTCTTGCAATCGCCGGCGCTGCAGCTCGCAATTAGCGCGATCGGCGTGCTCGTGTTCGCGGGCCTCGTCGCCTACGACACGCAGAAGATCAAAAGCCTCTACTTCGCAGTGGCGGGCCATGGCGAAGCGATGGCGAAGTCGGCCGTGCTCGGCGCGCTGAACCTCTACATCGACTTCATCAACATGTTCCTGTTCCTGCTTCGGTTCATGGGCGACCGCCGCTAAGCTTCGCGCATCGACCAAGGGAAGGGCCGGGGGAAACTCCGGCCCTTTTTTCGTGCATTCGAAGGATATTCATTTGCCGCCCGTTACAGATGCGCAGCTGCGGCAGCGGAAACGGGACGAGTGCAGGCACGGCACGCGAAAGGCGGAGAGGCGCCGAGCGACGACGGCACGCTGATGCGGCGTGTCGCTTCTGGTGATGCTCGCGCTCTCGAGCTCGTCGCCGACCGTCACACCCCAATGCTCTATGCGGTTGCATGGCGAATGCTCGGCGATTCCGCCGAAGCGGAGGATGTGGTGCAGGAAGCGATCACGCGCGCGTGGGTGAAAGCGGCAAGCTGGACGCCGGTCGGCGGCGGCCTCGGCGGCTGGCTTCGGCGCGTCGCGACGAACCTTTGCATCGACCGTCAGCGCAAGCGCGCCTTCGTCAGCAATTGCGAAATTCCCGAGCGCGCGGACGACGCGCCGAATGCCGACGTGCTGATCGACGAGCAGCGGCGGCAGGATGCCGTTGCGGTTGCGATGCAGGCGCTGCCCGATCGCCAGCGCGCCGCGATCGTGCTGACATATTATGAGGGCGTGTCGAATGCCGAAGCCGCGGCAACGCTCGGGGTCGGCGTGAAAGCCCTGGAATCACTGCTGGTGCGAGCGCGCCAGGGCCTTAGCCGGAGTCTTACGGCTCAAGGCATGCTCGAGGAAGGGAGCGCGGCATGAGCCAGCTCAATCAGTTTCTCGACGGTTTCGCGCCGCCGCCGGTTCCGGAAGGCCTTGCAGCGCGCTCGGCGCAAGCTGCCGCCAGGCTTCCGCAGGAGCGGCGATCGTTGATGCCATGGCGGCGCGGCGGATCGCGCGGTGGCTGGCGGCGCGGCATGCTCATCGGCGGCGCGGCCCTCGGCTTCGCCTTCACCAGCGCGGTCGCGGCGGAGGTCGTCTCCGGCGGGCGGATCTCAATCCCGGTCGTGCATCAGGTCGTTGCGGCGATTCCAGCACTGAACGGGACGCACGAACCGAAGAAGCCGGTGCAACTTGCGTCGCGCGGCGTCCGCCCCGCGCCCAATCCGCTTGAGGAAGCGCCCGTGGCGCCGGTGCAGATGACCGGGCGCCAGCGCCTGATGCAGACGTTCACCGAGGCGAAGAAGCAGGTCGCGGAGCGGCGGGCGGCCGGCCTTCCGACACCCAACGCCGATCGGATCGAACGCAAGGCGAAGCGGATCGTCGAGCGCCGCGAGGCCGCGGGGCTTCCAACTCCGTCCCTGGACGAGGTCGAGCTTCGCCTCGCGATCCGTGAGTGGCGGACGATGCGCATGCTCCGCCAGGTTGCGCGCGACCCAACCGAAATTACGGACGGCCAGGTCGATCGCTTCTCGCGCATCCTCCCGCCACAGAAGCGCGAGCAGTTCCTCGCGCTCGGTCCGGATCAGCAGCGGCAGCTGATGGGCCGCGCAGCGCAGCGCTTCCTCGCCCGCCGGATGCAAAGCCAGGTTGAGAATTCGGAGCCGCCGCTAGTCGCTCAGCAGCCGAGCGAAGGGTTGGCCGAACCGCCGCGTTAAAGCGGTCGAGAGGAGCGGCCGCCCTCTCCCTTGAGCGACTAGGGAGAAAACCATGACCAAGCTTCTGTTGGCCGGAATTGCGGCCGCCCTGATCGCGCCGGCGGCCCTTGCCGATCCGGTGACCAAGACGATCACCATCGACACGCCCAAATATGAGGGCACGAAAACGATTACCCGCGACAAGGAGGAAGGGAGCCTCACTCGCGACACCGACGTGACCCGCAAGAGCGACGGGGCGACGGCGAGCCGCGACTACACACGTACTCGTACGGCGCACGGCTATAACGCCGAGGGCACCCTCACGCGCTTCAACGGCGAGACTTACGATTACACGGCAAAGCTTCGGCGCGGCGAGTATCGGGTCGGAAAGTCGCAGGTGCTTCGTAACAGCAGCGGACAGATTGTTGCCGCGCGCAGGGTCGTTCGGCCGCGGCGTCACTGAGGTTCGAAATCAGCTCCCCGGCAGGGCCGGCGTCCCAGCGGCGCCGGCCCTTTCTAGCGCGGTCAGTTGAAAGCGCCGTAGGCGATGATGGCAGCTGCCGTCAGGAAGCCGGCGACGGCGACGAATGCGCCTAAACGGCCGCGCCCGCTCTGCTGCATTTTCAGTTCTCGCCAGGCCATCCACGCAAAGACGAAAAGCGCGATGACGGCGGCGGCGAGGAGCGCTCGCGCGGCGTATCCGCTAATCAGATAATAGAAGAGTGCGGCGACGATCGCCGATGCCGGAATGGTGATGATCCAGGCGACCATCACGTTGCGCGCAACCCCCCAGCGGACCGCCGATGCCCGGCGGGCAGCCCCAGACCCGATGACGCATCCCGTGATCGTATGGGTCGTCGACACCGGAATCCCGAGATAGGAGGCGGCAAACAGCATGATCGAGCCTCCGGTCGAGGCCGAGAAACCCTGGTGCTGGTTCAGCTTGGTGATGCGCGTGCCCATGGTCTCGATGATCCGCCAGCCGCCGGTCAGTGTGCCGAGGCCGATCGCGACGTAGCAGCTGAGCGCGACCCAATGTGGGACCGCGAATTCTCCATGGAGATAGCCGGTCGAATAGAGCAGCACGGTGATGATGCCCATCGTCTTCTGGGCGTCGTTCAGGCCATGGCCTAATGAGTAGGCTCCCGCAGAAACGAGATGCAGCCCGCGAAACGACCGCTCCGCGCCTCGAGCGCTGGCGCGAAGGCCCATCCAGCTCGTCATGAGCATGATGCCCATGGTGAGGATGAGGCCGAGCGTCGGTGACAGGACGATCGCGATCAGCGTCTTGTTGAGCCCGTTCCACTGAATTCCCGCGATGCCCGCGTGGGCAACGCCCGCGCCGACCAGGCCGCCGACCAATGCGTGGCTCGACGAAGATGGGATGCCCTTAAGCCAGGTCACGACATTCCAGAACATCGCCCCGACGAGCGCTCCGAAGACCACCGCCGGGGTGACCAGGTCCTTGTCGATCAGGCCCTTGCCGATCGTGTCCGCGACCTTGTGCAGCTGCGGCCACTGCAGCGCGAGGAAATAGGCAGCGAAATTGAAAAAGGCCGCGAAGGCGACGGCCCCGACCGGGCTAATGAGACGGGTGGCGACAACCGTGGCGATCGAGTTCGCAGCGTCATGAAGGCCGTTCAGGAAGTCGAAGGCAAGCGCGACGACGATGAGGGCAACCAGAAGCGCTGGAGCGAGCTCGTACATCGATCAGGCGTGGTCGATCACGATGCCGTCGATTTCGTTCGCGACATCCTCGAACGCGTCGGTGATGCGCTCGAGATGTTTGTAGATTTCGCGCGCGACGATGAATTGCATCGGGGCTTTGGAATGCTCCCGGAAGGCCTTTTGGAGCCCGGCTGCGTGAACGTCGTCCGCCGCGCCTTCCAGGCGGACGATCTTTTCGGTGATCTCGTGGATTCGCGCCCCGTTTCGGCTGATGTCGCGAAGCAGCGGCATCGCCTCGGCCGTCAGCCGCGCCGCCTCGAGGATCATCGTGATCATCTCCTTCATTTCCGGCTCGAAGGTCTTGAGCTCGTAAAGGTCGATGCCGATCGCGGCCGAATGCATCTCGTCGATCGCATCGTCCATCGAAGCGATGAGGGAGGTGATCGCGCCCCGATCGAACGGGGTCAGGAAAGTTCGCCGGACCGTCCGCAAGACCTCCCGAATGATGTCGTCCGCTTCGTGCTCGCGGCGCTCGATTTCGGCGATATGGTCTTTTTGCGGAGTTCCACCGTCGGCCAGCTTGTTCATGGCTTCGGCGGCGGCGACGAGCGTCGAGGCATGCGCCTCGAACATGCCGAAAAAATCGCCCGTCCTCGGCAACAGGCGCTGGAACCAAGCGAACATCGGACCCCCCCGTCAGCCCCTCAGTCGAACTGTGACACTTCCATGACAGGCTTTTCGCCGAGCGCAAGGGCGCTGGGGAGGCGCGGCATTCA
>Ga0207703_10002358_pt1 | contig 16441 bp, 17 predicted proteins | sample KBSSwiS12_FD_184304 | JGI IMG/M metagenome (GOLD analysis project Ga0207703, IMG submission 184304) | Switchgrass rhizosphere microbial communities from Kellogg Biological Station, Michigan, USA - KBS Switchgrass S1-2 (SPAdes) (version 2) | ecosystem: Host-associated > Plants > Roots >... | reverse complement strand
GGTACCGAGAGGTGGAACGCCGCGTCGGCGCCGGCCGCGACCTCGACGCGGGCGAATCCGACGAGCCGGTGCGGCGCGTCCCTGTCCGCCAGCTCGGCGTAGACCTGGACGACATCGGCGCCGTCTCGTGGCCCGAGGTTGCGAACGACGCCTCGGACGTCGATGGAGCCTCCGTCGGTGGCGACACCGACGTGGTCGAGCTCGAAGGTCGTGTAGGAGAGGCCGAAGCCGAACGGGAAGAGCGGAGCGGTGCCGTTGCGGGCGAGGTGCCACCAGCCGTGCCAGCGGTCGTAGGTGAAGGTGGTGGCGTCTCGGTCGAACGGCGGGAGGTCGGCCTCGTCGACGGGCACGGAGAACGGAAGTCGGGCGGAGGGGTTGACGCCGCCGAGGAGCACGTCGGCGAGGCCTTCACCTGCTCGTGACCCGCCGTACCACGCCTGGACGACGGCAGGCACGGCGTCGAGCCACTCGGTCATGACCGTTGCGCTGCCGGCTTGGATCACGACGACGGTGCGACGGTTCGCCGCGGCGACGGCACGGATCAGGTCGACGTGCTCGGCGGACAGACGAAGGCTCGCCCGATCCCCGCCAAGGGAGAACCCGGATGCACGCTCGCCGAGCCAGGCCGGCCGAGTGGTCGGGGGGACCGTGCCGAGCCACGCCTCGAAGCGTTGGACCTCCTCGGGGTCATCCCCGGGCGGGAACATCGCAAGCAGCGAGGGATCGGTGGCGCCGATGTACTCACCTTCGTCGGCCGCCGTGTACCCGACGACGACGATCGCCGCGTCCGCCGCCGCGGCGAGCGAAGCCGCACGCTTCGGGTCCGTCCCGTCGTCGTACTGCACCTCGGCGAACGCTCCGCCGAGCCCGTCGAGCATGGAGTGGCAGTCGAGGTCCCACACGTCGCTCGACCCGCCGTCGCCGACGTTCACCCTGCCGGCGAGCTCACCGACCACGGCGAGGCGTGAGCCGGGAGCGAGCGGTAGCACCGGCGTGCCGTCGACGGGCTCGTTGCGCAGGAGCACGATCGAACGACCTGCGACCTCACGAGCGAGTGCCCGGTGCTCCTCGGCGCCGAGGATGCTGATCGGCGGATCGTCGGTCGAGAGCACGGCGTCGAACCGCAGCATCGTCGCCAGCACGCGCACGACCGATCGGTCGACGTCCTCCCACGACGTCTCACCACGCTCGAGGGAACCGGGGAGGTGCTGGGCGCGGACCATGCGGTAGGGCATCTCGATGTCGAGCCCGGCCGAGAGCGAGGTCCCGGCGTCGCGCAGCCCGAAGATCCAGTCGCTGATGACGAAGCCGTCGAAGCTCCACTCGTCGCGCAGCACGTCGCTGACCAGCGCGTGGCTCTGTCCGGCCCACTCGCCGTTCACAGCGTTGTAGGCGGACATCACCGATGCGACGCCCTCGTCGATGATCCGCTTGAAGTGCGGGAGGTACACCTCGTGTAAGGCGACGTCGTCGACCTCGATGTCGACCGAGAACCGAGCGTTCTCCATCGAGTTGCAGGCGAAATGCTTCACACAGGCCATCACGTGGCGCTGCAGCCCGCGTGTGAACGCCGCGCCGAGCTCGCCGACGTGGAAGGGGTCCTCGCCGTAGGTCTCCTGTGCTCGGCCCCACGCTGGGTGCCGGAGCACGTTGACGCAGACGGCTCCGGTGAGGTTCGCCCCGGTCGCTCGGAGCTCGCGTCCGATCGCGTCGCCGACGCGCTCCTCGAGATCGGGATCCCATGTCGCCCCGCGCGCCATCGAGACCGGGAAGCACGTGGCATTGCGGGTCACCGCGCCTCGCGGACCGTCGCTGAAGCGGATGCCGGGGATGCCGAGTCGCTGTACCTCGCCGGCGACGAACGGTGCCTTGTGGTAGCCGTCGTCGCCGAGGAACGTCAGACCGGCCCACGTCGGGCCGTCGCCGTCGAGGCACCACAGCCGCTCCTGGGGCGTCATGGCCCCGAGGAGCTCCCGTGCGGCGTCGGCAGGTGCGGTGCCGGCGCGCACCGCAGCGCGCGCCTCGTCGAAGGTGTTGATGCTCATGTCGTCCCCTTCGTGGCCGCGGCGGCGTAGGCGGCGCGGATCGCGTCGTGGTCCACGGTCGGGTCGGGGTCGATCGTCGTGCCCTCGCCGAGGGACCACTGCGCTGAGATCTCGTCGGGCGCTCGCCCGGTGAGGACGGCCGCGGCTTGGACGCAGGCGCCGAGCGCGACGAGCTCCCAAGCGTCGGGGACGACCACTTCTCGGCCGGTGAGGTCGGCGACCACGCGCTGATAGGCGCGGCTGCGTGCGCCGCCGCCGATCATGACGAGGCGACCAGCGGCCTTCGGCAGGTGATCCGCGCCGGCGAGCAGGTTGCACACGACGCCTTCGACGGCGGCGCGGGCGAGCTGCTCACGGGAGGCATCGGAGCGCAACCCGCTGAGCGCTCCGGTGGCGTGGGGCCGGTTCGGGGTTCGCTCGCCGTCGAGGTGTGGGACGAGTACGACCCCGTCGGCACCGGCCGGTGCGGCGAGGGCGAGCTCGTCGAGCTCGGGCGCGGAGACGCCGAGGAGCCGAGCGACGGTGTCGGTGACCTTGGTGGCGTTGAGCGTGCACACGAGGGGCAGGTAGCGGCCGGTCGCATCGGCGAACCCGGCGACGATGCCGGCCGGGTCGGCGGTCGGCGTGTCGCTCACGGTGCAGGCGGTGCCGCTCGTGCCGAAGCTGAGTGCGACGTCTCCCGGCCGGAGTCCCAGGCCGAGGGCGGCGGCCATGTTGTCGCCGGTGCCGGCGGCGACGACCACGCCGTCCCAGTCGCCAGCGGCGGCGGCCGGTCCGAGCACCTCTGGGAACGCCTTGTGGAGGTCGAACCGATCGTCGACGAGCGCCAAGAGGTCGGTGCGATACCGGCCCTCGGAGGGAGACCACCAGCCGGTGCCTGACGCATCACCGCGATCGGTCGTCCACGACCCGGTGAGCCGCGAGGTCAGCCAGTCGTGCGGCAGGCCGATGCGTGTGACGCGCTCGAACACTTCGGGCTCGGTTCGCTTGAGCCAACGCAGCTTCGTGATGGTGAACGCAGGCACGGGGACGCTTCCGCACGCATTCGCCCACGCGTCAGCGCCGATCGACTGGAGCAGCGCCGACGCGTCGTCGGCCGACTCGGTGTCGTTCCACAGCTTTGCTGGGCGCAAGACCTCGCCTTGGTCGTCGAGCGCGACGAGGCCGTGCTGCTGGCCGGCGATGGCGATGGCGTCCACGGCTCGGCCGGTCTGGGCGAAGGCGTCCTGGAAGGCTTGCCACCAGGCCGACGGGTGCTGCTCGCTGCGCGGCGGCGAGGTGGGCGGATGAGGAGCACGCCCGGACGCGACGAGCGCACCGGTGTCGGCGTCGCGGATCTCGACCTTGCAGGCGGACGTCGAGGAGTCGACGCCGGCGACGAGCGGCATGTCAGCGGGCGCCGAGGAGGTGTTCGATCGCGAGCTGGTCGAGTCGGGTGGCCCCGTGCGAGCGCTCGCCCTTGGCGTCGGCGTCGAAGGTCTCGAACGCCGACGTGTCCCGCAGCAGCTCCTCGTACGTCTCGCCATCGGCGAGTGTCGGGACGGCGAGGTCGCGCACGCCGGCGGCCGCCATCGCCCCCTGCACCTCGGGATCGGCGCGGAACGCCGCCGCCCGCTCCTTCAGCAGGAGGTACGTGCGCATGTTGGCGGCCGCCGACGCCCACACGCCGTCGATGGCCTCGGTGCGCAGCGGCTTGTAGTCGAAGTGACGAGGGCCGTCGTAGCCGGCGGTCTCGAGGAGGTCGACGAGCGCGAACGCCGAGACCAGGTCGCCGTGGCCGAACACGAGGTCCTGGTCGAACTTCGGGCCGTGTTGGCCGTTGAGGTCGATGTGGAACAGCTTCTCGTGCCACAGCGCTTGGGCGATGGCGTGGACGAAGCTGAGGTTGGACATCTGCTCGTGGCCGACCTCCGGGTTCAACCCGACCATCTCGTGGTGCTCGAGCGTCGAGATGAACGCCAGCGCATGCCCGACGGTCGGCAGGTAGATGTCGCCGCGGGGCTCGTTCGGCTTGGGTTCGAGTGCGAAGCGGATGCCGTAGCCGCGGTCCTTGACGTACTGGGCGAGCGTGTCGATGGCTTCACGGAAGCGGTCGAGCGCGGCGAGGTGGTCCTTGGCGACGTCGACCTCGCTGCCTTCGCGCCCGCCCCAGAAGACGTACGTCCGGGCGCCGAGCTCGGCGGCAAGATCGAGGTTGCGCATGACCTTGCGCATCGCGAACCGGCGAACGTCACGGTCGTTGGCGGTGAAGGCGCCCTCCTTGAACACCGGGTGGGTGAACAGGTTCGTCGTCACCATCGGCACAACGAGTCCCGTCGCGTCGAGCGCGTCACGGAAGCGCTTGAGGTCGCGCTCGCGCTCGGCCGCGTCGAGCTGGAACGGCACGACGTCGTCGTCGTGGAACGTGACGCCGTAGGCGCCGAGCTCGGCGAGCCGGTGCACCGACTCGACGGGGTCGAGCGGGGGCCGGGTCGCGTCGCCGAACGGGTCGCGGGCCTGCCAGCCGACGGTCCAGAGGCCGAAGGTGAACTTGTGCTCGGGCCGCGGCGTCTCGGTCATGCGGTCGCCTTCCAGGGTCGGGTGGGGACGAGCTCGGGGTCGGCGAAGATCGGGTCGAGCGCGACGGCGGCGGCGCCGATGACGGCGGCATCGACGCCGAGCTGCGACGGAAGGACCTCGCACGGGTGCCACCGCCCGCCGAGGGTCGTGGCCGCGAGGTGGTCGGCGATGGCACTCGTGAGCTGCTCGCCGTGGGCGACGAAGGTGCCGCCGAGGATGATGGCGTCGGGGTCGAGGAGGTGGACGACGCTGCGCAGCGCGGTCGCGAGCGCGTTGGCGACGGCGACGCGGCTGGCGCGCCGGTCGCGACCGGCGATCGTCTCGAGACATCCCCGTGCACCGCACGCGCAGCGCTTGCCGTTGGGGTCGACCACGAGATGGCCGATCTCGCCGCCGAAGCCGTGCGCGCCACGGGCGAGCTCGCCGTCGACGACCATCCCGGCGCCCACGCCAATCCCTCCCGATACGTGGACGAAGGAGCGACGCCCTCGGCCGGCGCCGAACCGGTGCTCGGCGATCGCAGCGAGGTTGGCTTCGTTGTCGACGACGAGCGGGAGTTCGAGATCGGTGGCGACGCGATCGAGGTCGGCGTCGAACCAGTGCAGATTCGGTGCGACGTGCAGCGTTCGCGTACCGGCATCAACGAGTCCGGGGACGGCCAGCGTCGCACCGACGACGTCGAACCCGTCGAGCGCCTCGGTTGCCGCATCGTGGAGCCGGTCGAGGACACGCCGTCCGGACGCGCTGCGGTTGTCGTGCTCGTGACGCACGCATGACCGAACCGCGCCGGTCAGGTCCACGACGGCGGCGGCGACGTGGTCGGCGTCGATCTCGAGTCCGAGGCCGGCGACGCGGCGGCCCGACAGCGCGACGTCGGTGCCCGGCCGGCCGGCCACCCCGGTCCGGGCGGTCGTCCGCTCCTCGACCAGGTCGCGTTCGAGCAGGTCGGCGACGAGGGCCGACGCCGTCGCCTTCGTCACGTCGAGATCGCGTGCCAGCTCGGCTCGTGACCGGGGCCCGTCGTCCGCGAGGCGGCGCAGGACCTGCGACAGGTGGTGGGTACGCGCTCGCACATTCGTACAGTAGCTGAACTAATCTCCGGCGATGCCCACGGTCGACCCCCAGCTGACGCCCATTCTCGACCTGTTCGGTGGCGAGCTTCCCGTCAACCATGCCTACGGCACGGCCGAGCACGCGCTCACCTACGCCGAGCGTCTCCAGGAGATCGGCGTCGACGACGTGATGTTGATGATCCAGATGGGCACCGTGCCCCAGGAGGTGTGCATGGAGACGATCCGCCAATGGGGTGAGAAGATCATCCCGCGGTTCCGTTGACCTTCGCGCGCCTTCCTCGAGGCGATTCGCGCGCGTGAGCGTCGCCGGCTGGCGAGCGTCCCACTAGCGTCGGGGCCATGCCGCTCAAGCCAGGTGACAAGGCCCCCGTGTTCACCCTGCTGAACCAGGCCGGCGAGAAGGTCAAGCTGGCCGACTTCAAGGGTCGCAAGGTGCTCGTGTACTTCTACCCCAAGGCCGACACGCCCGGGTGCACGCAGCAAGCGTGCGCGCTGCGCGACGCCCGCCCCGACATCGGCGACACGGTCGTCCTCGGCATCAGCCCCGACAAGCCGGCGAAGCTCGAGAAGTTCGACACCAAGTACTCGCTCGGCTTCCCGCTGCTGGCCGACGAGGACCACGCGGTGGCCGAGGCCTACGACGTGTGGACCGAGAAGTCGATGTACGGCCGGAAGTACATGGGGATCCTGCGCTCCGCCTTCCTCGTCGACGAGAAGGGCAAGATCGAGCAGGCCTGGTACAAGGTCTCGCCCAAGGACACGGCCACGAACCTCGTGAAGTCGCTGGGGTGACCGACCCGGCATCGCTGATCCCGCACCGCGCGCCGTTCCTCCTGCTCGACGACGTCACGGCCATCGAGCCGGGGCAGCGCGCCGAAGGCGTGTGGACGCTCACGGGGGAGGAGGCGTTCTTCGCCGGCCACTTTCCAGGCCGTCCGACGTTGCCGGGGGTGCTCATCGTGGAGTCGCTGGCCCAGTTGGGCGCGTGTGCCGTCCTCGCCGACGAGCGGTACGTCGGGAAGCTCCCGCTCTTCGGCGGCATCGACTCGGCCCGCTTCCGCCGCCAGGTGGTCCCGGGCGACACACTGACGCTGGAGGTCGAGCTCGGCCGCATGTCGGCGCGGGCGGGCAAGGGTCACGGGGTGGCGACCGTCGGGGGCGAGGTCGCGTGCGAGGCCGATCTCTTCTTCGTGATCGTGGATGCCGGCTGAACCTCGTGTAGAAAGTCCGGCCATGCAGTGGACTCGTCGCACCGGTCTGATCGTCGTGCTCGCCCTCGTCGGCGCCCTCGGCCTCGCCGGCTGTGGCAAGAAGACCCTGCCGGCGCTGTCGGGGTTGCCGAACGGGACGACCACCACCACGGTCGCCACCACGACCTCGACCACCGCCAAGTAATCCGCGGCCGCGGGGCCGGCCCTTTGCCATGCTGAGGCCATGCGCCATCGCACGACGGCCGAGCTGGAAGCCGCCCTCGATCACGTCCGTGCGTCGCCGGCCGACCTCGGCACCGTCGAGCTGATCGTGCGCCGCCCCGCGGTGGACGAGCGCGAGGTGCTCGACGTCGGCGTGCTCGATCCGGCGCACGGCCTGGTGGGCGACACGTGGAAGGACCGGGGGAGCAAGCACACGCCCGACGGCACGGCCGAGACGATCGCCCAGCTCAACGTCATGAACGCCCGCATGGTCGCCGCGCTCACGCCTGACGACCCGACCCGCCGCCCGCTGGCCGGCGATCAGCTGTTCCTCGACCTCGACCTCAGCATCGACAACCTGCCGGCGGGCACGCGGCTCGCCCTCGGCGCCGCGGTGATCGAGGTGACGGCGAAGCCCCACCTCGGCTGTGACAAGTTCGTGGCCCGCTTCGGCGTCGAGGCCATGCGGTTCGTCAACGGCGAGCTCGGCCGTGAGCTGCGCCTGCGCGGGTTGAACGCCATGGTCGTGCAACCGGGCGAGGTGCGCACGGGCGACCTGGTGCGCAAGCTCAGCAGCCGGTGATCTGCGTCTGCGACCGCGCCGTGACGACATAGCGGTTCTTTGTCGCGTTGTGGCCGCTCAGCGACCACAACGCGACAAAGAAGGTGAGGGGCTGCTTGACGGAGCGGTCGCTTCCTGGGAGATTGCTTCCGTGGAAGGAATCATCGATGCGGACGGCCACGTGGTCGAGCCGCCCGCCACGTGGGACGAGCACCTCGACCGCCGGTACCGCGACTGGGCGCCGCGGGTGGTCCAGTTCGAGGGCCACTTCCGGTACCTGTGCGGCGACCGCCTGGGCTTCCCGATCCACGCCCGCCCCGAGACGGTCGGGGCGCCGGGCCAGACGGCGATCGTCACCGACGCACCGGTGGTGGCCCGCGGGGCCGATGATCCCGCGGGACGCGTGGCCGACCTCGACATCGAACACATCGCCCGGGCCGTGCTCTATCCGACGTACGGCTTGATGATCCAAGGCGTCGCCGACCGGGCGCCCGCCACCGCGTTGGCGCGTGCCGTGAACGACTGGGTGGCGTCGTACTGCGAGCACGACCGGTCACGCCTCATCGGCATCGGCACGTTGCCGATGGCCCATCCCGACGACGCACTGGCGGAGGCCACGCGCTGCGTCGAGGAGCTCGGCTTCCGCGGCGTCTGGCGCCGGCCCGAGCGCATCCCGGGCACGCCCTCGCTGCACGACCCCGGCTACGAGCCGCTGTGGTCCTTCCTCGAGGAAGCGGATCTCCCGGTCGCCGTGCACCCCGGCATGAACGGCGTCGTGCCCAACGAGTACTTCGCCGACCGCTTCGACGACGACTTCACCGCGATGCACGCGACGCACTTCCCCGTCGAGCAGATGATGAACGTCACCGACTTCGTGGCGTTCGGCATCCTCGAGCGACATCCGTCGTTGCGGGTGGCGTTCCTCGAGTGCGGCGCCGGGTGGGTGCCGTACTACCTCCACCGGCTCGACGAGCACCTCGAGGTGTTCGGCTATCCGAACGCCCGCTTGTCGATGAAGCCGTCCGAGTACTTCGCGCGCCAGTGCTTCGTGTCGGTGGAGGAGGTCGAGCCGGGTCTCGACCAGGTGCTCGCTCGCTACCCGCAGTCGGTCGTGTTCGCGTCCGACTACCCGCACGCCGACGGCATCTTCCCGGGCGCCACCAAGGAGCTGTCGGAGACGGACGCGCTCGACGATGCGTCGCGCCGCGCCGTGCTCGTCGACAACGCGGTCCGTCTCTACGCATTGGAGGACGCATGACGCAGCTGGAGCCGAGCGACGCGCCGATGACGGTGTTCGAGGCGATCTACTCGTTGCGCGCCACGCGCATCTACCAGGATCGGCCGGTTCCGCCCGAGGTGCTCGACCAGATCCTGCAGGCCGGCACGATGGCGGCGAGCTCGGGCAACACCCAACCGTGGGAGTTCGTGGTCGTCACGGACGCCGAGCTGAAGAAGCGCATCAAGGTCGAGATGGTGGAGGCGTTCGAAGCCGTGGCCGCCGACCGCGTGCAGAAGCCCGAGGACCTCGTCGACGGCGCCGGCCGGCCGGTCACCGGTCACGATGCCGTCGAGAACATCGATCGCGTGCCGGCCATCGTCGTCGTGTGCTGGAACCCCGAGCGCGGCGTGCGGTTCCGAGGGGAGTACGAGGAGAACCCGGACGGCACGCTGCGCTCGACGCGTGAGATCCCCGGGGGACGCGGTGTGAGCCTGTTCCAGGCCTGCCAGAACATGCTCCTCGCCGGGCGCGCGCTCGGCGTGTCGTCGTTGTTCACGACGTTCTTCTTCCTCCGGAACAAGGAGATCAAGGAGATCCTCGGGATCCCGCCGCACATCTTCATGGAGTGCGCGCTGTTCTTCGGGTACGCCGACGAGAAGCTCGGTCGCCCGAGGCGCAAGCCGCTGTCGGAGGTCGCCCACCTCAACGGATGGGCCACGCCGTACGAGGTTGGGCGATGAGCGAGATCGCGAGCGAGGCGCCCCCGCTCTTCACGCGGTTGGCGCGGGCGTCGTTGCTGCTCGAGCTGTTGCAGCAGGAGTGTCTCGAACCGCTGAGCCTGACGTTCGTCGAGTACACGGTCCTGCGCGTGCTCGATCCGGCTCCGCTGTCCCCGTCGAAGTTGGCCGACGCCGTGGTGCGCACCACGGGCGGCATGACGAAGCTGGTCGACCGGCTGGAGCGGCGCGGGCTCGTGCGCCGGGTGCCGGATGCCAACGACCGGCGGGGCGTGCTGGTGGAGCTGACCGGTGAAGGTCACGAGCTGAGCCGCAAGGCGAGTGATGCGTACAGCGTGGGCCGGAACCGCTTGTTGGGCCGGCTCGCCATCGACGAACGAACCGACATCGAAGCCGGGTTGCAGCGGCTGGTCGAGGTGCTGGAGGAGGACCGCGCATGATCACGCGATTCGACGAGGTGCCGTGGCACGTGCCGGTGGCGCGCCGCGACGATGTCGACTACGACACCGTGCCGCCCGACGACGAGCCCGGCCGCAAGTTCCTCGTCGACGGCGAAGGCGGCTTCTACGTCCAGGCCGTCCGCATCCAACCGGACTTCACCGCGCCCGTGCACCGCCACAGCCACGCCGAGGTCTTCATGGTGGTGAAGGGCTCGTGCACGTTCAACGGCGAGGCGCTCGATCCGCTCGACTGCGCGGTCGTGGAAGCGGACACCGACTACTCCTTCACGTCCGGACCGGAAGGTGTCACGTTCATGGTGACGCGCCAGGCGATCGCGTCGTACTCGGAGCCCTCGACGTGAAGGCCGGGCACCACGTCGTCGACGCCGACGGTCACGTGTTCGACACCGCGTCGCGGCTGCTGCCGTTCGTCGACGAGCCGTACCGCGAGCGCGTCGAGCGGTTGATCGCGTGGAAGGCGGCGAACGCCAGCGGCGGACACCTCGCGGCCGCCCAGCTGCCGTTCAGCGAGCTGGCCCAGGGCTACGAGCGCACCGGCCGCCGGCTGCTCGGCACGCGCGACGTCGCTGACAACCTCGACCCGGCGATGGTGCCGGTGGGGGAGATGGCGAGGTTCCACCGCGAGCTGCGGGACGGGAGCGGCTTCGACCCGGCGGTGACGCGCGAGGACCTCACCGGCCTCGGCGTCGACGAGGCGGTGTTCTTCCCGACGTCGTCGACGAGCATCGTCGCCATCGACGAGGCCCCGTTCGAAGCGGCGTTGGCGCGCGCGTACAACCGGTGGGTCGGCGAGTTCTGCAACGGCCGGCCGGGCGAGTTCTTCGCCGTCGCCGTCGTCCCGCACTGGGACACCGCGCTCGCCGTCGCCGAGATCGAGCGCGTGGCGCGGGAGCCGTGGTGCGTCGGTGTGACGACGTGCATGACGTTGCCGGGCAAGCTCCCCGACCACCCGTACTTCGACCCGATGTACGCCGCCATCCAGGCCAACGACCTCGCGCTGTGCATCCACTCGGGCACCGACCGCCCGCCGTACGCGCCGGCCCGGGCCGAGCTCACCGACAACTACTTCCTGCTGCACCTGACCGGCCACCCGTGGCAGCAGATGCGGGCCATGGCGGCGATGATCGGCGGCGGCATCTACGAGCGCTATCCCACGCTGCGCGTCGCCCACCTCGAGTCGGGTTGCGGGTGGGTGCCCTACTGGATGGAGCGCATGGACGAGCACCACGAGACGCTCGGCTACACGGTGCCGCGCTTGCAGGCCAAGCCCAGCGAGCACGTAACCGGCGGACGTTGCTTCGTGTCGTTCGAAGCCGACGAGACGCTCGTCCCCGCGGTCGCCGCCATCGTGGGTGACACCCAGCTGCTGTACGCGTCGGACTACCCGCACTTCGACGCCGACTGGCAGGCGCTCGACACGATCGTCGCCCGCGCCGACCTCACCGACGATCAGAAGCGCCTCTTCCTGGGCGAGAACGCCCGGCGCCTCTTCACCCGCCTCCCTACGCCGTGAACGGCTTGTCGCCGAGGACCGACACGCGGTGCATGCGGCGGCGGCCGGTGAAGTCGGCGAGGGCGATGTGGAGCGTGCAGCGGTTGTCCCAGATGACGAGGTCGCCCTCCTGCCAGTGGTGGCGGTAGACGAACTCCTCCTTGATCTGATGGCGGTAGAGCAGCGCCAGCACCGCTTCGCTCTCGTCCCACGGCACGCCGACGAGGAAGCGCGTGTACGTCGGGTTCACGAACAGCGCCTTGTGACCCGTCTCGGGATGCGTGCGCACGACCGGGTGCTGGGCGCTGCGGCCGAGCGCGAACTTGGCGCCGGTGGCCTCGGCGTCGGCGTTGCCGTTCTGGTACACGAGCAGGTCGACGCGCGAGAGGGAGTGCTCGGCGAGCATGCCGTCGAGGTAGCGCTTCATCGGCACCGACAGCGCGTGGTACGCCGCCGTCTGGCTCGCCCAGCACGTGTCCCCACCCACGGGCGGGATGATCTGGGCGTGCAGCACGGTGCCCATCGGCGGCTCGTCGAGGAACGTCTCGTCGGTGTGCCACATGCTCGCCTTGGTCCCCGCGTCGGAGTCGAGCACGCTCACCCGCTCGTAGCCCGGCCCGAGGTTCGGGAAGAACGCGTGCACCTCGGTGTCGCCGAAGCGGTGGGCGAGCGCGAGCTGCTGGTCGGTCGTGAGCTCGGGTGCCCGCAGCACGATCACCTCGTGATCGAGCAGGGCGCGGTGCACCGCGGCGAGCGCGTCGTCGTCGAGGTGGTTCACGTCGATGCCGTGCAGACGGGCCCCGAGCGCCGGTGCGAGGGGTTCGATCTCGAGCGTCTGCACGTGCTGCGTCCTCCCGGTGCTACTGCGTGATGCCGAGGCGCTCGAGACCGTAGAGCTTGATGGCGTTGCCGCGCAGGAACTTGTAGATCTCGTCATCGGACAGCCCGGCCTTCTCGCAGATGCGCCGGGCGGTGTCCTCCGAGTGCGGGAACGTCGAGTCGGCGTGCGGGTAGTCGGTCTCGAAGCAGATCTGGTCCATGCCGATGACATGGCGGTTGGCGAGGCCGGTCTCGTCGTCGAAGATGCAGCCGTACACCCGGCCGGGGATGTAGGACGACGGTGGCTGCTTCAGGTTGGTGCCGAACGCGTTGTCGGAGCGCTCCTCCCACAGCTTGTCGGCGCGCTCGAGCACGTAGGGCATCCATCCGACCTGACCCTCGGCGTAGGCGATCTTCATGCCCGGGAACCGGTCGAAGACGCCGGAGAACAGGTAGTCGATGAGCGAGCCCATGGCGTTCTGGAAGGTGAGCACCGACGACACGATGAACGGTGCGTCGGGCGACGTCGACGGCATGCGCGATGACGAGCCGATGTGCATGTTGATGACCGTGTCGGTCTCCTCGCACGCGGCGAAGAACGGGTCCCAGAAGCGATCCTTGTCGTGCACCGACGGCAGGCCGAGCGGCGTGGGGTTCTCGGTGAACGCCACCGCGTGGCTGCCCTTGTCGGCGCAGCGGCGGATCTCGTCGGCCGCGAGGTGGGCGTCCCACAGCGGGATGAGGGTGAGCGGGATCAGCCGGCCGTAGCCGTCCCCGGCGCACCACTCGTCGATGATCCAGTCGTTGTAGGCCTTGACGCAGAGCAGCGCGAGCTCGTGGTCCTGGCGCTCGAGGAAGGCCTGGCCGCAGAAGCGCGGCAGCACGTTCGGGTAGCAGATCGACGCGTCCATGTGGTTGGCCGTCATGTCCTCGAGGCGCTCCTTCTGCTTCCAGCAGCCGGGGCGGATCTGGTCGAACGTGACGGGCTCGGCGTCGAGGTTGTCGAAGCCCAGCGCGGCCGACAGCTTGGGGAACGGGTAGATCAGGTCGTCGTAGATCCACCAGTCGCCCCACTCGCCCTCGGGCGCGCCCTTCTCGAACGTGAAGTTGCCGCCCTGGATCGTGAAGACCCCTCGGTCGCGCTCGACGTGGGGCGCCCGGTCCTGGTACTTGGCGGGGAGGCGGTTGGTCCAGAGATCGGGCGGCTCGACGACGTGATCGTCGACCGAGATGATCTTCGGGATCGTGGTCATCGGGGGCCTCCTGACGGGGTGTCAGATTTCAGTCTGCCTCATGGGACGGCGATCAGGCGACCGGGGGCGTGCTCGCCTCGATCGAGCACGTCGAGGTGGTGGGGAACGTCGTCGAGGCCGATGTGCGTGGCCTCCACGTGCAGTCTGCCGGCGGCGGCCAGCGCCACCACCTGCTCGAGCTCCCACGCCTCGCCCGAGTACGTCGTCTGGACGATGCACTCGAACGGGAAGGTGACCATCGAGAAGGGGTGCGACCCGATGGCGGCACCCACGCACACGATCTTGCCGAGGCGTGCGGCCGAGGCGGCGGCCAGCGCCAGCGTGTCGTCGGAGCCGACGAGGTCGAGCACGAGCGACGCGCCTTCCAGTCCCATGGCCTTGATGCGGGCGGCGGCGTCGTCGGCCGGGTCGAGCACCACGTCGGCGCCGAGCTCGAGGGCGAAGGCGCGCTTCGTCGCGTCCTTCTCCACGGCGACGATGGTGGCGGCCGACATGGCCCGCAGGAGCTGGATGGCGAGATGCCCGAGGCCGCCGATGCCGATGACGGCCACGACGTTCCCCGGCTCGAGCCACGGCATCGACGTGCGGATCGTGTGGTACGGCGTGAGCGCGGCGTCGTCGAGCGGTCCGGCATCGACGGGATCGATCGAGTCGGGCAGCGGGACGAGCGCGCGCGGCGGCGCCACGATGTACTCGGCCATCCCGCCGTCGAAGCCCTGGCCGGCGCCACGGGACGGTGCGATGGCGGTGCAGAAGCGCTCGGCTCCCTTGCGGCACCACGAGCACTGGCCGCAACCCCACTCGGCGTGCACGATCACCGGCTGCCCGGTGTCGACGCGCCACCCTGCTGTCTCGTGACCGATGGTCATGCCGTCCGTTCGGCCGAACGCCTGCGGCACCTTGGAGATCATGCAGTCGGAGTGGCACAGCCCGGCGCCGGCGACCTTGACGAGGACCTGGCCCGGTCCCGGCTCCGGCTGCGCCACGTCATGGACCTTCAGCCCGTCGGCGAACGCCTGCACCGCCTTCACGGCTTGCCCGCCCCGGCGACGGCCACCTCGGTGGCGACGAGCCGGCCTTGCGGCGTCGGCGGCGCATCGTGCTTGTGGGTGACCGCGCCCACGCACACGAACAGCGTGCGGCGGTCGTCACCGCCGAGGCACACCGCGAGCGGGTGACCGGCATCGAACGGCAGGTCCTCGACGATCGAGCCGTCGGGCGCGATGCGGATGACGCGCCGCCCCATCGGGTCGGCGGCCCACACGTGGTCCTCGGCATCGAGGCAGATGCCGTCGGGCGTCACGAAGTCGGCGCCGGCCGCCTTCTCGAGCGGGAAGAACTTGCGGTCGACCAACCGGCCGTCGTCGTCGATGACGAACCGGCTGAGGCCGCCGGCGGCCGGCTCGGCCACGACGATCGTGCGCTCGTCGGGCGTGAGCGCCATGCCGTTGGGCGCGGCCAGCGGTTCGGAGACCTCGTCGAAGGTGCCATCGGCGCGCACCCGGATGATCGGGTTCGGTGCGAAGGTGCCCCCTTCCCACATGTTCCAGCCGAAGCCGCTCACGTAGGCGGTGCCGTCGGCCGTGACGATCATGTCGTTGAGCAGGTGCGGGTTGATGGTCGACAGATCGGCGTGCACCGCACCGTCGGCGTAGACGATGCGCTCGACCATGCCGACGACGAGCAACCGGCCGTCGGGCAGCCACCCGATGCCACCGGCGTCCTGCGGCACGGTCGCCACGGTGGTGCCGTCGGCGGTGAGCACGCGGCCGCCCCAGATGTCGCAGAGGTAGAGCTTCCCGTCGTGCCAGCGGGGGCACTCGGGCATGTGGATCCCGTCGAGGACCAAGCGGAACGTCATGACGGGGGAACGTATCGGTAGCGTCCGCGTCGATGCTGCGCTTCGACGACAAGGTCGCCATCGTCACCGGTGCGGGCCGCAACCTCGGCCGTGAGTACGCACTGCTGCTCGCCAGCCGCGGCGCCAAGGTGGTGGTCAACGACCTGGGCGTGCCGATCAGCGACAGCGAGGACGTCGGCTCGTCGTCGGTGAGCGATCCGGCGGCCGACGTCGTCGCCGAGATCGTCGCCGCGGGCGGCGAAGCCGTCGCCAACCGCGACAGCGTCGCCGCGCCCGAGGGTGGCGAAGCCATCGTGCAGACCGCGCTCGACGCGTGGGGGCGAGTCGACATCGTCGTGAACAACGCCGGACAGGTGCGCATGGGCGCGTTCGCCGACTTCCCCGAGGCCCACGTCGACACGTTGCTCGCCACGCAGCTGCGGGGCCACCTCAACGTGAGCCGGCCGGCATGGCGAGCGATGACGAAGACGGGCGGCGGGCGCTTCGTGAACGTCTCGTCGGGGTCGGCGTGGGGCCTCGCTGGCGGCGCCGTCTACGGCATGGTGAAGATGGGCGTGATCGGGCTCACGCGCTCGATGGCGGCGGAGGGTGCCTCCGAGGGCATCCGGGCCAACGTCATCACGCCCTACGCCAAGACGCGGCCGGGCACCGGCATGGGCCCGTTCCCGTGGAGCGAGGCGCTCGGGGAGTGGCTGGCGCCGCGGAAGGTGGCGCCCGTCGTCGCGTGGTTGGCGCACGAGACGTGCCCGGCCAACGGCGAGTGCTTCTCGGTGGGCGCCGGTCACGTCGCCCGCGTGAGCATCGTGGCCACCGACGGCTTCATCGACCGCGAGATCACGGTCGAGTCGGTGGCCGACCACGCCGAGGCGATTATGGGCGGCCCGACGAGCGAGGTCACGCCGATCTCGTCGACGACGTTCGCCCGGATGTTCGAGGGCTACACCGGGT
>Ga0207703_10002352_pt1 | contig 16467 bp, 13 predicted proteins | sample KBSSwiS12_FD_184304 | JGI IMG/M metagenome (GOLD analysis project Ga0207703, IMG submission 184304) | Switchgrass rhizosphere microbial communities from Kellogg Biological Station, Michigan, USA - KBS Switchgrass S1-2 (SPAdes) (version 2) | ecosystem: Host-associated > Plants > Roots >... | reverse complement strand
GCCATCAGCGCCAGGAAGCCACCATAGGAGGTGCCGATGATTCCAACACGGCCGTTGCTCTCGGTGACGTTTTTGACCAGCCAGTCGATCGTGTCGTAAGTGTCGGTGGAATGATCCGTGGTGCTGCTGTTGAGTGGCCCACGCAGCGGGCGATTCATAACATAACTGCCTGCGGAGCCGTACTTGCCGCGTACGTCCTGGTACACGCGGATGTATCCCGACACGGCGACGATGTCGTCGCCCCATGGCACTACGGATTGAAGGTGGCTGCTGTCGTTCTGACTGACGGCTTTTGACGCACCGTACGGAGTGCGGGTCAGGAGAAGCGGTGCATGGGTAACACCCTTGGGCAACAGGATGACCGTGTGCAGCCCGACTCCGTCGCGCATGGGAATCATGACTTCGCGCCTGGTGAAGTCGAAGCTCTCCTCGGCGGGCTTCAGTTTGACGGGTATGTCGCTGGGCAGATCCGGTGTGGACGTCGTCTGCGCGAAGGCGAGGTCAAAGGCAAGGAGGCCCAGTGAGATGACCAGTGAGACGCGCAGTGTGACAGCGGCGAGGCGCGGCGCTGAAAAGCGGCAGATTGGCATTCGAGACCCATCTATTCTTTCCGGATGACGAAGTCTATCTGCTTGCGCCCGAACAGGCGCGCATCAACTGACCAGGCCCCCGGGCCGGTCATTGACAGGCTGAGGCCCAGTGCGCTCAGCAGAAACGGACTGAGGCCCAGCGTGTGGTGGCCGAAGCAGCCGGTCAGCTCCACGCAGACTTGCAACAGGCCGGCCACGGGGGTCCACAGGCCAATCAACAACAACGCGCCGGTGGTCGATGCAACGACCTGGAACACCTGGCCGGACAGATCCTGCAACGGTGCGCCGAAGGCGCACAAAATGGTCGCCACCGCCGCGGCGATGCGCAGAATCAGCAGGCCGCCACCGGGCCAGGAGTTGGGAAATGTCGAAAACAATCGTTGCATGAGCGCCTCCGGAAAAGCATATCCGGGGCCCTTGGGGGCGTCCGATCCCTTACGGGTGCGGAACGGTCCCCACTTTCGAGGGGCAGGAAATTAGATTTGGAGAATCCCGCGGCGGAATGCCATCGTTGCCGCGTGCGTGCGATCGCGGGCGCCGAGCTTCGCGAGAATATTTTTGACGTGCCCTTTGACTGTCTCTTCGTTTATGGTCAGCCGCGAGCCGATTGCCTTATTGGAGTGGCCGGCGGCAATCAGCTCGAGGACCTCGAGCTCGCGCGCGGACAGCGCCGCATCGGCGGTGTGGCTGGCAATTTGCATTGCGACATCCGACTGCACCCGCCGGTGCCCCTCATTGACCGCGCGAATGGTCTCGAGCAACTCCTTGCGCACCATTCCTTTCAGAACGTACGCCTGTGCTCCGGCCTTGAGCGCCCGCATGGCCAGGGCATCACCCGCGTAAGTGGTCAGGACGATGATGCGGGCGTCCGGCCATTCATTGCGGATCGAAATAACCGCATCGATGCCGCTCATGTTCGGCATCTGCAGGTCCATGAGGGTCACATCGGGCCGTGTGGCGCGAAACTGCTCGACGGCTTCGCGTCCATCCGCGGCCATCGCGACCAGTTGGAGATCGGGCTCTGTCGCGATGAGAGCGGCGACGCCCTCCCGCAGCAGCGGATGATCGTCCACAACCATGATTCGTACGGGGGTGTTCGCCATCGTGCTCTACTTTGCGACTATTTCGCGGTCCAGAAGTGATAACCCGACCGCTTCCGGGCATAGGCTATCCGGGCTGGTATGCTCACTTCAACCTCGGTTCCGGCGCCGTGCTCGCTCCAGACATTCAGCCGGCCCCCGAAACTGTCCGCTCGCTCGCGCATGCCCGGCAGGCCCCAGTGGCCCCGCCGTTCGCCCCGATCGACGATATTCGGATCGAGTCCAATTCCGTCATCGCGCACCCGGATGGAAAACTGCGCCTCTCCATAAGCAATCTCGACTTCGATCGCCCGCGCGGACGCATGCCGGAAGGCGTTGCGTGTGGCCTCTCTCGTGATTCGATAGACATCGTCTCGAACCGCTATATCCAGCTCGCATTCCTTGCCTTCCACAATCACGCGGAAGGAGGGGGCTGAGTCGGTATCCGCGGAAGGTGCGATCTCCTGTCCCATCGTCCCGATCACGTTGACGAAGTTACTCTCGATCAACGCGGACGAGCGCAGATCCTGAACGGCATCCCGGCCTTCGGCGATGGCTTCATCTCCTTTGTCCAACGCAACATCCAGCGCGCGTTCGGCCTCCTCGGCTCTACCCGGCAACATCCTGCGCACGGCCTGCAGCCGGAACATCAAACCCTGGAATCCCTGCAGCAGCGAATCATGCAATTCACGCGCGATCCGGGTCCGCTCCGAGGTTCTTTCCTCCAGGCGGATTTCAAACAAGCGGGCCAACTGCCGCAGCCGCAGCTGGTACGCCGCAAACAACACGAGAATGAATGCGCAACAGGCCGCGGCGTAGAACCACCAGGTAGCCCACCACGGCGGCAGAATTGTCACTGCCAATGAAACCCCCGGCTCGCTCCAGGGGCCACTGCTGGTGGCTCCCTGCACCCGGAACTCATACTTCCCGGGAGGCAGAGTCGTGTAACCGGCCACCCGCCGGTCGCTCGCCACTTCATGCCACCCTGTATCGAGGCCTTTGAGCTGGTAGCGGTAGCGGTTGGTGACCGGACTGCGGAAGCTCAAGGCGGAGAACTCAATGGAAAAGCTGTTTTCCCGAAACGACAACGTGCGTTCGGTGGCGTAGGCAATGGACCGGTCCAACAGCAGTGCGCGGTTGGTGTCGATGCCGGCTCCCGAGAGTTGGAAGGCGGTCAGAACGATGGGCGGCGCATACGTGTCATCGACGATCCGATCCGGGAAGAAGGCCGTGGCGCCGTGGAAGCCGCCGAAGAACATCTCGCCCGAGGGGCTCTGGAAACAGGCCCACCAGCCCGTCAGGTCCTGCCCCGGCAAGCCATCCGCCACCGAGTACTGTTTGAAGGTTTCCGTTCTGGGGTTGAACCTGGCAACACCCCGGTTGGTACTGATCCAGAGGTTGTCGTGGCGATCCTGCAGGATGCAGCTGATGGCGTTGCTCGGCAGGCCATCCTTGGTGAAGTACGCCTTGGTCGCGCCCGTCTGCGGATTGAGACGGAAGAGGCCGTTCTGCGTCCCTGACCAGATCGCATCCGATCCTGCGATAAACAGACTGTTGGTTTTGTCGCTGCCGGCGCCGGCCCGATCCGGATTGGGGCGGTACTCAAACGCCTGCAACTGCTCTGTGTCCGGATCGAAACGCAACAGTCCCGAGAACACGGTTCCCAGCCACAGGTGACCGGAGCTGTCCTCGACAATAGGCATGGAGGCGTTGCGATCATTGGCGTTCGAGAGGTAAGTCTTGAATTTTCCGGCGCGGGCACCGTGCGCGACATCGAAGCGGTTGAAACCGTCCCAGGTGGCGGCCCACAGTGTCCCGGTATGGTCAAAATACAGTCGCTGCACGACATCGTTACTGATGCTCGTGGGATCGTTGGGATCGTGACGGAATGACTGGGTGATCCTGCCGGTGTCAGGATCCAGCCGATGCAGGCCCTGGCCCGAGGTCCCGAGCCACATGAAGCCCTGGGAGTCCTCGATCATGGAAATGACGTCGGTGGAGACTCCGTGTTGGGGAACGGAGTAGTGGGTGTAGCGGCCGGTTTTTCTATCCAGGCGTTTGAGCACACCCGTCATGGCCACCCACAGGTATCCCTTGTGATCTTCGTAAAGACTGTTCACCAGGGATTCGCCGAGGTTGGCGGTCGAATCGGGCTCCGGCGGCAGCAGCTCGAACCCCGGCTGCCGCGTGGCAAACAGGTTGGGTTCGGAAGCGCCGAGGCCGATCCAGATGTTTCCGCCCCGGTCTTCATACAGGGCCGTGGTGCGATTCTCGGCGATGCTTTCCGGATCCTCCGGCCGGTTCCGGTATCGGACCGCGGAGCGCCGGTCTGCGTCGAGCTTCAACAGGCCATCCGACAGGGAGCCGACCCACAACGTGCCATTGCGATCTTCCAGCATCGCGATCGTTCCTGTCAGTGGACCGCCTGGAGTGTCTTCATCGTTGAACGTGAAGCGCGTGAGCCGACCTGTGTCGCGATCGAAGCGCGCCAGCCCATTGCCGGAGGCATACAACACCCAGAAGGTGCCCCCGCGATCCTCGTAGAACGACAGGTCACGGGACTCGGGAATGGGTATTCGCAGTTTGACCTTGCGCGTGGCCGGGTCGAACTGCTCGAGCCCGCCGTTATCGGCGACCCAGAAGTTGCCGCGCCGATCAGTCCCCGTGAACTTGATGTGGTCGTTGGCGAGACTGGCCGGGTCCGCCGGGTCATGCTGGAATTTGGTCGTCCGGCGGGTCTTTGGATTGAACGAATACAACCCTGAGGGTGTCGACAGCCACAACAGCCCTGAGCGGTCCTCGCTGATGTGCCGGACGGTTACGTCGGAATCGAGTGTGCCCCCGGTGTCGATATGGAAGTGCTCGAAGGTGGAGGTTTTCCCATCGAAATGGTCGAGCGAGTGCGCGCATCCGACCCAGATCGTGCCGGAGTGATCCTTGAACAGCGCAAAAATTTCCACGCCCGCAAGGCTCCGGGGATCCTGGTCGTCATGGGCGAAGATCTTGAAATGGTAACCGTCGTAGCGATTCAGGCCGTATTGGGTGCCGAACCAGATGAAACCCAGGTCGTCCTGGACCATTTTGTCGACCCGGGTTTGTGACAACCCCTGGGTGCGGGTGATACGGCCGAAGCGGATGTCGCGGCCTTCGGTGACGGTCAGACGCACGGGCGGCTGGCCATCAATCGCCACTACCTCCGGACCGGCCGGTGCCGCGAAGGCTGGCGCCGATGCGCACAGCAACGAGCCAAGAAGTAGGGAGCGGCGAAAGAGCACGTACGCTGGCCGATGATGGGACGGAGGCGGCAGTGTATCGGTATTCGCCCGGCGCCTGCAGTTAACCAACTAGTCCGTTACCATCAAAGTGACCTATACTCCCGGCGATGAAGGCGCGGCTGCTCGTTCTCGGCTTGATGACTGTGGCGACGATGATCAACTACCTGGACCGCACGGTGATCAGTGTCGCGGCCCCGCTGTTGAGCAAAGACCTGGGACTCAATGCCGCCCTGATGGGGGTAGCGTTCTCCGCTTTCTCATGGACGTATGCGGCCGCGCAGATTCCCGGCGGCATCCTGCTGGATCGCCTCGGCGTGAGGTTGACCTATTTCCTGTCGGTCACACTCTGGTCAATCTGTACCCTGTTGCAAGGTTTGACCATCGGACTTGCGACCCTGGTGGGTGCACGGCTCGCGTTGGGAATCGCAGAGGCCCCTGCATACCCCTGTAACAGCCGGATTCTCAACACCTGGTTCCCGCAGGACCAGCGCGCTCGTGCAACCGGCGTGTATTCCGTAGGGCAGTACTTCGGCCTGGCGTTTCTCAGCCCGGTGTTGTTCTGGATCGCAGGTGTTTTCGGCTGGCGTGCGCTGTTCGTGGTGGTGGGTGCACTCGGTGTCGGATTCGGGTTGGTCTGGCTGGGTCTGTATCGTGAGCCCGAGACTGCTCCCACAGTCGCTCCCCGGTTTGACTGGAGCGTGATGCGCCAACTGATTCGCAAGCGCCAGATTCTTGGCGCATCGCTTGGCCAGTTTGCCAGCAACTCGACGCTGGTGTTTTTCCTGACGTGGTTCCCAACATACCTTGCCACCGAGCGGCACATGGCGTGGTTGAGGGTCGGATTCTTCGCCATCCTGCCGTTTGTTGCCGCTACTGTCGGCGTGATAACAGGTGGCGTGCTGTCAGACCTGCTGTTGCGCCGGACGGGTTCCGCCAACATCGCGCGCAAATTGCCGATCGTGGGTGGCCTGGTGCTGGCGTCCAGCATCGTAGCGGCCAACTTCCTGAAGCAGGATGGGGCGGTTATTGCCGTCATGTCGCTAGCCTTTTTCGGCCAGGGCATGTGCAATCTCGGTTGGACCCTGATCAGTGACGTGGCTCCGAAGCAGTACATCGGCCTCACCGCGGGAATCTTCAATCTGTGCGCGAATCTGGCCGGTATCGTCACGCCTTTGCTGGTGGGCGGCATCGTGCAGGCCACCGGTTCGTTCGAATGGGCGCTCGCCTACATGGCCTTGCTGGCCATCGGCGGCACCCTTTCATATATCTTCGTCGTGGGCGATGTTGAGCGGGTGGAGATCTAACGCGAAGGGTGGGGACGGACTTCACCGGAGCTCAGGTGGAGTACCCATTTGATTCCCTCCAGGTAAATCGCCTGTACCCGGGAATCATCCCACGACGCATCCGTATGGCCGAGCGTGGATGAGAAAACGCGCCCGTTGCCGTAGCTCTTGATCCAGGCAATCGGAAAGTCGCGGTCGGTGCGCTTTACGCCAGGGTGCGTCAGATCGAGCTTGCCGGCGTCCAGTCGCGCGAGCACATCCACGTTGGTGCGCGAGTAAGGCGCACGGTACTGATACATCTCGTCGCGCATCGTGAATTCGTGCGGCAGGTGTTTCATAGCCGGGAAATCAGGACGTTCGACGATGACCGCCGCCTCGAACACATTCCAGGGATGGTTTTCGAAATAACCGCCGACCATCTCGCCGTACTCGGGCCACGTATAGAAGGAGGCGGTTGCGCTGTGAACCGCAACGAAACCTTTGCCGTCGTCGTGGACGAATTTCAACAGGTCGCGCTTCTGATCCGGCGTCATTTCTGTCTCGCCGTTTGTGTAGAACACGACCGCATCAAAGAAGTCGAGATTGCGTCCCTGCGACTGCCTGGAAGCACCCTTGGCGTAGTCGCCCGTTCCCCAGATCTCGCCTTTGGTCACGAGTTGAGTGTCCGTTCGCAGGAACGCGATGTAGGCGCCGTTCTCGCGCCCGAGACGCTCCAGAATGGCCATGGCATGGCTGACTGAATCGTGCGCGGTCTGATTGCCGGTGTGGATGTCGCCGACGATCAGAACACGCTTTTCGATGGCGGCCTGAGCGCAAGAGAGGATGAGGATGGCCAGAAGTGCTGACAGGCGATGCATGCGCAGACTTTAGCATCCCGATCGATTATGATGAAAAATGATCATAGTTGCGCGAAGTCAGCGCTGGGGGAGCGATGAGTCCGGATCCGCTGTTGGGAGTATTTCTACATTGGCTCGGCGGTCTGTCATCCGCGAGCTTCTACGTGCCGTATAAGCGCATCCGCGAATGGTCCTGGGAGATCTTCTGGCTCACCGGCGGACTGTTCTCATGGTTGTTTGCTCCCTGGCTGTTCGCTGCGATCCAGACGCCGCACCTGATGGATGTTCTGGGCTCCGCGGACTCCCAGACACTGTTCTGGTGCTGGTTCTGGGGAGTGATGTGGGGCCTCGGCGGACTCACGTTCGGCCTGACCATGCGCTATCTCGGGCTGTCACTGGGAATGGCCGTCGTCCTGGGGCTCACAACCGTCATCGGCACGATCGGGCCGCCACTGTTTCGTGGGTTGGTGGGTGAGCTCGCGGCCACTCCGAGTGGCCGCATCACATTCATTGGAATCGGGATCACGCTCGTTGGCATCGTGCTCGTCGCCATGGCAGGGCGCGCCAAGGAGCGCGAGGGCGCCGGTGGGAACGGCTCATCGGCCAATGACTCATCGAGTATCGCCGAGTTTGATCTGCGCAAAGGCATGTTGATTGCCGTGTTTTCCGGCTGTCTTTCCGGGTGTTTTGCCTGGGGACTGGCCGCGGGCCAGCCCATCCGGACCGCGGCACTCGCTGCTGGCGCCAGCCCATTGTGGCAGGGACTTCCGGTGTTGTGTGTCGTGCTGGCGGGTGGCCTCACCACCAACCTCATCTGGTGCGCGCTGTTGATCAAGCGCAATCGCACCGTAGGGCAGTTCACCGGGCGCGGCGCCACCAAACCACCGCTCCTGCGCAACTATCTGTTGGCTGCCCTCGGCGGCACGCTCTGGTACTTCCAGTTCTTCTTCTACACGATGGGCGAGAGCCAGATGGGACGGTATGGGTTCTCGTCCTGGACGTTGCACATGGCGAGCATCATTCTGTTCTCTACGCTGTGGGGATTCGCGTTGAAGGAATGGGCGGGCGCCAGCGGACGCACGCGGTCGCTCGTGTGGGGTGGAATTACCTTCCTGGTGGGCTCAACTGTGGTCATTGGAATTGGAAATTATCTGTCGATGCCAAAGTGAGCGATAGTCGCTGAGGTCTTCAGCCAGCGGCTCAACACGGGTCAGTGGCGCGGGAGGCGCGAGCGACGGATGCACCAGGCGCAGCGCGCCGAATGCGACATCCGTGTGCGCGTGCCCTATGAAAACGGTGTCCTGGCGGCGCAGCGCCGCCAGCGCGCGGACAAATACTTCTGACTCGGCGAACCGCCCCTCGACGAGTATCCGGTCCCTCGAGCCGATGAGTCCGAGCGACACGTCAGCCATCAATGCAGCGTACAGGGCGACCGCGGCACGCTGTTGGAATGGATCTTCGGGCATTGCAACCCATTGCCCGTGACCTCGTGGGTAGGGGCCGGATCCAGGCGCAAAGGTTGGCAACACCATGGCTTCACTTGCCAACACGCCGCGTACCGCTTCCAGCAACGCGGGTTGGTCCGGGCGCAGATCCAACCGTCGTGTATCCAACCCGGTGAGCAACTCGATTTCGCGTCCCCCCATGAATCGGGCGGAAGGTACCGGGTTGCCAAAGGCATCCACGTTGACGAGGCAGTCCCGCGACTCCGGCAAGGTGGCCATGTCAAACCGGGCCCCCTTGTTGAGAATCCTCATGGCCACAAACCAGGTTCCGGTCGAGAGAATCGTCGCTTCGTGGCCGGCGATTTCCGGAAATCCCCGGGCTGCATGCAGCGCCGCGTTGGAATCGTGAATGCCGCAATAGATCTGCGTGTCGGCTGGCAGTCCGGTACGTTCGGCCCACCGCGGTTGCAACGGTCCGAGAATCGCGCCCGCTGATTTGAGCGGCGCCATGTGTTGGGCCCATCCGCGGGATACGGATAGTGCGGAATGCGAACCGGTCAGCGGATTCCACAGGTCCGTGTGACACCCCAGGCTGGTGACCTCGGATGCGGCAACACCTGACAGCAACCAACTCCAGTACTGCGGCCAGGGCATGACGATGGCTCGTCCGGCCAACAGGGAGGGGTCCAGGGACTCCTGATAAAACAATTGCGCGCCCAGGTTCAAACCGAGCGGCAGCGCAGGGGAGCCGGTGCTCACAAACGGGTCTCGCAGCCGGTCGTACTCCTTGCGAACCGGTTCGGGCACCTCTGTCTCATAGTCGAGAGGGGCCTGCGCCAGCGCTCCGTCACGAATGACCGCGGCGGCGGCGCCGTGGCTGACCGGAATGATCGATCCGATGTGAGCCAGCGTGCCGAACTCCCGGAGGGTCCCCTCTATCCACTCCTCTATGCCGCTGGCATCCAGGGTGCCGGAGCGCGGATTCGGGCGGGTACGGCGCTCCAGAAGGCGGCCTTCCGGAGTCCAAAGACTCAGCTTGGACAATGTCTTACCGACGTCCAGAACAATCGTGGCCCGATTTGACATCGTACCCCCAGCGACTCAATTTGATTGATCGTTAGCGAAGATGATTGCAAATTCCGAATCGCTTCGCTACAAAGAGACAATGGATACCGTCACTTCGATTCCCTTCGTCATTCCCGTCAATCGCTGGTCCACCGAGGCGGCAGCCGGCAAATCACCCGCCGAGCTGTTGCTGTATCGATCGAACCTGCTGGGCTCCGATCTCACGGTAACGAATTTCGGCGGCGGCAACACGTCCGCGAAAATCGAGGACCGCGACCCGCTCACCGGCGGACGCACCGAGGTGTTGTGGGTCAAGGGTTCGGGCGGTGACCTGGGATCCATGAAGCTCGACGGCTTTGCAACTCTGTACCAGGACAAGCTGTTGGGACTCGAGCAGCTCTATCGCGGCGTCGAGCACGAGGACGAGATGGTGGGACTGCTTCCCCATTGCACCTTCAACCTCAATGCGCGCGCCGCTTCCATTGATACTCCGTTGCATAGTTATCTTCCGTTTGCCCACGTCGATCACGTTCATCCGGATGCGATCATTGCGCTCGCGGCCTCGTCCGGCGGAGAAGCCGCGACCCGGGAAATCTGGGGCGGCAAGATCGGTTGGTTGCCGTGGAAGCGTCCGGGCTTCGACCTGGGATTGCGTCTGCGGGATTACGTGGCGAAAAACCGCGGCCTGCGCGGTGTCATGTTGGCTGGACACGGAATCATCTGCTGGGGGGATACTTCCCAGGCGTGTTATAAAAACACGATTGACCTGATAGCCGACGCGGCTCGTTATCTCAATGAGAAGATGGCCAGGCGTCCGGCATTTGGCGGCCAGCGCGTTGCCCCGCTGGGCGCGTCTGCGCGTGCCGCGGAGGCGGCGGCGCTGATGCCGCGGCTGCGTGGCCTGATGACGGGCACGACTTCCAAGGTCGGGCACTTTTCCGACGATCCGGAAACCCTCGAGTTTGTTTGTTCGGAAAATTTCGCCAGCCTGGCGGCCATCGGCACCTCGTGCCCGGATCATTTCCTGCGCACGAAGATCGCGCCTCTGACATTGGATGAGACGCGGTTGCGTGACACGGCGTACCTGGAAAAGGTGATCGGGGAGTATCGCGAAGGCTATGCGGCTTACTACCGGCGGTGTGCCGGGCCCAACGATCCAGCCATGCGGGATGCCAACCCCGTGGTTGTGCTCGTCCCAGGTGTGGGTCGGGTTACATTTGCCGCTGACAAAACTACTGCGCGGCTGGCGGGCGAGTTCTACGCGAACGCCATCAATGTCATGCGTGGAGCCGAGTCGATTGGCAAGTATCTCGGTCTGGATGAGCGTGAGGCATTCAACATCGAGTACTGGGCGCTCGAGGAAGCCAAGCTGCGGCGGATGCCCAAACCCAAGCCACTGGCCGGCAAAATTGCACTGGTGACCGGCGGAGCGGGTGGCATCGGCACGGCAACGGCCCTGCGGCTGTTGGCCGAGGGCGCCTGCGTGATGCTGCTCGACCGCGATGCGGATGTGCTCGAAGAGACCGCGCAGAAGTTGAAGGCAAAGGTCGGCAAGGATGTCGTGCGCTCCGCGGTCTGTGATGTCACGCGCGAAGATCAGGTGGCCGCGGCGTTCGATGCCTGTGCCCGCGAATTCGGGGGACTGGATATTCTCGTGGCCAACGCCGGCATTGCCTCATCCGCGCCGATTGAAGAGACGACGGTCGAATTGTGGCGCAAGAATCACGACGTGTTGGCCGAAGGCTATTTCCTGACAGCCCGCAGCGCTTTCTCATTGATGAAGCTGCAGAAGAGCGGTTCAATTGTGTTTATTGGCTCGAAGAATGGCATTGCGCCGGCGGTGAATGCTTCCGCCTACGCCTCCGCAAAGGCCGCGGCGCTGCATCTTGCGCGCTGCCTCGCGCTCGAAGGCGCTCCGAGCGGTATTCGCGTGAATACGGTCAATCCGGACGCGGTAATCAAAGGATCACGCATCTGGGACGGCGACTGGCGCAAAGAACGTGCCGGCGCCTACGGAATCGATGCCGGCGAGGAGTTGGAAGCGCATTATCGTAATCGCTCGATGCTCAAGCGCGATGTTCTGCCCGATGATATTGCCGTGGCTGTGTATTTCTTTGCGTCCGACATGTCCGCGAAGTCCACGGGGAACATGTTGAATGTCGATGCGGGGAACGCCCAGGCTTTTACCCGGTAGGAGCGCACCGAAATGGAAACGAAACTGCCGATCACCCCCGATTTCATTCGTGACGCCAATGCACCCAGGTTGGATGCCCTGGAAGAAGACTTCGGTGCCCTCGGCCGTCAACTGCGTCGTCGCGGCATCGATATCGAGAAGATTGAACGCCAGGTGGCGGCTTTCACGGTAGCGTTGCCGAGCTGGGGCGCCGGAAGGGGCGGCACGCGCTTCGCGAAATTTCCTTTCAGGGGCGCGCCGACCAACATCCACGAGAAGCTGCAGGACTGCTCAGTGATTCAGCAGCTATGCCGGATCACGCCGCGTGTGTCGCCCCATTTCCCCTGGGATTTTGTCAGCGACTATCGCGCCCTGCGGCAGGAGGCGGCCGCGCTCGGGCTCTCATTCGATGCGGTGAATTCCAACACCTTCCAGGATCAGCCCGGGCAACGACACAGTTATGCCACAGGGTCATTGACCTCCACGGATCGCGGTGCCCGCGAGCAGGCGATTGCGCACAACATTGAGTGCATCAACATCGGGAAGGAGCTCGGCTCGAGCGCCATCACTGTCTGGCTCGCCGACGGCAGCAACTTCCCGGGACAGCAGGATCTCACGCGGGCGTTTGACCGTTATCTCGAGGCGACGGCGCAGATCTACGCGGCGCTGCCGGGAAACTGGCGGATGCTTCTCGAGCACAAGCTGTTCGAGCCCGCGTTCTACAGCACGGTGCTGCAGGACTGGGGATCCTCCATCCTCGCGGCCCAGCAACTCGGGCCCAAGGCCCAGTGCCTGGTCGACCTGGGGCATCACGCGCCCAATACCAATATCGAGCAGATCGTCTCGCGCCTGCACCGGTTCGGAAAGCTGGGCGGCTTCCACTTCAATGACAGCAAGTACGGCGACGATGACCTGGACTCCGGCGCAATCAACCCACACCAGTTGTTCCTCATCTTCAACGAGCTGGTGGAAGCCGGGCTGAATCCGCGTCCGGGCTTTGATCCTGCGTACATGATCGATCAGTCGCACAACGTAACCGACCCGATCGAGAGCATGTTGTCCTCCGCCGAGGCAATTGCGAGTGCGTACGCCAAGGCGTTGGTAGTCGATCGCGCTGCACTGCGCGACGCCCAGGAATCGAATGATGTCATGATGGCTTTCCAGGCGTTGCGGCAGGCCTACCGAACCGATGTGTCGCCGATCGTGGCGCGCGCCAGGGTCGCGGCCGGTGGCGCGGTCGATGTGCTGGCCGCTTATCGCGCCAGTGGCTGGCGCCAGGAGATGGCGGGGAAGCGCAAGCCCATGGCCCCAGGCACCGGGATCGTGTGATCGATTATGATCAGATCCTGGCGACCGGTACAGGAAAGGCTATGCATTCGGCGGAGCGCGATAAGCTGATTCTCGAGACCCTGGATCAAAGGGGTTTCATTTCCTTCCAGGACCTGGAAAAGCACCTCACCGCCTCGGCCGCCACCATCCGCCGGGATCTGCAGCGCCTGGATGAGGCAGGGCTCGTCAGCCGCGTTCGCGGCGGCGTCAAGCGCATCAACAGTGTTCCGGAAGCGACCAGCCGCACCCTGAGCGGCGTGCCTTTCCACGAAAACATCCACCGCAATCGACCCCAGAAGGAAGCCATCGGTCGGGCCGCGGCGAAGCTGTGTAATCCGGGCGAAGGCGTCATGATTGATGGCGGCTCGACCACCCTGCAGATGTGTCCGCACCTGGTCGGGCTCAATCTCCAGGTCCTGACCAACTCGCTGCACATTGTGAATGCGTTGTTGTCACAGCCGGGAACCCGAGTGCTCGTGCCCTGCGGCCAGGTTTTTCCCGAGCAGAACATTATTCTCTCGGCGGCCGGGGATGATGGGATGCCCCGGTTTCATGCGCCGAGGTTGTTTCTGGGCGCGGCATCGCTCGGTCCCGCGGGCCTGATGCAGGCGGACATCATCCTGGTCACGGGCGAGCGCCGCTTTATCGAGCGTGCCGATGAGATCATTGTGATGGTTGACAGCTCGAAGTTTGATGGACCGTCCGGGCACGTGGTCTGTCACCTCGAGGAAATCGACACGGTCATCACTGATTCAGGGATCTCACGCGCTCACATCGCCATGCTCGAAAAGGCACACGTGAAGGTGATTGTCGCTTGAGCGATTTCCAGTAAAAAAATCTGATCGCGCTCGATTCCAACAATCAGCGGTTCGATGCGCCATTGCGGTGTGTTGCGCGACGGTGGCGGGCGAGTATGGCTGAAGGCGCTTCTCCGTAGGCTTTTGAGAATTCGCGGCTGAAATGACTCGCGTCCGTGTAGCCGCAGGCAAACGCCACGGAGGTGACATTCTGATCCCGGGGATCTTCCTCCAGGAGCAGCCGCGCCTGCTGCAGGCGCCGTTGTCGCGCAAACGCCTTGGGAGAGTAGCCGCGTGTTCGTTGGAACGCGCGATAGATACTCCGCGCGCTCATGCCGGTGAGCGTGGCAATCTGCTCGATATCAAACGGTGCATTCCAGTTGGTGGCAATGTACTCCTCGACCTGGCGCACCTGCCAGGGGCCCGCGGTGGGCACGTTGGTTTCGAGCAGCCCGCTCAACGAATGGGGGCAGGTTTGTAACAGGCTGACCATCAGGGCGTGCTCCAGCTCCGCCATGAACAGCATGGGCGCGGTGAATCGCGCATAGTCAATGTTGGCCAGGATGCTGTTGAGAATGGCCAGGAACGCGCCGGACTGCGGTGTTTCCCGGCGCAATGCCGGCTCAAAGGCCAGCGGCCGAGTCACCGGGACGCCGGTGAGCGCCACGAGCTTGCGCACGAGAGCTTCGGTACGCACGTGCCAGGCAATGTGGCGGAAGCCGGCGCCGAATTCCAGTGTTGCCTCAGCAGGAGAGATGCAGGATTGTGTACCTGATATACCTACAGGTCGTGTGTTGATTGTGGTGAGACCTGAGCCGCCGCGTTGAATCTGAACGCGAATGAATGCGGCTTCGCCGCATTCGAGCGTGAGCGGCGCGCAGTTCTGCACGTACCACAGCTCGCCCGAGGGCAGCTCGTAGCGACTCGTCCGGACTTCGAATTCGGCGGGCGAGTCCGTCCAGACCTGCTGCGCGCCCAATCCCGCCGCCACCCGATTGCGGAAATCTACAACAGAGGAGGCGGCAAGATCCTCGTGCCCCTGCAACGGCACTCGCTGATCGGGTTCGCAAGTCCCCGTGCCGCGCTGCACTGTTCCAAAGTAGTCACGTGTTGACAGGTAAACATCCCCCCTGTGTCGACACTGATGCAACCTATAACTCCCTCGCCGTCGGCGCAATCGCTTTGGCGCTGAATTACAAACATGGCGCAATAGACAATGCTTGTGTGTTGCCGCGAGAGCAAGCTTGGGCCTTTCGTGGAACATGATGCGACGCAGCGGATATGGTGAGCCACCCCAAAGGGACCGAGCTTCCTCAGGAACAGACTTCGTTGCCCCGCCCGCTGCCGCCCGTACGGATTGAAGTTCCGGTAGCGGCTCCCTGGAACGACCTGATCGGGGGGTTGAAGGCGCTGGGGTTCACTGTTTCGCTGGCGGGTGAGCAGGATGCGCCGGACACCTTGGTGCTGGTTATTGAAGGTAGCTTTCCCGCCACGGATGCCAACAGCGCGTTCATCATGGTCGCTCGGGAGCATTCCCTTCGCGCGGCGAAAGCAGCTATCGCTGGTGGCGCCAGCGGCTATTTTGCCGCGCCTTTTGATTTTCTGAGCCTGGGCGTGGCCATCTGCGCGGCGGCCGCTCAAGCACGTGCCCTGGCTTCTCTGACCGAGCGTGCCGCGCGCCTGCACGCGTCCATGGAAGGGGATCAGACCGTGAATACGGTCGTCGGTATCCTCATGGAGCGATTCCGGCTCCAGCGCGCGGAAGCCTACGCTCGCTTGCGTCGCTACTCCCGAACTGAACGGCGCAAGGTTGTTGAGCTCGCCACGGAGCTCGTGGCAAGCAGTGAAGAGCTCAGCCGCACCATGCGCGCCATCGAGTCGGGGCCCGAGCAAAGCTGACCGGCAATTCTGCTGCGACGGCTCCCGCCCAGAGTTTGAACTGCCTCTCAATCCTGCGTCCGTTTTTAGCCATCCGTTTCACGTAACGCAGTTGGCAAGCTGCATATGCTTATCTCGCGTCAGTTGAGTCCGTGCACCCCATGTGCCGGGCCCACCCGGTGACCCGCATCCGCCGCCTCGATCCGCGGTGAATGACTCTCCCCAGGCCTCATCCCTGCCTGGTATCGAATCAAGAACTATTGAGTCCTGGAGTCATCTGTGAGCATTGCCCTGGTGTTGACCTCACCTACCATTCGGACAATCACTTCCCTGCAGACGGAGCTGGCGGAGCGCCTCGATGAGAGCGGCCCCCTGCAGATTGACGGTACTGCGGTCGACCGCGTCGATACGGCGGGGTTGCAGCTTCTGGCGGCCTTCGTTCGCGACCTGCGGGCGGAAGCGCGCACGGTCGAATGGGTCGGTTGCAGCGATGCGCTGCAAAAGGCCGCCCGGGCACTGGGACTGCACTCCGCATTGTGCCTGCCAGGCACGACGGGTCTGGGCAGCGACAAAAACTAACACTGGCCACCGCAATGGATCTCGATCTCGCACAATTTCACAGTTCATTCTTTGAAGAGAGCTTCGAGGCGCTCGATGGCATGGAGGCGGCCCTCCTGGGGCTGGACGTCGGGGCGCCCGATCCGGAGCGCGTGAACA
>Ga0207703_10002345_pt1 | contig 16494 bp, 18 predicted proteins | sample KBSSwiS12_FD_184304 | JGI IMG/M metagenome (GOLD analysis project Ga0207703, IMG submission 184304) | Switchgrass rhizosphere microbial communities from Kellogg Biological Station, Michigan, USA - KBS Switchgrass S1-2 (SPAdes) (version 2) | ecosystem: Host-associated > Plants > Roots >... | reverse complement strand
CGCGATGGCGTCCTCATCTTCCAGCCGCTCACGGAGCCCATTTGGGCGCCGCGCGAACAGCTCGCGCAGGCCGGCGCGCACGCCGGCACCCATACGCGTCGCCTGCTTCACGCCCCCTTCCACGACATCGAACGCGAAGCGGACCCCGCGCGTGGCACGCTCCACTTCCGATCCGGCGAGGTGCAGTGCACCCTGGGCGATGCGCGTCGCGCGCTCGACCTCTTCGCCGACGCGATCCATCCGATCGGCGACCTTGTGGAGATCGTCCACGAGGTTCGACACCTTGGCCGAGAGCTCAGGCATGTGCGTGGCTTCGAAGCGCGCCAGCGTTTTGGTGAACGAGTCCTGCATGTCCGCCACGCGCTTCGCCACCCACAGGGCACCGAAGAACAGCATCAGAAACTGAGCCGCGGCGGCCGCGGCCATGACGGCGAGAATCCAGTTGGTTGTTTCGAGGCTTGGCATGATGGGCTCCTTCCAGGCAGGCCTACTCTTGAGTCTCGTTTGAGCAACCGGTGTGCCACGTCACCGCGCATTCGTCCAGACGTGCCGCGACATTCTTACAACACACACTGATGCTGGAATGCATCGGCGCCTGACGGACGTGGGCCGTAGCGGCGCAAACGCGCGTTGTTGCGGAGCACGGGCGCACTGGCACGCATCCTGCTCCATGAGCCGGCGACGATTAGCGAGGTTGCGCCTCGCTGATGCACTGTTTGACTGCCCGCGCGATGCGCGGGCAAAGGGCCGGAGGGACAAGTCATGGACGATCTCAATCGACGGGCATACGAGCTGGACAGTCGTGGTGGCTCGGGCGCACTGCTGTTCATCGCGGGCGCCCTGGTCGGCGCCGCCGCGGCGCTCATTCTCGCCCCGAAGACGGGGCGCGAGACGCGCGAGTTCCTCAACCGCCGCGGCCGCGAGCTTGCCGACGACGTGACGACGCGCGGCAAGAAGCTGTGGGACGAGCACGGCGACCGGATTACCGGCGCGGTGCGCAAGGGGTACGAACAGGCGAAGAACGCCGCGACGGACGCCGTCAACGGCGCCACCGACAGCGGACACGCGATGTAGAGCGCAGCGGGCGCCGCCGCCGGTGCCACGGCGGCGGACTCCGTGAGCGTCACCCTCGAGCTGCCGCGAGGCGTGATAGCCTCGAGACTCAGCCGTGATTCGCGTATGCCCTTCGTGCGGCCAGAAGAACCGCGTGGCCGCTGCCCACCTCGGGAAGGTCAGGTGCGGTTCCTGCAAGACGATGCTCGGTCCGGTGGCCGAGCCGATCGAAGCCGACGCCGAGGTCTTTGGCGACGTGCTCGCCTCGTCGCCGTTACCGGTGCTCGTGGACTTCTGGGCGGAGTGGTGCGGCCCCTGCCGCATGGCCGCCCCTGAAGTGAAGAAGGTGGCCGCCTCGCTGGCCGGCCGTGCGCTCGTCCTCAAGGTCGATACCGAACGGCATCCCGATCTCGCCGCGCGCTACAACGTCCGTGGCATCCCCAACTTCGTCGTCCTTCGCGACGGCCGCATGGTGTTTCAGCATGCGGGGCTGGCGCCAGCGCAGGAGATGCAACGCTGGCTCGAGAACGCGGGCGCATAGAGCTCCGTTAATATTGCTGGCGTGAAGGGACTCATGTGGTCCGTGGTCGCGGCTGGCATCGTGGCCGCGGGTGCGGGTGTTGCGGCGCAGCGCGGGCAGCCGTTGCCGCCGCCGATGATCAAGGAAGGCGTCACCCAGAAGATTGCCGAGCACGTTTACGTCATCCCGGACTTCGACGTCGTGCTCGTTCCCAACGTCACCATCGTGGTCGGCACGCGCGGGACGCTCGTGGTGGATACCGGCATGGGCGCCAAGAACGGGCAGGCCGTCGTGCGCGAGGTGGACAAGGTGAGCAAGGGGGGCGAGCTCTACCTCGTCGCGACCCACATCCATCCGGAACACGACCTCGGCGCCGGCGGATTCCCGCCGCGGACGAAGATGCTGCGCTCGAAGGAGCAGGAGGCCGACATCCAGGAGACGGGGCTCTCCACCGCCAAGGTGTTCGCCAACTTCTCACCGGTGATCGGCGAGCTGCTGCAGGGCGCGGAATACCGGAAGGCGGATATCAGTTTCGATCGCGAACAGGTCGTCGATCTCGGCGGTGTCCGGGCGCGCGTCATGGCGATGGGCGCCAACCACACCAAGAGCGACATCGCCGTGTTCGTGGAAGGCGACCGCGTGCTGGTGACCGGCGACCTGGTGATGATGGGGCTGCCGCAGTTCACGGCGCCCTCGGCGCGCTTGGCCACGTGGCTCCGCAGCCTCGACGCGTTCGACGCGTTGAAGCCGGTGCGCATCGTGCCGAGCCATGGCGCGATGGGCGATGCATCGATGATCGCCACCTATCGGTCTTTTCTCACCACCGTCCGCGACCGCGCCGCGGCCTTGAAGAAGGAAGGCAAGTCGGCGGACGACACACTCCGCACCCTGCAGGACGAGCTCCAGGGGCGGTACAACCGCGGGCAGATGGCCAGCGCGGTGCGCGCCGCCTACAACGAGGCACAATAGGCGCATGTACGACTTCGTGCTGCTTGCCCACTCGTGGCTCCGATGGCTGGTCCTGCTCGCGGCGCTCGCCGCCGTGGCGCGCGCCATCGGCGGCGTGAGTACCCGCCGCCCCTGGACCCCGGTGGACGATCGCGCCGGCGCCTGGCTGACGGGGGCGCTCGACCTGCAGATGCTGCTCGGCCTGATCCTCTACATCTTCCTGAGCCCGGTCACGAAGTCGGCCTTCGTGGACATGGCCGCGGCCATGAAGGCGGCGCCCATCCGCTTCTTTGCGGTGGAGCATCCCGTCGGGATGATCGTGGCGATCGCGCTGGCGCACGTCGGCCGCGTGCGCATCCGCAAATCTGGCGATTCCGAGTCGCGGCACAAGCAGGCGCTGGTGTTCTTCGGGCTCGCGCTGCTCGTGATGCTGCTGTCGATCCCGTGGCCGATCGGTCCGGGTGCGCGGTCGCTGTTCCGCGGCCTGTGAGCGCCCCGGCGCCGCTGCGGGTGGCGTTCCTCGGGTGCGGATTCATCACCCGCATCCACAGCCGTCATCTCCAGTACCTGCGCAGCCTCTATACCGTGGCCTATGCGAGCCGCGACCGCGACAAGGCGGAGCAGTATCGGCGGCGCTATCGCGGTGTCGCCTCGTATGACGGGTACGAGGCGGCGATTGCCGATCCCGCCAACGATGCCGTGGTGGTGGCGGTACCGCCACGGTGGCATCTCGATCTCGCGCTGAAGGCGCTGGCCGCCGGCAAGCACGTGCTGGTGGAGAAGCCGGCCTTCCCCGCGCTGGCCGACTATCAGACGGCCGTCGCGGCGCGAGATGCCGCCGGGCGCGTGGTGATCGTCGGCGAGAACGACCACTACAAGCCGGCGGCGGTGTATCTGCGCAAGCTGCTGCGGCGCGGTGTCATCGGCGACCTGGTGTTTGCGACGTTCAATACCGTCGCGAACAAGCCGAAGGACGCCGGCGACTGGCGCAACGACGAGACGGTGGCCGGTGGCGACGCGTTCTTCGAAGAGGGGATCCACTGGCTGCACTTTGCCGGGAGCCTCGGCCCGACGATTACCCGCATCTACGGGTTCCGGCCGCCGCCGAAGCGCGAGGGGCCCGACCGCAGGGCGCGCAGCATGCTGGCGGCGTTCGAATACGACTCGGGGGCGGCGGGCACGGTGCTCTACTCGCGCGAGGTCCCGTCGCTGCTCCTCGGCCTGCGCATGTCGAAGCTGTATGGCCGCAAGGGCGTCATCTCGTTCGAGTCCAACGGGTCGATCGTCCTGGTGCGCCGCTGGGGGTGGAGCTGGGTCGCCATTCCCGGGTGGCTGCAGGACATCCGCGGGTATCGCGCGATGTACCGCGACTTTGCCGCCTCGATCCGGGCCGGGCGGCAGCCCGAGATGAGTCTCGAGCGCGCCCTCGAGGATCAGCGGTTGATGGATCAGCTCTACGGGAGCGTGACGCGCGCCGATGGTCGATAGGCAGTTCGACGTCGTCATCATCGGCAGCGGCGCCGGCGGCGGCACCATGCTGCACGCGCTGGCCGGCACCGGAGCGCGCATCCTGGTGGCGGAGCGCGGGGAGTTCGTGCCGCAGGAGGACGCCAACTGGGATCCGATCGCGGTCTGGAAGGATCTCCGTTACCGGACCACGGAGACGTGGGTCGACGCCGGCGGCGAGCCGTTCTCGCCGTACATGCATTACAACGTCGGCGGCAACAGCAAGTTCTGGGGCAGCGTGCTGTATCGCTTGCGTCGCGAGGACTTCGGGGAACTGCGGCACCGCGACGGCCTCTCGCCGGCATGGCCGATCGATTACGACACGCTCGCGCCGTACTACGATCGCGCTGAGCGGCTCTACAGCGTGCACGGCGCCACCGGCGACGATCCGACCGAACCGTCTCGCGGCCCCTATCCCAATCCGCCGATTCCGCACGCTCCGGGGATGGCCCGGCTGGCCGACCAGTTCCGCGGCGTGGGTCTGCACCCGTCGCCGCTACCACTCGGCCTGATCAATCCCGGGCTGGCCGGAGGCTGCATCCTGTGCCGTACGTGCAATTCGTTCCCGTGCAAGCTGCACGCAAAGAGCGATGCGGATGTCTGCTGCGTGCGTCCGGCGCTCGCGCAGCCGACGGTCACGCTGTGGACCAACAGCTACGCCGCCCGTCTGGTGACGGACGGCACCGGCACGCGGATCGTCGCGGCGGAGATCGACAAGGGCGGCGAGCCGGTGCGGGTGGAGGCTCCGCTCTTCGTCGTGTCGTGCGGCGCCGTCAACTCGGCGGCGCTCCTGCTGCGATCCGCGACGGCGGCGCATCCGAACGGGCTGGCGAATTCTTCGGGGCTGGCGGGCCGCAACTACATGGCCCATGTGGCGACCATGCTCCAGGGCGTCTCGTGGCAGCGGAATCACGACGACTTCCAGAAGACGCTCGCCGTGAACGATTTCTATCTTCACGGTCCGGACCGGCCGTATCCCCTCGGGCAGATCCAGTCGCAGGGGCGCACGGATGCCCGGATGGCGAAGATCGTCGGCGATACGTGGGCCTACAAGGGCATTCCGATGCGGCACATCCCGCTGTGGGCCTACGAGGCGTGGGTGTCGCGCGCGAACGACTGGCTGGTGATGACAGAGGATCTGCCGCGACCCGACAACCGCGTCACGCTGACGCCCGGCGGCGGGATCCAACTGGCGTATCGCGTCACCAATCTCGCATCGCACCAGGAGCTGGTGACGATCCTGCGCGATACGCTTGCGCGGATCGGGTACTGGTCACCCAAGGTGTTCGCCCACTCGGTCGGCGTGCGCAACACGACGCACCAGTGCGGCACGCTGGTGTTCGGGACCGACCCCAGAACGTCGGTGCTCGATCCGCTTTGCCGCGCCCACGACGTGGAGAACCTGTTCGTGGTGGACGCCTCGTTCTTCCCGTCGTCGGCCGCGGTGAACCCGGCGCTCACCATCATCGCGCAGGCGCTGCGCGTGGCCGATCACATCAAGGAAACGAAGCTCAAATGAAAGCGCGATCGTTCAGCCACGTGGGGATCACGGTGTCGGACTTCAACCGCGCCGTGCAGTTCTACTGGGACGTCTTCGGCTGCCCGTTGGTGGGCGTGGCCGATACGCCGCCCGAGCGCGTGCGCAGCTTCTTCGGCGTGGACGCGCCGGCGCCGAGCTGCAAAATCGGATGGATCCGGGCGCGTGGCGGCGGCGTGCTCGAAATCTTCGCGTTCGAGCCGAAGCGTCCCGCCGAGCGCATCCCCTGGAACCGCATCGGCCTGACGCACTTCTGCTTCGACGTCCGCGGCATTCACAAGTGGCACGGCTATCTGAAGGGGAAGGGCGTGGAGGTGCTCGGTGCGCCCGAGCAGTCGCCGCGCGGCCACTGGTTCTTCTTCGTGCGCGACTTCGACGGCAATCTGATCGAGCTCATCGATCTGGGCTACATGTACCATGTGGTGAAGTGGCTCGGCCCGCTCGGCGGCTGGCTCTTCAGGCGCGGGATGTACAAGAGCTACTACGAGACTCGGTCAATGTAGAGGGCGGTCTTCAGACCGCCCTGGGCGTTCGCATGCACTACACGCTCTTCGACACGGCGATCGGCACGTGCGGCATCGTCTGGAACGAACGCGGGCTCATAGGCGTGCATCTGCCCGACACGACCCACGCGCGGACGCGCGCGAGCGTGACGCACCGTTTCGCCGGCGCGGAGCCGGCCGATCCCCCGCCCGATGTTCAGCACGCCATCGACGGCATCGTGGCGCTCCTGCGCGGCGAGAAGCGCGACCTGCGGGAGATTGCGCTCGATTACGGCCGTGTGCCGGAGTTCAACCGCCGCGTCTATGAGCTCGCGCGGACGATCGGCCCCGGCGCGACGCTGACCTACGGCGAGATCGCGCAACGGCTCGGCGGTCCGGGCACGGCGCGCGCGGTGGGGCAGGCGCTCGGCCAGAACCCGTGGCCCATCATCGTGCCGTGCCACCGCGTGCTCGCCGCCGACGGCGGCATGGGCGGCTTTTCGGCGCCCGGCGGCGTGGCCACCAAACGCCGGATGCTCGAGATCGAAGGTGTCGAAGGCGTGCAGGCGCCCCCGAGATTGTTCTGACCCGCCCAACTGGGTGGGGCGCACGCACACGCCCCGCTCTACGATGCCGCCATGAGCACCACCGCGGCGACTGACGACCGCGAACTCCTCGACGCCTATTCCACCGCGGTCGTCTCGGCCGTCGACACCGTAGGTCCGGCGGTGGTGCGCGTGGAGCGCGAGCGTGGCGGCGGCTCCGGCGTGATCTTCGCGCCCGACGGTTTCGTGCTCACCAACAGCCACGTGATCCACGGCGCGCGGCAGCTGGCGGTGACGCTGCCCGACGGCCATGAGCTGCGCGCCGACGTGGTGGGCGACGATCCGCACACGGATCTCGCGGTGCTGCGCGTGGCCGGCACGTCGCTGCCGTGCGCCTGCCTGGGCGATTCGCGGCGGCTGCGCGTGGGCCAGATCGCGATTGCCATCGGCAACCCGTACGGTTTTCATCACTCGGCCACGGCCGGCATCGTCAGCGGCCTCGGCCGTTCCCTGCGTGCGAGGTCGGGCCGGCTGATGGACGACATCATCCAGACCGATGCCGCGCTCAATCCCGGCAATTCCGGCGGCGCGCTCGTGACGTCGCGCGGCGAAGTGATTGGGATCAACACGGCGACGATCCTTCCGGCGCAGGGGCTGTGCTTTGCCGTGGCCAGCAGCACCGCGCGCTTCGTGGCCATGCGGCTCATGGCGGACGGACGCATCCGGCGCAGCTACATCGGCGTCGGCGGGCAGAACACGCCGGTGCCGCGCGAGCAGGCGCGGGCCAACGGGCTGGCGGTGGCGTCGGGTGTGCTCGTGCTGTCGATCGAGCCGCGCAGCCCCGCCAGCCGCGCGGGGCTCGCCGAAGGCGACGTGATTCTGTCGCTCGGCGATCATCCGGTGGCCGGCGTGGACGACCTGCACCGCCATCTCACCGACGAGCAGATCGGCGTCAGCCTGCCGCTCACGGCGCTGCGGCGCGGGCGCCGGATCCGCATGACCATCGAGCCTGCGGAAGCGCCGTCCAGAGCGGTCTGAAGACCGCCCTCTACATCGTGATCAGCCCGCGTCGCACGGCCACGCGCACCGCTTCGGTGCGGTTCGCGACGCCGAGCTTGCCGAGGATCGCGGCGACATGGAACTTCACGGTCTGATCGCTGATGCCGAGGCGGTCGGCGATCGCCTTGTTGGCCAGCCCTTCGACGAGCAGCTCCAGCACCTGTATTTCACGCGGCGTGAGCGGCTCCTCCACGACCTCCACCGCCCCGCGTCGGCGATCGGGCGAGCCGGCGTCGAACGCCACCAACAGCGCGTCGGCGGCGATCCCCGACTGGCGCGCCTCGTCGGCGGACGTGAACTCGCCGGCAATGTCGATCGAGGAATCGAGGAGCTGTGTTCGCAGGGTATCGCGCGCGCGGGCGGGGCCAACCAGGAGGATACGCATCGGGAAGGAGCCGATTCTCTCAATGCTATACTCCGCGTTTCCGCCAGAGTTCCGAACGGTGCCTGCGTCCATCCCCGAACTTCAGCAGCGCCTCGCCGAGCAGCGCTACGTCACCGACCGCGGCCTGGCGGTGTCGCTCTTCATCGCGCTGAAGCTCGGGCGTCCGCTGTTCCTCGAGGGCGAGGCCGGCGTGGGGAAAACGGCGCTCGCGGCGGCCACGGCGGCGGCGCTCGGGACCGATCTGATCCGGCTGCAGTGCTACGAAGGGCTCGACATCTCGCACGCCGTCTACGAGTGGGACTATCCGCGGCAGCTGCTCGAGCTGCGCCTGCTCGAGGCCGGCGGCGCCGTGGATCGCGCCGCGGCGCACACGGCGCTCTACAGCGACGCGTTCCTGCTGAAGCGTCCGCTGCTGCAGGCGATCGATCCGGCGCGCACGCGGCCGGCGGTGCTGCTCATCGACGAGATCGATCGCGCCGACGAGGAATTCGAAGGCTACCTGCTGGAACTGCTGGCGGAGTTCCAGGTCACGATTCCGGAGATCGGGACCGTGCGCGCCACCGAGCGTCCGCTCGTCATCCTCACGTCGAACCGGACCCGCGAAGTGCACGACGCGTTGAAGCGCCGCTGCCTCTATCAGTGGCTCGAGTACCCGAGCTTCGAGAAGGAGCTGGCGATCGTGCGCGTGCGGGTGCCCGAAGCCTCGGCGCAGCTCGCCGCGCAGGTCACCGCGCTCGCGCAGGAGCTGCGCACGCAGGATCTCTACAAGGTCCCCGGCGTCTCCGAGACGATCGATTGGGTGTCGGCGCTCGTGGCGCTCGGCCACGACCGGGTTGACGAGGAGGGTATCGGCGAGACGCTGGGCGTGGTGCTCAAGGCGCGGGAAGACGTCGACGCCATGCGCGGTAGTCGTGTGAGCGAACTGCTCGCGCGTGCCGTGACGCGCTCCTCCGGACACGCATGAGCCCCCAGCCCGCGGACGCGCTGCTCGCGCGGCTGCTCGGGTTTGGCCGCGCGCTGCGTCGCCTCGGCCTCGACGTGCACACAGGCCGCCTGCTCGACGTCGTCGAGGCGCTCTCGTGCCTCGACATCGCCCGGCGCGACGACGTCTTCCACGCGTGCCGCGCGCTGCTCGTGCATCGTCACGAGGATCTCGAGACGTTCGATCGCGCCTTCGCGTCGTTCTGGGCGCCGGCGACCGACACGCGGGGCGACCCCAACAATGCCGCGAGTGAGCGGCCCCAGCGGGACGCGGCGTCGACCGGTCCGGAAACCATGGGACTGCTCGAAACTCCGACCGGCACGGCAGACGCCGCGGCAGGCGAGGAGGAGGCGCTCGACGTGCCCGCCTGGAGCGACACCGAGGCGCTCTCCACGAAGGATTTCGCCGAGTTCTCCGAGCGCGAACTGGCCGCGGCGCGCGAGGCGATCGAACGGCTCGAGTGGCAGCCTGGCCTGCGCCGCACGCGGCGGTGGGTGCCGGGACGAGGCTCGCGCCTGGATCTGCGCCGCGCGCTGGCACGAAGCGTGCGCACCGGTGGCGACATGGTGCGACTGCCGCGGCGCGTCCGGCGGCTGCGGCCACGGCCGATCGTGCTGCTGTGCGACGTGAGCGGCTCGATGGAGGTGTACGCGCGGCTGCTCGTGCACTTCGCCTACGCGCTGTCGCGGCGGCATCGACGGGTCGAGGCGTTTCTGTTCTCCACGCGCTTGACCCGCATCACCCGGCAGCTTCGGGCGTCGCGGATCGACGAGGCCGTGCGTGCGGTGTCGAAGGCGGTGCCCGACTGGTCGGGCGGAACCCGCATCGGCGCGTCGCTGCAGGAGTTTCACCGGCGATGGGGACGGCGCGCGCTGGCTCGTCAGCCTGTCTCGCTGCTCGTGTCGGACGGCTGGGACCGCGGCGAACCGGACGTGCTGGCGGCCGCGGTGGCTCGGTTGCATCGGAGCAGCCGTCGCCTGATCTGGCTCAACCCGCTGATCGGCACGCAGGACTACCAGCCGCTCACGCGCGGCCTGGTGGCTGCGCTTCCGCACGTGGATGACTTCGTTCCCGCACGGACGTTGCGGGACATCACCGACCTCGCCGCGCTCCTCGCGCGGCTGGACTAGGATCGAACGATGGATTTGAACGGGACGTACACCTTCGATGCGCCGCCGGCCCGCGTGTGGGACCTGCTGATGGATCCCGCGGTGATCTCCGCGTGCATTCCCGGGTGCCAGGGGATGGAGCCGGACGGCGAGGATCGCTACAAGGTCAAGCTCACCGTGGCCATCGCGGCGATCACCGGCGGCTACGAAGGCACCGTCGTGATCAGCGAAAAGGTGGCGCCGTCGTCATACCGCCTGACGGTGGAAGGGCAGGGGAAGCCGGGGTTCGCGAAGGGGAACTCGGCGATCACGTTGCGCGCCGAGGGGGAGAAGACCGTCGTGGACGTCACCGGGACGGTGCAGACGGGCGGTCCGATCGCGCGCGTGGGGCAGCGCCTGATCGGCGGCGTCAGCAAGATGATGCTGGACCGGTTCTTCGCCTGTCTCCAAGGCAAGGCCTAGGAGACAGGCGAAGCGATCGAAGGGGTCTAGCGATTGCGACGGCGGTAGCGCCCGAGCGCCAGCAGCCCGGCTCCGAGCAGCGAGAGCGACGCCGGCTCCGGCACGCTGCCGCTGGTCGTCGGGGTACCCGACGTGGTGGGTGTGTCGCACCGCTCGACGCAGAGCGCGCTGCCACCGGGCGACATGAGGCCGCCGTTCTTGCCGTCGGCATTCAGGAAGCCCACGCGCAGATTGACGCTGGTGCCAGCCGCGAGCGCCGCCACGTCGTCGGCGAGATCCACCGAGAACGTCCAGGTGTTGGTGCCGTTGGTCAGCGCGCCGTTGCCGCTGTTCAGCCCCACACCGCTCTGCGCACACACCTCTTTGCTGTTGTTCGTGTCGGAGGTGCAGCCGCCGAAGTTCACGTTGTCGTAATAGACGGTCCAGTTCGCGATACCGCCCGGTGCGCTGAGGAGCGTCGGCTTGACCTCATAGCCGCCGGCGCCCGTGACGTTGTCCGCCGTGTTGACCGTGAACGAGATCTGATCGATGTACGCCGGGTCTCCGGCTCCACCGACGATCTTCACGGCGAGGGTGTAGTCGTTGGCGTCCAGGGTGCCCAGGTCCTCGGTGAACGTGAGGCTGGCTTCGGTGATATTGGCCGGGCAGGTCGCGTCGCCCGGACAGAAGTTCACCGTGAACGCCGCGGCCTGAGCCGACGACGCCGCGAGGGTCACGAGCGCCGCTGCCGCAGCGCCCAAAGCGAAAGTCTTCATAAGGGTTCTCATGCTTTCTCCAGTCGTCTCCTGTGTCTCCCACTGGAAAAGGCACATCCTGCGCCACATGCGAGAACGCGCGATAAATGGCCTGAAATCGTCGAAGTCTTTGGTGGGGCACCGCTCGAAGCCACCCGGTTCCAGGACTTTTGTCCCCCCAGGCCGTTGCTTTCGGCTCAGCGACCTTTCGCCCCTGGGTTCACGACGTTCGAGGGCGCGCCGGCGGCGTACGCCAGCACCTGGTCGAAGATGTCCGAGAACTGCAGGTCGTACTCGTCGCGGGTGACGTAGCCGATGTGCGGCGTGCACACGGCATTGGGTAGCCGCAGCAGCGGGTCGCTCGGATCGGTCAGGGGCTCTTGTTCGAACACGTCCACGGCCGCCATACCCGGCCGGCCGGCTTTGAGCGCGTCGACGAGTGCGCCGGGGGCCACCAGCCCCGCGCGGCTGGTGTTGACGAGCAGGGCGGTCGGTTTCATGCGCCCCAGGTCCGCGGCCGTCACGATCCCGCGTGTGGCGTCGACGAGCCGCAAGTGCAGCGAGATGACGTCGCAGCCCTCAAAGAACGCCTCTTTGGTGGCCGCACCCTCGTAGCCGTCCTCGAGCGCGCGTGCACGCGCCGCGTCGCGCGCCCATACACACACCTGCATCCCGAACGCGCGGCCGTAACCGGCCACGACCTTTCCGATCCGGCCGTAGCCGTAGATCCCGAGCGTCTTGCCGCGCAGCGTCCAGCCGACGCCCGTCTGCCAGGAGCCCTGCTTGAGCGCGGCCACCTGCTGCGGAAGCTGCCGCATCCCGGCGAGCACGAGCGCCCACGTCAGCTCCGCCGCGGCGTACGACGGCGTATCTGCGTGCAGGTTGGACGAGACGATGACGCCGTGCCGCGTGCACGCGTCGATATCGATGTGCGGGTAGACGCTTCGCTGACTGATGAGACGCAGATTCGGCAGCCGCGCCAGCAGCGGCGCCTGAATCTTCGTCCGCTCGCGAATCAGCACGAGCGCTTCGGTGTCCGCGAGCCGGCCGGCGAGCGCGTCCACGTCCTGGACGTGGTCGTTCCAGATCGTGACGTCGAAGGGTGCCAGCTTCGCGAAGCAGGGGAGCGTGTGGAGGGTGTCGAAGTAGTCGTCGAGGATGGTCACTCGGATCGGACGGCCACCGGACGTCGCGCGTCCGACCGACGCTGAGATGTGCCTCATCTGTCGCTGGCGCTCCCGGCGGTGACTAATAGCGAACCGGCGTTAAGCCGGTTTGCCAGATAGCATTGGGCGACCCACGTTTTGTGTGGGTCGCCCCTTCGACAGAACCTCTGATCGCCCACGGGTCGATGCCGCGCTCTGACATGAGCCGTGAGCCGTGAGCCGACCACACGGCTCTTTCGATTCAGCGAGCCGTGAGATCAGGCACGGGCACGTGCGACGTCGAGGGCCCGCTTGGTGAACACCTTGATCATCTGGCGCCGGTAGTCGGCGCTGGCATGGATGTCGGAGTTCAGATCGTCGAGCCCGTCGCCGGCCACGGCCGCCGCGGCGGCGATGGTCGCGTCCGACAACGGCTTGCCGGCGAGCGCCGCTTCCACGGCGGCCAGCCGGATTGCGTGGGTGCTCGCGCCGGTGAGGCCGACACGCGCGGCGCTGATGGTGCCGCCCGACACCTCGAGCGACGCACCGACGCCCACGATGGCGAAGTGCGAGGCGCGCTGGTGCAGCTTGGCGTAGGCAGCGCCCTTCTGCGGCTTCACCTGCACGCCGGCGATGATCTCCTCCGGCTGCAGGTCCACCGTGAAGAGACCCTGAAAGAAGTCGCTGGCCTTCACCGCGCGCCAGCCACCTTTCCCCTTGATGTGGATCTCGGCGTCGAGCGCCACCAGGATGGCGGGGTAGTCGGCGGCCGGATCCGCGTGCGCCAGGCTGCCGCCGATGGTGCCGCGGTTGCGCACCTGCGGGTCGCCGATCGTCGCCGCCGTCTCGGCGAGCGCCGGGCACTTGTCAGCCAGCAGCGACGACGTGGCCACCGCGTGATGCGTCGTGGCGGCGCCGATCTGGATCTTGCCGTCCTTTTCGGTGATGCCGGACAGGCCGGGGATGCGCGCGATGTCGATGAGCGTCGTCGGTTCGCTGAGCCGCAGCTTCATCAGCGGGATCAGGCTGTGGCCGCCGGCCAGCAGCTTGGCGCTGCCGCCGGCGCCCAGCTTCGCGATGGCGTCGTCGAGCGACGTGGCGCGTGCGTAGTCGAACGAAGTGGGGATCACGCCTGGCCTCCCTGGATGATGCGCCACAGCTTCTCGGGCCGCAGCATCATGTCGATGTGCTTCACGCCGAACTCGCTCAGTGCGTCGACCGCCGCCGAGACGATGCTTGGCGTCGATCCGAGCGTGCCCGCCTCGCCGCATCCCTTGGCGCCGAGCGGGTTCACCGGCGTGGGCGTCACTGTCTTCTCGAGCTCGAACCGCGGGAAGTCGATGGCGCGCGGCATGGCGTAGTCCATGAACGAGCCGGTCAGAAGCTGACCGTCCTCGTTGTAAACCACTTCCTCGATCATCGCCTGGCCGATCCCCTGAGCGAGGCCGCCGTGGATCTGCCCTTCGACGATCAGCGGGTTGATCAGATTACCCGCGTCGTCCACCGCCACGAGGCGGAGCAGCGTCGGTTCGCCGGTCTGACGATCGATCTCGAGCATCGAGATGTGACAGCCGAACGGATAGGTGTTGTTGCTCGGCTCGAAGAACGCCTCATCGCTGAGGCCGGGCTCGAGCCCCGGCGGTAGCGGCACCGGGATGTAGGCGTACGACGCGACCTCGGCGAACGACTTGCCCTTGGCCGGCGCGCCCTTCACCGAGATGCGCCCGTTCTCGAACACCAGGTCGTCTTCGTGCGCTTCGAGCAGCGCCGCCGCGAACTTGGCCATCTTGCTCTTGACCTTGCCTCCGGCCATGTGGAGCGCCGCTCCGCCGACGGCCTGCGAGCGGCTGCCGAAGGTGCCGATGCCCTGTTTCACCACGCCCGTGTCGCCGTGCAGGATGGTGATGTGCTCGAAGGGCACGCTGAACTGATCGGCGAGCATCTGCGCGAAGGTGGTCTCGTTGCCCTGGCCGTGCGGTGACGCGCCGGTCATGGCGGTGATGCGGCCGTCGCGCTCGATCGTCACCTGCGCGTGCTCCCAGCCGCCGGTCGGCAGCGAGGCCGAGGGGCCGATGCCGCACACCTCCACGTACATCGAGAGGCCAAGGCCCACCAGTCGTCCTTCGGCTCTGGCCTTGTCGCGGTCCTTCTTCATCTGCGCCCAGTTGGCCGTCTCGAGCGCCTTGTCGAGCGCCTTCTCGTAGTCGCCCGAGTCGTACACGGCGCCCATGTGCGTCTGGAATGGGAACTGGTCCTTGGGGATGAAGTTCTTCCGCCGCAGGTCGGCCGGGTCCATCTCGAGCTCTTTCGCCAGCATGTCCATCGCACGCTCGACGAAGTAGGTGGCCTCGGGACGCCCGGCGCCGCGGTAGGCGTCGGTGGGCGTCTTGTTGGTGAAGACCTCGGTGAGCGTCACGCGGATGGCTGGGAACGCGTAGGTGGCGTTGGCCATCAACATGGTGAGCGTCGGGATCGCCGCGGTGAGCAGCATGTTGTAGGCGCCGATGTCGGCGATGAGCCGCAACTTCAGCCCGAGCACGGTGCCGTCGCGTTTGGCCGCCAGGTCGACGTAGCCCAGGATGTCGCGCCCGTGGATCGTGGCCACGAACGCCTCGGACCGGTCCTCGATCCACTTGAGCGGCATCTCGAGCCGCTTCGAGAGGCCGGCCACCACGTATTCCTCGGCGTAGATGTTGATCTTGGCGCCGAAGCCGCCGCCGACCTCGGGGGCGATGGCGCGCACCTCGTTCTCGCCCATGCCGTTCATCATGGCGATGAAGGTGCGCAGGATGTGCGGGTTCTGCGTCGACGACCAGATGGTCATCGTCCCCTTGCCCGCCTCGTAGTGCGCCACCACGCCGCGCGGCTCCATCGCGCTCGGCGCCAGGCGCTGGTTCATCATCCGCTGCGAGATGACGATCTCGGCGTTCTTGAAGGCCGCATCGATGGCGCTGTCGTCCACCTTCGACCCGTCAGGCGCCACGCCGGTGCCGCCGGGGATGGGCCCGATGGCGACGTTGTTGGCGAACTTCTCGTGGATGACGGTGGGCTTGCCCGCGAGCGCGGCCTCGGGATCGACCACGGCCGGCAGCGTGTCGTACTGCACGGTGATCGCGTCGGCGGCGTCGCGGGCGAGGTAGCGGTCCTTCGCCACCACGACCGCCACCGGCTCGCCGGCAAAGCGCACGACGTCCACGGCGACGACGCGGTGCTCGGGCGACGGGAACGGAGTACCGATCGGCATCGGCTTCACGAACTCGGCAATCTGCTTGCCCGTGAAAACCGCCTCGACGCCTTCCATCGCTTCGGCGGCCGTGGTGTCGATCGACACGATACGGCCGTGCGCGACGTCGCTGCGCTTGAAGGCGAGGTGCTGCATGCCGACGATCTTCACGTCGTCGACGTAGGTGCCCTTGCCCTGGATGAGACGCGGATCCTCGCGGCGCTTCACGCGCGAGCCCACGAGCTTCGGCAGAACGGGAGATGTCGCCATGATCTACCTCTTGCCCGCGGCGAACTGAATGGCGTTGACGATGTGCTGATAGCCGGTGCAGCGGCAGAAGTTGCCCGAAATTCCCTCGCGGATCTGCGTTTCGGTCGGCTTCGGCGTGTCGCTGAGCAGGTTGGCCGCGGACATGATCATGCCGGGCGTGCAGTAGCCGCACTGCAGGCCGTGCTCTTCCCAGAAGCCTTCCTGCAGCGGGTGCAGCTGGCCGTCCTTGGCGAGCCCTTCGATGGTGGTCACCGACGAGCCGTCCGCCTGAACGGCGAACATCGTGCACGACTTGGCGCTGCGCCCATCCACGAGCACCGTGCAGGCGCCGCACTGGCTGGTGTCGCAGCCGACGTGCGTGCCGGTGAGATTGAGCGTTTCGCGTAGGAAATGGACGAGCAAGGTGCGCGGCTCGACGTCGGCCGTGCGCACTTTGCCGTTGACGGTTACGGACACCTTGGCCATGGGCCCTCCGAAGCCCATAAGCCTACATCAGGCTCCCGGCTCCCGGCTCCCGGCTCCCGCTTACGGACG
>Ga0207703_10002341_pt1 | contig 16519 bp, 15 predicted proteins | sample KBSSwiS12_FD_184304 | JGI IMG/M metagenome (GOLD analysis project Ga0207703, IMG submission 184304) | Switchgrass rhizosphere microbial communities from Kellogg Biological Station, Michigan, USA - KBS Switchgrass S1-2 (SPAdes) (version 2) | ecosystem: Host-associated > Plants > Roots >... | reverse complement strand
CCCGGAGCCGAACTCGTCAAGGCATTCAACCAACTACCTGCCAACGTGCTGTCGGCAGAGGTGCCCTCCGCCCACGGCAAGCGGGTGGTATTCGTCTCCAGCAACAGCGACGCGGCGAGCGGCGTCATCGCGCAACTCGCTCGCGACCTCGGCTTCGCGCCGATCGAGCTCGGACGGATCGACGAGGGCGGGCGCCTCATTCAGGCCCAGAACGCTCTCGTTCTGCGACCCCTGATCGAGCAGCCCCGATCCTGACTCCCGCCGCTTTCGCAGACATCGCGTCGGTCGCGTTGTTCCTTGCATCGGGCGACTCGAGCCGGGTCAACGGCATGAAGCTGGTTCTCGACGGTGGCACCACCGTGATCTCAACGCCGGCAAGACCGAACGACCAAATGATCCACATACGACATCTCCAACCCCTTCAACGCCGACGCCACCGGACTCGCGACCACCCCAGACAGCTCGGCGGCCCAGGAGATCGCCGTTGCCACCCCGAAAGGCACACCCGTCGTGAAAGCGCTGAACTCGGTGTTCGGCCACGTCCTCGCTCACGACACGCCCCTGGACGTCTTCGTTGCCGGTGACGACGCCACAGCGAAGACCCAAGTCGCGGCGTTTCTGGAGAGCATCGACTTGCGGCCCCTCGACACGGGAGGGCTCGAGATGGCTTCGGTCCTCGAATGGGCCGGCATCCTGCTGATGGGGCTGGCCCGCAACGGCGCCGGCTTCGACATCGCCCTCGGCGCTGACGCCCGCTGAACACCCGATGCCGGCCCATTCGTCGGCCGAGCCCCAGCGGCCGAACGGGATGCGCGGGAGGATCTTGTCGACGACGGCGGGGTTGGCGGCCCACGGTTCCATGAGTGATGACATCTCCATCCCGGCAGCCTCCTCGCGGGGTGCGCCGAACTCGACGCTGAGGCTGGCCGTCCCAAAGCCCACGTAACAGAGAAACTAGTGATCTGATAACGGCGGGAGAGGGCAAGGGGCGAATCACCGTGGAGTTTCGAGAGCTACGGGTCGTCGTCGCCATCGCCGACCACGGCAGCGTCACGAGAGCGGCGGCCGCCTTGCACCAGTCGGTCTCGTCGGTGTCGCACACCCTCAACGCGCTCGAGGCCGAGCTCGGTGTGGAGCTGTTCCATCGGCTTCCTCGTGGGATGAAGTTGACGGACGCCGGCGAGGCGTTCCTCGGGCCGGCTCGTCAAACCGTCCACGACGCCGCGATCGCACGGGGCGCGGTGGACGAGGTTCGAGGGGTGTTGTCGGGAACGCTCGACGTCGCGGCGGTGCGCGCCTTCACGGTGCCGTTGGCTGACCACATCGGCGCGTTCACCACCGTTCACCCCGGCGTCGTCGTGCGCGTGCACCCGCCGGACAGCGAAGACGTCGTCGCCACCATGGTGCGGTCGGGCGTCTGCGAGGTCGGGTTCGTGCGGCTCGGCGCGCCCGGAGATCTTGACGTGACGGTGGTGGGCGAGGAGCGAGCCGTCGCCGTCGTGCCGGCGACGCACCGACTCGCCGGCCGAGCCGCGATCGATGTGTCGGACCTCGCTGGCGAGCCGTTGGTGGCGCCACCGGCCACCTCGGCGATGCGGCCGCCGTTCGACGCAACCTTCGAGGCCCACGGCGTGGCGCCGCGCGTCGTCGCGGAGGGCGCGACGCACGAGATGGTGCTCGAGCTCGTTCGCGCCGGCGTCGGATGCACCATCGCGACGGACGCGAGCGTCGCCCCGGTCGTCGGGCGCGGCGCCGTCGCCCTCGAGGTCGTCGGCTTCCCATCGACGACGATGGTGCTCGTGATGCGGAAGGGTCAGACGCCCACGCCCGCGGCCCGGGCGTTCCGTGACGTGGCGACTCGGCGCCGCACCGATCGCTGACCGTTCGACGGCGTCGCGCGCGCCGTTCGAAACTTCGCGATTTTCGTGGTGCACGGGTCGTGGTTTGCTCCGCGAACGGGGCACACGAGCCGCGAAGGGGAGGACGTGCACATGGCTGCACAACGGGTCATCGACGCGGATGGCCATCTCATGGAGAGCGGCACCGAGCTTGCTCCCTACGGGCGGAAGCACGAGAGCACGGGCAACGACCGGCTCGACATGCTGCTAGCCCGCGACAGTGACATCCTCGCCAAGCACCTCGCCGACGAGCAGCTGCTCGAGCAGGTCACCTTCGAGAACGCGACACGCCTGTACGGAAAGGCTGTCGCGTGAGCGGAACGGCTCGGCGTCTCGCCGTCGGACTGGTCGCCGTCGCGCTCATCGCAGGGGCCTGCGGGAGCAGCGGCAACAAGACGGGTGCCTCGGGTGAGACCTCGACGACGGCTCCGACGCCGCAGGGCGCGCCGATCAAGCTCGGCGTCATCGTGACGACGAGTGGCGCGGGCAACCACTTCCCGGAGATCCCCGTAGGTGCCCGCGCCGCCGCGAACGCGATCAACGCGGCCGGCGGGGTGAAGGATCCCGCCGGCGGACCCAATCACCCGATCGAGATCGACGTCTGCGACGACGCCTTCGACCCGAGCCACTCGGCGTCCTGTGCACGGCAGATGGTCTCCGACAAGGTGCTCGCCCTCGTCGGGAACGTCAGCGCCAACGGCGACGTGTACGCGCCGATCGTCTACGCCGCAGGCATCCCGCTCGTAGGCATCCAGCCCAACAGCGGCTCCGAGTCGCTGAACGAGCTGTCCTACCCGATCAGCGGCGGATCCGTCGTGATGCTGCTCTCGAACGTGGCGTTCCTCGCGAAGCAGGGCGTCACCAAGCTCACCGTGGAGCACGTCCAGAACGCGGCGGCGGACTTCCTCGTGTCCACCTTGAAGAAGAAGGCAGCCTCGCTCGGCATGACCGTCGTCAACGACGTTCCCGCCCCACCGGACGCGCCGGACCTCACGCCCTATGCCGCACGCCTCACGGCCGCCGGCTCGCAAGGAGCGGTGCTGGTCGAGGCGAGTGACCGCATCGCGCGGTTCATCACCGCGCTCGGCCAAGCCGGCGTGTCATTGGAGAAGTTCAAGATCGTCGGCCAGCTGAACCCGAGCGCGCTCGCGACGCTGGGAGCCACGGCGGACGGCTACTACGGGGTGGACAGCGGCTTCCCGGTCGACGACACGGCAAACGCCGGCATCAAGCGCTTCGCCAAGGAGTACGCCGCGGTCAAGGGTGGGCCCGGCCCATCGACCTTCGCGCTCCAGGCATGGGTCGACGTTCACGTCATCGCCGAGACACTCATCCCAAAGATGGCGGCCCTCGATTCGGCAGCGCTGATCAACGCGATGAAGACGATCGGTCCGATCAACCGGCCCGAATGGACGCCATGGGACTGGTCCCAACCCGTGGAGGCCGTCCCCGGTCTCAAGCTGCGGGCGTTCTCCAACAAGGTCCTCTACTCCAAGGCCGACAACGGCCGGTACCGTCCCCTGACCCCGACCTTCACCAGCTATCTGTGATGGCAACGCCGGAGATCAGGCCGATCACCGCCCGGGTCGGCGCCGTCGTCCAAGGCGTCGACATCAAGATCGCTGACGCCGCCGCGCTGGCGCAGCTGCGATCTCTCATCGCCGAGCACGGTGTCGTGGTCCTCCCGGAACAGGGAATCCGCCCCGAGGACCACCTTCGCCTCGGCGAAGCCCTCGGCCGGATCAAGCGGCCCCCGGACTACATCGCCACACTCCCCGGGTTCGACGACATCGCAGAGATCTCCACCGAGAACGGCCTCGCCTACGTCACCGACCAGTGGCACGCCGACGTCACGTGGCTGGACGCGCCACCCAAGTACTCGATCCTGCACATGGTCGAACCGCCCCCGAGCGGAGGTGACACCATGTGGTCCAGCCAGACAGAAGCGTTCGACTGGCTCAGTGAGCCCTTGCAACACTTGCTTCTGAACCTCACCGCGGAGCACGTGTTCCCGGGCGACGTCTCGATCGGGACGCGGCACCCCGTGGTGATCAGCCATCCGCTTTCGGGACGCAAGGCGTTGTTCGTCAACTCCGTGTTCACGAGACGGATCGTCGAGCTCCATGAAGACGAGAGCGATGCGCTCCTCTCCTACCTGTTCACGCACAGCACCCGCCCCGAGCTGGTGTGCCGATGGTCGTGGAGCAAGGGGGACGTCGCGATCTGGGACAACCATTTCGTGCAGCACTACGCCGTCGCCGATTACCACCCGGCGCGCCGCACGATCCAGCGCATCGAGATCGAGGGCGAGGCGCCCGTACCGGCGATGACGTAGAGGTCGCCACGGAGAACGACGCATCCGCCGTCGGCGCGCTGCGCTCCTCGTCCCCGCGTGCAGCGTCACGTCGTACGGGCTCGGCGAGCTCGTCCACCGTCGCGTCGCCATCGGCGAACGGCACCGTCGTCGATCAGGACGAAGGCGAAGCTGCTCGAGGAGTTCGTCATGACGAGCGCGCACATGTAGCGCTCCTGCGGTATTCCGCCGGCAACTCGTTGTTGGTCAGCCGAGGTCGGGCACTCGCATCGATCAGCCGACGTCGCGGATCATCTCGGCGGCGACGCCGGCCATGGCCATCATCGGTCCGTTGAGGTTGCCGGCGACCATGGTCGGGAGCACCGAGCAGTCCATGACGCGCAGGCCCTCCACGCCTCGAACCCGAAGGCGCGAGTCGACGACGTCGTCGACGTCGGGCCCCATCGCACAGGTCCCGATGGCGTGGTAGCCGCAGTAGCCATTCGCCAGCGCCCCCTCGATGAGCTCGTCGTCGTCGGTGACGGCCGATCCCGGGTTGGTCTCGCGCTCGACGAGGCGGGCGATCGGCGACGCCGCGAAGAGCTCTCGCATGCGACCGAAGATGGCCACCTCCGTGTCGCGGTCTTCGGTGGAGGTGAAGAAGCCCGCTTCGATGTCGAGCGGTGCGTCCGGATCGGAGGACGTGATACCGAGGCGCCCCTCGCTGGTCGGCCGCAGCACGTAGCCGATGGCCTGGATCCCCGGCTCTCGCTCGAGGGTCGGGTTCTCCCCCGGGAGGTGATCGGCGACCGAGATAGGCGCGAACAGCACCTGCCCGTCCACCCGCTCGGCATCCGCGGTGGACTTCAGGAAGGCGATCGCGTCATAGGAGGGCGCGCCGATCGGTCCTCGGCGCGTCGCGAGGTAGCGAAGGCCGGCCAGCGCTTGGCCGACGGGCCCAGAGAGCTGGCGGTTGTAGCCCAGGTTCTCGCGCAGGCGGGCTTGGAGCTGGATGCAACGGTGCTCGCGGAGACGACCGCCGACGTTCGGCTGGTCGACCCGCACCTCGACACCGGCGGCGCGCAGGACGTCGGCCGGCCCGATCCCCGAGAGCTGCAACAGGCGCGGTGTCTGGATGCTGCCGAGCGACAGGATCACCTCGCGCTGAGCCCGGAGCTCGATGGCACGACCGGCCTGGCGCACGACGACACCGACGACTCTGTCCCCGTCGAACAGCAGCTTCGTCGCCAACGCCCCGGTCTCGACCGCGAGGTTCGGACGGGAGCGGACGGGGTGGAGGAACGCGTGCGCGGAGCTCACGCGCTGGCGGCGACGCCCGATGTTCGACATGGTCAAGCCGACGCGCTCGACGTCGGTCTCGTTGAGGTCGTCGACGGCCTCGAGTCCGCAGAGCGCTCCCGCGGCGACGAAGGCTTCGCTGACCGGGTCCGGGTCCGGCACCTTCGAGATGGTCAGCGGCCCGCCGATGCCGCGCGTCGGGGAGGCGCCGAGCTGGTTGTCCTCGATCCGCTTGTAGCTCGGGAGGATGGCGTCCCAGCCCCAGCCCTTGTTGCCGAGGCGCTCGAGCTCGTCCCAATCCGCCTGCTGACCGCGGTTGTAGACCAGGCCGTTGATAGCGCTGGAGCCGCCGAGCACCTTGCCTCGGACCCAGTAGTCGACCGTTCCGGCGCGGCCGAACGGACGGGTGGGGAACATCCAGGCGTGCTTCGGGTCACCCAGGAGCTTCCCGAACCCCTTGGGGATGCGGATCAGCGAGCTCTTGTCCTCGCCGCCGGCCTCGACCAGCAGCACCCTGGCACCCGGGTCCTCGGACAGCCGGTTGGCCAGCACGCATCCAGCCGAGCCGGCACCGACGACGATGTAGTCGAACTCAGGCATGTGATCCCTTCAAGTGAGCCCCTCCCCTGCGCCGCTGTTGCCGCTGGCGGAAATAGTCGAATGATTATGTTGTAACGCGACCGCTCGAACGTGGGCTCAGATCACGGGCTGCGTCTGCGCCCGGGTCGCGCCCCAGGAGTGCAACGCCGCGGCGTGGAGGTTGCCAAGGCCGCCGGCGGTCATGAAGAGCACTTCTTCCACGTGCTGGGTCAAGTGCACTCGACCGTTCGCCTGCACGCGACCGAGCGCTTCGATCGGCGCCCAGTGCTCCTCGGGGAACCAGTCGAGCGGAAGGCTGGCGTGTTGCCAGAGGAGGTCCTGCACCTCTTGGGCATCCGGAACCTCGCGTCCGATCAGCTCCGCCCAGATCGGGTTGATGGCGACCAGCACCTCGGAGAAGGCTGCCGCCGGGAGGAAGCCGTTGGCGCCGGGGTAAGCAAGCGACTTGCCGATGAACTCCAGCAGCGTCCGTCCGGTCGTCGAGGCGATGTCGCAGATGTTCACCGTGCCCATCGCGCCGTACACGGTGACTGCGTCTCCGACGACGCCGCGCCGCGCCGCCAGGGGCGGCCACGGTGAGCGCTCTTCCCATTCACCGAACACGATGCCTGCCACCCGCCCAGGCGTGCCGAAGACACTTTGCGACGTCTCGCCGATGCGCTGACCGGCGACATTTCGCATCACCAGACGCAGGGCACGACCGATGGCGGGAGCGCCTCCGTCCGCACCGCCGAGGCATCCCGCACCGTAAGGGATGTCGAGCCGATGTCGGATCGGCCCGTTGACGATGATCGCGGGAACCACCGATCCGGTCGTCGCGTTCAGCGCGTGCAGGTCGAACGCCGGCTCCGCCATGGCGCGAAGTGCAGCGCGCAGGAGCGGCAGCGACTCCGGTGACGCGCCGGTCATCACCGCGTTGGCGGCGAGCTTCTCGTTGGTGCACGCCGCGCCGGACGGCGGTAGTTCGGCCACGACCTCTTCGGGGTCGGCACTGGTCGCATCGAGGAATCTCTGCACCCGCTCCTCGGTGGGAGGGATCAGCGGCAAGCCGTCCGACCAACCCTCGCGCCGTGCAAGCTCAGCAAATGCGTCGACGTCCGCCGGTATCCGGTGACGTTGCGCGACGGCCATGTCAGACCACCGCGCCGAGCAGCTTCAGCATGTCGCCATAGGTGTCGCGCGCAATGCCGCGCACCTCCTCCTCAGGCCTGGTGTCCAACGGATAGGGAAGGACGTACAGGCGAAGACCGGCACGGCCGTAGTTCGCAGCGAGGGTGCGGCCCAACTGCTCGAAGTGGGCGGTCGTCACGCCGACTGTCGGGAGCCCGGCGTTCACCGCAGCCACGGAGTCCTTGATCGTCCACGAGGTGCAGGACCCGCAATTGCCGAGCCCTACGACTGCAGCGTCGACCGAACCAAGGAAGGCGCCGAGCTCCTGGTGTTGGGTGTCACCAGCAGCGCCATCGAGGCCCTGCGCCCGACGCCAGACTGCCGAGCTCACCCCATCGCCGGCGAGGGCCTTGCACCACTCGTCCACGACCCAGTCCCAGGAACGCCACAGGACATCCACACGGAAGCCGACCGTCTTGCCCCTCAGGTCGCCCGCATCGGGACCAGGGAACATGTCACGGTCAGCGACCTCGGCCGCCGGGTCGACGATCGTGACCTCACCAGCGCCGCCGCCTGAGCCCACTGAGCGACCATCGTCCATCGGACCCACGCGCGGATCGTCGACCACGACGGTGTAGGCGCCGGGCACGCGCTTCTTGAGGGCAGCGTCGACCATGTTGTGAAGCGCCTCTGGCGGCAGGACGCAGTCGGCGCAGCCGGCGGAGTCCAGGTCCAGTCGGAAGTCGACTTCCCTCGTCAGGGCGTCGGCCCGAAGAAGGAGCAGGTCTGCCCCGTCACCGCGGACCAGCTCCTGCACCTCGGCTGCCGCCGCCGCGACTCGTCCGATGTCCATCGTCCCGACTTCCACCCTCGCCTCCTTCGCCCTTCTACATGTTACATGTAACTGCTATCCTCGGTCCATGGGCGCCCGGCTGGAACCGTTGGATCGATCCGATCTGCTGCTGAGCCGAACCGTCGCTCGCCTGCGGCAAGCGATCCTCGACGGTTCGCTCGAACCAGGTGAGCGGTTGAGCGTTCCCGAGCTCGCTCGGACGTTGGAGACCAGCCGCACGCCGGTCCGCGAGGCGCTCTACGTGCTGGAACGAGCTGGCCTCGTCGAGATCCGCCCCCGCCGTGGTGCCGTGGTGTTCGGCGGCGGACCCAACTCGCTCCGCGAGATGATGGAACTCCGAGAGGCGCTGGACGGGATGGCAGCGCGGCTGGCGGCGGAGCGGATGACCGCTGCCGAGCGAACGGCGCTCGACTCGGTCGCGAGGGAGCACGAGCGGGCGCTCGGTGCGCAGGACCTCGAACGTCACATCGCGCTCGACTTGGAGTTCCACAGCTTGATCCGCGACGGAGCGCACAACGAGCAGCTCGCTGCCGATCTTTCTCGACTTCGCGATCAGATCCTGCTCGTCATGCGGGCGTGGTCCGTCGCGCCGGGAGGGATGGGGAAAGGCACGCGTCGAGACCACCGTGCAATCCGACGAGCCGTCCTCTCAGGAGATCCCGAAGCTGCGGAGGCGGCCGCCCGTGAGCACGTCCGGAACATCAGCGCATTCGTGCGACGTTCCGACCGCCCCTCCGACCGCCGATCCGCCCTCAGCCTGGACGCGAGCGCGTGACGCAAGGGCAAACCATCGTCTGGATCACGGGCGCCACCAAGGGACTCGGCGCTGGGTTGGCTCGTACCTGTCCCTTCCAGAACGCGCGCGTGATCAACGCGTCGCGCACGAGTCACCCTGACCTGGAGAACATCTTCTTCGACCTCGGAGACCGCGACAGCTGGCAAGCGCTGCGTCACTCATTCCAGGAGGAGCTCGCCGACTTCGCTGGCGAGCGAGCGATCTTCATCCACAACGCGCTCTTCGACGGTTCGACGGGGTTCGCCGGCGAGATGAACGAAGACCTCTATGAGCGGGACGTCCTCGGCAACGTCGTCGCTCCCCTGCAGTTGGGTGACTGGTTCCTACGTGCGGTGCGCTCGGGCTACGAGTCAGGGCTCGTCATGATCTCGTCGGCCGCGGCGCAGGTGCCGGTCGAAGGCCACAGCGTGTACGGCGCAGCGAAGGCCGCTGTCGAGCAGTGGGTGCGGGTCGTGCGCCGGGAGCGCATGCGCCGGGGAAGCGGACCGTGGGTGGTCGCCATTCGCCCAGGGTTCGTCGACAGCGAGACGACGCGTCGCGAGGCGACCTTGGATCCTGAGCACTACCCGATGGCCCTCCTGCTGAAAGACGGCCTCGAGGCGGGTGAAGCACTGCACCCCGACGACGCGGCTCGCAACATCTGGAACGCGTTGCCTCCCGGAGACCGGTCGGTCCTGCTGTTCGGCGAGCCGCCGTCGGGTGTCGGCCGGGCAAGGACAGGAGCGGCATGAGCGGCGGAGCACTCGCGGGCTTGCGGGTCATCGACGCCGCGTCGCTGTACGCCGCCCCGTTCGTCGCCACCCTGCTCGCGGACCACGGCGCCGAGGTCATCAAGGTCGAACCCCCTGGCGGTGATGCCTACCGCCACTACCCGAACCGGATGTGGCCGCTGCTCGCCCGCGGCAAGCGGTCGGTCGTTCTCGACCTCGGCGACGCAGCCGGCTGCGACCAGCTCCGCCGACTCGTCAGGGACGCCGACGTCCTGATCGTCAACCTGCCGCCGACCACGCTCGCCAAACGAGGACTGGATTACCACACGCTGGCCGCCGCCAACCCGGGGCTGATCATGGTGAGCACGACCGGCTTCGGGCTCGACGGACCGTACATGGACCGTCCGGGCAACGGGACGCTCGGCGAGGCCTACGCCGGTCTCACCCACATGACCGGCGATCCGAACGGACCCCCGGTGCTCGCCAGCGTGCCCCTGGGCGACGCCATCACCGGCATCGCCGGCGCGTTCGGTGTGCTCGCGGCCTGCTACCACAAGCTGGCGCACGGGGGTTCCGGCCAGCTCATCGACCTCAATCCGTTGGACGTCCTGCTCCACGTGGCCGGTCCGGTCCACACCGAGTACGACGGTCACGGCGAGCCACCGAACCGGCAAGGCAGCCGGCTACGTGGTTCCACCGTCCGGAACGTGTTCGCGACCGCAGACGGTCGTTGGGTGGCCATCAGCGCCTCGACCCCCCGGCACGTGAGCGACCTCGCCAACCTGGCGGGCCACGATGAATGGGACGACGACGGCGTGCCGCGGGGCGACGTCGAAGCAGCCCTCCGTCGCTGGACGTCCGCCCACTCGTGTGACGAGGTCGTCGAAGCGCTTGTGTCCCGACGTCTTCCGGTCGCGCCGATTCAGAACGCGCGCGACGTGCGCAGTGATCCCCAGGTCGTGTCGCGGGACGCGCTCATCACGGTCGTGACGGCCGAGCACGGCCCGGTTCGCAGCCCCGCGCCCGCGCCGCGCCTGACCGGCACGCCGGCTCCGGTCCGGACGCGCACCCCTGATGTGGGGGAGCACGCCGCGGAAGTGCTCGAATGCGGTTCGCCATGGTGAGGTCACCGCTGGTCGACCACCTCACCTTCATGAACGGCTGCATGGTCCGAGTGCCCTTCCGCGAGTTGGTTCCCGCTGTGTCCGCTGCTGGCTTCGAGGCAATGACCTGCTGGGCCAACGTGTGGCGACACGCACTGACGCGTGACGGGTTCGACCTTCCCGGGATGAGGGCGTTGCTCGATGACAACGGCATCGCTTTGACCGACTGCGAGGTCTGCCGAACCTGGGCGCCAAGTGCCGCGGAATCGGCGTCCGGCAAGCCTCTTGTTGCGGCGGACCCGCACGAGATCCTGAGCGTGTGCGCGGCGCTCGGAGGCAGCACCGTGGTGGCCATCCACGACACACCGGATGGCCTGGTCCTCGACCGCGACGCGGAAGCCTTCGCTGCGCTCTGTGATGCAGCGGCCGAGCACGGGCTGCGCGTGGCGCTCGAGACAGTGCCGTTCACCACGATCCGAGACGTCGCGTCGGGTTGGTCGCTTGTCGAGGCTGCTGGTCGCCCGAACGGCGGGCTGGTGTTCGACGTCTGGCACCACGTCCGCAGCGGGTGCCCCGACAGCGCGCTCGATCAGGTGCCCGGATCCCGAATCTTCACCATCCAGCTGTCCGACGGTCCGGCGTACCCGCGGAATATCGATCTCATGGCTGAAGCGTCGACCCCGCAGGGCCGTATGGCGCCCGGCGCTGGTGAGATGCCGGTATCCCGGCTGCTGTCACTGCTGCGGGCAAAGGGGGTCGTCGCCAACGTCGGCCCGGAAGTGACATTGACCGTCGACGGCGGCGCGCTCGACAGGGAGCGCGCCGAAGCGCTCGCACGAGAGCTGCATCAGGCGACGACGTCGACGCTCGCCGCTGCCGACGCTCGCTCGGCAGAGCGCCTCGAATACCGCCGCGCCGAACTCCGCGGGGCCGAGCGATGACCGCGGTGCGGGGACCGCTCGCCGGGCTACGTGTGATCGAGCTCGCCGGGCTCGGACCCGTGCCGTTCGCGGCCATGCTGTTCGCCGACCTCGGCGCCGACGTCGTGCGCGTCGACCGCGTGGGCGCCGCCGCGGTCGACCCGGAGCGCTACGTCATGCACCGCGGCCGGCGCTCGATCGCCGTCGACCTCAAGCACGCCGACGGACGAGAGATCGTGCTGCGGCTCGCGGACGGCGCGCACGCGTTCCTGGAAGGCTTTCGCCCTGGCGTCACCGAACGGCTGGGCATCGGCCCCGCCGACGTCCACGCCCGCAACGCCCGATGCATCTACGGCCGCATGACCGGTTGGGGTCAGGACGGCCCGCTCGCGGCGCGAGCCGGCCACGACATCGACTACATCGCCGTGTCGGGCGCGCTGCACACCTTCGCTCGCGCCGGTGAGCGGCCGGTGCCGCCGGTCAACCTCGTCGGTGACTTCGGTGGAGGCGGTGCGTTCCTCGCCATCGGCGTGCTCGCCGCGCTCTGGGAGGGCGGTGGCCAGGTCGTCGACGCCGCCATGGTCGACGGGAGCGCGGTGCTCACCACGATGTTGCATGGCCTCTTGGCTCAGGGACGATGGCGCGACGAGCCCGGCGTGAACTTCGCGGACACCGGGTCGAACTTCTACGAGGTGTACGAGTGCGCCGACGGGCGCCACGTCGCGGTCGGCGCCATCGAAGCGCAGTTCTACGATGAGTTGCTCGCCGGCCTCGGGCTCGATCGCGACGCGGTCCCTGACCGCAGTGACCCGGCCAACTGGCCGGCGCTGAAGGCGACGTTCGCGTCGGCGTTCCGCACCCGTACGCGCGACGAGTGGGACGAGCTGTTCTCGCGCACTGACGCGTGCGTCGCGCCGGTGCTGTCGCTCACCGAGGCACCCGATCATCCGCACAACGCGGCGCGTCACACGTTCGTCGACCGCAATGGCATCACCCAGCCGGCACCCGCGCCCCGCTTCAGCCGCACGCCGGCCGAGCTCGACCGCCCACCGGCACGCCCGGGTCAGCACACCGACGAGGTGCTCGCCGAGTTGGGCTACGACGCCGGCACGGTCGCACGCCTGCGCGCCCAACAGGTAGTGGACGGAGGGGGATCGTGACGCTCGAGGACCGCATCGATCGCATCGAGCCCGCTCACGTTCCACAGCAGAATCAGTAAAATAATTGAGCTTAATTGTCCAACCGGAGGAAGTGACGTGGCGCTCGACTACGGCATCATCGACTGCGACACCCATTGCTACGAAGCGCGCGACGCGTTCACCCGGCACCTGCCGAAGGCCTACCTCGATCGAGCCATCGCCCCGGTGCGCAAGGCCGACGGCAGCGACGCAATCCTTGCCGGCTCGCGCTTGGCCACGTTCAACAGCGAGCAGGGCCTCGGCTTCGACATGGCCTATCGACCGGGTTCGCTCAAGGAGATGCTCAAGCAGATGGCCTCCGGCAACCCGGAGGAGACCTACGAGCCCGAGCCCATGCGCGTCGAGTACCTCGAGCGGGAACCGCGCATCGAACTGCTCGACGCCCAGGGCATCGACGAGTGCGCGCTCTTCCCAGCGGGCATGGCGCTGGCCGCCGAGCACTACGTTGCCGACACCGACGCCCTCTACGTCAACCTCCGCTCGTTCAACGAGTGGTTCGACGAGACCTGGGGATTCGACAGGGGTCGCATCCACCCCACAGCGGTCGTCTCACTCCGCGATCTCGACCGGGCCGTCGAGCTCACCGATTTCGTTCTCGACAAGGGCGCTCGGGTCGTCCTGCTCCCTACCGGCCCCGCCTACGGCCGCTCACCCGGCGATCCCTACTTCGACCCGGTCTGGTCGCGGCTCGCCGAGGCCGAGGTCACCGTGGCCTTCCACATCCAGCCGTACTGGTACTTCGACGCCATCTCGCCGGCGTGGGGTCAAAATCCCGACCCGGCTGCGTGGCACATGTCGGCCTGGCAGTGGATGAACACCTATGGCGAGCGGCCGATCATCGACACGCTCTCGGCCCTGGTGTTCGACAACGTGTTCGGCCGGTTCCCGAGCCTCAACGTCCTCGTGGCCGAGCACGGCGCCAGCTGGGTCCCCCACACGCTCACCCACATGGACAAGAGCCGCGGCATGGGGCGCAACGGGACCTGGATCGGTGGCAAGCTCGACGACCCGCCGAGCGCCATCTTCAAGGAGCACGTGCGGGTCGCCCCTTACCCCGAAGACAACGTCCCGTGGATCATCGAGAACCTCGGCGGCGACGCCTCGTGCCTGGTGATGGGCTCAGACTTCCCGCACGCCGAGGGCCTGGCCGAGCCGGCCGACTACCTCGAGGTGCTCGATCCGCTCGACGAGCCCACCAAGCGGGCGATCATGCGGGGCAACGCGGAGCGCTTGTTCAGTCGGTGAGACAGGTACACCGATGCCGCCATCGCCACCCTCGGCTACGGGCTCGCCGCCGAGAGCCACCCGCACGACAGACCCGAGTACGCGGCTGTGCCCGAGCAGCTCCGGGCGCGCTGCCGTGGATGACGTCGCGCTCGCGCCGGAGGACGTCGCGTTCCGCGACGAGCTGCGCGACTGGCTGGCCGACAACCTGGTCGGCGACTTCCTCGACGCGTCGGGCGTCGGTGGCCCGGCGGACGACCGGCGCTGGGATCTGCGTCTCGAGTGGGAGCGCAAGCTGGCCGCCGACCGGTGGCTGAACGTGAGCTGGCCGGTGGCGTACGGCGGGCGCGGAGGCACGCCGACGCAGGAGGTGATCTTCCACATCGAGCACGCCGCCGTCGGGGCGCCGTATTGGGTCGGCGTCCACGGGCGCGACCTTTTCGGCCCGACGCTGCTCGAGTTCGGCACCGACGCTCAGAAGGCGCGCTTCCTGCCGGCGATCACCCGCTGCGAGGAGCTGTGGGGCCAGGGCTTCAGCGAGCCCGACGCCGGCTCCGACCTCGCCGGCCTGCGCACGCGCGCCGAGCGCGACGGCGACGAGTGGGTCATCAACGGCCAGAAGATCTGGATGACCTTCGGCGCCCATGCCGACTGGCTCTACGTGCTGTGCCGCACGGACCCGGACGCGCCCAAGCACAAGGGCATCTCGATGCTGCTCATACCCCGCCACCAGGACGGCGTCACGATCCGACCGATCCGCAACATCGCGGGCGATGAAGAGTTCGCCGAGGTGTTCTTCGACGACGCCCGCACCGCCGCCGACCTCGTCGTGGGCGACGTCAACGGCGGCTGGAAAGTCGTCATGGGAACGCTCGGCAACGAGCGCGCCGGTACCACGGTGCTGCCCTTCCAGCGGATCTTCGAGCGCGAGATGCGCCACCTGCTCGACTACGTGCGCAGGAAGGGCCTCGGCAGCGATCCCGTCCTCCGCCAGCGGCTCGCCGCGGCGTGGTCGGGCCTGCGCATCATGCAGCTCAACAACGACCGGCTGCTGACCGCCGTGCTCGGGGGCCAGCACCCCGGCCCGGAATCGTCGATCGGGAAGCTGCACTGGGCGAACTGGCACCGCTCGTTCGGCGAGCTGATGATGGACGTCATGGGCGCCGCCGCCCTCGTGACCCCACCGGGCGGTGGGCTCCACCCCATGCAGCACAGCTTCCTCAACGCCCGTGCCGAGACGATCTACGGCGGCGCCAACGAGATCCAGCGCAACATCGTGGGCGAGCGGGTGCTGGGCCTACCCAAGGAGTGACATGACGGTCGACGGCAGCTTGTCCCACCAGACCACCACGACCAAGGCCGACGCCCCCGCGGACGCCGCCTCCTCCTCCTGACCGAACCTGCGACGGTTCGCACACGGAAACGTGTGCGAACCGTCGCAGGAACGGCAGTCAGGCGGGGGTGAAGGTGAGCGGGAGGCGCTTCGCCTCGCGGACCCCGTGCAGAGCCCAGTCGACGGTCTCTCCGTCGGTCACCCGGTAGTCGCCGACGCGGCGGTGGAACTGGTCGACCGCGGCGCGCAGCTCGGCGCGGGCGAGGTGCGACCCGAGGCAGCGGTGCAAGCCGGCGGCGAACGCGATGTGCCGGTTCGGTTCACGCCCGATGTCGACCGTGAGCGGGTCGTCGAACGCGGCGGGATCGAGGTTCGCCGTCGCCCAGCAGAGCAAGATCAGCTCACCCGCCTTGATCGGCACGCCGGCGACCTCGGTGTCGACCTTCGCCCACCGCGTACCGCCCTGAGGCACCGGGCTCTCCCACCGCATGATCTCCTCGATCGCCGGGTTGAGCAACGAGGGGTCGGCGAGGATGCGGTGGCGCTCCTCCTCGTGCAGAGCGAGCCAGCCGAGGATCACGCTCAGCGACGACGTCACCGTGTCGAGCCCGGCGATGGTGAACATGTGCATGAGGTTTACGATCTCGGCGTCGTTGAGCCGCTCCCCATCGAGCTCGAAGCTCATGAACGCGCCGATGAGGTCGTCATGGACCTCGCCCGATCGTCGGCGCTCGGCGAGGCGCAGTGCCAGTCGCTCACGCAACCGATCACCGGCCAGCCACGCCAGCTCTTCGTGCTCCTCGAACGTGGCACCCTCGTTCTTCAGCACACCGTCCTTGCACGCGATGAGGAAGTCGAGGTCCTCCATCGGCATACCGAACAGCCGCAGGAACATGATGCACGGCAGCGGCACGCAGAACGCGTCGTGCAGCTCGACGTGCCCGTCGCCGATGAACCCGTCGATCAGCTCGTCGGCCAGCTTCCGCACATCGGGCTCGAGGGCCGCCATGCGCTTTGGCGCCAGCAACGGGTCGATGAGCTTGCGGTAGCGCTTGTGCACCTCGCCGTCGAGGTGCAACGGGATCAACGGCTCCCGACTGCCCATGCCCATCCCGTTTCCGGTCGCCGGGTTCACCGAGGTGATGTCGGGGTTGCGGCCGGCCTCGACGATCTCGCTCATG
>Ga0207703_10002339_pt1 | contig 16532 bp, 13 predicted proteins | sample KBSSwiS12_FD_184304 | JGI IMG/M metagenome (GOLD analysis project Ga0207703, IMG submission 184304) | Switchgrass rhizosphere microbial communities from Kellogg Biological Station, Michigan, USA - KBS Switchgrass S1-2 (SPAdes) (version 2) | ecosystem: Host-associated > Plants > Roots >... | reverse complement strand
TGACGGCTACCTGACCGAGTCGCTCGACGAAATTGCCAACACCCTGCGGCCGGAAATCGAATGCGACGCCGCCGAAGTCGAGTCCGTGTTGGTGGGCGGTGTCCAGGCGTTGGATCCTCCCGGCGTGGGCGCCCGCTCCGTGGGCGAGTGCATCGAGCTGCAACTTCGCCAGCTCGATCCCGCGACACCCGGATTCAACACCGCGATCGAGATCGCGCGCCATCATCTCGAGCTCGTGGCCGAGCGCGAGCTGTCGCTGCTGCGCCGTGAGCTGCGCGCGACGGAGGAAGAAATTGCGAGTGCGCTCGCGCTCGTGCGCTCCTGCCATCCGCGCCCGGGCGCCACTGTCAGCACGGGCTCCGCCGAGTATGTTGTTCCCGATGTATTCGTGCGCCGGACCGATCACGGCTGGTCGGTGGAAATCAACTCCGCCACCCTGCCACGCGTGCGCCTCAACAGCAGTTATGCGAGCCTGATCGGCCGCAACGCCAGCCACGCCACCATGCGCGCCCAGCTCCAGGAAGCCCGGTGGTTGCTGAAAAGCCTGGAAATCCGCCACGAGACGCTCATCAAGGTCGCGCGCTCCATTGTCGAGCGCCAGCAGGCCTTCCTCGAGCACGGCGACGAACACATGCGGCCGATGATCCTCAAGGACATCGCCGAGGCCGTCGGCATGCACGAGTCCACCATCTCGCGCGTCACCTCCGGCAAGTACATGCATACACCGCGTGGCGTCTTTGAGCTGCGCTATTTCTTCTCCAGCCAGGTTGAGGGAGCGGACGGTTCGGGCACTTCGTCCACCGCCATCCGCGCCAAGATCAAGAAGTTGGTCAAAGAAGAAGATGCCGAGACGCCTTTGAGCGACGGCCGTATTGCGGAGCTGTTGTCCGGTGAAGGAATTCCGGTCGCGCGCCGCACGGTGGCCAAGTATCGCGAGGCGATGGGCATTGCGCCCTCGAATGAGCGTCGACGCGCGGGAATGAGACAAATGTAAGTCGAGAGTGAACAACTCAAAGGAGACGGCTATGCAGCTCAACGTCACCGGCCACAATATCGAGGTCACTGCGGCCTTGCGCGGATATGTGGAAAAGAAACTCGAACGTATCGCGAGGCACTTCGATCAGGTCATCGACGTTCACTGTGTGCTGACGGTTGAGAAGCTGCGACAGAAGGCCGAAGCAACTATGCATGTGAGCGGCAACTCCATCCATGCGGACGCCTCGGAAGCAAACATGTACGCAGCCATCGACCTCCTCACCGACAAGCTCGACCGCCGCGTCAAGAAGCACAAAGAAAAGAAATGCGATCATCACGCGAGTGAAGCGCAGCGCTCCGCCCGCAATATTCCATCGCTTTAGGCACATCGCCTGGGAAATCCGCGCTGGCGCGGTTTTTTGACCGCGCCGGCCTCGGTCACAGGTCTTTAACCGTTCTGCGCTTGCAGCGGCACCGCTGCTGGCGCTAACGTCCGTCCCGTGCGCATCATCATCCTCAGCGGCCTGTCGGGATCCGGTAAGAGCGTGGCTCTGCACATGCTCGAGGACCTGGGCTTTTATTGCATCGACAACATTCCGGCGGCGCTGCTGAAGCCGTTCATTTCCTACACGGTGCGCAGCCCGGAGCCCACTTACGAGCGCACGGCAATAGGTCTCGATGCGCGCAACACGGCCGCCGAGATCGCGACGGTGCCGCAACTGATTGACGAGCTGCGCCGAAGCGGAATCCAGTGCGAAGTGATCTTCCTCGTGACGAGTGACGAGGAGCTGCTGCGGCGGTTTGCCGAGACGCGGCGCAAGCACCCGATGAGCGGGCACAACATCGACCTGCGCGATGCCATGGCGCTCGAACGGCAATTGCTCGAGCCCATCGTCTATGCGGCCGATCTCGTGATCGACACTTCGAAAATGGGCGTGCACGCTCTGCGGGAAATCATCCACGAACGGGTGGAACAGCGCAGCGTGGGGCGTCTGTCCATTACCTTCGAGTCCTTTGGGTTCAAACATGGGATTCCGGGAGATGCGGATTTCGTATTTGATGCCCGCTCGCTGCCCAATCCGTACTGGGAGCCGTCGCTGCGCAATCTGACCGGGCGCGACCCGGAGGTCATCCGATTCCTCGAAGCCCAGACGACGGTGGGTACCCTGATCGCCGACATCGCGCAGTTCATGTCGGCGCGCATCCCGGAATACCAGGCCAGCAATCGCGGGTATCTCACGGTGGCGGTGGGCTGCACCGGTGGCCAGCACCGATCTGTCTACATCGTGGACCGCCTCGCCGAAATTTTCGCGAGCCGCTTCTCCAACGTGAGTGCCCGACACAGCTCGCTGACGGCCAGAAGCCAGCGCCTGCGCCTCGCTTAGTCCCGCGGCTTCGCGGGCCATATCAAATCTTAAACAACGCTCCCACGCGTTTACCCAACAGCGAGTTCACCAGGACCAGTATCAGGGTCAGCAGCAGCATGGCCCAGGCTCCCAGCGCGCTCGCGATATACGGCCCATCCCCCAGGCGCTGGAACAATTCGAATATGCCGCGCGTGATCGGCCAATAGGACTGCTTCTGCACGAGGATCAGCGAATCGCTGACCTCCAGCATGGTGAAGGCGAATACCATCAGCGCCCCGGCCACCAGATTCGCGCCCAGCAGCGGGGTCGTAATCCGCAGGAGCGTCTGCATACGGCCCGCGCCGATGTTTCGCGCGGCCAGCTCCAGCTCTTCCGGGGTCTGCTCCAGGCCTGCCACCGTGCTCCTGACGACGTATGGCAGACGGCGGATGGCGTAGGCCATCACAAGTAACAGAGTTGGATTCTTCTGGACGTCGATGACGCTCAGCAGCCACTTCCAGTCGGGGAACCATGCCTTCATCTGCAGGCTCACGGCGAGGTATCCGAACGCCAGCACCAGGCCAGGCACCGCCAGGGGCAACATGGACAGGCTGTCGATCAGGGCTTTCAGCGCGAAGGGTAGCTTCGAGCGGACGATGAGAATCCCCAGTCCCAGGCCGAGCGCAATATCCAGCACTACGCTCAGGCCGGAGAATATGAGGCTGTTGCGGATGGAGGGAAGCGCCAGCTCATGTGTCAGGGCGTGTTGGTAATGCGCAGTAGTAAACACGCGCGGCAGAACGCTTTGGTACCACTGGCCCGTCGCGGAAATGCTGCTGAGGAGAACTCCGATGTGCGGCAGCAGTGCCAGCCCTATGACGACAACGAACGGAAGCGCCACCCGGATGCCTGCGAGGCCCTTCAGTTGAATGGTACCCAGCGCCGCTGGAGTTTTGGTCCAACCCGTCTGATTACGCCAACCGACCGCCAGCTTTCCAAGTGCGTACACCAGGCAGCATCCCAGCATGGTGACGATCAGCAGGGCGTAGGGCAGCGGGTTGTTGGATATCTCCGTGATGCGGAAATACACCTGTACGGGGGTGACGTCGTAGAAGTCGAACATCAAGGGCGTGCCGAGCTCGGAGAAGCTCCAGATGAACACAATGGATGCGCCGGCAAACACACCCGGCAGCATCAAAGGCAATGTCACTGAGCGAAACACGCGCCAGGCGGATGCACCCAGGTTTGCCGCAGCCTGTTCCAGCGATGGATCGACGAACGAGAGCGCAGTCAGGACGTTTACAAACAGGATGGGATACAGGCTGAATGCTTCGCTCACGACCACCGCGCTGAATGCATGCTGGGCCAGCCAGTTTATGGGTGTTCCCGGTGCCACCAGGCCCAGGTGTTGGCTCGAGGCCGTCAGTGCCCCTTGCGCGCCAAAAATAAACCGGATGCCAATGGCGCCGACAAACGGCGGCAGCACCAATGGCACCAACAGCAGCGACGCAAACAGGCTTTTCCCCGGAAACTCGTACCGCCTGTTGAGCAGGGCCAGCGGGACAGTGATCAGCACGCAACACACAGTCACGAGCGTCGCGATCACAGCGCTGTTGATGGCCCCCATCCGGAACTGCTGATCCTGGAAGACCGCAGCCAGATACGCCCCCACCGAGGCCAGCTTCACGCCCGGCGTCGACAGCCCCAGCCCCGTGCTGATGACAGTCCACACTGGCCACACCAGGAACACCCCGAACAGGACCAGCACGGCTGCGAACGCTGCATATCTGACGGCACTAGCCACCGACAAACGCGCCATCACCGCGCCACCCAACAGCCGCGCCCATACAGTCCTGCCCATGCGCGCGCTATCACCGGGCCACCGCCTGCAGACTCACCGCTGCTCGCGCGATCACCCGGCCGCCGCCTGCGGGCTTGCCGCCGCTCGCGCCACCGCGACCCACCGCCTCCGGGCTCACCGCTGCTTGGCGCGACGGCACTTCGGCGGCGCGCCGTAGCTCACGATACTCGGCGCGAAACTGATCCCGCCACTGCCGCTGCAGCGTCAACCAATCCTCCGGCTTACCTTTCAACATCTGCCGGTGAACAGCCACTCCAGCCTGTGACGCGGCCTGGCTGACCGGGAAAGTCCCCAGCTTCGCATCCAGCTCCGCGGCACGGGGCGAAGCGAAGATCGCTCGTCGCGTATCACGCAGATCGGGCAGCAAATCGATGCAGCACAGAACAATGAGCTCATCCATGAGCCCGAACGTGGCGCGCCGGCTCGGCTTCGTGTTGAACCCGCCAGCCGTCGTGAACGGGTTGGTGAACTCTGTGAAATCAATCGGGTGGTCATACACCGACCGCACGACCGGCAATCGCTGCAGCGCCATCTCCGGAGTTTCGCCAGGCCCCGGCCTGGTAATCCACAACCGCTGCCCCGCATCGCTCAACACAAACTCAATGAAGCGCGTGGCAACCTCGGGATGCTGCGCACCCTTCGCCAACGCTATGGGCTCTGGAGTTACCATGGTCGCCCCCAGCGGCTCCACATACCCCACCCTGTTGCCGCCGACCGCTGCGATCTGCGCGCGCGCATAGAAATCGATAGACATCGCCGCGGCAACATCGCCATTACTGACAGTGCCGGGTAACTCATTGGCCGCCTGCGTAAATCCCTTCGCATTGGCCGCAATCTGCCGAATCAATCCCATCCCACGCGCCCACGCTTCCTGCTGAGGCCTGTGCTCCTGACTCGCGGTCTCGATCTCGCGTTCAACAATCACCTGCAGCGCCGCTTTGGCGGACGCCGAGCGGGTTGGATCCGCAAGCTCCAGCCAGCCGCTGTAGCGAGGGTCGGCAAGGTCAGCCCATGTTCTGGGCTCCGGAAGATGCAGGTAGGCCAGCACGTCCCGGTTGTACATGATCCCAAAACTCGACAGCGCCGCCCCAAACCAACGTGGGCCGCCGGGCGACTGATCGTAAAGCGGCACCCCGCCGATGTCCGGCGTCGGAAACGCCGCCTCCAGCACACCAGGCTCCAGCGCCACTGTTTCGAGGTACTTGCTGCCGAGTGCGTCGCTGAACAGGGAGTCGCTCCCGCCCCAGACGAGATCAACGTTGTAGGTACCCGTCCGCTCGTAGGCGGCTTCGCTGGCCTGGAAGAACTTGACGATCTCGCCACCACCGAAGCTCAGGTATTCGATGCTCACGCCACGGTGGTATTTGTTTGCGTACCAGGCAGCAAATGCCCGATCAAACTTGCGGCGCACCGTCTCCAGGTGCGGCGTCATGATCACGAGTTGATCAGCCGGTCCCGAGCGCACGGCCACCCGTGGCGCAGTCATCAGCAGCGACCGGAAAATGAACGGCAACAGCAGCACCAGGATGACGAGCACCAGCAGAACCCGCGTGCCCCAGGACTTCATCGGCCCAACACCACCACATCGGTCGGATCAAATTCCAGGGCAACCTGTCCCGCGAGTCCCTGCCGCGGCGGCGCCGACACCACATTCAACCGCCTGTCACCAACAGCAACCAGATGCTCGCTGGACTGACCCAGGAATGTATCCTCGACCACGGTCCCGATCAGGCGATTGACGCCGGCACCCTCTCCTGCGGCGACAAAGCCGCTGGCCCATGCCACGCCCACAGCCGTGCCCGGCCGCGCTATCCCAGACGCGCCTGTGCTCTGACTCGGCCCAGCCGCTCCTGCCGCGACAGCATGGCTGGCGTCGCCGCGCCCGAATATGCTGATCAACTCCGGACGAATGCTGACCGTCACGGGCCCACTTGCCGGTCCCGCCCTGGCAACAATGTCACCCATGCCCGTGGCCACATGCACCCACCCATCCGCCACCGCCACAACCTCGCCATCAACCAGGTTGGTCGGCCCCATGAACTCAGCAACAAAGGCATTCCCGGGTGAGCCATAAAGCTCCTGCGGCGTCCCGACCTGCACCAATCTCCCATCCTTCATCACCGCGATCCGCGCGGCCGTACTGAGCGCCTCCTTCTGATCGTGGGTGACGTAGACGGTAGTAATCCCCGCCTCACGGCAGATTCGCTGAATCTCCCGTCGCAACTCCTGCCGGAGGTGTGTATCGAGATTGCTCAACGGCTCATCGAGCAACAGGCACGCCGGCTGCACTGCCAATGCACGCCCGAGCGCCACCCGCTGCTGTTGTCCACCTGATAGTTCCTGCGGTTTCCGATCCGCGAGGGCGCTCATCTGTACGATATCCAGCGCCTTTTCTACCTGGGCCTGCCGGGCCTGCTGCGTCTCCCCCGGAGCCGCCCGCACCGACAAACCGAACCGGATGTTTTCGCGCACGGTCATATGCGGCCACAAGGCATAGCCCTGAAAGCACATCACCGCATTGCGCTTTTGTGTCGGCACAGCCGTAACATCACGGCCATCAAACAGAATCCGCCCGCTGGACGGAGTCTGTAATCCGGCGATGGTGCGCAGCAAAGTGGTCTTGCCACAGCCACTGGGACCCAGCAGAAAGAACAGCTCCCCGCTGCGGATCTCGAGATCAACCTCGTTCAGGGCATGCGTGTCGCCGTAGACTTTAGTCAGGCGTTCGATACGAATTTGAGTCACGGCCGGAGGATAGCGTGATGTGCCTCTAGTAGTGTGATGTGGCTCTATGAATCACCCAACTGCTCAGGTACTGTCCCGGTTGGCGCACCAACCGCACGAGGGAACCGCACTGTCATGAAGGATCAAATGACCCATTCCCGCATCCGCCTCTTCTGCCCGCTCCTGCTGCTCACAGTCGTTGCAGGTTGCGCGACGGAATCTCACCAGGCGGTGCAGACCGAACATACAGCCTCGTCGACCGTCGCCTACCGCGGCGTCCGGAACTCGATCGCCGTCGGCAAGTTCGACAACCGTTCAACGTACCTGCGCGGACTATTCTCCGACGGTGTTGATCGGCTGGGCGGCCAGGCAAAGACCATTCTCGTCGGGCATCTTCAGGAAACGGGCCGCTTCAATGTCCTCGAGCGCGAGAACATGGACGAGAATGCCCGCGAAGCCCAACTCAGTGGCAAGAAGCAAATGCTGCAGGGCGCGGATTACACCATCACCGGTGATGTCGTCGAATTTGGCCGCAAGGAAACGGGCGACGCCCAGTTGTTCGGAATTCTCGGTGAAGGCAAGAAACAGGTTGCCTACTCCAAGGTCACTTTGAACGTCGTCAATGTACTGACGTCGCAAGTCATTTATAGCGCTTCCGGCGCCGGCGAATACGCCCTGAGCAACCGCGAGGTGCTGGGATTCGGCGGCACGGCGAGCTACGACTCCACGCTGAACGGCAAGGTCCTCGACCTGGCCATCCGCGAGGCGGTCGACAACCTGGTCCAGGGAATGGAGACTGGAAGTTGGTCGCCACGCGCATCCCGATGATGCGCGCCGTCCTGCTGCTGAGCGCGGCTCTCGCACTGACCGGCTGCGTTACACAGCAGTCGAAGTACGAGTGGGGCAGCTACGAAGAAGTCGTCTACGCCTCTTACCTGGCAAAGGACGACGTCCCGGCGGAGAAGCAGGTCGAGGTCCTCGAAAAGGACTATCAGACCGCGCGCTCGGAGCACAAACGCATGCCGCCCGGATGGCATGCCCACCTGGGCTATCTGTATTACCAGGTCGGCAGGGGCGATCAGGCCCGCCAGGAATTCATGACCGAGAAGGCGGAGTTCCCGGAGTCAGCCGTGTTTGTGGACCGCCTGCTCGCGAATGTGAAACACCCATGAGCCTCCTCAACCGCTTCAGTTTCCTGGCCGTCCTGGCGAGCTCGTGCCTGCTCACCGGATGTCAGACCGTGAAACCCTACGACTACACTGCCTTCCGGGCGCATCCGCCGAAGTCCATTCTGGTACTGCCGCCATTGAATGAGAGCACGGCCATCGAGGGTACCTACGGTTACCTCACCACCGTGACACGCCCGGTTGCCGAGCGCGGCTACTACGTGTTCCCGGTCGCTGTTGTCGATCAGTTCATGAAGGAAAACGGACTCCCCAGCGCTGCGGAAATGCAGCAGGCGCCGCTGAACAAAGTCGCGGAAATCACCGGCGCGGATGCCGTGTTGTTTCTCGACCTCAAGCAATATGGGGCTCAGTACCGGCTGTTGAGCAGCGTGGTCACAGTTCAGGTGCACGCGAAGCTCGTGGATACGCGCACCGGCACATTGCTCTGGGAAGGCACCGGCACGGCTCAACAGGGCTCAGGAGGCTCAGGCAGCCTGCTCGCCGACCTCGTGGCCGCGGCGGTGACGCAGGCCATCAACAAGAAGTCTGACAAGGCGCATCAGGTGAGCCGGCTGGCCAACGCCAACCTGTTCTTCCCCGACCAGACTGGCCTGCCCTACGGCCCGTACAGCGAGAAGTACGACCGGTCGCATTAGCGGCCGGCGCTGGCGCCTCTAGGTAGCCTGGGCCACCACCCCAGGCGATGTAGCAACCACCTGCGGCGTTTTCTCGCCGCTCATGAATGCATCGAGCGCCTCCCGCGCCTCCATGGCATCACGGTATCCCAGCTCAATCAGCTCACGCGTATAGCCTGACTCAAACGTCAGATAACTCGCCAACTGGAAACCGGACGCATCGCGCCCGCCGATGACGCGCAACAGTGCGCGCAACCCCTTCGGCAACTCATTGCCGTGCCGGCTGGCAATTTCCCGCGGATCAACACTCGGCGCCAGCATCAAGGTTTCGACGTGCCGCGCGCCGCCGGCCGCCTCGGGAGCCAGCTTGACCAGATCGTTGATTCTATCGAGCTGCTCCAGGTCCCCATAAATCTGGTCCGTGAACAGCGTATCCAGCATGTATCCAAAGATCTCACCCGGGCTCGGCATCATCGGCTGAGTCCGGGTCACCGGCACACCGGCCGATTGCCGGGCGCGCACGCCGATAATCAACACCCGGTCGGAGCCCAGGTGAATGGCGGGACTGAGCGGATTCAACTGGCGCATGGCGCCATCACCGAAGTATTCGTCGCCGAGCCGCATGGGAGGAAACAACAACGGAATCGCAGCGCTCGACATTAAATGATCCAGCGTCAACTCCGTGCGCCGCCCCACACGCTGTACGCGAGACCATTCCGCGCAGGCCTCGATGCCATCGTAAAAAGCGACCGAATGACCCGTAACGTAACTCGTCGAACACAGTGCGACAGCGCGCAGGTGGCCGCGCGCGAGACTCCGGCGAATTCCCGCAAAGTCGATATGAACACCCAGCAGATGCCGCAGCGGACTGTTGTCGAGCATGGACTTGGGCGGCGTCAACACCATTCCACCCGACGCCAGCGCGAGCACCCAATGCATTCCCGCGCGAAGCATATGCACAGGGTCGACGTGGAAAATCTGCTCGGAGCGGAAGTTGGCCCACACGCGCTCCAGACCCTGGACCGCGCGGCGCCATTGATGCGCTTCAGCCGCCAGGACGGCGGCAGCCATTGCGCCGGCAGACGTCCCGACAATCACCTGGAACGGGTTGCGCGAGCGTGGCCATAGTTCAGACAGCGCGAGCAGCGCGCCCACCTGATACGCGGCACGTGAGCCGCCACCGGTAAGAACCAGCCCTACCGTGGGACGACCGCCGGAGCGGTGAGATTGGAAAGAGCCGTCCGTCATGAGCTATGCGGAATTATGGGTGCCCTCCGTAATCCCAGGTGTGACCGATTTCGCGCGCAAAGCGCCGATGGCGGCATCCAGTCCCTGTATGGTCACCGGAAACATCCGGCCATCCACCAGTTCCCGCGTAATCCGCACCGACGCGGTGTAGTCCCAACGATCCTGCTTCTCGGGATTCAGCCACACGAACCGAGGGTACGCCGCCGTCACCCGCCGAATCCAGACAGCCCCCGCCTCCTTGTTCCAGTGCTCCACACTGCCGCCTGGCTGGGTGATCTCGTACGGGCTCATCGTGGCATCTCCCACGAAAATGACGCGATAATCGTGCCCGTAGGTGCGCAAAATCCGGGTCACCGGGGTCACCTGGGAAAGCCGGCGCCGATTGTCCTTCCAGACACTCTCATACAGAAAGTTGTGGAAGTAGAAATACTCGAGGTGCTTGAACTCGCTGCGCGCCGCTGAAAACAGTTCCTCGCACACCCGGATGTGATCGTCCATCGAGCCACCTACATCCAGGAACAACAACACCTTTACCGCATTGCGACGCTCGGCCACCAGCTTCAGATCCAACAGCCCCGCATTGCGCGCCGTTGCGTTGATGGTGCCGTCGAGATCGAGCTGATCCTGCGCGCCCTCGCGGGCGAATTTGCGCAGCTTGCGCAGAGCCAGCTTCATGTTGCGCGTACCGAGCTCGACCGTGTCGTCGAAGTTGCGATATTCGCGCTGGTCCCACACCTTCACGGCACGGCGATTGCGCGAGCCCGCCTGGCCGATCCGGATTCCTTCCGGGTTATAACCATACGCACCAAACGGCGAAGTACCTCCGGTGCCGATCCACTTGTTGCCGCCCTGGTGACGCTCTTTCTGCTCTTCCAAGCGCTTGCGCAGAGTCTCGAGCAACTTTTCCCAGCCGCCCAGGGCCGCGACTTTCTGCTTTTCTTCCTCGCTCAGCGTGCGCGCCGCCACGGCCTGCAGCCATTCGGGTGGCACGTTGGCCACGATCTCATCGAACAGCTTCTCCGCGCCGTTGAAGATTTCAGCGAACACCCGATCGAACCGGTCGTAGTGACGCTCGTCCTTCACGAGCGTGGTGCGCGCCAGGAAGTAGAAATCCCGGGCTGACGCCCAGGCAACACCGGCGCGCAGGCCTTCGAGGAGAGTCAGAAACTCAGTGAGGGTTACGGGCACCCCGCCCTTGCGCAGCTCGAAAAAGAATTTGACGAGCATCCTACCGGGCGCGTCGGTTGAGGAAGATCAGCTGCTCGAACAGGTGCACGTCCTGTTCATTCTTGAGCAACGCCCCGTGGAGGATCGGCAGAGTCTTCTTCGGATCCTGTGAGCGCAGCACCGCCGGATCGATGTCCTCCGCCACCAGCAGCTTGATCCAGTCCAGCAACTCCGAGGTGGAGGGCTTTTTCTTCAACCCGGGCGTCTCGCGAAGCTGGAAGAAAGCGCCGAGCGCCTCCGACAGCAACTCCTTCTTCAAACCGGGGTAGTGAACCTCCACGATCCGCGACATCGTGTCCTCGTCAGGGAAACGGATGTAGTGAAAGAAGCAGCGGCGCAGGAACGCATCCGGGAGCTCCTTCTCGTTGTTGCTGGTGATGACAATGATCGGACGATTCCGCGCCTTCACCAGTTGGCGCGTCTCGTAGACATAGAACTCCATGCGATCCAGCTCGCGCAGCAGATCGTTGGGAAATTCGATGTCGGCCTTGTCGATCTCGTCAATGAGCAGTACGGGCTGTACGTCGGACTCGAAGGCCTGCCACAAGCTGCCTTTGAGAATGTAGTTGGCGATGTCGTGCACCCGGGCATCGCCGAGCTGCGAATCCCTCAGGCGCGAGACAGCATCATATTCATACAGGCCCTGTTGGGCCTTGCTGGTCGACTTGACGTGCCACTCGAACAGGGGCTTGCCCAGGGCGCGCGCGATCTCCTGCGCCAACTGGGTCTTGCCGGTGCCCGGCTCTCCCTTGATGAGCAAGGGGCGGCCCAACGTGACGGCGGCGTTGACCGCCATCATCAGATCATCAGTGGCGATGTAGCGATCGGTGCCGGCAAAACGTTCGGTCATTTGCAATCCCGCATCTCATTCAGACTGCAGCGTCAGCCGGTGTTCTGAAGCTCCTGGCAGAAACGGTGAGGGGTTTCCCTGCACCCAGTCCATGAACCCGGCCCTGTAGTAGGGCGACAGCGGGTGCCCGCTCTGCCCTCCAGGCATGTGAATATAGCCCTGATCTTCGTGCCCCGGCGACACCGCGAACCGTTCCGAAGCGCCCACGTTACCGTCCTGGACGCGTGGCATGTCGTGGTCGCCCGGCAACTGCACTTCCGGCATGTCCAGCAAACCGGACAGAAGCGGAATTGCCCTCGACAGCGGATGCTGAATATGCACGGGTTTACGCGCGCCCCAGGTACATTTCGCCAGCTCGGGGCAGCTCTCATGGATCTCGTTGATCGTGGCGTCCACCTGCGCAAGGAGGAACTGCCGCCAGTCGGTGTAGGTCGGGGCCAGCATGTGCATGGGCCGCTGCGACACCAGCAGCAGCAGGGAATCATCAAATCTCGCCGGCACGAACTCCCCTTCCGCCGGGAGCTTCAGACCATCCAACATCATGGTCCAGACGGACTGGGCCAGGCGGTCGTGAAACCCCCGCACCAGGCGGTAGCCCACCGCGTCAACACTGGCGCGGGCATTCCAATCCACCACCAGCTTTTTGAACTTCGCGCGCTCAGGATGATCAGCGAGCGCCGCTGCATCGAGCAGCTCGGTAACAACTCCCCGCCAAGGCGTGAGGAACAGCGCCCGGTCATCGAGTTGGATGTGAAGCATGTCCTGCGGGACAGCCGGACCCTGCAGTTGCAACAGATCATCGCGGATCTGCCGGGTCCGGGCACCCAGGTCGTAACCGGCGCCCACGGCGGCGTCGCGTGCGCCGATCACAGACTGTTGGCTCGGATCCGCCGTCGAAAGCGAATTGGCCGTCCACAGCCGCCCGATTTCCGGATCAACGATGCGGGGGTGAGCCTCGGCGCTCACCCAGGTGGCCGAGCCGCTCGAGCGTGTTGGACCCGTAGCCACTGGAATGCGGCCACCGATGGTCCAGGCGATGTGTCCTTCCTGGTCGCCAACTACGAGGTTCTGATGCGGAATTCCGAGAGTCGGCGCAATGGCGAGCGCCTGCGCGACGGAACTCGCGCGCTCCAGGTTCATCAGGTTGACGTTGGTCGCGGAGGGCTGCTGTGCCAGCCACGATACGAACCAGCAATGGGTTCCATCGGGGTCCACTCGATACAACATGCCCGCAGGCCCCGACCTCACGGAGAAACTGACATCCGGCGCCCCGTGAACGCGGATCGTCTCCTGTTGAGACGCATCGGCAACAGAACAATCAGCCGCGGTGACGTCGATCCAGTCGCCGTAGCTATTGGTAAATCCCCAGGCAATGTGCCCATTGGAGCCGGCGACCATCAACGGCGCTCCTGGCAGGGTAACGCCATTGAGATCGAGAGCCGGCTGTGTTCCTGATGCCTTTACACGCAAGCTTGCGCGATACCAGACGATCGGAACCCGCGCGCGCAGATGCATGTCGTTGGCAATCAGCGCCGCGCCGGTAGTTGTAAAGCGACCGCCGACAGCCCAGTTATTGCTGCCAATCCCAATGTCCGGGGACAACTGTGCCAAAGACGCTGAAGCCGACGCCGGCGGCCCGGCGGCGCGAATATCCAACACATCAGGCGCAGGAACCGCAGCAGTGCCATAACCCGCCGCGGAACCCCGGTTCAAGACTCCAGTGGTCGCATTAGGCGCATCCGCGACGGTCCGCGCAGGATAGAAGAACTGCATCGCGCACTTCCACCCACCCTCGCAGTCCGGCCCGTGCAACCGTTCATTGATCCGCATCCGCAGAATCTCGAGGTCGATTCCCGAATACTGCAGATCCCACCACATGGCAAGCGAGGCGAGCATCGTATCCTCGGGTCGCCAATCCACCGGTGCAGAACCTAACACCCAATATTCCCACGGCCGCGAACGCAAGCTCGCCAATCCCGCGTTCACACCACGCGCATAGGCTTCCAGCACCGCCCGCTGCTCAGGCGTGGCCTGCTCCAACGCGGCGCGTGCAACCCGCCGAAAACGAAACAGCCGTGCCTTCTTGTCCTGCTCGACCGCTGCTTTCCCAAAGACTTCAGACAGCTCACCCCCGGCAAAGCGCCGCGACAGGTCCATCTCGAAAAACCGGTCTTGCCCGTGCACATAACCGATTCCGTAGGCGAGGTCGACGCGATTGGCCGCCTCGATGGTGGGCACACCCTTGGCGTCCCGGTCGATCGTCACCGGCGCGACGACACCGAGGTGGTGAACCTCCCCATCCAACGACGCAAGGGAGGCGCGCAAAACGACGTGGACGACGGTGAGCGGCACCAGAACGAGCGCCGCGAACGCCGCCGCCACGACGTATTTGAGTCTCACAATGCGTCAGCTCTCGAGAGCCACCTTGAGAATCAGCATGGAATTGGTGCCGCCCGTGACTCCTGAAAGCTCACCCTTCGTGAGAATCACGAGATCATTTTTCTTCACGAGCTGCAATTCCAATAACCGCGTAAAGAGCTCGCGGTACAGACCCTCGTTGGAGCCCGGCGAGGTGACATCAAATATCACCGGATACACGCCGCGGAACATGGTGACACGGCGTCGCGTAGCCTCGTGCCGCGTGAAGGCATAGATGGGAATATCCGACCGGATACGTGACATCCATAGCGGCGTCGCGCCTGTCTCCGTCAACGCAACAATCGCCCCCACCTTCATGTGATTGGCGGTATACATGACGGACATCGCAATCGCTTCTTCAGTCGCTTTGAACTGACCTTCGACCCGATGTCGTGTGCGAGTGTGGGTGAGCTGATACTTCTCAGCACCCTCGATGACCTGCGCCATCGCCTGCACGGCCTTCACCGGATAGCGTCCAGTCGCGCTCTCCGCAGAGAGCATGACGGCGTCGGTACCGTCCATCACGGCATTCGCGACGTCGCTCACTTCAGCGCGCGTGGGCACCGGGCTCGTAATCATCGACTCCATCATCTGAGTCGCCGTGATTACCACGCGGTTCCGCGCACGGGTCTGATGAATGATCGTCTTCTGCAGACCGGTCAGCTCGGCGTAGCCCATCTCAACACCGAGGTCGCCGCGGGCAACCATCACGACGTCAGAGGCGTCAATGATGCCAGCCAGGTTCGCGACTGCCTCGTGGCGCTCGATCTTCGCAACGATGCGCGCTGCCCCTCCCGCTTCGTGCAATAAAGAGCGAGCCTGTTGAATGTCAGCCGCGTCCCGCGCGAATGACACCGCCATGTAGTCGATGCCCTCCTGGGCAACGAACCTGATGTCCTCCCGATCCTTATCGGAAATGGCCGGCGCCGAAATGCCGCCACCCTGGCGATTCACGCCTTTCCGATCGGACAGCTCGCCGCCAACCCGGACCTTCGTTTCGATACGGGTGCCAGTCACCCGCTCGACGTCCAGGACGATCAGGCCGTCAGCCAGCAACAACGTATCACCGGCAACGACGTCCTTCGGCAGGTCCTTGTAGGCGACCCCGACCACCTCCGATGTACCCGACTTCGGATCCAGTGTCGTGTCGAGCGCGAAGGCCTGGCCTTCCTCGAGCAACACCTTGCCGGTCCGAAATCCTTCGATGCGGATCTTGGGCCCACCCAGATCGAGCAGCACGCCCACACACTTGTCAGCGCGCGCCGCGGCCTCTCGAACCAACGCGAGCCGGCGGCGGCGATCCTCCACCGTTCCATGCGAAGCATTCAGGCGAACGACATCCAGGCCTGCGCGCATCATCTCAATCAATACGTTCAGGTCATCCGTCGACGGGCCCACCGTCGCAACAATTTTTGTGCGTCTCAACATGTATCCTTGACAAATAAGAGGACGGCATCCCCCGAAGCCGTCCATTTGACCCACTACTTTCCAGCTCTTTCTTCCAACACGGCGACCGCGGGCAGCGTCTTACCCTCGACGAACTCGAGGAAGGCGCCACCACCGGTCGAGATGTAGGAAATACCGTCTTCGATGTTGTACTTCTCGATCGCCGCCAGCGTGTCACCGCCACCCGCGAGTGAAAACGCCTTGCTGCGAGCGATGGCCAGCGAAATGGCCCGCGTACCTTCACCGAACTGCTCGAACTCGAACACGCCCACGGGACCATTCCAGATGATCGTGCCCGCGCTCTGCACCAGCTCACTGAAGCGATCGGCCGTATCCGGACCGATGTCGAGAATCATCTCGTCACTGCGCACATCGTGCACAGTGCGCACATCCGCGTGAGCAGTCGCTGCGAACTCCTTGGCAACCACGACGTCGGTGGGAAGCGGAATTTCCGTCCCCTTCTGCTTCGCCCTGGTCGTCAATCGGCGCGCAACATCCAGCATCTCACCCTCGTGCAGCGACTTGCCCACGTTCACGCCCGTAGCGGCCAGGAACGTGTTGGCAATGCCGCCACCGACGATCAGCTTGTCGACCTTCTCGAGCAATGACTCGAGGACCGTCAATTTCGTCGAGACT
>Ga0207703_10002331_pt1 | contig 16563 bp, 15 predicted proteins | sample KBSSwiS12_FD_184304 | JGI IMG/M metagenome (GOLD analysis project Ga0207703, IMG submission 184304) | Switchgrass rhizosphere microbial communities from Kellogg Biological Station, Michigan, USA - KBS Switchgrass S1-2 (SPAdes) (version 2) | ecosystem: Host-associated > Plants > Roots >... | reverse complement strand
GGCCTTGTCCCCGGTGCAGGTCGCAACATTCTGTGATACGAGGATTTCCGATTGGTTGCCGCGGTCAGACCAGAAGTGCGCCGCACGCCAGCCCTTCGAATCGTTGACGCGATCATACAGGTAGTTGGTCGACGTACCGTCGGTAACGTTGCTGCTGAAGTCCAGGTGCCGACCGGCACCCAGTTGGGTGGCGATGACGCCTTGGCCGGTGCTCGGATTGATGTAGCTGCCCGGCTCGAACGTGTTGTAGAGAAACACCGAGTCATCGATCCGGAACGGTTGATCGACGTTGTTGCCGTCGCCGGTCATGAGCACGTCATTTGAGTAAGCGCCGAAATCGTTGTACGTGACCAGAAGGTGATCTACCGGCATTCCGCCATTGGCAATCGCTACGAAGGGCCTGTCGAATGTGTTGTTGGTGATGGTGACGCTGCTGAGCGTGGTTGGATCGGTCTGACTGTACAGATGCGCGGCATTCCAGCGGACACCGAGCCGCAGCATGGCCCCGGCATTCGAAGCTGGGGTGTAGACATTCGCATCCTGAAAGGTAATACCCTGTACCGTGTTGTTGCCTTGAAGCGTGAATGTGACTGTGGTTGCGTTCCAGCCGGTACCCCGCCGCACGATGGTCGACTGCGCGCCAGCGCCTGAAAGGTTGACACCCACGGGGACCAGGATGCCATCGGGTGTCACGGGCCCTGCGTTATTGAGCGCGCCGGTATAGTTCAGATCCCACACTCCGACTCCAAACCAGACTGTGCCCCCGCCGTTGCTCTTTGCGGCCGCGATCGCGCCGGTAACACACGCCGTGTCATCGATGCCGTCTCCCGGAAGGCAGCCGAAGTCTCTGACCTTGAATTTCGGCAGGGGCATGGGGTCGGGGAGCACCGTGAACGGCATTCCATCCAGATCGACCCAGTTGAGGCCATCGCGGCTGACCTCAACGCTGTAACTTCCAGTCGGCAAGCTGTCCGGCAGATTGATCTTCGCGACGTAACGTTCGATGGTGGTCGTCGGATCATTGTCGTTGGCGGCCTGCAGTACGAAGTCGGCCGGTCCGTGCAATCGAACCTGTGTGACGGCACCCGGTGCGGGCTGCAGGTTGCGGCCAATGACCTTCAGTTGACGTGGCAACGACGCCGTCGAGGCGGTTGCATAGGCTGAATCCGGCGAAATCCACAGCGGACGCGCGTCATTGATACTGACTGGATTGCTCCACTCGCCGTAGGAGTTTTGAACCCAGAGCGCATAAGCTACATCCACCTGGAGGACGGCCGGCAGTTTGACCGTGATGGAGTTGGGGGCGTCGGCGACACTGACCACCGTCGCCGTGCCCTTGGAACTGTCGGATAACGAGGGAATCGCAGCCGGTGGCGTGAGCAGTTGTGTGGGGTATGTAATGACCTGGTAAACAACAACGTCGCCGGCATCGAGACCCGAGCCGACGAGTTGCAGGAGATCGCCCGGGTCCGCTCGGACCGGGCTCTCGTACGCCGGTTGACTGAACAAGGCCGGAGGCGTGGCCAGTGCGCACGGCATCCCTGCGAGAAACAACAAACAGCCGAAACCACGACTGCGCATCATCAGCACTTTCCCTGTGTTGGATCAGGACGGCGCGCAGGCTATGTCGCCCTACGGAAACATGTCGTGACGATTGCGAGACAGCGGGCGATTGTGCCGTCTGCATCACACATTCGAGGCCACGGAACCATTGCGTGGACGAATAATTGGATTTAAGTGAAGTTCTCCCGCGCCGGCCGTGTCCGCCGCGCGATCACGCGCGCGTCATACTCCCCGGCGATACTCCGCGGGATGCCGTTTTCCCGCGCTAAATCATTCGACCTCAGCGGCCTGCGGCGAATCACCAGTGACGGGAAATTCATCCCGGAAGTCGACGGATTCCGGCTGCTCGCCATCCTCCTGGTGATCTTCGACCACATCCACGGTCAGATTGCGTTGCATGTGGGGACCGTGTGGCCCTCTGTGCTGAGCATTGCGGATGGCGGCCGGCGGGGCGTCGAATTCTTTTTCGTCATCAGCGGCTTCATTCTGGGGTTGCCATTCGCGCGGCGCGCCCTGGTGTCCAGTCCGTCGGACTCGCAGCGCCCGTTCTCGTATCGGGCGTACCTGTTGCGCCGGGTGACGCGGCTCGAGCCCCCGTACGTTCTCTCTCTGGTGCTGCGACTCGGGCTGATTGTGATGGTCTTCCACGAGGACCTGCGACAGCTCGCACCCCATTTCTGGGCCAGCCTGTTTTACGTGCACAACCTGGTTTTCGCCGACATGTCGCGCGTCAGCCCGCCGACCTGGTCACTGGAAGTGGAAGTACAGTTCTATCTGCTGGCGCCTTTCCTGGCCGCCGTGTTCGGGATGTCGAACAGGACGGCCCGCCGCGGCCTGCTGATTGCGGCGACACTGGGCCTGTCAGTGCTGTCCCAGCTGTATCTGAAAGACATCCCGCGCGCGACGCTGTCCCTGGCAGGCAATGCCCAGTATTTCACGGCGGGGTTCCTGCTCTGCGATTTCTATCTGGTCGCTTGGCGAGTGCGCGTGTCCGGTTATCTGCTGGATGCGGCCGGTATTGCACTGTTGGTTCCACTTCTCTACGGCGGTGGGCCGGTGACCGCCCTCCTGTTTCCTTTCGGAGTGTTGGCTGTCTACATGGCGGGGCTGCGCGGCGTGCTGTTGCCAAAGCTGTTTGCTCAGCCCCTGGTCAGCGTGGCGGGCGGAATGTGCTACAGCGTGTATCTGACCCATGGCACGGTGCTGGCCGCCCTGGGCCTGGTGTTGCGCAAACTGCCGTTCGGTTCGCTGCCGATGGCGGGTCAGCAGGTAGCGCTGATCGGGCTGTCGCTGGTAGTCGTTTTTGCGGCGGGCACGTTGTATTTCGTGTTGATTGAAAGACCCTGCATGGACCCGCGCTGGCCGCGCAGGCTCGTTGCACTGCTGCGCTCTCATCGCGCAGTACCGGCGCAATCACCTTGAAGGCCAGGGATCACGACGCCTACCTCGACGGACTGCGCGGCCTGGCCGCCCTGATCGTCTTCCTGACACACGTTCGCGGTGAATTCTTCGTGCAGTGGGCCGACCTCGATGCGGGTTCCCACGGACCGTTGAATTACGCCCTGTTCGTGCTCACCCGTCTGGGTCGCGAGGCGGTCATCGTGTTCTTTGTTCTGAGCGGCTACCTGGTCGGCGGCCAGGCGCTGACCGCGCTGCGCAAACGGCGATTCTCGGTATCCGACTACTTCGCGGCCCGACTGTCCCGCCTCTATGCCGTCGTGGTCCCCGCGTTGCTTCTGACCTCCATCGCGGACTATCTGGCGGGGACCTGGACTGTCGCGCGCGACGGTGCCCTCGTGTTTGGGCTGAATCTGCTGTTCCTGCAACAGATTTTCGGGGACTCCTATGGCTCCAACGGGCCACTGTGGTCCCTGGCGTATGAATGGTGGTTCTACGCGATGTTCGGGCTCGCGCTGACGGTCTGCGCCCGGCTTCAGGACCGGACCGCGCTACTGGCCTCACTGCTGTTCGTGGCTGCTGTTGCATTGTTGTGGGTTCGCTGTCCACTCATCCTGTTGATGTTCCCGTTGTGGCTCGCCGGCGTGTTGGCCAGAACCGCGCCGCTGCCGCGGATCGGATCTGCCCGGACGCTGGTTGCAGTCACCTCGTTTGGCCTGCTGTGCGGCGCGCTGGTTCTGTCCAGCGCCTGGCGAAACTGGCGGGGCGACTTTGCGGTGGGGGCGGCGGTGGCAGTGTTACTTTATGTTTTACGCGGGGCCCCGCGTCCACGGGGAGCCTGGACGGTCGCTGCCACTGCCATGGCCGCCTTCTCCTTCAGCCTGTATGCAGCTCATTACCCGATCAACAAGTTGATCTTTGCGCGCTGGGTGGCCGGGCGTCACACCCATGCGGGACCCGGGCAATGGTTGCAGTGGCTGTTCATAGCAGTCTGCGAGGCCGCCATCTGTTGGGTATTCTATTGGCTCTTCGAACGGCGCACCCCCGTCCTGCGGCGGATCTTGTCATCATTCAGCCTGCGGAATGCGAATCCGGTTGCCGCCAATGACAGCGTGACTCTTTGAGGCGCTGGCTGGCATGGGGCCTCGCCGGGGTGGCTCTGGCCGCCATCCTGGCGATTCTGTACTGCGAGCACGGGAATTCAGCGCCAGCGCCGGCACTGGCGCCGGCCGAGGCGCGCGCCAGCTTCAATCGCGCATCGGCGTGGATTCAGCGCAACCGTGAAGGGGTCCTGCGCGAAAACAATCCGATGCTCTGGCTGTTCGTGCGGGAGGCCGCGCGGCTCGCCGCAGACCCGCAGCTGGCTGCATTGGCGAGCGTGTACCAGGAACAATCGACCCGGGATAACCTCTCGCGGTTCTTTTTTGACTCCTCGGGCCTGGATCAAATGAGGTCGCAGCGGCTCGACGTGTCAGGATGGGGCGCCCCGTATCAGGTGCTGTTTGCATATGGCATCACCTGCAACTCGCCTCTGCGTTTCGATCCGCAGGTCGAGTCCATGTTGAGTCCGGCCGCCTGTGAGGCCGGGCACGCCTGGCTGCGCAACCCCTGGTGCAGGACGCACCAGTTGATGGGATTGCGTTTCGTCCAGAAGAATCATTGCAACCCCGATGAGGAAACGGCCCGTACCATCGCCACGGTGCAGGACGGGATCCTCGGTGAGCTGCGTTGGGATTATCGGGTGGAGGATGCCTACCTGCAGAGAGTCTGGACCCTCATCGAATCGGGTCGCCGCAATGAGGTCAAACCAGTCTGGGTCCGGCGGATTCTCGCGGCTCAGCAAGCCGATGGAGGTTGGACCGGCGCCGATGTCATTGCGCCCCTGCCGGGCGGGCAGGCGTTGTTCTGGGAAGGCGGGATGCGGCCCAGAATGGGGATTCGCCCGCAATCCAACTTCCATGCGACCGCGCAGGGTTTATATCTGATGGCGTTATTGTTGCCGCGGAATGATGGGCGATAGACGGCGCGCCGATCGAGCTGCGATGGCTCTACCACCACCGGCGTGTTTAGGAAGTCATGAGCTGCTGACTCATATCGATGATCGCCGCGAAGTAGTCGCTGTCCGCTACTTCCTGAGTTACCCCGTTGATGTGAATCAACACCGGTCGGCACGAGTAGTTCTTGGGTCGCTTGAGACGTTTTATCTTCCCCTCGACTTCCTTGATGATCCCGGTGCCGATCGGCTTGGCGGAAAACCGGATTTCGCAGACGTAGAGAGTGTGAAACTTGCTCTGAATCATGAGATCGATCTGGCAGCCGGCCTGCCCCTTATTTGCCTTCTGAAAGTAGGGGTTCTCATTGACGACGCTATTGAGGTCGAGAGCGAGCGCGTCGCGGATCCTGGCCCGACTGCCGAGCACCAGATTCTCGAACTGCAGGCCCATGACTGTCAGCCATTCCGGCAGGTTGTCCAGGGATTTGAAGCGGAAGATATCGCGCTGAATCAGCGTCAGCTTTTTCTCCATGTACTTCAAATAGAATCGTAGATAATTGTCGCTGAGACGGAAGCGGCTTTGTTTGGGTTTGTCCTGTCCGCTCCTGAGATCCCAGGTGTAGTCACGCTTGATGAAGCCAGCGGTCGTGAGCTCTTCGAGGTATCCGCTGACCCTCCCGGTCTGTCTCACGCCCAGCGCGCGGGTAATCTCCTGGTGATCCTTGCTTCCCGAGGCCAGGCTGCTGACCAGTCGCTCGTAAAGCGGGCTGTCATGCAGGAACAAGTCATTGAAGATCTGTTCAAACTCTGACACCAGCAGCCCGCCGCGCGTGAAACACAGGTGTCTGATGTTCTCTTCACTCGACCGGACGGGATCGATTTCCTCGAGATATCGGGGTACGCCACCGGTGACGGCGAGCACTTTTGCTTTTTCGTACGCGCTGATGTGACCTTCGTTCTGCGGCCAGAATTTGGCGCAATCCTGGAGCGGCAGCTCTTCCAGCGTCAGCGTCTGCGAGACGCGGCCGAGAAATCCCGTGGAGGAAAGGATATTCTTTTCGATCCAGGTCGATGCCGAGCCGCACAGCAGCAGGATCAGCTGGTCGTTCTTCTTGAATTGGATGTCCCAGGCGGTTTTCAGCTTGCCAAGAAAGGTCGGATCCTTCGAACCCATCCACGAAATCTCATCGAGCAGGATGACGACACGGCCTTTGGCAGTCTCCCTGGCGAGGTACGAAAGGGCGTCTCCCCAGTCGTTGAACGTTACCCGCGGAAGACTGAGACGCTCACTGAACTGGCGGGAGAATTCGGCGAGTTCATCCTCGCGGGTGGTCTTGTCATTCGGGGGCTGGCCAATGAAAGAAAGAAACCGAAAAGGCCGGGCGAATTCCTCTATGAGGCGGCTTTTGCCTATACGGCGGCGGCCTCGGACCACCAGCAGGCTCGAGGTCTTCTTCTTCAGGAACCTCTGCAGTTCCTGCAGCTCAACGGTTCTGCCAATGAAACGGGACAAGGATGCTCCCAGAAGTCGGGACTTGAAATCGAGATTTGTGAATTTTGAGTCCCATGCAGGGTAGGCGGTTCGGGACTTGAAATCAAATTTGCCGGACTTCAAGTTCCAGCATCTTGGATTCGCAGGTTACTGTTGAACTAAGCGAGCGGTGAGGTCGTAGTCGTCCGCGGCGGTGATTTCGACATCCGCCCAGTCACCTGTGAGCAGCTTGCCGCCTTTCTGAATTCGAACCACGCCGTCGATCTCGGGCGCGTCGGCTTCGCTCCGCGCGATGGCAACATTCTTCTCGACCGCGTCCACGAGGACGCGCATCTTTCGCCCCACCTTGGCTGCGAGGCGCTCAGCACTGATTTGCGCAGCACGCTCCATGAATCGCCCGTAGCGCTCTTCCTGGACCTCGGGTGGAACGTGGTCCGCGAGCGCGTTCGCGGTGGCGCCTTCCACCGGCGAATACTTGAAGCAACCCACGCGATCCAACTGCGCCTCGTCGAGCCACTGCAACAACTCTTCGAACTCGGCCTCGGTCTCACCGGGAAAGCCGACGATGAAGGTGCTGCGCAGAACGAGGTCCGGGCATTCCTTGCGCCAGGCCTGGATACGGTCCAGGGTGTCAGCTCCATGCGCCGGCCGCTTCATGCGCTTCAACACGCTCGGGCTCGCGTGCTGGAAAGGAATGTCGAGGTACGGAAGCACGCGTCGCTCGGCCATCAAGGGGATGACTTCGTCGACATGCGGGTACGGGTAAACGTAATGAAGTCGTACCCACACGCCCAGTGACCCCAGTCCGCGGGCGAGATCGATGAATCGGGTCTCGTAAGGCTCGTTGTGCCACGACGCCGAGGCGTACTTGACGTCCACGCCATACGCGCTCGTGTCCTGCGAAATAACCAACAGCTCCTTCACGCCCGCTTTCACCAACCTTTCGCCTTCTCTCAACACCTCATCGATCCGGCGGCTCACCAACCGGCCGCGCATGGCGGGGATGATGCAGAAGGTGCACTTGTTATTGCAGCCCTCAGAGATCTTGAGATAAGCGTAGTGTCGGGGTGTCAGGCGGATCCCTTGCGGCGGGACCAGATCGGCGAACGGGTCATGCAACGGCGGGAGATGTTCGTGCACCGCACCGACGACCTCTTCATAGGCGTGCGGTCCCGTGACCTTGAGAACGCGCGGGTGACGCTCGAGGATGCGCTCGGGCCGGGCTCCCAGACAACCCGTGACAATTACACGACCGTTCTGCACCAGTGCTTCGCCGATGGCATCGAGCGATTCGTCGACAGCGGAGTCGATGAAGCCACAGGTGTTGACGACGACGACGTCGGCCGCGTCATAGCTCGGCGAGACCTCGTAACCTTCGGAGCGAAGGTGGGTCAGGATGCGCTCGGAATCCACGAGGGCCTTCGGGCAGCCGAGGCTGACGAAGCCGACTTTGGGGATCCGTGGCTTTTTGGAGGGGGTCGGGCTCATTTTGGGGGCGCGTATGCTACCACCATCGTTCAATTGGCGCGGCACTGGCCGCGCGGAGCCCGGGTTCTATCACGCCGCCCAAAAGCGGGGTTTTTGGCGGCTGCGCATCTGCGGGCGCCTACGGCGGCTCGCCGGGTGCCTTTATTCGGCGCTTGCGGAGGCTTCTGAAGCGGGGCCGCGGGCTTTCCAGCCACCACCGACCTGGCCGCTGCCCTGGTCCAGGCTGTACAGCCAGTAAAACACCAGCAGCGTGATCAGGGGCATGACCAGCCACGGCCAGATGGCCGGGCGGCGCTCGGAGGGTGCCGTATGGATCAGGGAATCAGGAGTTTCTGCAGTCACGGGCGCAATCTACCCCCCGGGCCCCTGGAGCGGCAATAGCCGAACACCCGCCACTGACTCAGATCGCTGACTCGCTCACAATATCTCGATGATACGGGCCCGCGGCCCACCTGTTGTGATGTCCAGGTATCCGACGCTGATCGGCAGCGTGAAGCGTCGCGGGCCGGCGCTGCCAGGGTTGACGAAGGTGACCCCGTCACGTTCGCTGACCGTAGGTTTGTGTGAATGCCCGGAAACAACGACAGCGAATTCCGCGGCTGCCGGATCGGTGAGCAGGCATTGCCTGCGCAGCACGTCGATTTCCTTGACGTCATGGAGGACGTGAATGCTGACACCCTCGAGTTTCAACGCCCGGTACAACGGTATCCCGGCGGCCCACGGACCCTTGTCGTTGTTGCCTCTGACTGCATGAACAGGGGCGATCTTCCGCAGCTCGTCCAGGATCTCAGGTCCTCCGATATCACCGGCGTGAATGATGTGTCTGACGCCCGCGAGCGCGCGCACCGCTTCAGGTCGAAGCAGTCCGTGGGTATCCGAGATGAGGCCAATCGTTGTCACCTGCCACCGATAGTGCCGGGACAGGTCCCGGGCGCGCAATCGGGGGAGGTTTTCGGACTGCGAAAAGTCAATTGATACAGAGTAGTCGCGCACATGGGGTTAATTGCGGTACCGTGAGTACTACTGGAGCTGCAAGTAAGCAGGTCCAAACGTTGGATAAAATGACCGCAGAGCGGTTCAGGGGCGCCGGTACAGGATGTTGGTCCGCAATCCAACTTGGCATGCAATCGGGTTAGTATTGATGTATTGCCGCAAATGGATGAGGCGGACCAGGAAGTTAACGAGGGACGTTAACGAAGCAAATTAAGAATAAAAAATCGACCGAATCGATTTTATCGCTCGAATGTTTGCATCGCACAAAGCCCACGCTGGTCTGTGCCAATGGAACCGGGTCGCGGGAAGCGCACCTACTGGGGAGGGATGGGAAACGAGAATCATGAAGAAATCGAAGCACAAGACGCATCTGACACCCAATGAAGTTGCCGAATTGCTGATGGTCAATCCAGTGACTGTGCGCCAGTGGGCCGCGCGCGGTCTGTTGCGTTCACTGACGACTCCGGGCGGACATCGCCGGTTTCTGTTGCGCGATGTTGAGGAGTTCGCGCGCAGCCGGGGCTCAACACCCGCGCCACGCAACTCGGGCCGGCCCGAGCGCGTGTTGATTGTTGATGATGACAACCAGGTCGGATTGTTTGTTTCCGAGATGATCCGCACGCGCGATCCGAAGGTTGCGATCGAGATCGCGCGGGATGGTTTCGAGGCCGGTGTGAAGGTCGAATCATTCCGGCCACACGCGCTGCTGCTCGACCTCATGATGCCGGGCATGGACGGCTTCGAGGTTTGCCGGCGGTTGCGTGCGCGTCCGACGCTCAATCACGTCCGGATCATCGCCATGACGGGATTTCCCAGCGCGGAGAACGTCGAGCGCATAATGAGCGCGGGGGCGGACGCCTGCCTCCCGAAGCCGCTGGATCCCGAGCGGCTGCTCGTCGAGCTGGGCCTGTGATGCCGGCTCTGGTGGGTCCCAAGGCGTTGATTACGATGAAGAAAAGATGGCCTTCGACCAAGCTTACTACGAGCGTTTCTATTTCGATCCCAAGACGGCGGTAACAGACAAGAAGGAGATGCAGAGCCGGGCGCGCCTGATCGCCGCCTATGCGCTGCACACCGGGCTGCCGGTGCGGCGAATTCTCGATGCCGGTTGCGGAACGGGACTGCTGAAGTCCTGGCTCAAACGCTACCTGCCGCGGTCTTCGTACACCGGCATCGAGGCCAGTGAATATCTTTGTCAGCGCTTTGGTTGGCAGCACGCGCAGATCGAGACGTACAAGCCCGCTGCGCCATTTGATGTCGTCGTCTGTTACGACGTTCTGCAGTACCTCGACTCGGGCACCGCGGCTCGCGCGCTCAGTAATTTCGGCAAGTTGTGCCGCGGTGTTCTGTACTTCACCGCGCTGACCAAGCTGGACTGGGAACTCAACTGCGACCAGAGCCGCACGGACTCGAACGTGTATCTACGCACCGCGCAATGGTATCGCTCGAAGCTGCGGCCTCACTTTCGCGAGGCGGGCTGTGGATTCTGGCTGCGCAGGGGCTCGCCGTTCACAGTCTGGGACCTGGAATCACTCTGACGGCGGCGCTTGAACAGCGGGTAGGCCGGCAGTCCCAGCAGAATCAACACGATCGTGGCGGCGGATTCGGCCGGGCGCGTGAACAACGCGTTCACGACGATCCAGGCCATCACGAGCACGAATGCAAGCGGCACGAACGGATAGCCCCAGACCCGGTACGGACGTGGGGCATCCGGCATTTTGCGACGCAGAACAATCACCGCCAGCACCACCGGCGTCCAGAAGATTGCATACGACAGTACGGCCATGTTGGTTAACTGGTCGAATGTTCCGGATGCCGCGAGCAGGGCCGCCCAGGCGCTCACCACAATGATGGAAAAGACGGGGACCCGTGAGCGCGGGTTCAACCGGCCAAAGCTCTCGAAAAACAGGCCATCGCGAGCGGCGGCATAGGGCACGCGGGCGCGCGCCAGGATCGTGCCGTTCAATGCGCCGATCGAGGAAACGAGAAAAATGAGAGCGGCCATGGGTGCGGCTTTCGCCCCCAGGAAAGTCTGGACCGCCTTCGCCGCAACGGAGGGCGCATCCGGGTACGCCGTGGAGTTGGAGCTCGTAACCTGCCAGAACGGCAGCGCGTACAGGTAGGCCACGTTGACCAACAGATAAATGGCAAGCACCAGCAACGTACCACCGACGATGGCGCGCGGCAGGTTGCGTTCCGGTTCCTGCACCTCGCTCGCTGCCATGGGCAGGAACTGCCAGCCGCTGTAGGCCCACAGAGCCGCGAATAAAGCCGCGCCAAACCCACTCAGGCCGGCGGCGGTGCTGGTGCCCGCGGGGTCACCGAGATTGCTCCAATTCGCGCCCGTGCTGAACAGAAACACACCCCCGGCCACCGCCAGAATGGAAATCACCTTGGCGGAAGTGAGGATCGTCTGCACGCGGCCGCCCAGGAGCACGCCGGCGCAGTTGATGAGAGCGAACAGAGCTATGACACCAACAGCAATGACTTGCCTGACACCCAGTTGGAACGTATAGACGGAGCCGACGATGTGGAAGGTTTTCTCGAACCAAACACTGTCAAAGCGGTAGATGTCTCCCAAAAAGATCGCGACGGCGGCGCCGTACGCGGAGATGCTCGCGCCACCCACCAGGAAGCTGTTGAACACATACAGAAAGCCCGGAACCTCCCCGAATGCCGCGCGCAGGTAGACGTACTCGCCGCCAGCGTGGGGAAGGAGGGCGCCCAGCTCGGCAAAGCTCAGTGCGCCGAAGATGGCGATGAGACCAGCGACGATCCATGCACCCAGGACGAGAGTCGGGGTGCCCACCGCCTGGGCCATGACGGCCGCTTTGAGGAAAATGCCCGTACCGATGGTGATCCCGACAACCAGTGAAGTTGCATGGACCAGCGTCAGCCCGCGGCGGGGTTCTAGAAGGATTGAGCTCACAGGTCTCGGCGTTCCAAAGGGTGCGAGCGTACCGGAAGTGGGGCTGGCCGGTACAATAGCCGCTGGTATTGAGCGTCATGCCCGGTTTCCAATGAGCTTCAAGGATCACTTCTCCAGACTGGCCGCTGAATATGCGGCGTTCCGGCCGACTTACCCGCCGGCGCTGTTCGAATATCTGGCGCAGTTGTGTCCACGGCGTCGGATCGTCTGGGACTGCGCCTGCGGCACCGGGCAGGCCTCCGTGGCCCTCGCCGAGCACTTCGACTCAGTCATTGCCACGGACGGCAGTCAGCAACAGATCGCCGCTGCTGCGCCACACAGTCACGTGACGTATCGGGTCGCGAAGGCCGACGACAGCGGTCTGGGCTCGCAGTCGGTCGACCTGGTGACGGTCGCACAGGCGTTGCACTGGTTCGATCTGGATCCCTTCTACAGCGAGGTCGGGCGGGTGCTCGTACCATCGGGTGTATTAGCTGCCTGGACCTATGGTGTGCTACATGTGGAAGGCGATGCGGTGGATGCTCTGATACAGGAGTTCTATTACGACATTGTTGGCCCTTACTGGCCGCCCGAACGGGCTCTCGTGGAGCAGGGCTATCGTCCACTGCCATTTCCATTTGCGGAAGTTTCGGCTCCGTCATTCAACATGGAGGAGCGCTGGGAGCGTGCTCATCTGCTGGGATACCTGCGAAGCTGGTCCGCGGTTGGACGCTATGCACAGGCCAGGGGCGTCGACCCGGTTGCTGAGCTGGAACACAGGCTCGAGCCGGTTTGGAGCGACGCGCGAGCCATCCGCACGGTGACCTGGCCGCTCGCAATGCGTGTCGGGCGCACGCGATGATGTTGCAACGCCATGGATGAAGCACGCCGGATTGTGAGGTTTCGCGGCGGCGTGAGTTGTCGCCGTGATGAAGGGCCGCTCGGGCTCACGCTCATCGGCCGCACGATCGATCGGTCCGATGAGATCGCCACCCTGGCATTCGTGGGGCCGGCTCCCCAAGGTTTGCCTGAGGCTCTCGAGGATGCGACCGTCGAGGAGGTTGCCCCGGGCCAGTATCGGATCTGGAGCGGACGGCGCGAGTGGGTTTTTGCCGCGCGCTCCGTGCACCTGCACCGGGAGGTGGCAACCACCTTTTATCGGGCGATTGCGCCCAGGGTGGTGCCCTGGGGGAAGAGATTATTCTGGCGCATCGTGTTGTCAATGATCTCCAGCCGCTTCGGCAAGTCCCTGCTTCTGACGCTGCGTCGCCGGTAATCCAACACGATGTCTCATTTCATTCTGGCGTTCATCGCCGGCATGGCGCTGACCATCCAGGTTGGTATCAACTCGACACTCCGGCTATTCAGCGGTGTATTGCTGATCATGCGGTGAGACGGTCACCAGCTCGTTGACTTCGATGGGCGCGACGGTCGGGCGCCGCGAGCCGACGAGGGTGGCGTAGGCCATCGTCTGAACCTGGAATGCCTGGTTCCAGGTATAACGTTGGAGAACTCGCGTGCGCGCCGCGACACCCAGCGTGTCCAGGTCCCGCTGATACAGCGCCGCGATGGCTTCCGCCATGGCGGTTGGATTGTCGGGCGAGCAGAGAATGCCGACACTGTCATCGACAAACTCGGGAATCGCGCCGGCATTGACCGCAACGACGGGGCGCCCGCACGCCATCGATTCCAGTATGACGAGCCCGAACGTTTCCTTCGTTCCGGCGTGCACCAGCGCATCCGCCGAAGCGAACACTTCCGCCAGCTCACGGCTGTCACGGCGAAAGGGAATGATCGTGACATTGCTCTCGGGACGGGCTTCCTGCTCTCCGCCCACCATCAACAGGTGATAGGGAGGACCCAGGCGCGCGAAGGCCTGCAACAGCACGGGGAGATTTTTTTCGCCGGCAAACCGGCCGGCATAGACCAGCAGGCGTGAATCGGGTGACAGACCGAGCTCGTCGCGAAGACCGGCATTGCGCCGCTCGGGGCTGAAGACATCGGTGTCGACGCCCAGAGGCTGATACATCGTATGGCGGACACCGAGGTGATTCAGATAAGCGCACATCAGGCGGCTCGGAGCGAAGACAACGTCGAAGCGCTCATAGAGCCATTTCACGTAGCGGCCGACCGCGCGCTCACCCAGGCCGCCGGCTCTTCGGCTGATGATCTGCGGCAGATTGGAATGGTAGAACGCGGCGACGGGTATGCCGCGGCGGCGGGCAACGTGAGCCGCGCACCATGCGGGATGAAACTGATCACCGGCCTCGATGAGGCTCGGTTCGAGCGCGAGCAGCAGGTCGGTCCAGCGTTGCGGATTCAGTGGCAGGCGGTAGTTGAACGAGCCGGGCACGACAAAGCCGCTCAGGGTGCACACATCGCCCCGGTCCACGCGGTCCTCGGGACCGGGCACGACAATGGTGTGCTCCCAGGCTGTATTGGCTTTCAGCCAGGCATGCTTGGCGTTCAGGTAACGCCGGATGCCGCCGCTGGTAGGTGAGTAGAACAGGGTCGTATCAACGAGATGCATCGGATTCACAGGATGTCTTGCGACCCTTCGTTCGCCAGCAAGCTCCGAGCCTGCATTGCACCTTTCCCGACCCCGTAGTGTCAAGCTCGGTGCGGCGGGGCGTGTGGCACACTCGGGTTTGAGCATAAGAATCGAGGGAGCCCCTGTCGGTGAAACTGCGAATTGTTACGGCTGCAATCGATCCATTGCAGGCGCACTAGTCATGCTCACGATACGTCCGGCAACGCTCGCTGATCGCGACGTGCTCCACGACTTGATTGCCCGGTCGGCGCGCGGTCTCAGTGCCGCGGACTATCGACCGGAACAGGTTGAAGGCGCTCTTCAGGGTGCCTTCGGTGTCGACTCGCAACTCATCAACGACGGCACCTACTTCGTTGTCGAAGAAGCCGGGGTCATCGTTGGTTGCGGGGGTTGGAGCTTTCGCAAGACGCTGTTCGGCGGCGACAAGCGTCGGGAGCGGGACGCAGCCGAGCTCGATCCCCGGACTGAGCCGGCGAAGATTCGCGCCTTCTTTGTCGATCCCGCCCATGCCCGGCGCGGCATCGGCACGATGCTGCTCGAGAAGTGTGAGGCCGAGGCGCGCCTGCGTGGTTTCTCGCGTGTTGAGTTGATGTCGACGCTGCCGGGGATCCGATTGTATTCGGCGCGTGGCTATGCCGGCGTGCAGCAGATCCAGTACGAAGTATCGCCGGGTGTCGTGATCGAGTTTCTGCCGATGAGCAAGCGGCTCTAGCCCGCTTTATTCACGAACGGGAAACGCGGTGCCGGCGGCGCCTCACTCGGGAAGGGTGTTTTCGGCACCGCCCGTAAACCCATCCATGGGGGGCTGCGGGAAAAACTCCTGTTTTTCACGCTGCCGAAAACACCCTTCCCGAGTGAGTCACCGCTTTCAGGCCGTGCCGTTCGTGAATAAAGCTAGTTGAGAGCCGCGTTGAGTACGTCGTGCTCAACAGGTTTGACCAGGTGCTCATCAAAACCGACATCGGCCGTTCTGCGCCGGTCATCAGGTTGGCCGTAGCCGGATAATGCAATCAGGCGGGTGGCCGCGATTTTCGGGTCCGAACGAACTGCTTTTGCAACCTCGTATCCGTCCATCTCGGGCATCCCCAGGTCCAGAATCATCACATTGGGCGCGAATTCGCGTGCGGCAGTCAGTGCTTCGACGCCGCCGTGTGCAACACGGACATCGTGGCCTGAGTAGGCGAGCATCGTTCCCAGGCTTTCCGCGGCGTCCACATTGTCATCGACGACCAGGATGCGTTGTCGCATACCTGGCTCGGACTGAGCGGCTGAGATGTCAGGATGGGCAGCGGGTGCTTCGGTGGCGGGAAGTCGCAGGACGAACTGACTGCCTTTTCCGAGCCCTTCGCTGTGGGCTGTCAGCACTCCACCATGGAGCTCCGCGATGCTGCGGGCCAGGCTCAATCCAACACCCAGCCCGCCTTGAACGGCGTGGGAGGTGCCGCCTGCCTGGGCGAACAGCTCGAAGACGTTGGCGAGTGCCTCCTCCTCCATGCCGATGCCCGTGTCGCGGACATTGACTACGATATGCGATTCCAACCGCGCAACGCTCAGTGTGATGCTGCCCCCCTCGTCGGTGTATTTGGCGGAGTTGTTCAGGAGGTTGGCCAACAACTGCGGAAGTCGGATCCTGTCCGCGTCAGTCCAGAGAGGTTCCGGCGGGAGTATCACCTGCAGCTCGTGTCCACGGGAATCGATCATGGGACGTGCCAGCTCCACGGCGCTGGTGATCATCGGAGCGATCTCGACGCGCTCGAGCTCCAGAACGATCTTGCCTGAGCGGATCCGGGCGACATCCAGAAGGTCGTCCACGAGACGCACGAGGTGGCGCAACTGCCGTTCCATCAACTGGCGCGCGTGGGTGACGAGCGCCTGATCGTGCCCGCCGAGGGTCAAAAGCTCCAGACCGTTCTGCAGTGGCGCGAGCGGATTGCGCAACTCGTGACCCAGCACCGCCAGGAACTCATCCTTGCGGCGATCGGCGGCGGCCAGCTCTTCGGCCTGGCGGGCCAACCGCTCTTCACTCTGGCGCAGTCGCTGGTAGTCCTCGCTTCTGCGGCGCTCGGCGCGATTGCGCTCCGCCGTGGCGGCTCCCAGAAACAACCCTGTGACCGCCACCACGGCCATGAACAGTGCCACCTGCAACAAGCTGGCGCCGAGGTTCGGGGTAACAAAAG
>Ga0207703_10002321_pt1 | contig 16613 bp, 14 predicted proteins | sample KBSSwiS12_FD_184304 | JGI IMG/M metagenome (GOLD analysis project Ga0207703, IMG submission 184304) | Switchgrass rhizosphere microbial communities from Kellogg Biological Station, Michigan, USA - KBS Switchgrass S1-2 (SPAdes) (version 2) | ecosystem: Host-associated > Plants > Roots >... | reverse complement strand
ATAGTCGTGTTCCCTCGACTTGGAACTGGGCCAAGTCATTGGGCAGAATTTGGGGCTGGCCCATGTCCCACGTGTAACCGGTAAGATTGGGATTTTTCTTCAGGTTATCGAGAAATTGGAAAGCAGCGGTGACGTTCTTGGCCTCGCCCTTGATCCGGAGATGACCGTTTTCGGCTTCGAACAAAGTCAGCCTGAGCTGGTCGGCGGGTATCGATTCATAAGTATGAAGAAGCAGTTCCAGCGGATAGCTGTTTTCATCCACGACCGGACGCAAATCCTTCCATGCCGCCGCCGTGTCGTGGACAAGAGCGATATCCTGTGCGTGCTCGGCCTGCCATTGCTGCAATTCCTTGACGTGCTGGGAGGCGATAAAAAAGCGAATGGCTAAAACTGCGACAAGCACAAGATAGATGGCGAGCACGACGAGTGCAGCCCGGCCCTGCCACCGTTTGCTTTCACGCTTTCTTTTCGCCTCATGGACCGTCGTCGGTGTTAGCTTCCACGACGTGGAAGGAGCACGCGGTGGCGGGCATTCGGCTTGATTGACGGGAAGCTGCATCGCGTTGCGAAGTGCAGAAAATTCCGCAGGGCTGACTTCTTTCCAAAGCATCACCTGCTGCAATGTGGTGACAACCCCCTGCATTAGCAGCGTGGTCCTGATGCAATTTAAATCCTGGAGAACGCGATCCGTGATCTTATTTTCAGCCAAAGCCTGAAAATAGACGAGATTCTGGCCGCGTGTAATTGCGACGACCAGGCGATCCTGTTCCTGCCAGAGCGTCAGAGCATTCTCGGGAAGAGATAGATAACGGGCGGAGAGATCGAAAGTGCCGTAGGCCTCATCGTCCACTTCCTTCGCCAATGCGGCCGGCAGAACCCCGACGACGACCAAGGTCCTGGCACCGTCTTTCTCAACCACGGACCAGTCGCTTACCGCGGCACCAACGCCTCGAGGCTGAAGCCCGTGCAGTTCCAGCTGCAGCGGAATCATGGCCGATATCTGTTTCGAGTCCGTTTCATTGAGCCACAAGGGGAGGCAAAAAACCTGGGCAACCGGCAGCGCCAACGTCGCATTTTTACGCAGACGATTATCCGCCGGGCTGGAGCAGGCCTGCAGGCATTCGGCAGCGCTCGGCGCGCCTAGGAGCCAAACTTCCCAAGGCTCGGCTTCGGTGGCCCCGGGCATTAAAACGACACGTTCTCCCTTGCCGGGGGAACGGACCGCCTTGGCTTTTACTGTTCTGACCATAGGTAATATTGGATGGGCGAGGTGCCTAACTGGGTAACCACGGAAATAATGACCTGTGAACCTCCCGCTTGACCAACACTTTTCACGCGGCGGGTAGGGTCTTTTAAAGTAATCTGATTGTCCAGCGTTGTCATGGCGAGGTCACTTATGCCTAATTGTTGCTGAAAAGTTTTCATGTCCTTCAGGGGCAAATCGTCTGCGGTGCCCGCGATCCCATCCTTGCCGTTGCGCGCTTCCGTAAAGACGGCGACACGCTTGGGATCGATTCCAAAAATGGCGGCGATGAGTTCCGGGGGGGCTTCGCTTACGTCCAAAGGGCCCTTGCTCCAGAGGCTGAAGCTGTCCTGCCAGCCCGGCTTGGCCTTTTCCAGCATGTCCATCCCCATGACCTGTTCAACCTCATCAAAGGACTGAAAAGGCTGGTAAGTGGGACGTTGCTTGAGACCCGCCTTCTCATAGTCGGCTGCTTTCGCTCCGTTCAGGCTGCGCAAATCACCCGGAGTTACCCAGTCATAAAGGCAATCGATCACATGCTGCGCATCGTCCATTTTGAGTCCCCAGCGGGTGAAAAGATTTTCCAGAATTTCACGATGTCCGCTAATCAAAATGTAGTTCAGGTTCAACCGCGCGCCCTCGCTTCCGATCAGGACGTTGTATCTACGATCGGCGGCGACCTTTTTTGAAAGCAGCGGATCATCTTTCAACAACTGGGGATTCAAGCCCAAGGCCAGGCCACTGGACGCGAGAGCCCGGGCTTCCATCGCGAGTTCCATGTTCGAGGTGTGCTCCATGGAAAGCTGGACCATCTCCACGACGCCAAAGACCGCCATGCCCAAAAGCAGGAGGCACCAAAAAACCATGATGAGGGCGGAGCCTCGCGAATGATTACGGTCCATGGGCAGGTGTAAGTGTGCCGTTGGGAGTCTGTTGATATCCTGACGTAGGTGTTTGCGTACCGGTTTGAGTCGGCACGGTGAGTGTTACCGGCGCAATAGGCGGAATCCAGAAATCCATGGTCGTCGGTTGCAGGTCACCCGCGAGTTGGATGGTGAATTCCACGATATTGGGCTTGTTGGCTGTGTTGCTCCATTGCTCCTCCCAAAGGGTGGAGGTGGGTTGCTGGAATTTCCATTCGATGCTTTTGACGTCGTGAATAAGGGGAACCCAATCCAAGGTGGCATCTTCGTCCTGCAACAAACCTGGCGGGAGAACCACCGCAGCCCCTCCCCCTGCTGGCATGCTTCCTGTCATTGGCAGGATACCGCGGCGCAAGAGATAAAGACCATTAGGCTGCGGGGTGGCATCAATGGCGATTGATCCTCCATTTCCACCAAAGACAATTCCGTTGAGCTTAAGGCCATCACCAGTTCCTCGCCGGTAGGACAAGAGAAAGCTTTGGGCGGGCAAGTCGGCCAGTTTGTTCTTCAGGTAGGCATTCAGGGCAACCACTTGATCCTGTCGGTTCTGATTGTCCACAAGCCCTGCCGAGCCTTTAAGCACACCCGAAACAATTCCAAAGATGGCCGCGCAAAGCAGGACGAAAATCGCCAGCGTGATCATCATCTCCAGCAAGGTGAATCCCTTGATGCTCCGGCAACGAACTGGTGATGGCTGAGGGGCGTTCATGGCTGATAAATCAGTTCGTCGATGCTGCGATCTTCGTCCTCGCGGCCCGACTTCCACTTCGCCGTGATCGTCACGTGGTACATTCCGGCCAGTTGCTGCCCTTTCTGGTCCTTGAGATTTTCAGGCTCAACGGTGAGATGATAGGCGATTCCGTAGGAATCTTTATCGAGGTCCTTATCGATGGGATTCACCCTCCCTGAATGCAGCATGGTCAGTTGATTATCCAACCCGCGCATGGCGGCATCGATTTCGTTGCGTTTCTGCGCTGAATCCATGGAGGTGTTGAGCGCCATGACCAATGAAAATGCAACCATGGTAAAAATGAAGAGTGCCATCATGACTTCAAACAGCACCATGCCGCGCCGCGTCCGGGAGAGATTCTTTTTGGAGCGGAAGTTCATGGAAAATAGGCGGTTTCGTTTTCCACGTTTCCCGTCAGCGCGTTGAAATTCATTTCGAGCCAGGCGTCGCCTCGCGTCAGCCGCACGCGAGGCAGGGAACATAATTCACCCGGTTTGAAAAGCCACGTAGCTGATTTGATCGAGAGCCATTTGCTGGGTTTTTCGGGATCGGGAAATAGAAGCTTGTTGGAGGAATTAAGGACACTGGCGATGGTATTGTCATCGGCCCCGGAGGATGTCGCGTCCTCATCATCGGAGGATGGAGCTGCATCGGTGGCGGGATGGAGCGTCATCGTTTGTTTGGTGAAATCGATGACATAAGGCCGATGTTGGTCGGTGCTTTTCAACATGGCCGTCTTGACCATGAGCGAAAGTTGCGTGGCATCGTTGCGCACGGCCTGCTCGACAAACGTCGACTGGATCGCAGGAAGAGTCAATCCCAGCAAAAGGACGATGACTAAAAGTACCATGCACATCTCGAGCAGCGTGAAGCCAAGCCGCGAACCGTGATTGCCGCGCCATATCCCTCCCGCGTTCCGGTTCAATCCGGTAGCGCCATGGGGGAATCGGGCGCAAGATTTCATCGAAAACTAGGGAGTGGCTGCAGGAGCATCGGTCCAATTACCAATATCGTCTGCCGTGTCCGGCTGCCCATCCGGGCCCATGGAGAAAACGTCGTACTTGTCGGGATTGTGTTTACCGGGATTGCGATATTGGTACGAGTGACCCCAAGGATCTTTCGTCTCCTCTTCCAACTGCTTGGTCCAATGAGAAGGCAAAGGTTCGACCGTCGGTTTGGCCCAAAGTGCAGACAAACCCTGCTCGGTGGTAGGCAACGTGCCGCTTGCCATTTGATAAGAAGTCAGCGCTTCGCGAAAGCTCAGGATGTCGCCTTTCGTCTTCTGGCTATTGGCAACAGTGGCGACGCCAGTCAGGTTATAGATAACCAAGCCCATGAGCAATGCGATGATGCTGAGCACCAGCAACATTTCCATCAGCGTGAAGCCGTGACGGGATACTCGAACCGGCCGATTATAAAAGAGAGATGTTTTCAAGGTGTATTGGTTTCTGATATTTGCCCAGGAGTGTCCGTTGGTGCAACCGGTCCCGTCGGGGCGGACGACGTGTCGGCCGAAGTTTGAGGCTGCGGCGTAGCGGGTGGATAGTCGAGCTGGAGCGCCACATTCTTGAGCGCCAAGGGAGGAGCAGCAGTGACGGGTGTGCTTGCAGAAGTTGCGTTCGCGGGCGGGACATCGTCTTCCGCAGAAAACTGAACGGCGTTCGTTCCTACCTTCAACAACGAGACGGGTAACGAAAACGATCCTTCCCGCCAGCCCACATAAATATTGGCAATCGCTCCGCCCAGATAACCATCATCCCTTAAATCGGGCACATTAGGAGTGATCGTTCCGGCGCGCTGCTGATTGACCCACACCACGAGATGCTTGCCGAAGGCTAACCCTGACTCCTTGAGAGCAAGACGACCGGAGCCGGGCAAGCTATCGATCTGCACGTTGAATTCGACACCCTGCTCGATCCGCTCAGGAGCGTCCGTGATGGGGACATTGACGATCTCGTCGCGCCATGCGGCGGGATCGACCATTTGGGGTTGTCCGTCCAAAATTTGGGCTCCTTGCGTTACGCCCGAGGCGGGCGTGACCAGGAGATCCTGAACTTCTGGAGAAACGAGGCTGGTTCGGTTTTCCACCCATTCCAGTCTGATCCGTTGAATGCCCAATGTCGTATCACCACACTGAAAATTCAGGGTACCGGCGCCTTGCAAAGTCTGGGCCGGCACGAGCAATGTCCGCTGGTTACTCATGGCGATTCCCTCGTAAAAATTGTCTGAAAGGACCTCAGCACTTTGCGATCCCTGCCATGTGATACGAAGAAATCCCCCCTGCTTTTCCTTGAACAATACCGTGACGACAAGAGAGGCATTGGCATCAGGCGGAGCGATGGGAATGCTGAGCGTGGCAAAGCTCGTGGAAGGAGAAACCGGATGGCCCATCCAGGTCGGCGTGGCCGCGTTGGCTTGAAAGGGAAGGTTGAAGGTGAATGAGGCAGGTCCGTCCAACGCGAGGAGGGCAGGACTGCCGATCAACAGTAAAACACAAGCTCCTACAGCCGGAAGTTTGGAAAAAAGAGACAACATAAAGGATAAGAATAGCGGTGAACTGGAAGGTTCAATTCTGTAGCGAAGATTAACAAGGTTTAAATCGCAACATTTCCTAAATCTTTTGCAATGTTCGCATCGATCAATGGTGAGCCTGCAGACCATGCATGGCTTGAAAGATACCCGACAGCATGGACCAGGCGATGAGCAGAACCATGATGCCCATTGCCATGATAATCACCAAAGGGACAATTGACATAATACGATCGATCCGCTGCTGGATGATCTTTTCATAGCGTTGCCCCACTTTTTCCATGGTTAAGCCAAGATCACCGGTTTGCTCGCCCACCTTGACCAAGTCGCGCAGATTGGGGGGAAAATGGCCTGCCGATTTCATGGCACGTGTCAGCGATGCTCCTTCCCCGACCAAATCGGTGATCCGAATGATCAAGGCACGAAAGAAAATATTTCCCGTGGCGCGACTGACCAACTTCAACGCAGTCAACAACGGCAAGCCGTTTTGAAGGAGATTGGCCATCGTCTGACAAAATTGAGCGTAAAACGAAGCGCTCAGAAGTGGGCCAAGGAGAGGAATCTTCAATTTGCTTTCATCCCACCAGCGATGCCCATCCGGCTGGCGGATGTAGTAAATAAAGCCCGCGACAATCAGTGTGAGTATCGATGCCCCAATGAGGCCGTAATGATGAAAGAAATCGCCCAGAAACACCAGGATGCGGGTGGGCAAGGGCATCGTGCCTCCCGTTTTGGTTAGCAGGTTGACCATTTGCGGAACGAGGACGGTCATAAAGACAATCATCGCCAAGGTACCCGCAATGATGAGGGCAGTGGGATAGATCAGGGCTAGCTTCACGCGATTACGCAGATCCTGAACTTCGACCAGATGAACCGCCTGACGGCGCAAAAGCGGGGCCAGGGCTCCACTCACCTCACCTGCCGACACAAGATTGCAGTAGAGTTCGCCGAAATCGGGAGAGGCAATCTTAAGCGCCTCGGAAAAGCTGGTGCCGTCCCGCACCTTTTCGCGCAAAAAGCCCGCGACGGTCTTGATCGGAGAGCGTTCTTCCCGGCTTTCGATCAATTGCAAGGCAGGTTCAAGCTGCAGGCCGGAGTTGAGAAAATCGGATAATTCGTCCGTAAAAAGAATCACCTGGGCATTGGTCAGGCGGATGCTTCCCCTCACCGATTTCGATTCCCGCGCCGGAGTTGAAGCACTCGCGGACGAGGCGGTTTTCTTGGGCCGGGATACAACTTCATCGGCCTTGGCGGACAAGGTAAGCGGCTGGATACGGTCCATGGCCAGGCGACGCAACGCGTCAGCCCGGCTGGATGCTTCCAGCTCTCCGGAACGTCGCTCGCCCTTTTCGCCCGTGCCCTGGTAAGTAAAGACCGCCATAGGAATTCCGATTCAAAAAGAAAGTCGTCTATTCGTCCAACACATCGACATTTGCAGCGGTCACTCGCACGACTTCCTCAACGGTGGTTGTTCCCGCAATGACACGATTCCAGCCATCCTGCCGCAGAGGCACCATCCCATCCTGCAAGGCTTTCGTCCGCAGGGATTCGCTCGATTTCCCCTGGGAAACCATGTCCTGCAAGGCGGGAGTCATCATGCAAATCTCGAAAAGTGCGGCGCGCCCCTGATAACCGCTATGGCGACATTCTTCGCATCCGACGGCCTGCAGGATGCGATCAGCGTACGCCATGGGAAATCCGATACCCTCGAGGAACGATTTCGGATGCTCAGCTGGCTTCTTGCAGTGCGGGCACAGTACGCGCACGAGACGCTGGGCCAGAAAGGCGCGGACAGATGTGGAGACCAGGAAGGGCTGCACCCCCATGTCGACCAGACGCGTGATGCCGCCAATGGCGTCGTTGGTGTGGAGCGTGCTGAAAACGAGGTGACCCGTGAGGGCGGCTCGAATGGCGATTTCCGCCGTTTCGAAATCGCGCATTTCTCCGATCATGATCACGTTGGGATCGCCGCGCAAAATACTCCGCAAGGCGGTTGCGAACGTGAGATTGATCTCGGGCTTGATCGCGATCTGCATGACTCCCGCGAGTTTATGCTCAACGGGATCTTCAACCGTGACGATGCGCCGCTCCATGGTGTTGAGCATGGAAAGAAAGGTGTAGAGCGAGGTGCTCTTGCCGCACCCGGTTGGGCCCGTGAGGAGGATGATTCCATTGGGCTGCGCGATGAGGTTGCGAATCGACTTTTCCGCTTCAGGAGTCAGGCCGAGCAGCGAGAAATCGAATCGATTGCGAGAGAGAAGTCGAAGGCTGATGCTTTCCCCGCTGACGGTCGGAATGGTGGCGACGCGGACGTCAATGGGCTGGCCTTCCATTTCAAGGTTGATGCGGCCGTCCTGCGGCATGCGGCGCTCAGCGATGTCGAGATGCGCCATGATTTTGATGCGGGAGACAACGCTGGCCTGGAGCATCTTGATCCGGGAGGGTACGGGCGCTTCATGTAAAACGCCGTCGATGCGATAGCGAATACGCAGATCATTTTCGAGCGGCTCGACATGAATATCGGTTGCGCGTTCATCGAGAGCCTCGCGCATGATCTGGTTCACGAAACTGACCACGGTGGCTTCGGGGTCTTCTTCATCGAGGACGTTGACCTCCTGCTTTAACTCGAAGGTGGCGTCATCAACGTCCCGGCCTTCCAGGATGGCGTCAAAGGTTGCTGCGCCCACGCCATAGCCGGTACGGAGGGCGGCCAGGATGTTTCGTCGCGTAGCCACGCACCAAGTGATCGGTTCCTTCACTTCGTGGGCGACTACCTGACGCGCGGTGAGATTGAAGGGATCGCTGGTCAGGACATAGAGATCATTTTCGTTCAGGCGAACGGGATAAAGTTGGTACCGCAGAGCGAGACGCGCAGGAAATTGCGTCCTGAGTTTGTCGTCCATCGGCGGCAGCGCGGTATCCCACCAAGGCAGGCTAAACTGGCTGCAGACGTTCTTCAAAAACTCGTGCTCAACCACGAGATGCTTTTCCAATAACCCACCGATCGTGGATGTTTGCTGGGCCAGACTGGTTTCAATCGTCTCTGTAATCTGGGCTTCATCGCCCAGACGAGATCCCATGGCCAGATTTTTTAACACCATGCTCGACACGGATGCATCTTACCGCACTTGCGCAGATAGTCACCGCTATTTCAGTTATTTCCATGCAATCTTCATCCCGACAGGGCCAAGTGCGGATAAAGCACCTTCGTTTTTCGAAAAATTACTTGCCTGAGATGGCAGACTCGCCAATGATGATCCTTCGCCAGTTTGACCATGCGCGGTTAGCTCAGTGGTAGAGCACTACATTGACACTGTAGGGGTCACAGGTTCAAACCCTGTATCGCGCACCACTTTCGACTTCCTTCGAAAAGCTATAGAGGCATAGCCCATTCGTTCCGGCAACAACGCACAAGACGAGTAGCCAGAGTGCCCGAAACCGTATCGGCGTGAGCGTTTGCAACAATTCTGCATCGTTGACGGGAGCCATTCTGCTCATAAAATTCATCCTATGACCAAACTTGCTCTGCAATTGTATAGCCTGCGTCGCGAAACCGAAAAGAATGCAGAGGAGGTCGTTTTAGAGGTACCCGGTCTGGGTTTTGAGGCAGTTGAATTGGCAGGCGATTATGGGTGGAGTACCGACAAGTGGGTTGAAATTCTGGCCAAGACCAAGCTGAAAGTGGTCGGGGCGCACTGCATGCTCGGGGATCTGGAAGCCAAGTTTGATTCGCTGATCGAATTTTACGGCAAAGTCGGCAATTCGCGTGTCATCGTTCCTTGGCTCGACGAGAAAACGCGGACGCCGGAAGGTTTCGTGTTCACGGCCGAGCAACTCAATAAGTGGGCGCCCGTCCTTCGCGACAAGGGTATTTCCCTCCTCTATCACAATCACGACTTTGAGTTCCAGAAGCTCTCGGACGGCTCCATCGGCTACGACCTACTTTTAAAGAATACCGATCCTAAGCTGGTCCAGTTTGAGGTCGATACCTACTGGATTCAAAAGAGCGGACGGGATGCCTACGAGTTTCTCAAGAAGCACGAAGACCGGGTTGGGATTATCCACGCAAAAGAAATGCGGGCATCGGACCGGACCGATTGTGCTGCGGGCGATGGCGTGATCAACTTCAAGGAAATCGTTCCGCTAGCGGTGAAAAACAACTGGCCGATCGTTGTGGAGTATGAAGGCGAGAACGCGGTGGAAGTTGTCCGCCGAAGCGCCGAGCATCTTTCCAAGCTATAAAGCGTAGCTGCGCTACCCGACCGGCTCCGGAGCATCTTTTAATTCGCGCGTGCGAAGAGGGCGCTCCGGCAGGAACAGGACGATAAAGAAGGCCAGTGCGGCGACACTGGCACCGGTTAGAAATGTTGTCGCGATGGCATGGCGATAGGCTTCCATCAGCGTATGTCGCTGCTCGGGGCTGAATTGGGATATCTCCTGCATCCCCATTTCCATCAGGCTATGCCCCCCAGGGCCGGGTTGGCTCCACGAAGCGGGGAGAAGATGATGCAGTCTCAAGCTCACAACAGCCCCCGCGACGGTGACTCCCAGTGCACCACCGAGTGATCGAATAAAAGCGGAGGAGGACGTGGCCACGCCGAGGTCCTTTCGCTCCACGGCATTCTGAATCGCAACGGTGAGATTGGGCATGACGAGGCCAAGCCCGCATCCCAGGCTGACCAGAGCCGTCTCGATCACAACAAGGCGAGCACCAACGGTCGCTGCCCACGCCAAGGTGAGGAATGAGCAGCAGCCGACGATCAATCCGATGACCGGAAAAATCTTGTAGCGCCCAGTCCATGAAACCAGACGGCCTCCCGCCACCGCCGCGACGATGACGCCGCCCATCATCGGAGCCATCATAAGGCCCGCGTGGGATGGAGAAGCTCCCAGAACAAGCTGAAAGAAGAGAGGAAGAAAAACGAGACTGCCGAAAAGTGCCATGGCGTTTAGGCCGATCACACTTACTGCGATGACAAAGACGCTGTTTCGAAACAGGAGTAAGGGCAAAATCGGTTCCACGGCTCGCTTCTCCTGAAAATAGAATAGGACATAAAAGATGGCGACCGCTGTTCCCAACATGATCATCTTGGAAGATAGCCATGGATAGGCCGAGCCGCCCCAGCTCAAGAGCAGCAGCAGGCAGACTGTGCCACAGGTGAGGAGCCCGGCCCCGGTATAATCGATGCGATGGGTGACTTTTCGCACATGCTTGCGCAACGCGAAGGCGATCAGCGCCAATGCGGCTGCGCCGACCGGCAGGTTCACGTAGAATATCCAGCGCCAGGAAAGCCTGTCGGTGATGACGCCGCCCAAGAGCGGTCCCGCGACGCTGCAAACGGCAAAAACCGCGCCGAAGATTCCCTGATATTTTCCCCGCTCCCGCGGTTCGATCAAGTCGCCCACCGTGGTTTGAGCCAGGGTCATCAACCCGCCCGCACCGAGACCTTGCAGTGCACGAAACGAGATAAGCTGGAACATCGTCTGTGCGAGTCCGCATAAAGTCGAACCCACCAGAAAAATGCTGATCGCAACGAAAAATAGCGTCCGGCGGCCATACATGTCGCTCAGTTTTCCGTAGAGCGGCGTGCTCGTCGTCGAAGTAACCATGAAGGCGGTCACCACCCACGAAAGATGCGACAGACCTCCGAGATCACTGACGATGCGGGGCAGCGCGGTACTGACAATGTTTTGATCCAAAGACGCAAGCGCCAGGGCCAGCATGAGACCGGCGAAAACGGTATAAATCTCGCGCTTGGAAACAGATTCTGTTGAGGACTTATACTTGCTCATCGGTATCCGCCATAGGACATTCCAGTAGTCTACCTGAAGTCCTCTCGCTGTCATGTTCGGATAGGGATTTTGCGAATGAGCTCACCACAAATTCCTTTTTGCCGTCTCGACATTCAGGCCTGTTGGGGCTTTCTTGGAGAGTGCGACTACAATCATGGGCGAAGATCTAATCACCAACCGCAAGGCTCACCGCGACTACGAAATCCTCGAGACCTACGAGGCGGGCATTGTTTTGCGTGGAACCGAAGTCAAATCACTCCGGGCTGGACAGGGCAATCTTACCGATGCGTTTGCGCGGATCGAGAATAACGAAGTCTGGCTCTACCAATTCGACATCCAGCCCTATAAACAGGCTCATACCTACAATCACGAGGCCAAGGCGGTACGAAAGCTTCTGCTCAATCGCCAGGAAATCCGTAAGCTCTTCGGAATCGTATCCGTGAAGGGACGCACGCTTGTTGCACTGAAGATGTATTGGAAAGGTCACAACTTGAAGGTGCTGCTAGGAGTCGGTATCGGCAAAAATGTCCGCGACAAACGCGAGGATCTCAAAAAAGCGGTGGCGAAACGCGAGATGGATCAGGCGCTCAAGCAGATGAGACGGCAATAACGTTGGTATTTCCAACGCTTAAATTCTCTTAATCTCGATTGCATTTTAAATGTGACGGGATATTTTCGAGGCATGACAACGTCCCGGATGGCTAGCTGGTTACTGTGCGTCATTATCTCGATCTTGGTGGGAACAACCTCGCTTGCCCATGAAGGCGGCACAGCGACGCTGGCGGATGTCCACAAGATCCTCCTAAAAGCTGCCGGCTACCAAAGCGATACGCCTCCCACACCTGCCGAACAAACCCAACTTCTCAACAAGGCGCTTGAAATGCTTCAGAAGGTTCCTCACGTCTATCACGGAGAATTGCAGAAAGCGGCTATGTCCATTGAGGCAGCTCTGAACGAACTCTCGACCGGCGACACCGCCCATAAAGCCAAGGGCGATATTTACGACGCTGACGACGCGATCAAATCGGTGATGTAGAATGCTTAGAATTTCGCTCTAAAGCACAGACTCGAGCGACAAATCGGCCTTCAGTCCGTTTTTTGCGATCCACTCCGGATTATAGAGCTTGGACATATATTTGTGTCCGGAGTCACAAAGGATCGTCACGATGGTCTGCCCCGGTCCGTGCTGACGCGCATAACGAACCGCCCCGGCAATATTCACACCTGATGAGAGACCAAGGAAAATCCCCTCTTCGCGCCGAAGTTGCTGAATGATGGTGAAGGCCGTCTGGTCATCGATTCGATAAGCCTCGTCCACCTCGAGACCCTCGAGGTTCTTCGTCACGCGTCCCTGACCGATTCCCTCGGCAAAAGAATCTCCGTCATTGGTCTCCAGATTGTGATTCTTGAACCATGACCACATCGCGGCGCCGTAGGGATCGGCACAGACGGTGGCGACCTTGGGATTCTTCTCCTTCAAGTAGCTGCTCGTCCCGGCCAATGTCCCACCTGTTCCGACTGAGGCGACGAAAGCCGTCACCTGTCCGGACGTTTGCTCATAAATCTCCGGTCCGGTGGTACGATAATGAATCTGGCGATTGTCCGTGTTGTCGAATTGATTGGCCCAGAATAAACCGCGTTCTTCCGACAGACGTTTGGCCACTTTGTTGTAGTTGCCGGGATCTTTAAAGGGCTTTTCCGGCACTACCATAACCTCGGCACCCAAGGCGCGCAGGAGCTGGACTTTTTCCGGTGACTGGTTATCAGGAATGACGATGACGGTGCGATAACCCTTCGCCTGCCCAACCACGGTAAGGCCGATACCGGTATTCCCGGCTGTACCTTCGATGATCGTCGCACCGGGCTTGAGTTCACCCTTCGCCTCAGCTGCTTCAATAATCCCCAATGCCGCGCGATCCTTCACCGATCCACCCGGATTCATAAACTCAGCCTTTCCGAGAATTTCGCAGCCGGTCAGCTCAGACAGCCGTTGCAGCCGGATGAGCGGTGTATTGCCGATAAAATGAGGAACACCGTAATAGGAACTCATGCGGGCAAAATAACCGTTTTGCGAAAAATGACCAGACTCTGTCCAAGTCGGCACAGTGCTCGCTTTCGTCCAGTGTTTCCGACTTTCCAATATTTCCCACTTTCCCCTAAATTCCGACCGTGCAATACGCCGTCATCCTTGCGCTCCTCCTGATCTTCGTTTTCGGATTGGGATTGCTCGCTCGTCGGCTGAATATCCCCTACCCCATCCTTTTTGTCCTCGGCGGATTGTTCATCGGATTCATCCCCGATTTACCGCGGATCAAACTCGATCCCGACTTGATCTTTTTCGTCGTCCTTCCTCCGCTGCTTTATATCCAAGCCCTCAATACATCGTGGCGGGACTTTCGTAACGAATGGCGTCCCATCCTTCTGCTTGCCATCGGTCTCGTCGTCATAACCACCGTCACGATTGCTTATTTCGCTCATTGGATGATCCCGGATTTTCCGGCGGGCGCAGGCCCCTTTCCTCTCGCCGCTGGCTTTGTTCTGGGGGCCATCATTTCTCCGCCTGATGCCATTGCCGTCTCCGCCATCGCCGAGCGTCTTGGATTACCACGCCGCATAATTACCACGCTGGAAGGAGAAAGCCTCGTCAATGACGCCACCAGCCTGGTCATCTTCCAAATGGCCATGGTCGCCATCTTAAATCCTGGAGCGCATTCCGATCTCGATCTGTGGGCGGTGGAGCATTTTATTTATGTTGCGGTCGGAGGAATTGCACTGGGCGTTGCCGTCGGCGCCATTATTTTTTGGGTACAACGCCATATTGTCGATGATGGACCAGAAATTGTTCTGACGATGTCCCTGCTCACGCCCTTTGCCAGTTACCTTGCGGGCCAGGCGTTCCAGGTCTCCAGCGTCATGGCCGTCGTCAGTACCGGACTTTATCTCGGACGCAGGTCATCTACTGGAGCCAATCCCGTTTCGAGGCTTCGGGCAAAAGCATTTTGGGAAGCGATCGTTTACCTGCTCAACGGCATCGTCTTTGTTCTGATCGGTCTGCAGCTTCCCTGGATTCTCCATGCGATGCGCGAGCATTGGTGGCCTCGTCCCTATCTCTACGCCGTTGCCATCACCCTCGCCTGCATCGTCATTCGCATCGTCTGGGTCTATATCGGCGCCTACTTCCTCCATAAAATCAGCCGACGCTACCGCAAGAAGGAACCCACTCCACCCTGGCGACAGGTAACGGTCGTGGGCTGGGCGGGAATGCGTGGGGTCGTATCGCTTGCCGCCGCGCTGGCTTTGAACGGCTATCCCGAATTTCCCCGAGGACATCTGGTCCAGTTCATCGCCTTTAGCGTCATTCTCGGCACCCTTGTCTTCCAAGGGCTCACGCTTCCCCTGCTCATACGCTTTCTCGGGTTGGCGGATGATGGAGCCGCCAACCACGAAGAAAAGGAAGCTCGTTGCAAAATGGTAGAAGCCGTCCTGAAAAGAATCGAAGAATTCCGTCAGGACAAAAAGCATCCTGAGGACGTTCTCAGTGAAATCGAACACGTCTATCGCGCGCATAGCTTTGTGGAATCGGACAATCCGTCCGTACTGGCTGAACGCCACCACCATTTCGTCAGTCTACGCAATGTGCAGCATGCGATGATCGTGACCGGGCGACACACCCTGATCACCCTCCACCGCGAAGGCGTCATCGGCGATGATGTCCTTCATAAAATCGAGCACGAACTCGATCTCGAGGAAGCCCGGATCAAAAGCTGATAAGACCTTGCAGATTTCCTTGCTCCAAGAGAAATTCGTCGAGTAAGCTAATCCTTCACTCAAACAGGACAGGTGGCTGAGTGGTTTAAGGCACTCGACTCGAAATCGAGCGTACTGTCAAAGGTACCGTGGGTTCGACTCCCACCCTGTCCGCCCTTACTTTTCAGAGGTAGATGCCAATCGGCAATCGGCAAATGTTGTTTTTGGTTACAGAATGGTTACGACTACGTCCTCTTTGCTGATCTGTGACATGATAGGGAACACGCTAGCTGGCCAAGGCCGCCAAGGATGCGATCCGCCCATAAAGTAACAGCTTTTCGGTTATGCGCAGTACAGTGGCCAGTCCTAATACCTCAGACGGCTTTCACCAAAGACTGGGTATAATAAGCCTGGCGGTTACGGTGGCACCAAACTTCCAATGTGCTCTTCCTTTTATTAAAATTTATATGAAATTTTCCCGTAAACTTGGGGCCCGACATAAGTAGCATTGCCAAACTGGTTTGGATTTTCCACATGATTGGCATCGAGAAGATTTTGTCCCACTACGGACAGTTCCCATTGATCAGTCGGCTTCCACGCCACCCGGGTATCGACCACGAAGTAGCCATTCGCTCCAGCAATTTTATCGACAAATCGACCACCCACATCAATCGCAATATGGTTGGGGAGGTCGAATGAAGAGCGCAACGAAAACTCGTTGGTAGGATCCACCGTTTCCAGAGGACTGCCGGCATAAATATAGCCGACAGGAACATTGGAGTTGTTCGTATGGAACTTGAGCAGGCTATAGCTGCCTGTTAATTTCCACCAAGGCTGAATTTGAGCGGCGAAAGAAGGTTCCACCCCATAGGTTTGCGCTTTTTGGAACTGCTCAAAAGTTGGTGTGAAGGAGCCGGGCGGAAGGAACGCTCCGATCAAGTTGTTGTAGTTATTGTAGAAGCAGGCGATATCGATGGAGAGATTCTGGAGCGGCTGAACACGATACCCGAATTCATAGGCCATGAGATCTTCCGACTTCAGGTTCTGGTTGCCGTTAATCACACCACCAGAGGCATCGAAATCAACCGTGTCGGGTTCTCGCACAGCCCGAGAAACGGACCACCAAAGGGAATTCCTATCATCGACCTTCCAGAGCAAGCGGGCGGAAGGCTGAAATTCGTTCCCGGTATAATCGTTATGATCGTATTTGGTTCCTACAGTCAGGGTGAGCACATCATCAATCAAATGAAGATCGGTCTGCACAAACGCGCTGAAGGTTTGATCGTTGCGGTTGAGTGGCGACCAACCGAGGGTTCTCGTTGTGGTCATGGCGCTGCTCACTTCACGATACTCAACTCCGTAGGTCAGTTCCTGATTGATCGGTAACAGATGGAGTGGAAAGTTTTGGTGCATCTGCACATCGAACGTCTGGACCTTCCCGGTCGCGAAGAGGTATTGCGGATCGGTATTGCGGGTAAAGCGATCATAATAGCTTTGCACGGTCAGTTGATTATCTGATTCAAAATTGTGCTCCCAGACAAAGTTGGCGTTCTCGCCATTACCTGTCTGATTATAAGTGGGTGGTATTAGGTTACCGTTAAGGAACTGGGCATCGCCGGCACGACTAGTCGTCACATCGCTCGAAAAA
>Ga0207703_10002317_pt1 | contig 16623 bp, 13 predicted proteins | sample KBSSwiS12_FD_184304 | JGI IMG/M metagenome (GOLD analysis project Ga0207703, IMG submission 184304) | Switchgrass rhizosphere microbial communities from Kellogg Biological Station, Michigan, USA - KBS Switchgrass S1-2 (SPAdes) (version 2) | ecosystem: Host-associated > Plants > Roots >... | reverse complement strand
CCGCAAAGAACCATAATTTTCCATCTTGCGTGCCCCATTTCTCCCGGATTTTGTGAGAAGTGGGGCCTTCCATCTCCGCAGCAGTTGACGCCGTTAGCAAAAGACTTATTCTCCGAGCAAGAAATCGGACGTGTTGGCAAGTTTAGACGTGTTGAGTGGCGCATAATAAGCTCATCGAAACCTACGCAGATCCGATTGGTGCAATGGCCACGTTACGAGAGAGATGAAAATGTCAACCCTCGGCGATAAATACATCCTTGGCTCGGGGCGAAGTGACCACGACCGGCTTCGCGTAATTAGCGAAATTCACGATGATCGAACCCGCGCATTACTGCTGCGCGCTGGATTCGTTCCCGGACACCGTTTTGTGGAGTTCGGCTGCGGGCTGGGTTACGTCACCCGTTGGGCCGCAGGCCAGGGGGCCGAGGCGATGGGCATCGATGTGAACCCAGAGCAAGTGGCAGTGGCGAATGACTTGAGCCGCGAAGCTGGATTCACAACCGCGCAGTTCCGTGTGGGCAACATTTACGAACCTGGGCTTGCGGCCGACAGCATAGACGTGTCCTACTCGCGTTGGCTAATGGTCCATCTGAATAAGCCGGTGGATGCAATGCGAGCCATCCATGCTGCATTGAAGCCAGGCGGCGTAATGGTTTGCGAGGAGGCGGACGTGAGCGCAGTCTACGCTGAACCGAACTGCGCTGCCTATGATGAACTGCGCGAAATCTGCTTGGAAGGAGGCCGCCGTCGCGGAGTTGATTACTCGCATGGCCGCCGAGTTCATACCTGGGCGAAGGAAGCGGGCTTTGAAGTCGTCCATGTGGACGCCTATCACCCCCACTACCTGACTGGTGAACACAAGGGATTCTGGAATTGGACGTTGCGTGCGGTTGCCCTTGGCTTGGTCAACGAAGGAACCTTGAGCGAAAGCCATCTTCAGAGACTTGTTGCCCAAATGAACCAGACCGACGCTTCCCCTGACACAGTGGTTGCTCATTGCCGGATGCATCAATTGATCGCGAAAAAACCAGGTGCGACGCCCTGAATCGGCGCGTGGCCACCAGAACGAAGTCGAAGGATGGGAGACCGGCTCATTCACAAGCCTCCGGTTAGGGCGTCGTATTAACCCGTTCACTCCGAACTCGATGCGCGTTCATTTTTTTCGAACTTTGCTTCTCCTCATCAACCAATGATCTACCGACAGCTGTCCGGCTCCGCCTAGCGTGAATGTGAGTAATCCGGCGATGTAAAGAAGATTCATTTCATATCCGATCGGCCCAAACTCGGCACCTACCGCTGTCACCGCTTTTAGCCGGATCGAAGAAAAACCATATTGCAGATGAACGCTGAACAGAGCCGTTAACATGACTGCGGCCAAAGGGAAACTGAGCGGGAGGACGAATGCTCCAGCCATGACGCTAATGCCTCCCGCGAACTCGAGCAGAGATGTCACCCAAGCCGTCACATGAGGCATGGGGACTCCAATGGAGGTGAGAATGGTAGCGAAATTTTCCGGACCGCGGCTGAGCTTGGCGTATCCATGCGCAGCAAAACCGAATCCGACCATCAGCCGGAGTGGCAGAACTGCCCATCCTTTTTCCGCGAGTTTATTTTTAAAACTTGGGATCTTCATAGGACTAGATTTGAAATTCAGCCGCATTCTCAGCGCTGGCGAAGCCACTCGCTCCAGGAAATTATGCCCAACTCAGGTCTTGGCGAAGCAGGCAACATGGAGATGAACTCCAGAAGATTGTCGTCAGGATCGCGAAAGTAGACCGCGGCCGCAGGCATCCAAGGCAACACAACAGGTTCCTCAGTCGGCAAGCCAGCAAAATCTCTAGGTTGGATGCCGGCTTTTCGCAATCGCGCCGGGGCATCGTGCAGATCAGAAGCGGCAATTTGAAAGGCCACATGAAGGCTTACGGTAATCGGTATCGTTCCCGCTTCCCAAAGGCCAAGCATTGCCCTGCCTGGCGCGCCCACCCAAAAGAACACAACCTTGCGCTCAGGAAAGACACGCGCCAATGGAAGGCCAAGTTGTTCCCCATAAAAAGCAATTGCCCGATCAAGATCGCTGACTGTCAGATGAGCCTCGAACAAGTCAGATATCGGAACAACGGTTTTAGAAATCATTCCAAAGTGTTTGATGCACGAGCACTTGTTTTGTGACAAAAAAACGCGTGAATGGTGCAGTAGCGCCAGAAAATCCGACCTAAGACAGGACGTTCCCCAAATTCCATTCTTCACCTCGCTGTGTCTTGTGCAATGCCACTCGAAGTTCGAAAACCTCGGATCGTTTGAGGTTTAGGCTCGGACAACCTGCTGAACCGCAAGTCACAGGGCAACAGTCGGTTCCAATGTCGCACCAAGGCTGGCCTATCCAAAAACAAAAACGGGCGGCCAAGGGCCGCCCGTTTCTGACCGCTGTTACGAAACTAGTTAGAAGCCCCGCCCATCTCAGCCGCAGCGCTTTGGGCTTCATCTCCTGGCTGCACCACCACCCCATCAAACGGAGTAGACGCTAACAGCCGCCCATGCACCACGCTGACTCCGCGCAGCGGATACCCCGCATCCGGCCCGCGCTTCCAGTTGCGGCCGCCGTCCTGGCTCTCGAACACCACGCCAGTCACGGAGCTGGTCGCCAGCAAACGCTTCTTGCTGGAGTCATAGCTCACCGAGCTAATGTTCTTGTCCGGCAGGCCATTGACTACGTGTTCCCAGGTCGCGCCGTTATCGCTGCTGTGGTAAGCGCCCTGTAATGACGACACCAGGATGTGAGCATCCGGAGTAACCGTCACGCTGCGCACGATCATGTAGGAAGGCAGCGCAGCAGCTTTCCATTCTTTGCCGCTGTCGGATGAAGTCAGCACCTGTGAACGAGTCGCAGCCACAATCAGGTTTCCGCTCGACTGCACGGAAACGAAATCGCTTTTGCCCATCACCGGTCCGCCGCTCCAGCTCTTGCCCTGGTTGGTGCTGCTGAACAATCCAGCCGAAGTCGCAGCAAACCAGATGTTCGAGGAGGTCTCCACATCGCTGACCCGCGCATCCAGAGTCGACTTGGTAGCCGTCTTGCTCTCCACGCGGACTTTCTTTTTGCCCTTCAGCATGGTGCGGAAGGTGCTCTTCTCAATGACGACTGAGTTAATCCCTGCCCAGTCCCCGCCGTTGCGCGCCAGCAGGAAAATACCTTTGTTCGTGCCGGCGATCAGATCGCCATTTGCGGCCTGCTGCAGAGTGAGCACGTCGCGTCCGCCGAGGCCTGCGCTCTTCTGCTGCCAGCTCAGTCCTCCATCGTGCGAAACAAACACGCCGCCAAATTCGCGGTCATTCACCACGCCAACAAAAACCGTCTTAGGATCGCTTTTGTCCGCCACAATCGACGTCACATAGCGATGCGCATAACCGTGGTTCGAAGCCGACCAACTCGCCGCACCGTTATCGCTGGCCAACACGCCGCTGCGATCGGTGGCCAGCAGCACGCGGTTTGAGTTGCGTGGATCAATCATGATGTCGTTCACCACGACTTCAGGATTGCTCACCCGCTTCCAGGTCTTGCCGAGGTCCGTCGTCTTCCACAGACCTTCGGTCGTGCCTGCATAAACCGTGTTCGGATTGCTCGGGTCCTGCTTCAACACGCGCGTACGGCGCGCGGTGAACGGGATGCCTTGAATCTTGCTGAAAGAAGTTCCAGCGTTCTCGCTCTTGTAGATACCGGAGCAAGCACTGGCAAACATGATGGAAGGATTCTCCGAGTTCACGATGATCGAGAACACGTCAGAGTCATCGATGAGTCCCTTGTTGATTCGGTTCCAAGTCGCACCGTTATCGGCGGTCTTGAAAGGCAAGTGCCAGGTTCCGGCGTAAACCACGCTGGGATCCTTAGGATCAAGCGCAATCGATTCAATATTGTGAATGTCCGCATGCCCCGGAGGAGAAATCTGCTTCCAGCTGTCTCCACCATCGTTGCTGCGGAATACTCCGTCCAGAGCTCCAACCACGACAGTCTTCGAGTCGTAGTCAGCGATCGCCATCGCGCGCACAGACTTACCATGCATTCCCGGCAAGGCTTCCCAGCTCTTTCCGCCGTTTTTCGAACGGAACAGATCGCCAGCCTGCTGGTTCTCAACACTCCAGGCCGCTACATAAATGGTGTCAGGATGATTGGCATCGACCGCAATGTGGTCGAGCACATAGTCATCGCCCGCGCCGACGTGGGCGAAGCGCGACCAGGCGTGACCGCCGTCCTTCGACATAAAAATGGAACCCGTGCTGGTTCCAAGGTAAATCTGGTCAGGATTCTTAGGGTTATAGCTAAGGCTGCGGACATCGCCGCCATCGGGTCCTAAAACAGCCCATTGACCAGCCCAGGCAGAGCTTACGAGAAAGAGGCTCAAAACCAATGCAACCAGGCACTTAGACGCAAATCGAGAAACCATAGTAACCATTCTCCCTCAAGGCGGAAAAATCCCACCCAAGAGAGCAGGTTGCCAGCGTACCACGCGGGGTACAAGTTACGTTAGGGAAGCTTAGGAAAGGCCCGGCGGGGTGGGAATCTTGGGCCATCACCCACCTCTTTGGCATCCTTCCTATCGTCGACCTCAACACATTGTTCATTCGAAGGGAGCACGCGACAGGGGAATCCGGGTTTGTTTGCCAACAGTGCTCGTGCCGCCGTCCAGGAAACCCAGATAGCGGTAGTGGTGCAGATTCAAACTGCACCACTGCCGAGATTCCTCATGCGATAAACCCGCGCTCGGAAGGGACAATTTAGGATGGAGCAATAATAAAAAAGCCCCGCCTTGGGAGGACGGGGCTTCCACTTTCAACGAACTTACTGCGCTTTCTTCTTAGCCGCAGGCTTGCGTGCCGGATGATCCGGCACCGGCTTCACCTTGGACTCATCCACCGGCGTAGTTCCCGGCGCCGAGAACGTAGCCCCAGCCGGAACCACCCAGTATTCAGCCGTCTTGGTCCCTGCGCTACCCGTGTGAGTCTCAATCCGGGTCGGGTCGATTCCCAGCTTTGATTCGCCACCCGACAGATAGGCCTTTGAATTGACAGCACGCTCCGCCGCCAAATTCGGCCGCTTCTCGGTAGGTTCAGCATTGCCGACAATCACCAGACGATTGTCCAGGTTCTGCTGCAGGTTCTTGGCTACGTCGTCAAGTATGGCTTTGCACTCGTTGTCCACGCGCCATGGCTTCTTGATCTTGTCCATGTTCTCGAAGCTGCACTCACTCAGCTTGCTGGCTTGCGGCGGCGGTGGCGGGGGATTCTCTACGGTCACCTGCGTCGAAGCGTTTGTGCTCAAGTTGCGCGCGTCAGAGCAAGAAGCGCTGACCGTAATTGTTCCCGAAGGAGCGCCAGTCGTATTCAAAGTAGCACTGGCTCCGCTGCCGGAGACGCTGCCGCCCGTAGCCGTCCAGTTGGAAACTGTAACCGGAACGTTATCCGGGCTGGTGCAAGTACAAGTGAGTGCAACCGGGGTTCCAGCCTGAACTGAAGATGGATTCGCCGAGCAAGACATGGTCGGCGGATTCTTCACCGGCTCTTTCACCGTGAAGTTGGCGTTGCAACTCGTTTCGCCATTCTTTTTCTGCTTGGGATCAGTGACGCGCACCGTCACCGTATAGCTGCCGCCAGCCACACCGTTGGTGTCGATGTTGGCAGTAGTTTCTTTGCCGCTGACCTTGCCACCGTTCGTGGTCCAGTCATAAGTCAGAGTGTGCTTTGGATTGAAGTTGCTGGTCGTAACCGTCGCAGTGATCGGCTCGCCCACTAAAACTTCATTCGGCTGCACCGAGCAGCTAGCGGACGGAGTCAATTCCGGAGCGCCACCAAAGTTGAACACCAAACCGGTGCGCAGACGCACACCCTTCAAACTAGGCCGTTGCAGATCACTGAACCCAGCCGCCACGACATCATCGAAGTTATGCTGCGCCCAAACGTAGTCCGCTTCAAACACGCGGATACTGAGCCGCTTGACCACTTTCAAATCCATACCGCCGCCGCCGATCAAACCAAAGGCATTCTTGGGGGTGATTCCGTTCTCCACAAAGCGGTTGTAACCCGCCAATCCGTGAATAAACAGATCGATATTGTCCTGACGCCAAGTCAGCTTCGGCCCCGCCGAAACCGTGGACTCATAACCAAAATCACTCCAATTGTGGCCAAAGTCTGCTTCCAACCCCAACATCTTGGTGAAGTTGTAGGTGTAAGCTGCGCCAAATCCCTTTCCCATGCTGGGTGGCTTAATGCCTACAGGAGCGTTCGGTGGCTGGAACGCCTCGGGAACCGTCCCTCCAGGATTGAGCCATTGATAACCGATGAATATTTCCGACTTTGGCGTCTCCTGAGCAGACACCGCGCTAGACAAGATGATAATGATGAGACCTACGCTAACCGCCGCAAAAAGTACACGCCCTAAATTGCGACAATGTGACATTTGAATCCTCCACGAAGGTTCGAATTCCCTGGGATGCCACGCTCGTACGGTTTTTGGGGGCCGGCGTGGGTGACTGAGCTGTTGGTGAACTTGCTTTACTGCAACCTACCTAAGTTTAATCACAGAAGGCTCGTGTAGCCAAGTTTCAACCTATCAAAACCGTCTCAGATTGACACCAACATGTAAAGAACTGTTGGGGGTGCCCGGTCCAACGCCTGCCCGAAAGTCGCACGGACGATGCGTGGGGAGCATTTCGCAGGATGAATAGTTCTGTCAGCCCTTGCAGGGAACGTTGAACCCCTCAATAATGACTATGTCTCCTTAATTTATGGCCCAAGAAAAAGTCCTAATCGTAGAAGACGAAGACAACGAGCGAACTGGCCTGGCCGAACTGATCTCGTCCTGGGGTTACCGCACCGACACTGCGCGCGATGGCGCAGAGGGATTCGATCGCGTTGCCGCCTTCTTGCCTGCCATCGTTCTCACTGACATGAAAATGCCCCGCATGAGCGGGCTGGAGCTACTGGAAAAGCTAGCAGCCGCCGACCAGACCATCGCCGTGATCGTGGTCACCGCCCAGGGAACCATCGACAGCGCGGTACAAGCGATGCGCATGGGCGCCTATGACTACATCACCAAACCCATCGACACCAGCCGGCTGAAAAGCATTTTGCAGAATGCATCCAACCTGCTCGGCACACGCGCGGAACTCGAAGTGACCCGCCGCAAGTTGCGGGACACTGGATCACTTGGCAGCCTGGTTGGTTCCTCCAAAAAAATGCAAGAGATTTTCCGTCTGATCGAAATGGTGGCTCCAAGCACGGCATCGGTCCTCATCACCGGCGCCAGCGGCACGGGGAAAGAAATGGTAGCCCGCACCATCCATGATCTAAGCACACGCCGCACCAAACCGTTCGTTCCCATCAACTGCGCCGCTATTCCCGAAACGCTAATCGAAAGTGAAATCTTCGGTCACGAAAAAGGCGCCTTCACCGGGGCTCTGGAACGCCGCACCGGCTGTTTCGAACTAGCCGAGGGAGGAACGCTCCTGCTGGACGAAATCGGCGAAATGCCGGTGGCAACACAGGCAAAGCTGCTGCGCGTTTTAGAAGACAGAAAACTCCGCCGTCTGGGAAGCAAAGTCGAAACCACGGTAGATGTCCGCGTTCTCGCGGCGACAAACAAGGTTCCGGAAGAAGCCGTAGCCCGCGGCGAACTCCGCAACGACCTTTACTACCGTCTCAACGTCTTCAACATCCACATGCCGCCGTTGCGCGAGCATAAAGAAGACATCCCTGACCTGGTACAGTCCTTGCTCAACGAAATGAGCACCAAACACGGACGCAAAGTAGCCACCGTCAGCGAAGCGGTCTTAAATCAATTCAAAAACTACTCCTGGCCCGGCAATGTACGTGAGTTAAGAAACACGCTAGAGCGCGCGGTAATCGTCTGCGAGAGCGCCGTCGTCGAAACCAAACACCTGCCTCCCGCTTTCGGCCAGACACCACTGCGCACTTCGCCCGACGATCCAGACGCCGTCCGCCTGGGTGTAGGCACAACCGTCGAAGAAGCGGAAAAGCTGCTGATCCTGAAAACACTCGAGGCCACCAGCAACAATAAGACCCGTGCTGCGGAAATTTTAGGCATCAGCTTGAAGACTCTGCACAACAAATTGAAGGAATATGGCAGCGCCACAGCCGATCTGCCAACGGAGAAAGAAGAGGTCTAAATCATTTGGTAATTGGGCAATTGTGTAATTTGGGCTGATTTTTTGCATTACCCAGTTACCCAATTACTAAATTTCCCCCGATGCGTCGCCGAACCAAACTCGTCCTGTCCATCACCCTGATGGTGGCGGCACTCGCAGTTGGGCTTTCGATCATCTACATCTCGCAAATTCTCCGTCAGCTGATCATCCAGGCCAACGACACCGCATCACAGCTGACCTCCCAGCTGCTGTACATAGTGAACAACGCCGCCCCCGACCTCAGCAGCACAAAAGTGGATACCAATAATCCCACTGCTCTCAACCGTGATCTGGCTTACTACCTCAGCACCGACCGTGATCTGAATGTAATTCTCACCTCAGTAGTCAGCAGCTGGCCCACCGTCTACGACGCCGCAATTGTGGACGCCAATGGCAAAGCCATCCTGCACAGCAATCCTGATGTGGTGGGCAAAGCGATCCAACCACGTCTAAAACTCCAGCTGGTGCAGGATGCGCGTTTCCGCCGCCAGATGCGCATGATTTACAGCGCGCCTATGGTCTACGACGTTGAAACCCCGCTGGTGTTGAACGGGATCCAGTTCGGCAGTATCCGCGTCGGAATTTCGACCGTATTTCTGAAAAACGAAATTACGCCCCTGCTGCAAAAAGCCGCAGTCTATTGCTGCATTGCTGTGTTGGTGGCATTGATCCTCGCCGCTTCCCTATCCCGCCTCGCCCTCGGCCCACTTGAGCAAATCAGCAAGCGCCTGGATAGCATGAGTGCCGGAGAAACCGTCGCATCTACGGGCGAAGGTGAAGACCTTGGCGATGAATATGGCCTGGTTACGCTAAAAATCGCCCACCTGGGCCGCCAGATGCGCGATACCAAGGAAATCTTCTCCGCTTTGAAAGACAATGTCGACCAGATCATGGCCAATCTGCAAGACGGCCTGATGCTGTTCACCCGTGACTCGCGCGTGGTGCTGGTTAGCGCATCGGTAGAAAGATTCCTCGGAACACCCAGGCAGGCTCTGCTGGGAAAGTCGGCTAGAGATATTTTTTCTCCGGGCACACCGCTGGGTGCGTTAGTTCTCGAGGGCTTCCAACTCCGCAGGGCCTTTGGGCAAAGAGAAATTGAAGCCGCCGGCGGCCGATTCATTCAGGTCGCGCTTGACTTCATCCACGAAGGCGGCACCCAGATCGGCGCATTGCTCACCATGCACGATACCGAATCAGTCCGCCGCATCGAAAACGAAATCGAAACCTCCCGTCGCCTCTCCGCCAGTGGCCGTTTAACGCGTGGAGTCGCTCACGAGGTTAAAAATCCGATCAACGCGATTGTCCTCCACCTGCAACTTTTGCAGAACAAGCTCCAGCAGAACGATCCGGACACACGCCGCCACATGGACATCATTGACAGTGAAATCCATCGCCTGGACCGCGTAGTGCAAATCCTGGTGGACTTCACCCGCCCGCGCGATCTCCATCTCGAACAGATCGATTTGAAGCACGTATTGGAAGATGTAGCCCAACTAGCCGCGCCAGATGCGGAACAACGCGGCGTAAATTTGCGCACCAATTTTCCAGAAATATCACTCCCTGTCACCGCCGATTCCGATTTCATGAAGCAGGCCGTACTGAATGTGGTCCTCAACGGCGTGCAGGCAATGACCAACGGAGGCAACCTGTGGCTAAGCGCCAGGCGCGAGGGAGAAACCGTAGTCACCGAAATTCGCGATGAAGGGAGCGGCATCCCACGCGATCTCCAGGAGAAAATTTTTGAGTTGTACTTCACCACCAAGCCCGGAGGCAGCGGAATCGGCTTGGCGCAGACCTATCAGATCATGCAGTGGCATTACGGCTCAGTGGAGTTTGAATCGAAGGACAGCAAGGGAACCATATTCCGCCTGCGTCTGCCGCTGACTGAAGTGCGCACGAATGGAACAAAGGAGGACCGTGCGGAGCCGGGGCTTGCCCCGACCGGCGGAGAAAATCCCGTCCCAACATCGGCGCGATAGGCATCTAACTAACTATGACAACTCTGGCCGCAACTCTAGGATGTCTGCTGCTGTTGGCGAACCCTCAGCCGAAGGGAATGGTTGCTGCATCTTTTCTTCAATCGCAGGAATCCGCTCCAGCGCAAAATCCTCCCGAGCCACCCCCAGCCACAACCGAACCAGCACCAGACACGACCCAAACACCGGACAAAATCGAACCCTCTGCACCGGACACGGCAAAGCCTGCCCCTGTGACCCCAGCGAAAACGACAAAAAACTCTCCCGCGAAGAAGCCGGCCAAAAAGCGCTCGCCTCCCAATGAGAGTTCCATTGTCGTGGTTCGCAACGGAGGAAGTTCAGATACCCAGGGGCAGATTTCCTACTCAGCCACCGATCAACAAACTCTTGAAAAACGCAAAAATACCGACGCGTTATTGAGCGCTACCACCACCAACCTGAAGGAGATTACCGGGAAACAACTGAACCTCGGCCAGCAGGACATGGTGAAGCAAATTCATAACTACATGGCGCAATCAAAGAATGCCACCAAGACCGGCGACATACAGGGCGCAAACAATCTCGCGGTCAAAGCACACTTACTCTCTAAAGAACTGGTCAAACCATAAGGATTCATGGTCGGCTTGGTTCATGTCCTTCGCGGACTTTGCGTTTTAAGATTTTTCCGTCAAACTACCTTGCAGCGGTGCGAGTCGCACTGACCTTAGCCAGCAACTCCTTCGACATTTGCTGCACCGGCCCCTGAATCTTCACTGCCTCCTGCAAAATCTCCCGCGCCTCAGCCATCCGATTCAACTTGCCGTAGGCATACCCCAAACGATACGCGGCGATAGCGAATTGCTGTTCATCCAGCCCACGTAACAAGGTCACCGCAGATTTTAATTCCGGCACCGAGGCGGGAGTTTTGTCCTGTTTCATATACGCGTATCCCAATGTGGAATGCGCGACTCCAGCGGAAATCTTTCTGCCGTTGTCCGCATCCGGTGCATCGGCCTTTGCCGCCGCAACCGCCTTTTGCGCGTAGCCGACTGCCTTAGCCAAACTCCCCGGTTTGGGATCATCCACGTATGCGCTGGCCAACAACAACAGAGAAGGCACATGACTGGGATTGGCCGCGAGAGTCTTTTCCCCATAAGCCACCAGCCGATTCATGTCCTTCAGATCGGACAATGCCGCCATGGCATACGATGTGATTCCATCCCCAAAACGCGAATTCGGAAACGCCGGAGTAAATTTCTCGATATAACTCATCCGCGCCTTGGCGTCGCTCTCTTCGGCGATGGCGTTGTAAGCCGCAGCCTCTAAGAATTCATACGAAGGCTTGGCTGAACTTTTGTCCGATTCCACCCGCGCCGCAAAATCCGTGTCACTCATGTCCGCCGGCTTCGGCTGTTTGTCGAGAGAGTTGTAGACCTCGCCACCGCGAGTGGCGTATTCAACAATTTTGGCGTGGTCTTTGGCCTTCTGAAGAATGTTGACCTGCGATACCAGGATATCCATATTCTTCGGCGATCCCGTCAGCGCTTTGTCGCCATAGGCAATGGCTTTTGGCGTGTCGCCTGTGGCGTCGTAAGCCTGCGAGAGCTGCCAATTGCCGTAAGCCACAGCTGCAGGATTTGAGGCAAACTTCTGGATGAAGTCCTCATACATCGGCAACTTCTTTTGTTCGTCAGACTCCGCAGTAATCGCCTGCAACGCCTGGTCCTCCGGCGTACCTGCAGGAATCACGATCTTGTCCATCTGAGCGAAAAGCGGCAAAGAAAACAGGAAAGCCAAACCGGCCACAAGATTGCGACTGACTCTCATAGAGCAGCCTCCAAATGTTCTGTGCCGCGAATCGTAGCGCTAAGCAAGGCTGCTGGCAAGTAGTTTGCTAAAAGAAACCTCTGTGCGAAATTATCATTGCGAAGAAGCGCAGCGACTGAGGAATCTGGGTTTGCCGGCCCATGAAGGCACCCCGTCCTCCATGCTATAGTCGGGCCGGATGGAGAATCAGGGCGAACAATCTACCTCATCTGTCGATCAGCCCTGGTACCACTCGCCCAGCTTTATTTTTCTAGTCGCATTCCTACTCCGCCTGGCCGTAATCACCGTCGGCCACACCTACCGCATCACCCCACGCGGCGACCACTTCCAATTCGGCTGGGAGATGGGACGTATAGCCCGCTCGCTAGCCCAGGGCCAAGGCTTCAGCTCGCCGACAGATTTGCCCACGGGTCCGAGTGCATGGGCACCCCCAATCTATCCCTATATCCTGTCGAGCGTCTTCAAACTTTTCGGCATTTATAGCAACACCTCCGGCTGGATCGTCCTCGCCTTCAACAGCATTTTCGGCGCGCTAACCTGCATTACGATTTACAAGATAGGCGAAAGGATCTACGGCGCAAGCCTGGCCCGCGCCGCATCCTGGACCTGGGCGGTGTTTCCCTACGCGATCTACTGGCCAGTGCGGGTAGTTTGGGAAGCCAGCCTAAGCGCATACCTGCTAAGCCTGACGCTACTGCTCACCCTGCGAATTGCCGACTCTCGGCCAAAAATGCGCATCTGGATTTGGTATGGGGTGCTCTGGGGCATCATCGCCCTGACCAATACCGCTCTAATCTCAATGTTGCCGTTGTTTCTTCTGTGGCTGCTCTATCGATCCCATCAACGAAAACAGTCCTTGGCAGGAATGTTTCTGACCGGGGTCGTAATGTTGGCAGTCATCACTCCCTGGCTGATCCGCAACTATTCCGTCTTCGGCAAATTCGTATTCATCCGCGACAATCTGCCGCTGGAAATGCACGTAGCCAACGCAGAAAACTCCAACGGCTTGTGGACGCGCCACGAACACCCCGGCAACGATGTCGACGCCATGCGCCGTTTTCAGGAACTGGGCGAACTTCGCTTCATGGAGGAGAAACAACAACAGTTTCGCCAGTTTGTGAGCGACCATCCACAGATGTTTCTAAGTTTCACACTAAAACGCGCCGCCTATTTCTGGATCGGAACTCCATTTAACGCCGATGTCGGCGGACACAATTTTCTCCCCGCACGTCACATTAGCTTTTTCCTCGCTAGCGCCTTAGCGTTTACAGGCCTATGGTGGACATGGCGCGATAAAAAATGTGGAACATTTCTATTCGCATGCCTGCTGATCATCTACCCACTCCCCTATTACCTGGTCAATCCATTCCCGCGTTACAAGCATCCCATCGAACCAGAAATGATCCTTCTAATCGTTTTCGCCATCATCAACACTTGCAATTTGTCATTCCGACGAGGAGCGTAGCGAGCAGGAGGAGGAGTCTGCTCAGGCTGCGAGCGCCACGAACCGCACCACATCCATAACCACCACCCAATCACAACCACTGCAAATCATTTAAAGTTGTAGAGTGCGGAATATCCTGCAAAAACCGGCGCTGCGCTATGTTTTCGTCGCCAACATGGTCTCCATGATCGGCAGCGGTATGAACTCTACCGCGGTAGCGTGGTTCATCCTGCAAACCACTCATTCGGAAATGGCGCTGGGTACGTTCGCGATGCTGCAAACGCTCCCCGCCATGCTGCTGCTTCCCTTCACCGGGGTAATCATTGACCGCGAAGACCGCCGCCGCTTGGTGATGATGCTCGACATCATCCGAGCTGTCATCATTCTGGCGGTAGCCATACTTGCGTTCACGCACAGAGTAAAAGTCTGGGAAGTGTACGCCATGAACACACTGGTCGCCGCCGGTTTCTGGATGTTCTGGCCCACTATCACGGCACTTATTCAGGAACTCACTCCGGGAGAAGAGTTCGTACACGCCAATACCTTCCTGATGGCCGGAATCCAGGGTGGCTTCTTCATGGCAGGAGCGATCGTAGGCTTCGTCTACAACCACATTGGACTGGGCGGAGTGCTGCTCATCGACGTTTGCAGTTACGTGGTTTCATTTCTCTGCTACTTCGCTGTGCGTAAAGGGAAGCACATCGTCCCACGCGCTGCGGAATTGAAGTCAGATTTAGTCGGCGCGGAAACCACGGTGGAACGCTTCTTCCGGGAAATGGGCGAAGGATTCAAATTTCTGCGCGGCAACATCAACATCGTGATGCTGGGAATCAGTTGGGCACTTTTCCTCGGTGCGATGCTCACCGGCGTCGTAGTCATAGGCCCACTGAGCGACAAAGTATTCCACGCCGGGGCCACCGGTTACGGCTGGCTCAACGGAGGCTGGGGAGTAGGCGCGTTTCTAAGCACGCTGTATACATCGCAACTGATTGCCTGGATCGGCGCGCGGCGTTCGATCGCAATATCCATGGGAGCGCTCGCGATTTGCATAAGCGTCGCGCCGCTGTCGCCGATGCTGGCCATCGCGGTCGTTTTTTTCGGAATCATGGGCTCAGCCCGCGGCGTCAGCGGCGTGGCCATGAATACCAGCATCATGGAGATGGTCCCGCAGCACTTCATGGGACGCGTGCAGAACACGTTCTACTGCGCAGGAACCGGCCTGCAAATCATCTTGGGATTAATTGTCGGGGTAGTCGCTGAATATAATCTGGTGGCGGGATTCGCAGTGATCGGAATTGTCTACGCATTAGCATTCGTTGCTTCGAGTTGGCCACTGAAAGCACCTGCACCTGTGACTGAACCAAGCCCGGCAGATTGAGCATTCAATTCGCGGCTGTTATCCTTTTCCGTTCAAAATCAAGGAGACCCAATGTCATCCAACCTCGAAGGACGCACTGCGGTAGTTTTCGGTGTAGCCAACAAGCGTTCCATCGCTTGGTCGATCGCCCAGGGGCTGCACGCCGCCGGGGCCAAGCTGGTGATCACCTATCAGAACGAGCGCCTGGAACAGGAAGCCAAGGATTTGATCGAATCGCTCCCCGGCGCCGAAGGGCACATGTGCGATGTTGCCGTCGATGCAGACATCGACCGCCTCTTCGCCAAGCTGAAAGAAAAACACGGCAAGCTGCACGCCCTGGTGCACAGCGTGGCCTACGCCCCTGCCGAGGAGCTAAAAGGAGACTTCATCAACACCACCCGCGAAGGCTTCCGCATTGCGCACGATGTAAGCGTCTATTCGCTGATCGCAGTCTCCCGCGCCGCAGCCCCACTGATGGAAGATGGCGGCAGCATCATCACCATGAGCTACTACGGTGCAGAAAAAGTAGTTCCACACTACAACGTGATGGCAGTCGCCAAAGCAGCCCTCGAATGCACGGTCCGTTATCTAGCAAGTGATTTAGGAAAGAAAAAAATCAGAGTCAACGCAATTTCCGCAGGCCCAATCAAAACCCTTGCCGCCCGAGGAATTTCAGGTCTGGGCGACATGCTGAAAGCCCACGCCGAACGCGCTCCCCTGCAGCGCAATGTAGAAGTGGCCGAAGTTGGAAGTACAGGAGTTTTTTTAGCTTCAGACGCCAGCTCAGGCATCACGGGCGAAACCATCTACGTAGACTGTGGCTATAACATCATGGGGTTTTAAGCGTAGATTAGATCCCATGAGCCATTTGACGCAGATTCTGGAGACGAGTGAGCTGCAAGACATTCATAAGAGTTTGACTTGTGGCATATCTCAAGAACTCATTGGCGAGATTTAAGTTCTCTTTACCACATACCGGGATGCCTCTTCCGAAGAGAAGACCGCGATGAAAAGAATTCCATATCCCGTTTCTTTACCTAACGGTTACTCTCCGTTCACTCTCCCTCACCCGCTCGAGCGCAATTTCCAAATCCCTCTCCCGCACAAACCGCGCAAACTTCTCCCCCCACTCAATCAGCAAAATACTGTCTTCGCTCATCAGATCATCCAGGGCCAGCGTATCCAACTCCCGCTGCGTATCGATCCGGTACAAATCAATATGAAAGAGATTGGCCTTAGGCCCGCGATATTCGTGAATCAAAGTAAAGGTAGGACTGGTGACATCCTCCTGCGAAGCCGCCGAGAAGGCCTCAGCGATGCCCTTGACCAGCGTCGTCTTCCCCGCCCCAAGGTCGCCGCGTAACAGAACTAATTTCGGCGGCGCAAGCAGCGAAGCCAGCTCACGCCCCAAAGCAATCGTTTCTTCAGGAGAATGGGTAGTGTATTCGCGCGCGCTCATGCTGGTCGTGGAGACCAGTATAGCGAGACCTATGCCCGGTGCGTAGAACCCAAGGAAGTTGAGCGCAGCCCGAGCATCGTCTGATCGCTGGCCGATTCCACCATCGTGCGCAGTGCCCGGTGCTCATCATCGCCCATAGCGATAAACCGGAACGACTGCAAAGCTCCCTCTGTCGTAGGCATGGTGGAAAGCATCTCTGCCATTCCGCGCACGGCGCCGGTATTGGTGGCAAACGCGACTTCAACGAAGTCGCCTTTCCCGAGCGCACCAGCAAGCCGGAGCAATCCCCCGGTGGTTGATACTGTCTGCAGTTTTGCTTTGGCCCGCCGTCCATCTTCCAACATAACGACGGCTTGAACAGCTCCATTGACCTTGACGCGCGGAGC
>Ga0207703_10002310_pt1 | contig 16638 bp, 18 predicted proteins | sample KBSSwiS12_FD_184304 | JGI IMG/M metagenome (GOLD analysis project Ga0207703, IMG submission 184304) | Switchgrass rhizosphere microbial communities from Kellogg Biological Station, Michigan, USA - KBS Switchgrass S1-2 (SPAdes) (version 2) | ecosystem: Host-associated > Plants > Roots >... | reverse complement strand
TTTGCTGCTGGAACTGGGCAAGAGCTTGAGGATCGGAGATATTCACGGTCGCCATTTTCCCCGCCAAAGTGACCCGGTTTTGGAGGAATTCTGTCATTTCCGGGCTGGCGTTCGTCGGAATGACCGCAGTAGGCGTTACCAATTCCGTATCGCTCGAAGCAGTTCCTGCCATGACGACATTTGGAATGGATAGTGCCAAGCCGAGAACCAAGCCTTGCACTGCCTCAATCCAAGTCCGTTCAAACCTCTGGCGTAATGTTTTCATTCGATGTCTCCCCCTTTAAGTCTGAGGCAGCTAAGAGGAGTTTAATCGATGCGTCGATTAAATTAAATCAAGACATCTAATCGCAGCTCTTATTTACTTTCCCTCGAATTTTCAGGTCTTATCTTGTGAAGAAGACTTTACCCGGTGTTTACAGAAATCATCCATATTTGGTTAACGGGTTACTTTTTAAGTTGCTTCCAACACACTTCTGAAATTGACACGAAGTATTCAAGCGTATAAGAAAGAAATATGGGTGGAGCCAACAACCAAAGCCTCAAAAAGGCAGCATGGTTTAAGCAAGTGCAGCGTGCTATTATCCCAATGATTTCCCATGGAGAATGCTTCGACCAAATATTGGACTCTGCACCAGCATGGGCACGCAATGCATGCAACCAATTAGAAAAGAGCTTCAGTCGCGCATACAACATCAAAGATACCGATACCAATGCCACCAAGCTCGGAATAATGGCTGGCGTCTTGGATTCGTGCTCTAAAATCGATTTTAAAGGACTCACCAAAAGGAAAACTCAATCCTCGGATTTGAGTAAAGCCCTGAAGATGCTACCTAGCGCATTTAAACCCATTCAGAAAATTCAAGGCACAGTTGCACTGAAGTTTGAAAACATCATTCGCAAACAACCGATTGCGACCCAGATCGAGTTCCATCATGCCTACGAACGTACGATCAGCAAAAAAATCCATGCGGACAACGAACCTGCCTTCTGGGAAACATCGGCAACGCGGATTTACATCTTCCTTCTGCTACTGAGCCCATGGATACACAAAGTACAAAGCGTCGATATGCTCGACAAAATACTTTCTCGACCTGGCAATGGGCTATGGGTAAGCAGTAATCCCAAGCGTCTTCAAAAACTGTGCCAACGAATTGGATTGAAGTTTCGAAAACCAGGTCGTCCTCGACTACGAGCACAGCACGGACAATGAAACCAAACCGGATAACATCAACATTTCCTAGTTTTCTGAACCAAGTATATCCCCGACTGTAGTCCTTAATCTTTGCGCGATAGCGTGCAGTTTCGCTAACGTAATCGACTGATCCATATTTTCAAGCCTGTGCAGCGTTGAACTGGTCATCCCCAATTTGGGAGCAAATTCACGATAGGTCAGATCGCCTCTTTTTTTACGTAAGAAAGCGGCCACCTTCTGGTCGTAGGGAGACAGTCGCATGTCCCATAATTTGGGATTTACTTGTTCCGTAATCTGGAACAGTTTTGTTTCATTACCTTCGCTGTCGCATCACCTGCTAACATTGTTCCCCTCCTCCTTCCGATTTTAATCGTGCTTGGGGCTGTCTCGGTCGTGGGGGAACTTTTTAAATCTGAACGATCACGTAAGAGACGTCAGGATCGTAAGACGTATTACAACAACGTTTATCTCAAGTCTGATGACTGGCAGAGGAAGAGGCATGTTGTCCTCAAGCGCGATGGCGGAAAGTGCGTCCACTGCGGCGCCAAGGCGACACAAGTGCATCATAAGCGATACGCCCGCAAAAACATTGGTAAGGAACCCATTGCGTGGCTGTCTTCCATTTGTGAAAGTTGTCATAAAAATCACCATAGATAACAACCTGTTTTTGCTTTGAGCGACTGGTCGAGAATCACAACCCCATAAATGCCAATGTCGGGGTGAGAATCGCAGGCCAGTCGCTCCTCTTAGCCATTGTCAACAGCAAGAATTCCGACATATCCCCCCGGGGGATCGGTCGGTATTAGCAGCTGTTGAGTCGATGTACGGTCGCCACATGAACCAAACAGATCATGCGGGGACACCCGCTCCCAAGTTAGCATTCACACGAACGGAAGCAGCCCAAGCGATTGGACAAAGTCCGGCCACTATAGACCGCCTAACGAAGCGCGGGCTCCTTCGACCGTCACGAGGTACACGACGACCGATTTACCCTGTCGCTGAGATCGAGCGATATCTTCGCGAAACTACCAGCAGCGAGGTCGTATGACCCAACTCGAACTGATTCAGATTGTCATGGCTGGCCACATCATTCTCGTCGCAGAATATCGCGGTGGAAAAGTCGAATCCTCTGGCTACGTCGATAAAGAAACGGGGAATGCCATCAAGACGCTCCAACTCGCGTATGCAGTGGAACGCCAAGGCAAGGGGATGATTGATAAGATTCTTTTGCGAAAATATCTCCAACCCGATGTGACAGCGGAACAAGTGGAAATCAAACTGGTTAAGGGATACGTCTACGCTTTCCCGCTGGATAAGTTTGAGGCGAAACGCGGAATGCTCTTTGGAAGAATGGCTGAAACGGAGCCGGTACTTATTGAACAAGGCGAGGAGCCGCAGTGTCCGCCGAAGGCGGGCACGCGGCCCTAACCTTGTATATAAACAAACAACTCCACACCTTCATGAGTAAAAGTAAGACCGCATTCGAATTCTCAGCTAAAAAGCTGGGAACGGAAACTCTCTATTTTTGGACATTCACCTTTGCCGAGGTACTGGCCATTAAAGCCACGCGAAAGAAATGGAATTATCTGCTTACCTTGCTCAAGCGCAAATATCCCGAACTGTGCGGACTTCGTGCCTTTGAACTTCACGAAGAACATGGGCTTCATGTCCACATGGTCACCAACACACGGATCGATGTCGTAGCAGTCCGCATTCTAGCTGCCAAAGCAGGTTGGGGCCGGATTCACGTCAAACCCATCCGAGCCGAAGGGGCAACTTACCTGGGCAAGTATCTGACGAAGGAAGGTCGACCTCCATGTTTTAAAGGCTGGCGTCTTTGGGCCGCATTCGGCCCCTGGGAATCGACAAAAGTGAAAGACCTTCGTTTCGAAAGTGAGTTCAGTGATATTATCCGAGAGCTAATCGCAACTAAGGGACGCTTAAGTTACTTTCATCGCTTGGCACTGGCCGATGAAATCTATTTTAACCAAATCGCCAATCCCTGAAATAGCCCGGCAGCTTACAAAACTTCCGCTCCGAACGTCATTTTTTGCGCCATCGCAGCTGAATGCTCTGCGCGTAAATGTCCGTAGGTTTTCGCGACCAGAATGCCGCCATCTTTATGGCCAAGCCATTCGGCGATGACTTTGAAATCTATTCCAGCTTCGATGGCGTTGCTGCAAAAGAAATGGCGCATCGCATGATGTCCCCAATGCGGTAACTTCGCCCGCTTGCAGGCACCCTCCAAAGCTTGTTTGGCTGTTTCAATGGAGAAGACTTTCACGTTGATAGCTGTATTTAAAGCCTCGGAACGCTTCGTTAGAAAATATTTTAAAGCAGGAAAGAGAGGAATTACCCGAAACTCGTGGTTTTTTGTCCCGTTGTCTCCTCCGGTAATTGTCAGGGTACCGTTTTCAAAATTTACATCCTTCCATTTTACATGCCTGGCTTCATTAAGACGCAGCCCTGAGTATCCGAGAAATTCGACAAAGTTTGCCGATTCCTTCGCCCGAACATCCTTTCTCATTTCTTCCAAGAGCGAAATAAATTGCGCCTTGGTTGGAATCTCTGGCCGATGGCGGGACTCTTTCCGGCGCTTCAACTTTGCTGCGGGATTTTCCAGAATGAGTCGTAAATCTTCGCGGGCATATTCGAATATCTGGCGCAACGTCTCGATCTCAATGTTATAACTACGAGCCGATAGCTTTAATGCACGACCAACTTTCCATTGTTCAATCTCACGGTTCCCGATGCTTTTAACCAAGTGGCCCTTAAAATATGGCTTAACCTGCTTCAGACAGGTATCCCGCCGTTGATAGGACGAGTCTTTAAGGTGGGGGCGAATGCTTGCCAGCCATAGTTCAGCCAGTCCCTCAAATACCAAGCTCTTTTCCGAACCTGTCAGACGCGAGGCGTTATTACGAAAATCGGTGAGCCGGCGTTTCGCCAAACTCAGATCCGCCGTTTTTAAGCTGCGCTTGATTTGCTTGCCCGCAACCTTGACCAGAGCATAGTAGGTTCCTCCATGATGACGATAGAGGCATTCACTTATGCGCTTGAGGCCGGAAAAGGTGCTCTTATCCATGCGTTCAGCATAGGGTTACCTTTTAGGGTTACAAGAGCGGATTACGAGCCCGAAGATATCAATTCATGTGGCTATAAATAAACGACTTGCTCCCATAGCTTAACGGATAAAGCAACGGTCTTCTAAACCGTAGAGTGTTGGTTCGATTCCAACTGGGAGCGCTACGCGGCTCGGTTGATATGTTCGAACGGCTCTTGAACCTGCTTGGGGAAATTGATCACCAGCTCATAATGACCGCCCATGGCGTTCACGTAGTAATAGGCCCTGACGCGGTCCGGTGCGATGGCGGTGATGATCTCCACCAGTTCGTCGTACATTTTCGTTCCTCCCTTGGCCTTGAAAACGCGAAGGCCCCGGGCCCTGAGCTGGATCTCTCCCTCCTCCCAGTAAAATTCGGTGATGTTGAAGACGTCATCCGGCGATTCGTAGAGTTTTTTTTCCTGTGCTATTTTGGGATTCATAGTCGTTTTGGATCAATACGCCCACCTATGTTGTCTCTGAAGGGAAGCGGCGCGTTGGGTCTGGCTGAATGAGACCTGACCGGGCTTAGGGCCGAAGAAGTGCCGCAACCCATGGCGATCGAAATGATCGTCAGGAAGGTCTTAACTACCGCGGACACGCTTAAAGTTTTCATGGTTTGGTTTCCCAAATTCCCACTACCAAAAGCAGACTCGGCCACCGACTGTGTCAATGTATCTTTTGTCTATTTAAGCGTCAAATCCATTTTACAGAGGGATCATGCGGCGGGGACTTGATCTTTGAGCTGCTTCTCCTGAGACTGATTCCCCTCCCCTATGAACGCCCCCAAGAAAATTGCACTCTACCCCGGCGACGGCATTGGCCCCGAAGTTACAATCGCGACCGTCGATGTCCTCAAGGCGCTTGCGCAGCGGGGAGGCCAGGCGCAGCTCGAGTTCACGCCGTTCGACTGGGGCGTCGATTACCATGACAAGCACGGCAAGGTGATGCCGGACGATTTCCTCGATGTCCTGCGGCCGTTCGACGCGGTCTTTCTCGGCTCGGTGGGATTTCCCAGTCGGTTGCCGGACCACGTCACGCTCGTTCCCCTCATCCGCATGAGGCAGGCCTTTGACCAGTATGCGTGTGTCCGCCCCGCCCGCACTTTCGAGGGCGTTCCCGGGCCCTTGGTGGGAAATCGCAAGATCGACATGGTGGTGCTGCGCGAGAACTCGGAGGGCGAGTATGTCGACAATGGTGGCCGCTTTCGCAAAGGCACGCCCCACGAGATCGCAATCCAGACCGCGGTGCATTCCCGCCGCGGCGTGGAGCGCATTCTTCGTTTCGGCTTCGAGCTGGCGCGCAGCCGCCGCCGTCACCTGACGATGATCACCAAGTCGAACGCTCAAAAATACTCCTATGTCATGTGGGACGAAGTGCTGGAGGAACTCGCGCCCCAATACGGTGATGTCGCCACTGCGCGCGAACACATCGACGCCGCAGCGATGAACTTTGTCCGCCGCCCGGAAGCCTTCGACGTCGTGGTCTGCTCCAATCTATTTGGCGATATCCTCAGCGATCTCTCCGGCGGAATCATCGGCGGCCTGGGCCTCAATCCCTCCGCCAATCTCAACCCGGAACGCGCATTTCCTTCGCTCTTCGAGCCGGTCCATGGTTCCGCACCTGACATCGCTGGGAAAGGCATCGCCAATCCCACCGGCGCCATTCTTTCGGGAGCGATGATGCTGGACTGGCTAGGTGCTCCGGAGGACGCCAAGCGTATCCGGGCTGCGGTGGAAGGCGCCATCGCCGCGGGTCAGACCACCGGCGACCTGGGCGGCAAACTCTCGACGACCCAAGCCACGACGGCGGTCATTGAGCGGCTCTAGTCTTCACTTCGTCCAAAACGAAACGGGCTTGCCCCGCGAAAGCGAAACAAGCCCGTTACCGCTAAAGAAAAACTATTCGGTGACGGCTGTGGTCACATCCTTATCGCGATCGTAATGCAGCGTGATCTTGCTGATTTCGGTCAGCTTGCAGGCTTTCCAGACAACGGGGGCTCCTTCGTCGATCCATTCGATGCGAATGTCCCATTTCTCGGCCTTGGCCTTTTCGTCAAAAGAGATGTCGAGCTCATCGCCGTTTTCCAGGGGCTTGGAAATCAGGTTTTCGCCCCACTCGGTGGAGGCGGTCGGCGCCACGTAGATGGCCTTGATGCCATAGCCCGTTTTATTGACGAGGGTGAAATCGAGCTTTTCGTTGTCGGCATGTACCGGCATGGCTTGTGAAATGACGACGAACAGCAAGACCAAAAAGGCGACTGATAATTTCTGAAACGGTTTCATAGAGTTTTAGCTGACTTGAGTTGATTTGGATTGAGGTTCCGTCGCAGCGTATCTCCTAAAACATCTGAAAACAATAGGTTAAATTAATGTTTTCACGCTCCATATGAAATCATTGCGACCGAAGAACCTGATTTCAAATGACTTATGATTAATTTCCGAGACCAAACGGCGTGAAAGGCTAAGAAATGGTCTTCGAATCGCTGCCGATCAACCCATCGATCTTCCCCAAGAGCCGGGGGAGATTGACCGGTTTGCTGTCGAAATCACTGCAGCCAGCATCAAGGGCTTTTTTGCGATCAGCGGCCATGGCATGGGCGGAAAGCGCAAGAATGGGAATGGAGGCCGTGGCCGCAGATGACTTGAGTTTTTTGGCGGTGTCCCACCCGGAAAGCCCCGGCATGCTCATGTCCAGGATGATCAAATCAAAAGCCTGCGTGCCGATCATTTCCAAGGCTTGATAACCGTCTTCCACCATGATGACCTCGAAGCCACTGCGAATGAGGCGCGTGGAAATGACGTCACGGCTCATATCGTCATCTTCGACAAATAAAATGCGCTTCATGGTCTTAGTTAAAATTAAAGAGACTCATCATACCCTCACTCGAGGTAATTTGCCTCCTCTTTTTCACACGGCGCGAAGAAAAATCGCTCAAATCAGGTTGAGGTGGATGCAATCGGGTCTTTCGATCGAATCGGGACTTTCAGGGTGAATACTGTCCCCTGATTTTCCGCACTTTGCACGGTTAAGGTCCCTCCGAGCATCTCGCAAAATTGTTTGGTCAGACTCAGCCCCAACCCAGTACCGCCAAAGCGGCGGGAGATGGAAGAGTCGGCCTGATAAAACGATTCAAAGAGCCGGCCCATCTGCTTCTCGTTCATGCCGATTCCTGTATCGGACACGCGAAAGGCGACAAATTCCTCATCCTTGCGGACATCCAGGACAATGCGTCCCTGGTTGGTGAACTTGGCGGCATTCCCCAGAAGGTTGATGAGGCACTGTCGAAGCTTGGCCTCATCCGTATGCATTTCGATGACACGGTCGTCCGACATGATGATGAAATTGTTTCGATTCTTTTTCATCAGCGGCTCAGCGACCGTTTCGATGTCGCGAATCAATTCCGGAAGGGGAAAGGTGGCGAGGGAGAGATCCATCTTGCGTGCCTCGATCTTGGCGAGATCGAGAATCCCATTGATCATCTCAAGGAGATGCACACCGGACGTCACGATGCTTTCCAACCTTGGAATGGCCTCATCCAATTGGCCGGATCTCACATCCTCAATCAGGATTTCCCCGTATCCAATCACAGCGGTGAGTGGCGTCCTGAGTTCGTGACTCATGCTGGCAAGGAAATCACTTTTGGCGTTGCTTGCGGAGATCGCGGCAGCTCGCTGCGAATGGGCCTCCGTTTGCGCGAGGGTGAGAAGCTCCGTCTGTTTCATAATCAGCGCAAGAAAGTCGACCAGACGTGGAGACCCATCCTCGCAGTTGACGACAAACGGGTCATAGACATATTCGGCCGGTCGCGCCAGGCAGACGATGGCGGCGTTTTGAATAGTCGTCGCCATCGGAAAGACAAGAGGCGGGGAAGGTAGACTGTCGAGAAAGGCTGTGATAGGTCGACTGGCATAGACTTCAATTCCAAAGGGACGACCGAGCCTTTGGAAAAACTGATTACGGGCGACCATGCCACGGAACTGCTTTTCCCTCATCACCAGGATACCGGGCACCGAATGATTTTGCTCAAAAAGCTGAGCGACCTCAGAGCCTCGCGTCAGGTCATCAACCCGAATGTCGAAGTACGGGAGGTCCTGCACGGTAACGTCCTGGCTGGCGTGGGGGTTCATGATACGCCTTGTTTTAGTGGTAAGGTTTATTCGACCAACGCCCGGAGTGTCCGGTTTTGTTGCGTGACCCGTTCCGCCAGAACCCTGACCATAAATTCATGGAACGCCGAGGCCAGGGCGGGTCTCTCTTGCTCCATACGATGCAATGCCTCAGCGTCGAGACGGTAAATCACGCACGGCTCCTCCGTCACAACCGAAGCCAGCCTCTGTTGATCAAGATAGAGACCAATTTCCCCGACGACGGTACCCGCCCCCATCGTACGAACCCGCATAGTGCGTCCATTATCCAGTTCGACGCTGACCTTCACCTTGCCGGACTCGATAAAGAAAAGTTCATGGGAAGGATCTCCCTGAAGAATGAGATAATGATTTTTGCCGACATCGATCCGCTTCAAATAATCGAAGAGAGCTTCCGTATCGACCTTCCAGGGATGAAAGTCGGAGAGGATCTTTGCCAGGCTCTTGACTTCATTTCCGGTATCGACAACGCGCTTTTTCAGGATGTCATTCTCACACCACTCGACGCTGTAGTCGCGATCACGGAAAATCCGGACCTGTCCCGGCCCTTCCTTCAATAAACCGGAGGAACGAAAACTGTTTTGGATATCAACCGGTACAGCGGCCGCCAGGATGATGAACCCGGTCTTGCTGGCGAGGCGGGAAAGTTTCGAGATGCTGACAAGTCCGGAAGTATCCAGGCCGCTTACCTGCTGAAAATCGAGAATGACGTACGCCAGGGGAGGAAGCTCCCGATCAGCCTGCCGGTCCTTGATCGTATTGAGGAGATTATTGGCACTGCCAAAAAAGATGAAGCCCTTCAATCTCAGAATATGAATTTGGCCGCCATGCTCATTCAACAGTCGCGCCTCCACCGGAGAGCGATCCACCGAGCTGTGATGGCTGTCCCCCGACAAAATGTTACTGATAACATTTATGCTGCTGTACTTGAGCACGAACAGGACCGTCGCAATGATAATCCCCGCACCAATCCCCTGCAGGTATCCCGCCACCGCCACGATGGCCAGAATGAGCACGACGAGAAAGTAGTCCTCCCGGATCATCCGAAAATAGGCATCGAAGACCCACTCGGCCAAAAAGGAGAAGCCTGTATAGAAGAGAATTCCTCCAAGAATGAACTTGGGAATATAGCCCAGCAGACCTGTGCCAAACCAAAGCAGGAAGAGGCAGGCCAAGGCTGAGAAAAGACCGACGAGCCGGCTTCGGACACCCATCCCAAGCGGCAGCGACGAAAGGCTGAGCGATTGAAAACCGACCATGCCTCCGGAAAATCCGCCGAATAAATTGGCGAGTCCCGCAGCCCGAAGTTCCTTGTTCAAGTCGATCTCCTCATCGGCGGCCAGTTCGAGTGCCGAGGTGTTGAGCAAAATCGAAATAATGCTGGTGAGCAACAGAGCGATGAGAGTGCTGTATTGATTGATCACAACACCCCAATCGGCCTGCAATAACGAAGGAAACATCCTGATCTGGGCCAGTCCTGTATCGGGTTGAACGCCAAGAATCCAACCATGGTGCCTTGCGTCTCCCAAGGTATGATGGCTCGAGGCCAGCCATGCGTAAAATCCCACGATGGCAAAAAAGACAATTGAAGGCAGCGTGAGGTAATGACGTGAAAATCGTACGGCAAAGTAAGTGACCAGCCCAAACACGGCGCATGGAATCCAATCCAGGATCAATCCGGTAGAAATCATCTCCTTCAAACTGAGCAGAGAAAAAGGCTCGCCACTAATAACGCGAAATGAGCCCGTGAGCAGCAACCAACCGGAGCCCGCCAGAAATCCGCCGATAACCGGATAGGGCGTGAACCGGACAATGTTGCCGAGCTTGTAGGCTCCCAGAAAGAAAAGTGCCAATCCGACCAACAGCGTGCTGGAGGCGATGGCAGCCAGGACGGTGACGCCGATGATTTCGGGATCCGATCCCCTCATATCGTGGATGATCAACGTGGCCATGAGGGCGACAATCGGCGCAACCCGGTCCTGCGGAATTGCAATGGTCCCGGCGTAGGAACTGAAGATGGCCATGAACAGGCCGAGGATCACCGCGGTCACCAACATCAGGTTGGTTCCCTCCCCGATAAAACCACCGATCGGATCTACAAAGATGAGGGAAACAAAGGAGAGACTGAGGACAACCGTCATCATCGCCACAACCGTCGAGGTAATCAGGCTGGGGATAAACCTCCCCGGTGCGATCTCTTGGCGAACATTTTTCCAGAAATTCGCAACACTGGGGGTGAAAGACATTGTGACAAGATACTCGATCGATTTCTTAAGATGGAAATTACTTTCCGCACTCATAGAGACGGCTTTCCACGAATCAAGTCACCGCCATCAGAATGCCTTCGCCAAACTTCAATAATCTTCGGTTCCCGCATTGCCAGCCGATAAAATAGGGTGTTGGCTAGGGGTACGCCATGCCACATGCAAAACGATCCACCACGATGCTGGGCTGGTTGATCAGCCTCATCAATCCGCCGCCGCTTCACGCGATGAGCCGGCTGCAAAAGGTGGCCCGCGTGTTTGTTTTTACCCTGGCGCTGCTGATGATTTGCATTCTTTCGTCGATGCTTGCCGCGCTCGGGATTTTTCTTTTTCAACATCTTCGCCATATGTTTAGCGGCATCTCCGTGCTGGCAGGCGATATCGGAATCATCTTTGTCAGCATGCTCATCAACGCGATTTGTGTCATGGTCCTGCTCAAAATCAAAAACGCGGATCAAAAACTGATTCCTCCGGAAGAACCGCCCAAACCTGAATAAAGAAATCTCCAGCGACACCGATAAGCGTCACTGGAGATTATGAAAATCGTCTTCAATTATTGAATACCAAAGACGTGGAAGGTGACGTAGAGCCCAGCGGCGAATAAGGTCGCACCCAGGAAGATACAGACCGGCAGGGTCAGAACCCAAGCCATGAGAATGCTGATCAAAGTATCCTTCTGAAGGCCCGAGCGATTGGCTGCCATGGTACCCGCGATGCCGGATGAAAGCACATGGGTGGTGCTGACGGGGTATCCCATGAAATCAGCCAGTGCGATGGTGGACGCCGCCATGAACTCAGCTGAAGCACCCTGCGCGTAGGTCAGGTGCGATTTGCCGATCTTTTCGCCGACCGTCACCACGATTCGCTTCCAACCGATCATCGTTCCACAACCGAGCGCAAAAGCGACCATGATCTTGACCCACATTGGGATGTATTTGCTGATGTTATCGAGATCACCCTTACTCTTCTTGATTGTTGAGACAGCGTCTTTGTCCGAGATAAGTCCTTTGCCATCTGCTCCCTTGGCTTTGAGAACCTTGCCCATGCCTTCATCGACGAGATAAATATCCGTGCGCAGCGCGGTACGAGCATCGTGCGGGACCGCATTGAAGTCAGGGAGATTGGCCAGCGTATCCGAGATCGCCTGGGCTTCCAAGGCGATGGCAGCGAATGTCTGCTCGGTAGCCTTATGTCCTCCGGGTTTAACGAAGGCGGAGAGTTCCTTGATCGCATCGTCCTTGGTCATGGTCACACCGTTAGCCAGAGGGGTGAAAACACCCACGACCTGTTTCATCTCGGCTGCGGCGCTTTGCACGGCCTTTGGATCCGCACCCATGTTCAAGGCGAAGGCACCGGGGACAATTCCAATCAGAATCAACATGATCAAGCCCATGCCCTTTTGAGCGTCATTGGAGCCATGAAAAACGCTGACGAGCGTACAGGTAATGACAAGAACACAACGGATCCAGAGCGGAGGAGGAGTTTTGCCTTCTGGTGCCTTGTACAGGTCCGCGCGGCGAACGAGCAACTTCAAGAGGAGCAGCAAAAGACCTGCGCCGACGAAACCTACGATCGGCGACCAGAAGAGCGCCATGCCGATCTTGGTGGCCTGTTCCCAGTTAATACCCGCCATCCAGCCGTGGCCAGCCATCATCGCATTGGCGACCCCGACGCCCATGATCGAGCCGATCAGGGTGTGTGAGCTCGAGGCCGGAAGGCCGAGGTACCAGGTTCCCACGTTCCAAAGAATGGCGGAAACCAGCAAAGCGAAAATCATGGCGAAACCCGCGCCCGAACCGGAATTGAGGACGAGTTCAACCGGAAGCAGAGCAACAATGTTGTAGGCAACGGCGCTGCCACCTACGATCACACCGAAGAATCCCAAAGCCCAGGCAACAGCACCGAGCGCACCAAACAGATTCCAAACGCCCGCCCAAACAACGGCGACGATGGGTTTCAGCGTATTGGTATAAATGACGGTCGCAACCGCATTGGCTGTGTCATGGAAGCCGTTGACGAATTCAAAGGCCAAGGCGAGTGCCAAGGCCAGAAGCAGGAAGAAGCCAGCCCCAAACGTTAGTGATTCCCCAAAAAGTTCCATATTTTCTCCTCCGACGGGTTGAGTTGGCGGAACCTCCCGGAATCGTTCCGAGCCTACCGCCAATTTGTGCGGCGATAGTCAGACAGGGGACTATGGCGATTGCGCGGCTCGATCGTTACCGTTTTGTGACTTTTACAACCCGTTTTAGCTACGAAACATGGCCAAGGCCTTCAGGCGCTGTTTGGAGTGATCGACGATGGGAGCCGGATAGTTGAGGGTGTCGGCTTCTGGAACAAACTGGTGAATATAGCGGCCTTCCGGATCAAACTTCTGCGCTTGGGAGGAGGGATTAAATATCCTGAACCATGGCTGGGCATCCGTACCGGTTCCGGCGCTCCACTGCCAACCCCCGTTATTTGAGGCAAGATCGGCATCGAGCAATTTTTGCATGAAGTAGCGTTCACCCCATTGCCAGGAGACAAGCAGGTCCTTGGTCAGGAACATCGCGACAACCATGCGAACGCGATTATGCATCCAGCCGCTGGTGTTGAGTTGGCGCATGCCCGCATCGACCAGCGGATAGCCAGTACGCCCTTCACACCATGCCGCAAAATACTTCTCATTGTTCTCCCATTTGAGGGCGTCGTATTGAGGACGAAAGCAGCCCTCCGCGATATGGGGATAATGCCAGAGAATCTGGCGGTAAAAATCGCGCCAGATCAGTTCGTTTACGAAGACATCGGTTGAGGGTTTGGCATGGGGATGATCACGGCCCGCCTTCTCTGCTACCGCCCATACAGTGCGAGGTGAAAGCGTTCCAAGCCGAAGATGGGGCGAGAAGCGTGATGTTGCATTCTTCGCCGGAAAATCTCGATTCCCGACGTAGTGGAGAAGATCATCTGCGGCAAATTTTCGGAGGAGATTGCGCGCGACCCGTTCACCGGCGGGTGGAAGATTGATATCACATTTAAACCCGAGCTCCTCTGCCGAAGGGAGCGTGCGACTGGCGGGACTTTTCGCTTTCGCGGGACTCGAAAATTTAACCGCGGGCACGACCTCAGGCTTGGACGTGGACCGCCACACGCGACTGTAAGGAGTGAAAACACCATAGGGCTTGCCGTCTGCCTTGAGGACTTCGCCTGTGTCATGGATGGCATTGTCCTTGAAACTGTGGACTTCAATGTCGAGAGATCGGGCCAATTTCTCCACTGCGGTATCGCGCTGACGGGCGTAGGGTTCATAATCCCGGTTGTAGTAAAGGGCGTGCGCCCCGCTCTCGCGGAAGACAGCACGCATTTCGTCCAGCACGGGACCGTGCCGAAAAATGAGTTTCCCTCCCACCACTTCGATATTCTTTTCCAGAGACCGAAGACACTCGATCATGAATGCCACCTGATTCGCGCTAATATCAGGCGACTTCAAGATTTTGGGGTCAAAGATAAAAATCGGGACAATAATATCCGATGCTTTCACGGCGGCATGTAATGCCGTGTTATCGCTGAGCCGTAAATCGCACCTGAACCAGTGAACGGCGATCTTCATTGAATGAGAATGACGTCGGGATGCCTGAGGTAAAGCCCGGGCAAAGAAGAGGAAAGAACTCGCGAATTAAATAAAAGTAGCTAATAAAACCTTATTACTAAATTGAGTTAAATCCCTTTCAACTCATGTCAAAAACCTATCTGTTGTTCGGCGATGAAAAACAGGGGCCCTTTTCTGAGGAGGAAGTCCGGGCGATGGTGTCGGCTGGGAAAATTTCGAGGCAAACTCTGCATTGGGCGGAAGGTATGCCAGAGTGGAAGCCCTTGGGATCGAGAGCTGACCAGCAGTCCGGTCCAGTCACGATAGCTCCACCCCGTCGCCCCAAAGACACGTCCTTGGTCGTCGATTTCAAGGATACCCTTCGCAATCGCAAAGACCTCTCCGCCAGGTCCAAGCCGATAACGGCGGGCAAGGCCATAGCACTCGTCATTTTATTCTTTATTGTACTAACAGGAATGATCGAGATCTTCGGTCGACTTTTGCCAGATGCCGCCGCGCAATTCACCGAGAGCGTCAAGAAAATCAGCGCGGCCAAGTGAGTGACGACCGCCGAGGCGGGGATTTGTCAAAGCCGTACAGGTGTGGCATCAGTTGCCTATGCATTTAGCCACATCCTTAACCGGATTCAGTTTTCTGGCGCAAACAACTCCGCCATCCCCTTCCCTGATAACCTCGGCATCAAACAGTTTCTGGCAGGAGGAAATTGCGCCCGGATTTGCACTTTGGAGATGTATTGCCGCGGTATTGATTGTGGTCTTGAGCCTATTTTTTAAGAATCTCCTCAAGACGATCCTCAGCCGGGTGTTACTCCGTACGGTCTCCAAGAAAACGGTGGCCTATGAGGACCTTATCCTGGAAGCCGCCCGGGAACCGTTCGGAGCCTTCATCCTGCTTTTCGGCTTGGAGCTGGCGACGCAGGCCCTGATTGGTGGACTGGAGCAATTTCGATTCGTCAACGTGCTGGTCACGACAACGTTCGAAGTCGCCCTGGGCGTCATCCTGATCTGGACGTTCTATCGCTTCGTCAATGTTGCAGCCGCTTTTTTTGACAATGTCGTACTGGCCCACGACACATCCCTGAGTCCTCAGTTGACCCCGTTGTTCTCAAACACCCTGCGGGTCGTCATCCTGATTATCGGACTGCTCACGCTGCTCTCAACCTTTCACGTCAATGTCATCAGCCTGCTGGCGGGCTTAGGCGTAGGCGGCATCGCGGTGGCCCTGGCCCTGCAGGACCCGCTGGGGAATTTCTTCGGCTCCCTGACTCTGATTGCCGACCGCCCCTTCCGAGTGGGTGACTGGATTCAAATGGGAGCCAGCCTGAATCGCGTGGATGGGATCGTGGAGGAGATTGGATTCCGCTCCACGCGTCTGCGCACCTTTGCCCGCACCCAGTTGACGATTCCCAATAATGTCCTGTGCAAGGACATCATTGAGAATTTTACCAGCACTCCCCAACGCCGGGTTCATCAAAAACTAGGTGTTAGTTTCCAAACCAGTCCGGAACAAATCCGCGCTTTCGTTAACGCAATTCGCGAGGAAATTAAAAACCAAAACGGTATCGGTTCAGAGGGCAGCTATTTCTACTTTCACGACATCACCGCCAATGGTTATGAAATTATTATTAACTATTTCACGCGCCCGTCCGATCAAATAGAGCATCTGGAGATCAAAGAACGAATCAACTACCGGCTGATGGAACTGGCCCGCGACCACAAACTTACCCTGAATAATGCCGCCAATAATTTCACCCCCGCAGCGAACTCGCCAACCTAGTCGGCTACCCCCTAAACAGAGGGTAGATACCGACTTGTCTATTTAACTAAGTCAGGCTAATCTATAAATCCATGGGAAGAACCAGCGATGCGCGCCGACGCTTAATTGATGCTGCTCACGAGCTCATCTGGGAATACAGCTATGGCGCTGTAACGATCGACGCTATCTGCGAACGGGCTGCGGTCAAAAAGGGCAGCTTCTATTATTTCTTCGATTCCAAGGCGGAATTGGCCCTGGTGGCTCTCAACGACTGGTGGGCGGAACGGCAGGATCTTTTTGAAAAGCTCTTCAACTCAAACCTGCCTCCCTTGGATCGTATTCGCACCTACCTCAGTTACGTTTCCCAGCGCCAATGTGAATCTTTTGACAACACGGGACAGGTTCTCGGTTGCCCTCTTTTCACCTTGGGTTCGGAGATTTCCCGGCAGGATGAGAAAATGCGTGCACGGGTCCATGAGATTCTCAATATCGGTACCGGCTATTTTGCCAAGGCGATTGCGGAGGCCCAAGCCTTGGGCGACGTGGAACCTGGAGATCCCCTGTTGAAGGCACGGTGTCTGGTCAGTTATTAC
>Ga0207703_10002305_pt1 | contig 16652 bp, 14 predicted proteins | sample KBSSwiS12_FD_184304 | JGI IMG/M metagenome (GOLD analysis project Ga0207703, IMG submission 184304) | Switchgrass rhizosphere microbial communities from Kellogg Biological Station, Michigan, USA - KBS Switchgrass S1-2 (SPAdes) (version 2) | ecosystem: Host-associated > Plants > Roots >... | reverse complement strand
GGCGGTCAGCGTATGCGCTTCCTGTAATAATGTCCTTTTTAAAAGGTCAACTTTAGCCCCGCCGAACGAGAAGAGGTTGGGGTGGGGATCACGGGCGCCCTAATCGAGTCGCCGGCCACCCCATCTCCTAGCAAACTGAATCCCTTCTCACTAGGTTATCTCTTGCACGGCTTACCAAAGCTTGAAGGTCACCGGATGCCTTCGTTGTGCTACCAGTGCGACGAAAACGCTACTCGCCAGGGGACTGCTGCTCCGTCGTGGGCCGTAACCCTTCCGGCAACATCCCCGGCTTACAAAGTTCGATTAACCGCCGAAGCCGACGCATACCCTCCTTATCAACGCGAGCGCCCTGTGAACGTAATTCCCTGGCAGCCTCGCTATGAACATGCTCGTCCGGCCGACCGATCCCTGGTGGCTGTCGCGAATACGCACGCGTCAACGCCTCAATAACAGCCTCAACTGTGCACCCGAAGCTTTCCAAAGCCCTCTTGAGTTCCTGCGCCCATTGCGCGTCCTGTTCAACAGTGTCGCGAGTTTCAGTCGATACGGCCGCCACATCAACAGGTTCAGCCGAATGGGTCGCCTTCGGCTCCACTGCCAACCTCGCGGCGCGATCCCGGGGAGCGCGAGACTCGTCGCTCCGGGCCAAGGCCAACACCACTACATTGCTGACAGGCCGATCACCTCCCTTGGGAGCACTTGAGGGTTGTTCCTGGAGTACTGCAGGAAGGATCTCCGGTCGATAGCGCTCGATCAGCTGGCGAACACGACGCATCTCACCGGCATCAATCTTCGCGCCATTAGCACGGAGCGCCTTCGAGGCATCTCGATTGATATTCTCCTGCGAGACAGGGCTGCCCCTCGAACGCGAAGAACAGGCTCGCACTAATGCGTCCAAAATAGCCTCCATCGAGCAACCGTAAGTAGGCTCGATAGTCTCCAGCTCATGCCGCTCCTTCCGCTCCCGCTCCTCCTGCTCAGCTCGCTCATGGCGGGCGCGAAGCTGCTCAGCGTCCTCCAGACTCCAATCAACGACCCGCTGGATCGGCCAGCCAGGCTCGCGCGAATCGTTCTCCTTCCTTTCCTCTCTAGTCACAAACTCGAACGCGTCCAGCACCGTTACCTCGAAGTTCTCTTCCAGCTGCCTCACGAGACGCTCATAGGCGCAGCGCACAGCACAGAGCAAAATTGAATCGACGACGTCGTGATTGAAGGTCGCATAGGCTCCGTAATGCTCACGCGGCTTCGGATCGAGGCTGCCTACACCTCGCACATATAGGAGCTCATTGGTGGCACGGCCCTGGAATGTCGGCTCCTCATCTCCCATGAACCAGCTGAAGTCGGGTGGCTCTGGCCACCTGCGGCCTTCGATCAAATTGCGATGATCACCCCCACGACGCCAGTCCATAACGCTGTCGTGCCAGCCTCCCGGGTGCCAGCAGACGGACAGGTTGTTCATCTTGGTGAGGGTGGCTGATATCTCGATACGAGGCTTCGCCTTCCGGTCCGCCTTAACGCGCTCAATCATCCGCGCCAGATCCAGGTGCCACCAATTCAGAAGCTGACCCATGGCGGCGTCCGAATGGCCGTCCAACCAAGCTAGCAAGTCCGACAGCACCATCTTCGTGTGCGGCGCTCGATCATACCGCTCGATGTCGCTGACCTTCATGCCGAGCCGCCCCACCTCTTGCAACAAATGCGAGATGTATTCGGTGGATCCGTTGGATATCCTTTCGTGCCAGCTGAGGGGCCGGAATACTTTCATCGCGGGGGGGTGCCATTTGATCGAACCCCCACCGCCTCCGGAGCATCCTTGACTTCGTTTTTTAGCCATCCGTCACGAGCAGTTCTGGCCGTTTAGCGGCTCGATGCTGCGGGTCCGGGTCGCAACTCGCGCCCGGTCGCTTTGACCGGCCCCAATCGACGGTTCTGTAGCATTCAACTGGAATCACCTCTGCGTAGGATAGCGCGCGGTCGCGGACTTGTACCGCCAGTTCATCCTGATGCCGTGCTGCGAGCATTAGTCTCACGTTGTCCTTTTAAAAAGTTCAATTTCGATCTATCTTGTCCCTATAGGAAGGACAGATGCGCGATCTCATTCGTCAAAAAATTGTAGATGCACTTGCGGAGCCGATTCCGGACTTCACGCCGAGGGACGTTCACATTCCTGCTATCGCCAATAAAGCAATTGCGGTTGTTGGCATGCGCCGTGCGGGTAAAACTACGTTTCTATGGCAGATCCTCCAAGACAGGCTCAAAAGCGGCACTCAAAGGAATGGACTGCTCTATTTCGGCTTTGAGGATGAACGCCTGGCCGGCATGACCGTCTCGGATCTCGGCGTCATTGTGGAGGAGTATTTCAGGCTGCACCCTGAATGGCGTGATGGCCGCCGGCCGGTTTTCTTCCTGGATGAGATCCAGATAGTACCCGGCTGGGAGGTTTTCACCCGACGTTTGTTGGAAACCGAGAAAATGGATTTGTTTCTATCGGGATCGTCGGCTCGGCTGCTGTCTCGGGAAGTTGCAACCAGTATGCGTGGCAGAGCGTTGGAGGCGCTGGTTCATCCATTTAGCTTCCGTGAGTATCTGCGTTATTTCGGTCGGGAGCCGTCCCGGCCAGTCAATCAACTTCCTAAGGCTGCGCGTTCTGCGTTGGAAAAGGACTTACGAACCTATCTTAGCCAAGGTGGTTTTCCGGAATCGCTTGGCGCCGCGGCCAGGGATCGGTTTGAGCTGCTGCGAAGTTATGTAGATACGGCCTTGTTGCGTGATGTGATTGAGCGCCACTCCGTATCGAATCCGGTCGCGCTACGCTGGATGGTGCGCCATTTGCTTGCCAATCCCGCCGGGTCGTTCAGCGTGAACAAATTTCATGGCGATCTTCGTTCGCAAAACATTCCGGTTGCGAAAGACACCCTTCATGCGTATTTGAGTCACCTGGAAGACGCATTCCTCGTCCGGACGGTGTCTATGTCGTCCGGTTCCGAAAGGCAGAGGATGGTCAATCCACGCAAGGCATATCCGATCGACATGGGGCTGATACCTGTTTTTTATCCAACCGGTCGGGGCAATGTGGGCCACGCTCTGGAGACTGCAGTTTTACTCGAGTTGGAGAGACGGGGTACGCAGCGCTCCTACATGCGAACAGCGGACGGGTTCGAAGTTGATTTCCTCGCTCGCTATCCGGAGGGAGGAGAGGAACTGATTCAGGTCTGCTCGGATCTCGATGAAGCAAAGACGAAGGAGCGCGAGTTGCGCGCATTAATTGCGGCTGGACGCGAGCGTCCGGGTGTCGGATTACGCCTCATCAGCCTCGAGCCGGAAGCACCGCGTGACTTGCCAGCCGGAATTGTTTGGCAATCGGCGTCGGATTGGCTTCTGAGTGCACAGCCCGAGGTTACAGACGCAGCCCCGCGGCGCCGCGTGAGAAAGCAAGCCAGGCAATGAGATTGCCGAATGGCGAAACTCGATTCGTCCAATTCGGAATAAAGTCCCGTCTGATCCGGATTAATGATCGGAGCGCCGCCGGCGCGGATCGCCATGGCGAGCGCTCGATCACTTGAACAGCTCGCTCTTGTTTAGCGCCGATGCCCAGATTCGATCTGTTTCCGGCGTCCAGAGATGCGCTGCTGTGTGATCGGGCGACAGCGGATTTTATGTGTAAGGAATGTGTAACTGCTTCATCTCGGAAAAATCCGATTGGCAAACATCGAAAGTCCGCTGCGTCTACCCGTGCGCGCGTACACGTTGGGGATCGAGCACAATGTCCACGTCGTGACGACGGTATCAATGCGTTGATCCTCAATCGGAATTGCCTCGGCGGACCCGGCGATGAACTTGACCGCTTGCCTCGATTCACTCGCCGCGCGCCGCGCCATTGCCAGCAGGCGTGCTGCCGGCTCGAGCCCGAGGACTTCTTGGACATGCGGCCCATAAAACGGCAAATTCATTCCGGAGCCGATGCCAATTTCCAGGACTCGTCCCTCGGCACGGGAGATAACCCGCTGTCGATACGGCCGCAGCTCGCGGTTGGACATCGAGAGATTGATGACGTGCGGAAGGACGTGATCGTTGTAGAGGCCCATGTTGTACCCACCGTCAGGAGCCGCGTCTGCATACACCACGGCAGCACCGATTCCAAGCAGCAGTCCATTCGCATGGCGGGGTTCGGCTGCCGAATGGCTCAAATGGCAACGCTCTCGAAAGTGTGCAAGTATCCCAGCCGTGCGTCCCCGTGCCATCTTCATACTTGCGCTGTGCATAATTCTGGCGACCGTCCGAATCGCCGGTACGCATGCCCATGTTGTCGAATTGCACCACGATGGCACGGAGCCGGCCGGCGCAGCCGCTCACCCTATCGTGACGGTGGACGAATACGCCCCCGATCACCTCGAGTCTCATCTGTCTCATGGCCACGTCGACGCCGATGACAGCGTTCAATCTGTAGCAAAGCTGTTCCTTTCCGGCCTGGACCTGGGTCCGGTGCTGCTGCTGTTGATGCTGCTCGTGCTGTTCGAGCCACGTCTGTCGCGGAAGGTTCGCGTGCAGAGGCCCGAACTGAGGCCGCCCGCGCGACGAAGCGCGTTCGAGCTAACACCCCCCGCCCACGCCCCACCCGTCGCTCCCTGAAAGCCTGACGACCTGACTGCTGCGTCTGCAGCGTACTTTGCTTTCACGGGAGGCATCCATGGGATGCTCTGTTTTTCGCTCCGCGCGAGTCCGCGCGGCACTCTATTCAATTGCGATCGCCGGATCGCTTCAGGCCACTGTCGCCAGGGCGGATCCGTTGCCGCCCCTGGCCGAACTGCTGCGCCAGTCACAGTCGATGGCGCCTCAGTTGATTGAAGGGGAGGCAAACCTGCAGGCAGCCCAGGGCCTCGCCAGACAGGCGGCTGCTCTTCCCAACCCTGTGGTCAGTTATCAGTCCGAAAACTTCGCAGGCACGCGGGACTTCTCCCGCATCTCGCCCGTTCAAAACACTGTCTCTCTCAGTCAGACGCTCGAGGTGGGCGGTAAGCGCAGCGCAAGAATTGCCGCGGAGAGCGCCGACGCGGCGGCCGCTTCCGCTGGATTCGAGCAGGCGCAGCTCGACTTCGCTCGTGATCTCGCCATTGCCTACGCAACCTGCGAAGTGGCGGCATTACAGGTGAAGTTGCTCGAGGATGAGTTGACACGAGCGGTCGAGGATGAACGCGCCGCACGGGCGCTGGTACAGGCCGGGCGAGAATCCGACCTGCGTTCGATCCAGGCACGCGCCGCGCTGACCAATACGCAGGCGCGGCTCGAGCAGGCCCGAGCGAGTCTGGGCGAGTCCCTCATTCGTATCTCAACACTCGCCGGAGTTGCAGAGCCGTACACGGACGTACGACCGCTTCTGCTACCGCGAGCCGACAAGTTGGCCCTGCCCACCGACCAGGCGCCGGTGGTGACTCCGGCGCTGCGCACAGCGGAGGCGGATCGCGAATCAGCCGCCCGGCGTGTGGATGTAGAACGTCGGCGTCCCATCTCCGACGTCACCGTGTCTATCGGTTCGCGAAGGCTGCCGGGATTGGATGCCACCGCACTGGTGGCCGGAGTGTCTATACCTATTCCTGTGTTTGATCAGAACCGCGGCGCAATTGCCGCGCAGCGCTCGCAATTGCGCGCCGCCGAGGCGCGTTTGAGCGCAGTCCGGCTGCAATTGACCGCTGACTGGCGCTCCGCATTTGCTCAGGCGCGCGCCGCCGGGCTGCGCCTGAAAGCCTCCAATGAGTCCGAAGCGGCCGCTCGGGAAGCCTATCGCCTGAGCCGGATCGGCTACGACGCGGGCCGCACCTCGTTAATGGAACTGCTGTCCGTTCGCCGGGCGCTGGGCGAAGCGCAATCACAAGCGGTCGAGGCGCGTTTCGCCCGCGTCCAGGCGCAGATCACCTTGTCGCATCTTCTCGGTCAAATTCCCTTTGAGGACACCCCATGAGTGCCACTCACGAAAATTCACGCAAAATAGTTGGCGCTATCGCCTTGGCCGTCGCTGTAGTGTTGGGTTACTTCCTGGCGAAATTGACTTCCACCACCACAGCGCCACCCCATGCGTCTCCCGCCGTGGCCGAAAGCGACGCACTACCTACCAGGTTGGATGTCCCCGAGTCACATCTGGCGACCGTGGGCATTCAGTTGGAGAGGGTCACACAGGGCAATCTGGGTGCTGAGATCCAGGCCCCCGGGACGATATCCGCCGCGCCCGACGCTCAGGCCAGCGTGACCGCCCGTGTGACCGGAGCGCTGATCGGAATCGACAAGCGGTTGGGCGACCCGGTCCGTGCCGGCGAAGTCCTCGCGCGCGTAGAAAGCCGCGAAGCAGCCGCCATTGCGGCCGACCGCGACGTGGCGATCTCCAAGGCGGAGCTGGCACGCTCCGCCCTGAAACGCGAGCAGGAACTGTTCGACCAACACGTGACGCCCCGTCAGGATCTGGAGGCCGCCAGATCACTATTAACTGCCGCCGAATCTGAAGAACGACGCGCCCGCTCTGCCGCGGCGAACTCCCACGTAGGTCCCGACGGTCGATCGATTCAACTCGTCAGTCCCATCGGCGGCTACGTCACGGCGATGAGCGCGCATTTGGGAGCGTTTGTGCAACCCGATACGGAGCTCTTTCGAGTGGCTGATCCCGAGCACCTGCAGATCGAAGCACCTGTCACCGCAACCGATGCGACGCATATTGTGGCCGGCGATCCCGCAGTCGTCATTTCTGGATCGCGTGGCCGGATGGAAGCGACTGTCCACTCCGTAACCGCAGCCCTCGATGATCAAACACGCGCGGCGACTGTAGTCCTGACGTTGTCCTCCACGGCCGGTCAAAAACTGCCTGCCCCCGGCGAGTTCGTTCGAGTTGTAATCACGCCTCGCACATCCGTGCCCACAGGAATCGTTCTTTCCTCAGCTGCCGTGCAGAGGGTGGAAGGTCGCGACATCGTATTCGTGCGAACAGCGGCCGGCTTCAGAATACAACCTGTCGTCGTAGCCGCGCGCGGAGCAGGGCGGGCTTTGGTCACTTCGGGCCTGAAAGCCGGGGAGCAGGTCGCGGCGCAAAACGCATTTTTCCTCAAGGCTGAATTGGGCAAGGGCGCTGAGGAGGACGAGGAATGATCAACTGGATTCTGACGCATTCAGTTCGAGGTCGATGGTTTGTCGTCTTCCTGATTGGCGCGGTCGCCGTCTATGGTCTGTGGGAACTGTTCAAACTACCCATTGATGCACTACCCGACATCACCAATAAGCAGGTACAGATCAATACGCTCGCGCCCGGTCTGGGTCCCGTCGAGGTGGAGAAGCGGGTGACCTTTCAGATCGAGACCGCGCTGGCCGGCATTGCCGGTGTGGAGAGCACGCGCTCGTTCTCACGCAATGGATTCAGTCAGGTCACGGCCATTTTCAAGGAGAGCGCTGATCTGTATTTCATGCGCCAGCGAGTAGCTGAGCGCCTGGCCGAAGCGCGCACGAACTTGCCTGATGGCGCTGAGCCCCGTATGGGTCCGGTTTCGACCGGCCTGGGTGAGATTTTCATGTACAGCGTGGAATTCACTCACCCGGGTGGGAAAGGTGCACCCGCTCGGGAGGGCCAACCTGGCTGGCAGAAGGACGGTTCGTTTCTGACCGATGACGGAGAGCGGTTGTCGGACGAAGTATCCCAACTTGCCTATCTGCGTACCGTCCAGGACTGGATCATCCGCCCGCAACTGCGAACGGTTCCCGGTGTCGCCGATATTGATTCGCTCGGCGGGTACGAAAAGCAGTTCGTAGTCGAGCCGGATCCAACCAAGCTCGCCTCGCTGGGCCTCTCCTACACGCAGCTCTCACAGGCCCTGCAGGCTGCGAACCTCTCGGTGAGCGCCAACTATATCCAACAGGCAGGCGAGGCTTATCTGGTCCGCGCGGATGCGCGAATCCGCTCCATCGAGGACATCGAACGGGCGGTCGTGGCAACGCGGGCAGGCGTTCCCATTTCCGTTGATCAGGTTGCTCACGTCCGGATCGGCGGCGAGCTGCGCCGTGGGGCCGGCAGTAAAAACGGCCACGAAGTGGTCATCGGCACTGCGCTCATGTTGGTAGGTGAGAACAGCCGTACCGTCGCCGAGGCTGTGCACGCAAAGTTGAATGAAGTCAGAAAATCCCTTCCAACCGGCGTCTCGGCCGAGGTTGCACTGGACCGCTCCGAGCTCGTGGTTGCCACGATTACGACCGTAGCGGAAAACCTGGGCATCGGCGCCTTGCTGGTCATCGCGATCCTGTTCCTGACACTGGGTAACGTTCGGGCGGTCATCATCTGCGTCCTGGTTATTCCCCTGTCACTTCTGATGAGCGCCATTGGCATGAACGAATCCAAAGTGAGCGGGAACTTGATGAGTCTCGGCGCCTTGGATTTCGGACTGATTATCGACGGTGCAGTGATCGTGGTCGAGAACACACTCCGCCGGATTGGTGATCGCCAACATGTGCTGGGCCGAGTGCTGACACAGGAAGAACGTTCGGACGAGGTGATTTCATCCTCGCAGGAGATGATTCGCCCGAGCGTGTACGGCCAAGCAGTCATCTTCCTCGTGTTTGTTCCCTGCCTCACGTTTCAGGGCGTCGAAGGCAAGATGTTCTCACCGATGGTCATTACGCTGATGCTGGCGCTGGCGAGCGCGTTCATTCTGTCGATCACGCTGGTTCCGGCTCTGGCCGCCATCCTGATGAAGGGTCGTATAGCGGAAAAGGAGGTTGCGTTCATTGTCTGGATCAAGCGTTGGTATGAGCCGCATCTCACACAGACGCTTCGTCACCCGCTACCGGTGATCGCGACGGCTGGCGCCATTTTTGTCGGGGCGGCCGTCACATTCACGTTCATAGGCCAGGAGTTCATGCCAACGCTCGATGAACAGAATTTCAACCTGTCATCGGTGCGCATTCCCTCCACCTCGGTCGAGCAATCCGTCAAGCTGGATCTGCCGATCGAACAACAGATCCTCACGTTACCCGAAGTGAAGCTCGTCTTCTCCAAGAACGGTACGGCCAACCTGGCGGCGGACCCCATGCCGCCGAATGCCTCTGACAACTATGTGATGTTGAGACCGAAGAAGGACTGGCCTGCCGGGGTCAAAACGAAGGATGACATCATCAGGCGTATTCAGGAGAAGACCGCGCCGATTGTGGGCAATGGCTACGATGTCACCCAACCCATTCAAATGCGATTCAACGAGTTGATTGGTGGAGTGCGCAGCGACGTCGCCGTCAAGATCTACGGAGACAATCTCAATCAGATGGCCACGACCGCGCGGCGCATCGAAGCCGTGCTCGCCCGGATCCCCGGAACGGCGGACCTGAGAGTGGCCCAAACCAAAGGCTTCCCGACATTCGACATCCGCTTTGATCGGGATGCCATCGCGCGCGTGGGTCTCACCGTTCAAGAGGTGGCAGATACTGCAGAAGCAGCTCTCAGCGGACATCCTGCAGGCCTGCTGTTCTCAGGCGACAAGCGCTTCCAGATTGTCGTGCGGGCACCCGAGATCGATCGCAACGATCCGGATGCGATCGGCGCCCTTCCCGTGCTGCTGCCACCGGGTCCTGATGGCTCATCGCGCACGGTACCCTTGCGGCAGCTGGCCTCGTTCAAGCTGTCCGAGGGTCTGAATGAAGTGAGTCGCGACAATGGCAAGCGTCGCATCTACGTCGAGGCAAACGTGCGTGGACGCGATCTTGCGTCCTATGTTGCGGACGCTCAAGCAGCGATCGACCGCGATGTGAAGCTGCCCGGTGGCTCCTGGCTGGAGTGGGGCGGTCAGTTCCAGAACCTCGAGGCAGCCAAGAAGCGCCTGGCCTTCGTGATTCCAATCTGTGTGGCACTCATCTTCGGTGTGTTGTACATGGCACTGGGAAGTGCCATCTTGGCACTCACGGTGTTCACCGCCGTGCCTCTGGCGATCGCGGGCGGCGTCTTTACGCTGGCCTTGCGCGGCATGCCGTTTTCGATCTCGGCCGCGGTGGGCTTCATTGCAGTCTCGGGCGTTGCCGTTCTGAACGGACTGGTCTTGATGGGGTCCATCCGTCGCAGGTTGGAAATGGAGTCAGACGTCGAATCGGCTATTCTGCACGGCGCTCTCGAGCGAGTGAGGCCCGTGCTCATGACGGCCTTGGTCGCGTCGCTCGGGTTTATTCCAATGGCTGTTGCAACGCGGGCCGGTGCGGAGGTGCAGAAGCCGTTGGCCACGGTTGTCATAGGCGGCTTAGTGACTTCGACTGCATTGACTTTGTTTGTTTTACCCGCAGTTTACCGGCGGGTCCTGCGCGTCACTCACCTCGAGAAACAGTCCAGCGAGCCGATCGTGGCATGACCGATCAACATCACATCCACGCCAGAGGCTCATCGGGTACCGGGGCAGCGCTGCTCTCGGCGCTGCTGTTTGGGATAACCACCCCACTGGCCAAGCAACTGCTGACAGGGGCCCATCCTCTGTTGATCGCCGGCCTTCTGTACGCAGGCAGCGGTCTGGGACTCACCTTGCTCGTTCTCATTCAAGATCGAGGGCGGTTCTCTCTGGGGCTCGCTCGTTCCGACACCCCCTGGCTCACTGCCGCCGTCGCCTTCGGCGGCATCATCGCTCCGGCACTGTTGATGTTCGGACTGGCCCAGGCAGATGCGGCGGCTGCCTCGCTGCTACTCAATCTGGAAGCCGTCTTCACGGCGGTCATGGCATGGCTCTTTTTCCGAGAGGCCACCAGTCGGCGCATCGTTTGGGGATTTCTCGCGATCTTTGTGGGAAGCCTTGCACTGGTCTGGCCGGCGAGGCTGGGCCCTCACCAGAACCCGTGGGCATTGGCAGCGATTGCCGCTGCATGCCTGTGTTGGGCGGTAGACAACAACCTCACTCGAAAAATCTCTGGAGGGGATGCCCGGGCGATTGCTGCCGCCAAGGGACTCGCCGCCGGGGCCACGAATGTCGCGTTGGCCTTGGTGTTTCATGCGGGGCTTCCATCCGCAGGGAAACTCGGTTTCGCGCTGCTGCTGGGGTTTCTGGGTTATGGGATGAGTCTGGTGCTATTCATCTTCTCGTTGCGCAACCTGGGGACGGCGCGCACGGGGGCTTATTTCGCAACGGCGCCGTTCATTGGCAGTGCCTTGGCCATCGCCCTCTACGGGCAGGTCATCGGGTGGCCGTTTTGGATCGCCGCCGTCTGCATGGCAGCCGGTGTCTGGCTACATCTGACCGAAGATCACGAACACGAGCATACGCATGAACTGCTCGTTCATAGTCACTCACACACGCACGATCCACATCATCAGCACGAACACGGATCGGACTGGGATGGCAGCGAGCCCCATGTTCACGAGCACCGCCATGAGCCATTGCGGCACCGCCATCCCCACTTTCCGGATATTCATCACCAGCATACCCATGGGTGAATCCGCCGCGGCCGGCCGTCAGCAACTTTTGAGCTGCCCAGGGCTTTTCGTTGCAACTTCCTGCTGCCTCGAGGATGAGAGATGATATGGAAACCGGGAAACTTGCCTGCAGACTAAGCAGGTCCATCCTGGGAGAGTGACGCCGCGATGTTTCGCCCCAAATACATTACCTTCGATTGCTACGGCACCCTGACCAACTTTCGGATGTCGCAGATGACGAGAGAGATCTTCCCCGATCGGGTCAGCCCCGACCGCATGGAAGCCTTCGTAAAGGACTATTCCGCCTATCGATTGGATGAAGTGATGGGTGACTGGAGACCCTATCGCGACGTCATCCGCCGTTCGCTCGAGCGAGCCTGCCGGCGGTGGAAGATCGAGTACCGGGACGAGGAGGCGGTACGCATGTACGAGGCAGTCCCAACGTGGGGACCGCACCCCGATGTACCCGAGCCGCTGTCACGAATTGCCCGCCACATCCCGCTCGTCATACTGTCGAACGCGTCGAACGACCAGATTCAGCAAAATGTAGCCAAGCTTGGTGCGCCGTTCCACGCTGTATTTACCGCGGAACAGGCTAGAGCATACAAACCGCGTCTGCAGGCTTTCGAGTACATGTTGGGTCAGCTCGGTTGCGCGCCGGAGGATATCCTCCACGTCTCTTCGAGCCCGCGCTACGACCTGATGTCGGCAAGCGATCTCGGCATTCGCAACAAGGCCTTTGTTGCGCGTGGCCATGAGCCTGCGCCGGCTGCGGCGTACGGCGCGCAGGAAATCAAGGATATCGGAGGTCTGCCTGCGCTCGTCGGCTTGTAGTCGGTTCGGCCATGAAACTCGAATCCTATTGGCTCGATACGGCACCGCCCTTTACGAGCGGCGCCGAAGGGCCGGTAGAGGGACATGCGGACGTCGTTGTAGTCGGCGCGGGATTTACCGGCTTATCGGCGGCCCTGACGCTCGCTCGCAGAGGGGCCTCGGTCGTGGTGCTCGAGGCTGGCCGTGTTATCGGAGAAGCCTCGGGCCGTAACGGCGGTCATTGCAACAATGGGTTGCCACACGACTACACCGCGCTTGCAGAGCGCTTCGGCGCTGCGCGCGCCCGTGCCTTTTATCAAGCCTACGGAGCCGCGGTCGATGCGGTCGAGCAGGTCGTTCGGGAAGAATCCATCGACTGCGACTTCTTCCGTCGCGGCCGGTTGAAGCTGGCCTCCAAGCCCGCGCATTACAGCAAGTTGCAGCAGGCGCACGATGTTCTGCGCTCGAATGTTGATTCCCACGTCAGCCTGGTGACACCCGATCGCATCCGCGAGGAAGTAGGCTCGGAAGCCTTCCACGGTGGGCTCATCCAAAGCACGAGCGCCCAGATGCACATGGGCAAATTCGGTGTCGGGTTGGCGGAGGCGGCCGCACGCAAGGGTGCGTTGATACACGAATCGGCGGCGGTCACCGGCCTGGATCCCATGCCCGGCGGAGCCCACCGGGTGACGTGTGCGCGCGGAGTCATTGAAGCCCGGCAGGTATTGCTCGCGACAGGAGCGACCCAGGTCGGTCCTTTTGGGTGGTTCCGACGCCGGATGGCGCCTGTGGGTAGCTTCATTGTCGTGACGGAGCCCCTGGAGTCCAAGATCCTCGATCAGGTGCTGCCAAAGCGCCGCTGTTATGTGACCAGCAGGAACATTGGCAACTATTTCCGAGTGACGCCCGACAACCGGCTGCTTTTCGGTGGACGTGCGCGCTTCGCCATGTCCAATCCACGCTCGGACCAGAAGAGCGGCCACGTGCTTCACAGGACATTGGCGCAGTTGTTCCCCGAGTTGAATCGCGTTCGAATTGATTATTGTTGGGGTGGGCTCGTGGACATGACTGCGGACCGGTTGCCGCGCGCCGGCGAGCACGAAGGCCTGTTCTACTCCATGGGTTACAGCGGACACGGCGTGCAGATGTCCGTGCGCATGGGGCAGATCATGGGGGACGTTCTCGAGGGTCGCATCGACGCGAATCCGTGGCGGGATCTGGATTGGCCTGCCATTCCGGGCCATTTTGGCAAACCGTGGTTTCTGCCGCTCGTGGGTGCTTACTACCGCCTTCAGGATGTTCTTCATTGAGTGTTCTCTATCGGGCAGATCCCTCCAGAGGTGTCGGTTGGGCAAAATTCTTCGCCGAGGCCGCGCCTGATATCGACTTTCGCGTATGGCCGAATGCCGGCGACCTGGCTCAGGTTGAATATCTCATCGCCTGGAACGTACCTGCGCCGTTCGTCGCCTCACTGCCGAACCTCAAAGTCGTTTTCTCATCGGGCGCCGGCGTCGATCACATCGATTTCTCCGCCATTCCGCCACACATACCGCTCGTCCGCATGGTGGAACCCGGTATCGTGAACGGCATGATCGAGTTTGTGACAATGTCCGTACTCGCGCTGCATCGCGATCTGTTTGACTACGGTCGAATGCAGGCACAAGGTGTTTGGCGGCAGATCGAAGTCCACCCGGCCAGCGCACGCACCGTCGGTGTCATGGGTCTGGGCGTTCTGGGTCGGGCAGTGTTGGAGAGACTCGGCACGTTTGGATTCCACCTCTGCGGATGGAACCGCTCGCCGAAGGAGATCTCCGGCGTCAGCTGCTATGTGGGGGAGGGGTTGCTGGATCTGTTTCTGGCCCGCTGCGACATCCTGGTGTGCTTGCTGCCGCTGACGGCAGCGACCCGAGGCATACTGAATGCCCGTGTACTGGCGGCATTGCCTCGAGGCGCTTCGATCATCAACGTTGGCCGGGGCGCTCATTTGGACAACCGGGCGCTCACTGCAGCGCTGGATTGCGGGCAGATCTCATGGGCAATTCTGGACGTTGTTGAACCGGAGCCGCTGCCCGAGTCGCACCCCTTCTGGCGACACCCGCGAATCGTGATAACACCCCACGTGGCGAGCATGACTCAACCCGCGACCGCCGCCGCGGTGTTACTGGAGAATTTGCGCAGGCATCAGCGCGGCGAACCTTTGCGCGATGTGATCGACCGGACCCGGGGATACTGAGGCCGTACAATCTGCCGTTTGCCACCTCGCTTTTGACAGTTCATTTTCCGGGGTTTCCCCCATATGGCATGCCAAAGCGGCTCCGTTGACTATACTTTCCGCTGTCATCCGCAACCGCCACAATATAAGGCGCCGGAGCATCCACCGTGAACCGCTCGCGATCGAGAATTTCCACGCTGACCAGGACCTCCTTGCCACGATTTTTGGCGGCAATCGCCGCGGCTGCCTGCCTCATTGCCGTGCAGGCAGCACACGCCCACGGAATCTGGTTTGCCCAACGCGCAACCCAGCTCGCACTGCTTTATGGCATCGGCGCTGATGATCTTGATTCAGTCAAGCGGCAGTCGATGGTGGAAAGCATCGCGGGATACGACGCCGACTATAAACCGATACCGACCAAACTCCGGGTCGCGGGGCCCCTGCTGCTGGTGGACAGCGAAAGCCACCCGACCATCGTCACGGCTGTCCTGTTCAACGGAATCTGGAGCAAGACGCCCGAGGGGGAGTGGATCAAGAAGGGCCGGGATGAAGTCCCCAATGCCACAAAAGCCGAGAAGAATTACAAGTACGCGGTTCGGATTGTTGGGCCGTTGACCGGGCCCATTCCGCCCTTACCCAATCAAACTCTGCAGATCGTGCCCGTGGGGCAGATACCGCAGGTCATGGGTAAACCCCTGAAGCTGCGCGTGTTGTTTCAGGGGAAGCCGGTCGCCAAGGCTCGCGTGATGTGGGACTGGCTGAACGATCCGGATGGCAAGCCGGTCAAGACCGCCGCCGACGGAACTGTCACCATCAAGGTGCGCAATCAAGGTCTCAATGTGATCACCGCGATTTTCGATGGCCCGTCGGACGAGCCGACGAAAGCCGACAAGATGGAGCACCTTGCGACATTGTCTTTCGTGCTGCCTCATGCGCCGGAGTGATCAAATGATTCGGGAGACTACAATGAAGCAAGTGCAGGCATTCTTTGCACCCCTGTTGCTGCTGATCTTCGCTTCGGCGACTACTGACATAGCCGTGGCTCATGGCGGAACTCAGCCTGAGCATGGCGGCATCGTGCAGCTCGTCGGCGATATGTCATTTGAGCTGGTCCCTGCAGCCGATCACGTGGAGCTTTGGGTCGAAGACGATGGCGATGAGGTGAACAGCGCCGAGTTGGCCGCCAAGCTGACCGTAGTTGACGGGGGTTCGAAATCAGAAGTGGCACTGACACCCGCAGGTGGTAACAAGTTCGAAGCCAAGGGCGTGAAGATTGCCAAAGGCGCCAAGGTCACGGCGCTACTGACTCTCAAGGACAAACAGTCGAAGATTGCCGCGAATTTCACGATCAAGTAGGACTGGGTCCGAAGCGCTCAGCGCATGAACAGCCCGTTGCTCGCGGCAATGGCGGCCTGGGCCGCCGAGATGCGGGATATCCGTCACGATATTCATCGCCACCCCGAGCTTGCATTCACGGAACGACGAACCGCTGCACTGGTGGCAGACCGCCTGCGCGCGATGGGGATCCCCGTTCATGAAGGAATCGGGAAGACCGGGGTCGTCGGAGTAATTCAGGCCGGGAGCTCCGATCGCGCCATTGGGCTGCGGGCTGACATGGATGCGCTGCCGATCCATGAAAAAAGCGGCTCTGCACATGCAAGCGTTCATCAGGGTATCGCGCACAGCTGTGGTCACGATGGACACACAACGATGTTGCTCTGCGCGGCTCGTTATCTTGCCCAGACACGCCGGTTCAATGGTCGCGTTCACCTGATCTTCCAGCCAGCAGAAGAGGGTCGGGCCGGCGCACAGGCTATGATCGATGATGGCCTGTTCGAAAGATTTTCGTGTGCGGAGATCTACGCGCTCCATAACTGGCCATCCCTGCCTGCCGGTACCGTTGCCGTGCGCCCTGGCGCCATGATGGCGTCGGCCGACCGATTTCACATCACCGTCAGCGGGAAGGGCGGCCACGCGGCCCAGCCTCATCTCAATACAGACACCATCCTGTGCGCGGCGCAGATCGTGACTGCGGCAAACACTCTCATATCGCGCCGTGTCGATCCAAATGCGACTGCCGTGTTATCGACAACATGCATACACGGCGGCGATTCGCACAATGTCATGCCGTCGGAAGTGAAGATTACCGGCACTGTTCGTACGTTCGACCCCGTAGTACAGGACAAAATCGAAGCGGCATTACGCGAAGTCGTCGAGTATACGGCC
>Ga0207703_10002302_pt1 | contig 16663 bp, 15 predicted proteins | sample KBSSwiS12_FD_184304 | JGI IMG/M metagenome (GOLD analysis project Ga0207703, IMG submission 184304) | Switchgrass rhizosphere microbial communities from Kellogg Biological Station, Michigan, USA - KBS Switchgrass S1-2 (SPAdes) (version 2) | ecosystem: Host-associated > Plants > Roots >... | reverse complement strand
CCCGCGACCGAGCGCGGTCTGGTTGACGATCGTCTCCATCGCCTGGGGATTGCTACGCAGCAGCGCCGTGAAGTCAGTCTCGACGTATCCGGGCAGCAGGGCGTTCACCGTGATCCCGCGCGGCCCGAGCAAGGCCGCTAGCGACACGGTCAGCGAATTTCCGGGGATCTTCGACATCGCGTAAGCGGCGATCTGAGGCACAGCGCCCCGGGTCCCGTCCGACGAGATATTGATCACCCGCCCGCCCTCTCGCAGCCGGGGCAGCGCCTGCTGGGTGACGAAGAACAGGGCCCGGACGTTGATCGCGAACAGGTGATCGAAGAGTTCAGGCGTCGTCTGGTCCATGGGCTGGCCGCCCCCGACGCCGGCGTTGTTCACGAGAATGTCGATGCCGCTCGAGCCGGTGCGCTGCTCGAACTCGGCGTCGAGCCTGGGAAACAGGTCCATGATCTGTTCCACACGGCCAAGGTCGGCGCCGATCGCGAAGGCCGCGCCGCCCTTGTCGGCGATAGTGCGCGTGACCTCGTCTGCTGCCGCCCGGTTGGACCCGTAATGCACGGCGACCAGCGCTCCGTCCTCTGCCAGCTGCAACGCGATCGCGCGCCCGATGCCCCGGCTGGCGCCAGTGACCAGCGCCGTCTTCCCCGCGAGTGGTTTCATGTTCGACCCTTTTCCCAATGACTTCATCTGGCTCTAGCCTATCGCGCAACCAGGGTGGCAGCAATGGCGGTTCAGGAGCCGCTTGCGACCCGCACAGGCTCGCTGCCTGGTTCGCGGACTGGCCAGCTGTTCATCAGCAAAGCCCAGCCGACCCCGCCCAGCCAGCCCGCCAGCGCGTCGCTCGGATAATGGACCCCAAGCCACACCCGGCTCAGCGCCACGAGGACGCTGATCACGAGCCCTGTCACCACGATCCCCTTGTGCACGCCCCCGCGCGGCGCGAGACTGCCCAGCACCAGGGCCAGCCCGACATAGACCGTGGCGGCATTGAAGCTGTGGCCGCTGGGAAAACTGCTGCCGCTCGCCGCCATCAGATGCGGCACGACGAGCGGGCGCGTGCGCCCGATCGCCGCCTTGAGCGCCACATCGAGCAGCCACCCGCCAACAACGACCATAACCAACCGGCGCGCCGCCAGCAGCTTGCCGATCCCGGCGAGTACGGCGACCGCCAGCAGGGCGATGAAATTCCGCAGCAGAACTCCGCCAAGCGCCGTCACGTCGCGGACCGGCTCGGCCAGCCACGCTGCCCCGCGCGGCACCGCCAGGTTCCCCGGCTGACGCCAGATCGTCAGCCCCGCGAGGTCGAACGCGGCCAGGCGGTGGCTTTCCATCAGGACGGCAACCACGACGAACCCGGCCCAGCACAGGCCCGCTCCCCAGAGCATCGCGGCCCGCATCGGCCTTTCGCTCGGACCGGGTTCCATGCCCGCTCAACTGTAGCGCCGCCATGCCGTTCCAGCCTGCAACCGCTGTCGGATCCGTGCGTTGTGAACGCACCAGCATGGCGCATTCCCCGCTCATTCCCGTGATCGTGAACAGCAGCGGAGGAACCGCGTCCGCACAGGGCGATCGCCTCGCGGAGCGCCTCAACGCGGGCTTCGTCGCGGCGGGGATGGCCATCGATCTTCGCCTCATCGACCCCGGCGACCTCGACCACCAGCTCGACCGCGTGACGGGCGCGCCGCTGGTGGTGGTCGGCGGCGGCGACGGCACGCTCGGGCGCGCGGCGGGCGTCCTGGCCCGATCCGGCAGCACACTCGGGATCCTGCCGTTGGGCACGCGCAATCACCTCGCCGCCCAGCTTGGCATTCCCGACGATCTCGACGACGCCGCCCGGGTGATCGCCGCTGGCCGGCGGATGCGGATGGACCTCGGCAGTGCGGGCGGCAGGGTGTTCATCAACAATGCCTCAGTGGGCCTCTACAGTCGGCTCGTCCTTGCCCGTGAGAGAATGCCCGGGCCCAAATGGCTGGGCACTCTCCCGGCCGCGTGGCACGTGCTCCATCGCCTCCACGCCCAGTTGCTTGATCTCTCGATCGGGGGAACCCGCCGGAGCCTGCGCACGCCCCTGCTGTTCATCGGCAACAACCGCTACGCGCTGGATCGCGGGCGCCTGGGTCAACGCGACAGCCTCGCTGACGGCGAGTTGTCGTTCTATGCCGTTGCCCCGCGCACGCCGCTGCAACTGCTCGCCATGGCGCTCAGGATCATGACCGGCCGGGCTGACCCCGCGCGAGACTTCCTGGCGCTCACTTCGGCTCCCTCGGCCCGGATCGGCGGAACCGGACGAATGGAGATCGCACTCGACGGCGAGGTGGATCACCTTCCGCTGCCGCTGGAGTTCCGGTGCCTGCCGCAAGCGCTGGAGGTGATCGTGCCGGCAGAGTCCCTGTTTTCCTGAGCGCGAGCGCATGGCCTGACACGGCCTGGGCTTGAAATTCCAACGAACAGGTCGCCTGCGCCGCAATTTTGGCTATCCTGTTGTACGGACAACAGCCTGACCGATTCGAACAGGCCGAAACACGACGGGCCTGCCGTCCGGTGGAGAGGAAGCAAGCATGTCAGCACAGGTGATCGAGGCCTACTGGATGCCGGGATGCTCCAGTTGTCTGCGCATGAAGGAATTCATCGAGAAGTCGGGTAAGTCCTACACCGCCATCAACGCCGACGAGGTTCCCGGCGCGCTCGACAAGCTTAGGGCCAGCGGACTGCTGCTCCCGGCAACCTGCGTGGGCGACGACTGCGTCAACGGCGTCGACCTCGCCGCCGTGGCCAGGCTGATCGGGGTGGAGTATTCGCCCCCGGCGATGCTCAGCCCGGCCGAGCTGGTCGAGCGGTACAACCTCAACGTGTCGGCCGGCCGCCGCTTCATCGCGCAGATGACCGACGCAGCGCTGGAATTCCAGCTGCCCGGGCGCAACCGCGAAATGATGGATGTCGCCGATCAGGTGGCGATGGTCGCGCGATCGTTTCTCGACGCCTACTACGACGACCGGCACAACGTGGCCTACTACCAGAAGCCCGATTTCGTGCGCTCGCGCCAGCAGCTTCTCGACCGGCTGGACGAGACCCTGCGCCTCGTCAACGCATGGTGGGAAGATGACGGCCAGGACGATCCACTCGACCGCGTCACTCAGACCTACTGGGGCTATCCGACCCTGCACGAGGTGCTCGAACGCGAAGTCTGGCACACCACGCAGCATGCGCGCCAGCTGATGTATGCGCTCGAGCAACTCGGCATCACGCCCGATGGCCCGCTGACGCAGGCGAACCTTGCCGGCCTCCCCCTGCCCGCCGGCATCCATGATTGAGCGGCATGACTGAAGGCATCATCGACCTCTCGGCCGAGGACTTCACCCCAACGATCGCCAGCGGGACCTGGCTCGTCGATTTCTGGGCGACCTGGTGCGGACCCTGCCACGCGCTCGAGCCGGTTCTGCACGAACTGGCCGGGCAGCGCGAGGATTGCGGGGTGGCCCGCGTGGAGATCGGCGCGGAGGCCGGTCTTGCCGAGCACTTCGGGATCCGGAGCGTGCCGACGCTGATCGTCTTCGTCGGCGGCGAGCCGGTGAAAACCCTGTTCGGCGCGAAAACTCTCCGCCAGCTCACCCGCGCGCTCGACGAGATCGCCGCGGCTTAATCCCTCGCAGCCAATCACGCCATCCAAGGTGATCGATGTCCGACCAGATCAGTTCCATATCGAGCGAGGTGCGCGACGGCGCGGCGATCATCACCATCGACCGTCCGGAGTTCCGGAACGCGATGACCATCCGGATGATGGCCGATTTCAACCAGGCGGTCGCCAGGGCCGAGAGCGACCCGCGCGTGCTGGCGATCATCGTCACCGGGTCGGGCGGCGCCTTCTGCTCCGGGATCGACATCGCAGCGGTCCGCGAGATGTCGGAAAGCGGCGACCGCCGGCTCGAAGAGCGCGGAATGTCCCCCGAACGCCCGGCGCAGTTCGCCAATCTGCGCAGCGTGGACAAGCCGGTGATCGCCGCGATCAATGGCGTTGCCGCGGGCGTCGGGCTCGTCCTCGCACTGATGTGCGACGTGCGCATCATGGACGAGGCGGCGGCGATCACGACCTCCTTCGCCAAGCTGGGCCTGCTTGCCGAGCATGGCACGAGCTGGCTGCTGCCGCGCCTCGTCGGGACCGGCAAGGCGCTGGACCTGCTGTGGACCTCGCGCCGCGTGCCGGCGGCGGAAGCGCTCGAGATGGGGCTGGTCGACCGGGTCGCGGCCCCCGGCACGTCGGTCGACCAGGCGCTCGCGTTCGTCGATGCAATGCGCGGGTCCTCGCCGCACTCGCTCGCCCGGATGAAGCAGATGGTTCTCGCGCATCTCGACCGGGGGTTCGACGAAGCGCTGCGCGACGCGGACCGCACCGTGAACGAATGGATCGGGCACCCCGACGTGGCCGAAGGCCTGGCCGCGATCCGCGACAAACGGGCGCCCAGGTTCCAGTCCTGGCCCTCGCGCCGATGACGTTCCGTCCGTGCCCGGTGCCCGCCGCTCTCCCTTTTCGGACGGGCGCGACTGCAAAAGCCGATGCAGAGCTTGACAAGCGCGCCGGCATCTTCCCTTTTGCGCCTCGACCAACCTGGTTAAACAACTGCGCCCGAACACGCGCGGCGCGAACCGGCGCTCCGCAATCGAGAGGATTTCCCCGCGACCGCCGCGGTGACTGATCGCCCGGATCGTCACCGGAGAAGGTCTGTCCCGAACCACACCCAATGAGCCGTCGCTGGCACGGCCCACACAAGGATGAAGCTGAGCAATGGAGCCGATTACCCGCCTGCCGCCGGTCCTCGCCGACGAATCCTATGCAATCTTCGCCGATTCCGTCCGCCGCTTCTTCGCGACGGAAGCCACCGACGAAAAGGTCGCCGTGTGGCGCGAAACGGGGATCGTCCCGCGCGAGGCCTGGCAGGCAGCAGGCAAGGCCGGGCTGCTCGGCGCGTCCGTGCCGTTCGAATATGGCGGCGGCGGCGGGGACTTCGGGCATGAAGCGATCCTCGCGATGGAGGGCGGCCGCCACAACCTCGAGGGCTGGAGCCTCGCGGTCCACAACGGGATCGTGATCCCCTACCTGCTCGACTACGCCAACGAGGAGCAGAAGCGGCGCTGGCTGCCCAGGCTCTGTACCGGGGAATGGGTCGCCGCCATCGCCATGACCGAGCCCCACGCGGGCTCCGATCTCCAGCGCATCCGCACGACTGCTCGGCGCGAGGGCGAGAATTATCGGATAAACGGGCAGAAGGTCTTCATCAGCAACGGCCAGAACGCCGACCTCATCATCGTCGCCGCGAAGACCGATCCGACCGCCGGCGGCAAGGGCATTTCCCTGATCGTGGTCGAGACGAACGGGCTCGACGGGTTCCGCCGCGGGCGCAATCTCGACAAGATCGGCAACGAGATGTCCGACACCTCCGAGTTGTTTTTCGAAGATGCGCTGGTGCCGGTCGGAAACCTCCTCGGCGAAATCGAAGGGAGCGGGTTTGCCCAGCTGATGACCCAGCTGCCCCAGGAGCGGCTGCTCACCGCCCTGTCGTGCCAGGGAACCATCGAACGGGCGCTGGCGCTCACTATCGATTACGTCAAGCAGCGCGACATGTTCGGCAAGAAGCTGTTCGAATTCCAGAACACGCAGTTCAAGCTGGCCGAGCTGAAGACCGAGGCCACGGTCAGCGAGGCCTTCGTCGACCGTATCCTGCAGCTGCACCTCGAAGGCACGCTGACCACCGAACTCGCCTCCATGGGCAAGATGCACACGGCCGAGCTGGCCGGAAAGGTCGTGGACCAGTGCCTCCAGCTGTTCGGCGGCTATGGCTACATGACCGAGTATCCGATTGCCCGGATGTACAAGGATGTCCGCGTCCGCCGGATCCTCGCCGGGTCCACCGAAGTCATGAAACTGATCATCGGCCGCTCGCTCTGAAGCTGGCCGGGCACACGCGACCGGAGAGGATCATGGAAACAGCAGAACAGGTCCGCGAACATCTCCGGTGGCAGGAGCGCTTCTGCGGGAATGACAACTGCCCGATCACCGGCGCGGTCTGCGCCGCTCTGGCCGAGGTGCTCGACGAGCGCACCGAGACCGGGCGCCGGGCGCTGTCGTGGTCGGGCCCGCTGACCCAGGACCTCGTCGGCCTCCGCATTGCAGCGGGGTTGCACGCGCTCCATCGCGCAGGGCGCGCGCCGCGGCTGGCGCGGCTCTATGCAGGCGATACGGCGGGGGCCGCGGAAGCCGTCGCCGCCACGCTCGCCGAGTTCGACCACGAGATCGCCCCCTGGCTCGACGGCCCGCCACAGACCAACGAGCCGGGCCGTTCGGCCATGCTTATGACTGGCCTCAAGGTTCTCGCCAGCCGCTACCACCTGCCGCTCGAGCTGCTCGAGATCGGCTCGTCGGCCGGGCTCAACCTGCAGCTCGATCGCTACAGCTTCGATCTCGGCGGCGAGAAGGCGGGGCCCGAGGATGCCGCGATCCATTTCGCACCCGAGTGGCGCGGGCCGCCGCCGCCGTCCGCGCCGGTCGAGTTCCGGTCCATCCGCGGCTGCGACATTGCGCCGGTCGACGTGTCCCAACCAGGCGCGATCGACCGCCTGCTGGCCTATATCTGGGTGGACCAGCAAGACCGCTTCGAGGTGATGGAACGCGCCCTGATGCTCGCGGCCGAGCGCCCGCCCGTGGTCGAGCAGGCCGATGCCGGCGAATGGCTCGCCCGCCCGCCTCGCCGAACCCAGGCGGAAGGCACCTGCCGCGTGCTCATGCATTCGATCATGTGGCGCTATCTGCCGGCGGACGTGCGCCGGACGATCCGTCTTCGCATGGAAGAAGCCGGCTCACGCGCCACACCCGAGCGGCCGCTCGGCTGGATCATGTTCGAGGGCCACCGCGATCATCAGTGGCCGGCCGTGCGGGTCCGCAGCTGGCCGGACTTCGGCGAGGAACAGGTCGTCGCGATTGCCCAGGGACACGGGTTCTGGGTCGAAAGCAAAGGCTGAACGCAGGGGCCTCGAGCTCTCCGGCCCGCCCGTGATCCGTCCCCGATCCCAGGTTTGAGCGCGGGGCGCGCAGGGTCGCAAGGCGTTTGCCTGAAGCGAAATCGCCGCTAGCCTCGCCCGCGGCCGAACAGGTCGGGAGATGCTCATGAAGGCTGTTGCAATTGCCCCGGGCGACGGGATCGGGCCGGAGATCATCGAGGCCACAGTCCGCGCGATCGACGCTCTGGACCTGCCCATTGCATGGCGCCGGCCCGTGGTCGGCGAGGCTGCCATCGCCCGCGGACTGCCGGCCTTTTCCGCTGAGGCGCAGGACGTGTTCACCACTGCCGACGCCACCCTGTTCGGCTCGACCGCGGGGCCGAGCATGGGAGTCATCCGCCACTTGCGCTGGGGCCTGCAGACCTTCGCCAACGTGCGCCCGGTGCGCTGGTCGCCGGGCCGGCGCAGTCCGCTCGCCGCCCCGCAGGGGATCGACTTCGTCATCGTCCGAGAAAACCTCGAGGACGGCTATATCGGGATCGAGGGGCCCGCGCCCGATCTCGCCCCCCTCAACCTCGTCAGCCGGTTCGACGGGATGAGGCCGCACGAGGCGCAGGACGGGGTCTACGCGCTCAAGCTGATCACCCGGCGCGGCTCGGAACGGGTCTGCCGGTTCGCCTTCGAACTCGCCCGCCAGCGCAAGGCGCAGGGCCGTCCGGGCCGGGTCACCGCCACGGCCAAGTACAACATGCTCGCCAGGTCCGACGGCCTGTTCATCAAGACCGCGCAGGACGTCGCGCAGGCCTATCCCGACATCGCGTTCGAAACCTTCATCGTCGACGATTTCGCCCACCGCCTGGTCAGCGAGCCGCACCGTCTCGACGTGGTCGTCATGCCCAACCTCTACGGCGATATCCTGTCGGACGCCGCAGCCGCGCTGGTCGGCGGCCTCGGGCTCGCCCCGAGCGGATGCTTCGGAGAGCATCATGCCTATTTTGAAAGCATCCACGGCACCGCCCCCGATATTGCCGGCAAGGGTATCGCCAATCCGACTGCCACAATGCTGGCTGGCGCGATGATGCTCGACTACCTCGGCTTCGCCGACGGGGCTGCGGCGCTCCTCGCCGCCATCGACCGGGTCTATGCGGCGGGGCAGAACCTCACCCCGGACCAGGGCGGCTCCGCGACCAGCCATGCGTTCACCAGCGCGGTCATCGCGCAGTTGCCCCGATGAACAGCGCGGCCAACCGCCTCCGTGCCATCCTGCGCGGCGAACGCTGCGTGGCGCCGGCCTCGGTGTTCGATGCGCTGAGCGCGCGCGCGGCCGAGGAGCTCGGATTCGAGGCGCTGTTCCTCGCCGGCTCGGTCGCCTCGCTCGCCGTGCTGGGCGAGCCGGATCTCAATCTGCTCACTCTCACCGAACTGGCCGGCCTCGTCCGGCGGATCTGCCGGGCCAGCCCCCTGCCCCTGATCGTCGATGCGGATCATGGCTACGGCAATGCGCTCAATGTCCGGCGCACCGTTGACGAACTCGCCAGCGCCGGCGCTGCCGGGATCACGCTGGAGGACACCGTCCTGCCCCAGCCATTCGGCTCTCCTCCCATGCTCACCTCGATCGCCGAGGGCGAGCGCAAGCTGGCGGCGGCGCTCGAGGCGCGGGGTGATCGCGAGATCGCGATATTTGCCCGCACCTCGGCGCTCATGTCGGACGGGCTCGACGCCGCCTGCGCGCGAATCCGCGCCTATGCGGCGACCGGGGTGGACGGCGTGTTCGCGGTCGGCGCCCGCACCCGCGCCGAAGTCGCGGCGGTCGCGCAGGCGGCGGGCGGTCTGCCGCAGCTCACCTACAACACCGGCGGCGAGGTCAGCCCGGGCGCAGAGCTGGCCAGTCTGGGCGTGCGGCTCCTGATCGTCGGTCATGCGCCGTTCGCGGCCGGCGTCGAAGCCGCCCATGCCGCGCTCGCCGGGCAATGCGGGGCCACCCCGTCGGCCGCAACCGCCACCGAACTGGTCGGCCGGCTCAGCCATGCGGGCCACTATGCCGACCTCGCCCGCCGCTTCCTTTCCCCCGAGGGCCAATGATGGACGACATCCGCGAACGCTTCGCCACGCTTCACGAGATCGTCGCCGCGGCCCGCAGCCGGCTCGATCGCATCGCGTGGGATTACCTGGTCGGCGGCAGCACGACCGAGACGACCCTGCAGCGTAACCGCTTCGGGTTCGACGGCCTCGCCTTCCGCCCGCGCGTCCTGCGCAACGTCGCCCGGGTAGATATCGGCGGCGAGGTATTTGGCCGCCCCATCGCCATGCCGGTCGCCCTTGCTCCGGTCGGCTCGCTCCAGAGCTTCGATCCCGGCGCCATTGCGGCCGCCGCCGCCGCTGCGCAGGCCGCCAATGTGCCGATCATCTGCAGCGGGATTCACCCTGCCGCCCTTGACGACATGGCCGGAGGGACCAGCGGGCCCAAGGTCTTCCAGCCCTACCTCAGCGGCAACCACCCCAAACTGCCGCTGCTGGTCGAGCGGGCCCGGGAAACCGGGTGCGACGCCTTCTGCCTGACGGTCGATTCCGCTCACCCCGGCCGGCGCGAGCGCGACCTCGCGAACCGCTATGCCAAGCCCTATGCCCAGGGCTCGGGCGATCGGCCCGACACCCTGACCTGGGACGACGTCAAGCGATACAAGGACCTGACCGACCTGCCGCTCGTGCTCAAGGGCCTTGCCACCGGCGAAGACGCCGCCATCGCTGCCGACCACGGGGTCGATGTGGTCTACGTCTCCAATCACGGTGGCCGCCAGCTCGACCATGGCCGCGGCGCGATCGAGGTCCTGCCGGAAGTCGTCGCGGCCGTCGCCGGACGGTCCCGGGTGTGGTTCGATGGCGGGGTGAGCCGCGGGAGCGACGTGGTCAAGGCCCGCATCCTCGGCGCAGACCTCGTCGGCATCGGCCGGCTCTACTGCTATGGCCTCGCCGCCGCCGGCGAGGCGGGGGTCGTGCGCGTGCTCGAACTCCTCGCCGAGGAAGTGCAGGAGGTCCTCGCCCTGCTCGGCGCGACGAGCTTCGCCCAGCTCGACCCGAGCTACCTCTGCGCGGCCCCGCCGGTGCCATGGCGGGGGCGGGACCCCGCCTTCCCCCTGCTTGATCCGGCCGGCCGTAATCAGGTCTGACCAGTCGACTGCCACCGCCGGCGAGAGCAGGCCCCGAGCATCGACCCGCGAGGCACGAAGGCGCCGTTTGCGAAGTCGTGACCCCCAGGATCGACGGGGTAGCGCTCGAGCGATGGCGGCGTCAAACTGATGGAAGCGGCCTCCCTTGGCGGCAAGCGCGACGCCGGGTGCATCGAACTCGCCTCGGCCGGATCGAGTGGGGACAGGGGGTGAGAGCATCGCAAATGCCATCTCTCATGCCCGATTGAGCCGATTGACTCCCAGACGCCTGGCGGCCACAGGATCGGGCGGGAATTAATTGTTTAGACGAATACTTGACGAGGCCAGCGCCCCGTAGGACTGTTGCGCAAGCAGCGGGCAAGCGGGCGCCAAACTCGCGATGAGCGCACATCTTGCCCATGCCGCTTGCCGGGGGAGCCCGGCACGCAGCCACGTGGAGGGGTGGAGAGGGCACGAACTGCTGGCCGGGATTGCTTCGGACAAGGGCGCGCCCAGCGACGATGTCCCTGCCAGACCATTTCAGGTGCCATTCCGCATTGAGGAACGAGAATGACGGATTTCACGCAAGAGGACCGGCAACTACTCGCCGACGGTGTTCAGGGAACGCTGGCCAGGGTCGGCGCCTCGGGTGCCTCGGTCGGCGGCTACCCGGAACAGAACGGGCAGGTCTGGGCGGACCTTGCGGAGCTTGGGGTGATGGCGCTGCCGTTCGCCGAGGAATTCGGTGGGCTGGGGCTGGGCGGTCCGGAGACCGGCACTGTGATGAGGTGCCTTGGCCGCTTCGCTGCGGTCGAACCCTATCTGTCCACCGTGGTGCTCGCCGGCGGAGTCATCAGTCGCAGTGACGACAGTGCGCTGAAGGCAGCCCTGCTGCCGGCGATCGCGACCGGCTCGATCCGCCTCGCGCTCGCCTTCTCCGAGCCGGATTCGCGCTACGAGCCCGCGGCCGTCGCCACCACGGCGGCGGCGAGTGGGGCCGGGTTTGCGCTGTCCGGCCACAAGGCCGTCGTGCTGGGCGCCCCGCAGGCCGAGCGGTTCATCGTCACGGCGCGCACCGACGCCGACGCGGCTACAGGTGAAGTGTCGTTCTTCCTCGTGGAGCGGGGCGCTGAGGGCCTTGCGGTCAACGACTATTTCACCATCGACGGTCGCCCGGCGGCCGAGGTGCTGCTCGACCAGACCCCGGCCGAACGCATCAGCATTCCCGGCAGCGGCCGCGCGGTACTCGAACAGGTCCTCGACGAGGCGGCGCTCGCCGCGTGCTGGGAATCGGTCGGCGCCATGGAGCGCCTCAACGAACTGACCCTGGCGCACTGCAAGGATCGCGTCGCTTTCGGCCAGCCCCTGTCCAAGCTGCAGGTCATCCAGCACCGGCTGGTCGACATGCATGTCGCCATTGAACACGCCGCGGCAATCACCGTCACCGCCACCGAGGCCGCCACTCTTCCGGCGGCTGAGCGGGCGGCGCAGGTCTCCGCCGCAAAGGTCACGGTGGCGAAGGAAGGCCTGTTCATCGGAGAATCCGCCGTGCAGCTCCACGGCGCGGCCGGCACGACCGAGGATCTCGACGTGGGCCGCTACTTCAAGCGGATCCTGGTCAACAACATGCTGTTCGGCAACAAGGATCACCATCTTCAGCGCTACCTAGAGCTGCGGCTCGGCGCCCGGGAGGCAAGGCCATGATTGCACTCGAAAACCTGACCTCGGAGGAACTCGCGTTTCGCGACGAGGTGCGGGCCTTCTTCGCCGAGGCACTGACCCCGGACCTGCGCGAGGCCGGCCGCAAGACGATCTGGCTCTCCGAGTTCGAGTACGGTCGCGAGTGGCAGCGGCGGCTCCACGCCCGCGGCTGGGGCGCGCCCAACTGGCCGGTCGAATTCGGCGGCACCGGCTGGACCGACAACGAGAAGCTGATCTTCGCGATCGAAACCGCGCACGAACGCCCGCCGATGATCGCCAACATGGGCCGCGACTTGTGCGCGCCGTGCATCATGGCGTTCGGCACGCCCGAGCAGCAGAATCGCTATCTTCCCCGAATCCTCTCCGGCGACGACTGGTGGGCGCAGGGCTATTCGGAACCGGGTGCCGGATCCGACCTCGCTTCGCTGCAGCTGCGGGCCGATTCCGACGGCGATCATTACGTGCTCAACGGTTCCAAGATCTGGACCACCTCGGCGCATCACTGCAACCGGATCTTCTGCCTCGTTCGCACCAGCAAGGAAGAGCGCAAGCAGGCCGGCATCTCGTTCCTGCTGCTTGACCTCGACACCCCCGGGATCGAGCTGCGAGCGATCTACAACCTCGCCGGCATCCGCGAGTTCAACCAGGTCTTCTTCACCGACGTCCGGGTGCCCAAGTCGGCGCTGCTCGGCGAAGAGGGGCAGGGTTGGACCGTGGCGCGCCACCTGCTCGCGCGCGAGCACAGCGGCAGCGTGTTCGATGGCCTCGAAATGCGCCGGCGGCTCGCCTGGCTCGAGGAGATCGCCCGGGCCGAGTCCAACGGCCGCGGCGGCGCGCTGATCGATGACCCGATCTTCCGCACCCGCTTCGCCGAGGCGGCGGTCGAATGCGAGGTTTCTGACGCGCTGACCCAGAAGCTGATCAAGGCCGTGCAGACCGACAGCATGCCTCCGCACCTCGCCGAGCTGCTCAACATCCGCAAGCGCGATCTGGGCCAGCGGCTCACCGCGCTGCTGATGGACTCGCTCGGCTTCTATGGCGCGCCGCTCCAGGGCGATGCGTTGCATGTCGGCGGCAAGCGCGTCGCCGGCGAAGAGCGCGCTGAAATCCCGACTGCGTTCTACTTGGCGCAGCGCGCCGGCACCATCGCCGGCGGCGCCACCGAAGTGCACCGCAACAACGTCGCGCGGCACGTTCTGGGGCTCTGACCCGGTGCAGGAAACCACCGCCGCTCGAAGCGCGGCGGTGGCTTTTCAGATGCGGCTGATCGATGGGCCGAACGGAGCAGTGACCGGCGAGAACCGCGGCGGCCGCTGCTCCTTGCGGGACGCCATGGCCTCGCGGAAATCGTCGGACGCAGTGGTGCGCTGGGCGATCTCGGTCGATTCGGCGCGGGCCTCCTCGAAGGTCTGGCCTTGAGCCTTGGCGAGCTGCGCCTTCATCAGCGCGAACGAGGCCGGCGCGCACTCCTGAGCCATGCGGGCGGCATAGGCGAAGGCCGCTTCGGCGAAACCCTCGGCCGGGACGACCTGCTGCACCAGCCCCTTCGCCAGCGCCTCTTCAGCCCCCACCCGCCGGGCCGACATCAGCATCTCGGCGGCATTGCCCGTGCCCATGGCCCGCGCCAGCAGCCAGGCGAGGCCGCCTTCGGCGCAAAGCCCGAGGGTTGCGAAGGGCGCGAGGAAGAATGCGTTGTCCGCGGCAATCCGGAAGTCGGCTGCGCAAGCCATGGCCAGACCGATTCCGGCGCAGGGACCATGCACGGCGGCGATCACCGGCTTCGGCAACAGGGTCAGCCCGTCGTAGCGCAGCCCGCCCGAGCCGGTATTCGGCGCATTGGGATCGTCGGACAGCTCGCCCAGTACCTGCATGTCGGCGCCCGCACAAAATCCGCGTCCCGCCCCGCTCAGCAGGATAACCCGGACTTCCGGCGAAGCCCCGGCCGCCTCGAAAGCAGCGGTCAGCGCCCGGGACAAGGCACCGTTGCTGGCGTTGAGCCGGTCCGGCCGGTTGAGCGTGATCCGCGCGACACCGCGCTCGACCGCATAGAGTACCGGTGGTGCTTCGTCCGTCATCTCACCACCCCGCCAGATCGGCCGCGCGCAGGCGATGGCGGCCGGGTGAGCCGAGCCAGGTCCAGTCGAACATCGCGCGCTTCATGTAGATGTGCGCATCATGCTCCCAGGTGAAGCCGATGCCGCCATGGGCCTCGACCATGTCGCGCGTCACCTGGAGATAATTGTCGGTAACCTGGGCCTTGGCCTGGGCAGCGGCATGGCGCGCCTTGTCGGGCAGCGCATCCCAGGCATGGGCGGCGAACCAGTAGAGCCCGCGCGTGGGTTCGGTGTTCAGCGCCATCTTGACCAGCTGGTAGCGCAGGCCCTGGAATTGAGCGATCGTCTGGCCATACTGCTCGCGCATCTTGGCATATTCGACCGACATCTCGACGCAGTGCTCGGCCCCGCCGAAGGCATCGGCGGCAAGGAGCACGGCGGCGGCGTCAAACACCGCATCGACCGCGCCGGCCCCTTCCGCCAGCAGTTCGGCGGCCGCTCCGGTGAAATTCACCGTATCGACCGGACGGGTGCGGTCGGCACTGTCCACCCGGGCGCAAGTGTAGTCGGCGCCCTTTTCGACCACGGCAAAGCCTTCCTTGACGCCCACGACCAGCAGATCGGCCTCGGCGGCATTGGGCACCAGGTGCTTGGTCCCGGTGAGCACGCCTGAGGCGGCCGACAAGGCCCAGTCCGCGGGTGTCCACCGGCTCTGGCCCTCGTCGAATGCGACGGTAGCGAGCTTCTCGCCGCTGGCCAGACCTGGCAACAACCGGGCCTTCTGTTCTTCCGAACCGCCCCGGGCGATGGCGATGGTCGCGACAGCATGACCGAGGTAGGGCACCGGCGCGGCGAAGGCGCCGATGACCTCGGCGAGGATCGCAAGATCGATCAGTTCCAGCCCGAGACCGCCGTGCTCCTCTGGCACCGGGATCGCCGGAATGCCCATCTCGCACAGCGCGGCCCACAACTCGGCATCGAACACGGCGTCGCCGGGGGTATCGAACAGCTTGTGGACGTGGGTCGGCTCGCACTTGTCGCGCAGCAGCGCGCGGACTGTATCGACAAGCGCGTTCTGTTCGTCGGACAGCAGAAAGTTCATGCCGTGGCTCCTCCGGTGCGTTCAGGCGCACGGTCGCGCGGCAGGCCGAGGACCTTTTCGGCGATAATGTTGCGCTGGATGTTGCTGGTGCCGCCGGCGATCGACATCGACAGCGAGATCATGAAGCGCTCGATCCACTTCAGGCGTTCGCCGCTCATGTCGAGGAAACCGTCTTCCACGATGTCGCGGGCCAGCTTGGACATGCGGCCTGCCAGTTCGGTCATGAACAGCTTGCGCATGGTGGTAAAGGTATCGCCCCCCTGTCCGTGGACGTCGAGCGAGGTCGAGCGGTAGGTGGAATAGACCAGGCCTAGCAGCTCGCCCTCGATCCCGGCCAGTTCCTCGCGGATCCGCTGATCCTTGATCGCGGGCCGGCCATCGCGCTCGACTTCCCGCGCGAGTTTCACGAGATCGCGGAACATCGACAGCGGCCAGGTCATCGCGGCGATGCCCGACCGTTCGTGCTTGAGCGTGGAGCGCGTGACGTTCCAGCCCTTGCCGCGTTCGCCCACCAGCATATCGGCCGGAGTCTCGGCATTGTCGAAGAAAACCTCGCTGAACTCCTTCTGGCGGGTCATCTGCACCAGCGGACGGACGGTGACGCCCGGCTGGCGAATGTCGACGAGCAGATAGGAAATGCCAGCGTGCTTGGGCGCATCGGGCTCGGTCCGCACGAGGCAGAACATGTGCGTCGCGAAGTGCGCGCCGGTGGTCCAGATCTTCTGGCCGTTGATGATCCAGGTCTTGCCATCGGGGGTGAGCTCGGCTCGGGTGCGCAGGCTGGCGAGGTCGGAGCCGGCGTTGGGCTCGGAGAAGCCCTGGGCCCAGATAATGTCACCGCGCAGGGTCGGCGCGATGAAGCGCTCCTGCTGCTCTTCTGTGCCCCATTCGAGCAGGGTCGGCACGACCAGGCCGTTGCCCGGGATGCGCGCGCTGGGCGCGCGGGCGCGGCTCAGTTCCTCTCGGATGACCTCGGCCTTGCCGATGTCGGGCTCCTGCTCCGAGCCGCCGAAGCGCTTGGGGATGGAGCGATGCATGTAGCCCTGACCGATCGCCGCCTCGATGAACACGCGCTGGTTCTCGCGCGATTTCATGTCGCCATCGGCAGGCGGCCAGTGGCTCTTGATGAACGTGCGCACTTCCTCACGGAAGGCATCGTATTCCGCACCGAACCCGAGCTCCATCGCTCATCCTCTAGATAATTCGACCGGCGCCACTCCATGAGCGGGCGAACCGCAAAGTCAACCCGCAAAACCAGGCAACATGGCCCGACCTGAGCGCTGTGGACGGACCTTCGCCGGGCTTTGCGCCCGGAGCGTCAAACGCCGACGGCCGGCCGAGCGTTACCCGCTCGACCGGCCGCCGCGGTTCGGCCGTGACGGCCGCAGTGATAGTTACTTCTTCGACAGCTCCCAGTGGCGCGCCATCATTCGGGCGGCTTCCTCGGCCAGATCTTCGGGCACGGGCGGATACATCGCGATGCGGCCCTTGCTCGGGAGAGCGATCGTGGCAGTTCCACGCACCGTCTCGTCGCCGCGCTGGTTGATGAACACCGCCTTCACGTCCACCAGGAACTGGCCGTTTTCCTCGCGCTTGCCGGTGACTTCGCCCGAGACGAACTGGGTGTCGCCCATGTAGTTGAACTTGCGGATCTCGTCATGCATCTTGAC